>Ga0224559_1000726_pt1 | contig 20397 bp, 36 predicted proteins | sample 714S33034metaG_FD_180676 | JGI IMG/M metagenome (GOLD analysis project Ga0224559, IMG submission 180676) | Peat soil microbial communities from Stordalen Mire, Sweden - 717 S3 30-34 | ecosystem: Environmental > Terrestrial > Soil > Wetlands > Peat | place: Sweden: Norrbotten County, Stordalen... | reverse complement strand
GGGCAAGCCGTTGTCAATCGGCTAAACGTATGTAAATCTTGTTTGGTTTTATCCAAATCAGTATTACAAGCATCTACGGCTTTAGCCTAGATGTCGTTGACATTAAAGCTGCAAGTTCAATTCCCGTTTAGTATAAAAGTATTACGAGTCATTCTGAACGACAAAAAGATCGAGCATTACGATCAACGGGAGCCAGTTTTTTCATTGAATAATTTGTTATTTCTGTTGTCAAAAGTAATATATTGTATGAGCTATGACCCCAATTTTTCAAATCAACAGAGTCTTTACGATTCTGAGTCAACCCGCCTTGAAATCGTCACCACTTGCGTGGGCTTTGACGATATTCTTGATGCCACTTTGAGCAAAAATCATGCTCATGCTGATACTTACATAGTAGTAACTACCCACGGCGATCGTGCAACCCAATCTGTTGCTCGCAAACATGGTGCCACTTGTGTGCAAAGTGATCTATTCTTTAAGAATGGGCGAAACTTCAACAAGGGTGCAGCTATTAATGCTGGATTTGATTACTTCCAGTATCATGGTTGGAGAATGCATATTGATTCTGACATTATTTTGCCAGATAATTTTAAGAGAGTACTTTTCAATCATAGTTATCTTGAACGTCACTGTCTGTATGGGGCTGATCGTTACAATGTGATTGGTAACGAAAATATTAAAAAGCTTTTAAAATCTTCCGCTAACCAACACCATCATGGTCTTTTGGTTGGAGAAACCGAGAATGACGCGATGATTGGTCATCGTTTGGTTGATAATTTGCGCGGCTATTTGCCGCTTGGATTTTTTCAATTGTGGCACGCTAGTACGCAGAAGCCTTATCCGTATTCATTAGGCAACGCAAGTCACGATGATATGATGTTTTCTGCATTATGGCCACTTCACTCTCGTCGTCATTTACCTAGTGTGATATGTTATCACCTGTGCCCCTCAATCCCCAAAATCGGTGAAAATTGGGATGGTATAAGAAAACAAGCGAAATTGAAAATATAATATCATTTGTTACATTGAAGGTAATGTCCAGTGGGTTCACAAATACCTCAACCGAATGAAACAAGAATTTTCTACAGAACAATTTTTTAAATATTGTAAATTAATTTGTAAACATAATAAATTGATTTGACAAACAAACAAATTCCACTTAATATTGAATCATGACAAATCTCGACGACGAGACATCAAACAGGATAGTCCAAGAATCCGAATATTTCGCCCTCTTGGAACAAGAAGCTCAAAATAAAAAAAACTTCCGAACAAATTGTTGGATAATCGGTGGTCTAATGATCTTTGCCATTGTCTTTACAATCGTTTTAAAAACTTTTAATTTACAATAATATGGAAACACCACAACAACCACAAATCAAGCTATCTGATACTACCGAAGTCGCATGTCCGTGCGGCTGTACAGTATTCCAAATTGGAGCAAAACTCCGTGGAGTAAGTGCAATTTTGTCTGGTACAGGTAAGTCAGAAGTCATTCCTACACAGGTTCTTTTCTGTGCAAAATGTCTAACTCCTTACACTCCTCCAACAATTATCACGTAGGAGGTCAAATGAAAGTCTTGTATATTTTAATGCGGGCTGACCTCAGCAACATGAATGCGGGTCGGGCGATGGCACAAGCTTCTCATGCGTCGAATCAGTTTATTTACCAGTTTGGAAAATTTGATAGCGTCAAAGAATGGCAGAGAGAAACCAAGAATGGTTTTGGTACAGCGGTTGTTTTAACGGCATCGTTGGACGATATCAATTCTGTTTCACGCACCCATCGTGAACATCCTGATCTACTATACGGTATGGTCATTGACCCTGAATACGGTTATAGAGTGCCAAATGATGTTGCTGCTTTTTTTGACTTAAAGCGGGAAGTATCACCAAGGATAGTTGATTTTAATCAGACTACGATTTTTGTTAGTCAACTAACTTGCAGTTTCGTTTTTGGTGAAAAAAATGAATGCCAGAAAGTGATTGGAAACTTGAAGCTTCATCCCTAGTTTCAAAGCCGCATGAAAGTTCCTGCTCTCGTCTCGTACCCGAGAATGCCAACTGCGATGTTGGATGCGGCTTCATATTGGTAAAATGTCCAAACATCCCGTATCACAGACATCAAATCTGACTTATGGGCAGGCGTCAGTCAATACGCCAAATGAATATAAGTCCCCGCTCCTCGGGGCCGTTCAAGCACCTATCCCTTTAGGGTAGGTGTTGTTGACTTAGTATGCAAGTTCCCGAAATTCAAGTATAAAAGAGTTGTTGAACTCTACTGACGAAAAAGCCTTAAAAGAGGCAGAAAAATGTATTCTTTTGTGTTGTAGATGTCATAGAGAATTACATGCTAGATATGCCGTTAACCCCTAGAAAGCGAGGGCCAAACTTGGTAGGTTTGTGAGGGCTGGTGCAATTCCAGCTAACGGCTCCATTATGCAAGAACAGACTCAAGTAACAGAATTGGCTGTAACTCAAATTGCTGGTGACGTGGAAGCGGAAAAAAAGGGAAAACCACAATCCAACGGTATCAAAATTAATCGTTTTAATCACGGAGTGGCTCGTCGCGAATGGAAAAAAATCTGCGGTGATTTGTTTAAGTATCGTGGAAAATTTGCCCCAAGTTTTAAACAGTTTTTGAAGGATCGCAATGACAAGTCTCCGATTACCGATCAAATAGCATGATTAATAATACCATTATTATTAACGGAGAACACTTAGAATCTTCGCTTCCTCAATATGATTTGTCCCTTGATGATATGACGTATTACGCCAATAACGCTTGTATTGAACAATGCGACGATTGTCATGAATGGTTTCCAATTCGTGATTATCATAATGGTAAACCTTTTGTTATGGTGACGGAAGATAGTCATATCCGCTGTCTGAAGCATAGATAAATGTTGTGAGTATTGTCAAGTATTTTAATCTGTGCTAATTGCCATGCCGAACTTCATTTTGTTGGCAGTATGACAGAGAACTAATGTACCCGTCTCGAAAACGGAGGTTTCAGAAATGGAGCATAGGTGGAATCCCTATTACTGCCGCCATACGGAGAACACCCCATTGTCAAACGAACAAGTTTTTGGTAATGTATGGAGAATGAAACATATTTACAAAGTTCGGATTTTCAACTCTTACGATAATTCTTTTCGGTATCCAGATCAAACGGGCCACTTTTATATTCATAAGGTGCATGGTTTGGCTGTCTGGGATAATAATCGTATTTGGCAAGAACCGTTCTTTTTTCACTTTGTCCCCGCGATTGTGCAACAGTTTGTTGGTCATTATGATCTGCTGGGTCATGAAATTTATGAGGGCTGTATTCCCATATTTGAGATCGCTCATTTTATGAATCTTCATACTCTTTGGTTAAGTGCAATGGCGTTAAGTAAGAAATAAGTGTAATAGATGGTGTATGGAAATTAAAATGTCCAAAACACCGCCCACAGAAAATGGGTACTATCTGCTCAAATTTGCAGAAAGTAGTGGATTACACATGGTAGTAGTCATGGACGGGGCTTTAGGTAAAAAGCAAATACTATGTGATGCTTCATTTAAAGAGCGCAAGCCACTATATTTTTACGAAATTCCTGACGCTTGGTGGAGTGAACAGATTACTATCACTAACTAATATGGACTGGTTTAACTCAGACGCACACAAAGAATGGCTGAGACTCGCCCAACGAGACTATCACGGTCAACGTAATTATCCTTTATTTAATTATGATGAAGTCGAAGTCGAACTTAGTGCAAATTACAAGCGCGAGTAATCAAAAAATTTAAATAAAGATGGTGAATGAAATAGTCCAGTGACTATGCCTGCTTGGAAAGCAATGCGCTCCGAAAGGGGTTGGGTGCGACTCCTACGTTCACCGCCAAAATAACACGTCAGACTTCAAAAAATCTTCTTGACAAACAATCAAACAATCAAATAACTGATAGACTTTTCCTTTAATGACAACTTTCTTGACGGCAGACACTCATTTTTTCCACGCTAACATCATCAAGTATACGAAGCGTCCTCAACTTCATCAGGAGGTATTTTCTTCAATTACTTGACGATGGAGAAATGCCGTGCGATAAGTATGGTAATCCAATGGATGGAAGTGAATTAATTTACTGTTGTTTTCCAGACTGTGGGTGTGGTGGTTCGATAACCTTTAACAGAGAACGAGGTGGTTTAATGCCCAAAACAGATAATTTTTAAAAAAAATATGAAAAAAGACTTAACGTTTAAAAAGTTACGGGAAGTAAATACAAAAAGATGCGAAGAATCATTCCATCCCATCAAAAGTTGGTCGGAAGAAGCTTGGGCATGTGCTTTGGCAGGTGAAGTAGGGGAGTTTTGTAATTTTATTAAAAAACGCAAACGCGTCTATGATAATATCAGACTAGATGTTGCCTCTCATAAGAAGGCCGTCGCCAAACTTGCCAAACTTCATGCTGAATGTAAAAAGGAAATTGCCGATGTTCTAACCTACTTGGATTTGATTTCTACCGCGATGAATATTTCACTTGAAGAGGCGGTAATCGAAAAGTTCAACGAAGTAAGCATAAGAGTTGGAAGTAAACGAAAACTATGAACTTTTTTCTCTTTCTCGATGATTCGCGCCAGCCACATAAAGTTGATTGGGTTAAACTTCCCCAAAATGTCGAATGGGTCATTGTTAAAAATTACAACGAGTTTGTTCACACTATTCAAATAATGGGTGTACCAAAATTTGTCGCGTATGATTGCGATCTTTGTGATGAACATTATGCAGCCTATTTTGAACTTAAAGAGTTATATCCCGCCCATCACAAAACCTTCAAACAAAAATGTGGTATTGAGTGTGCGGAGTTTTTAATTAACTATTGCAAGCATCATCAAGTATCCCATCCAGATTACATAGTCCATTCCAAAAATCAATATGGTGGTGCAGCCATCCAAAATCTTATTAGTAAATCGCTTAATCCCAACGTTACTGAAATTGAAGTAACAAGATTACCATATTCTATACCTGATTATTGTCAACATGATGAAAAAACTATTTCAGGATTTTTTGGTGATGTTTGGTTCCCCGACGACGGGCGTAACAAGCTTAGTAAAATTCTTATGACGACTCGGAATGCCCTGAAATAGGCTTGACAAATTGTTATTAATCTTTAATTATGCATAAATTTTATTTTGACGTTTTGAACAATTCTGGAAAGAAATTGTTTTTTGCCATCACTGGCGGTGGCCAAAGTATTGTAAGTGATTATCTGTCGTTCAGTGGGGCCTCCCGTTCATTTATGGGGGCGATGATTCCCTATAACAGAGAAATTTTTAATGATTTTGTGGGCAACAACAAGTTAGATACGTATGCAAGCGAGCAAGCAGCAACCCAGTTAGCCGTGGCTGCATATTTCAAAGTCCTCAGAGCTGACAAAAATCCTGAGAATGCAATAGGCATTGGTGCGGCAAGCTCTATTGCTTATGATGGCGAACGGGCTGGGCGCATTCATCGTGTTCATATTGCCATTCAAACTTATGATAAATCTCATGTTCTTAACATTATTTTTGTGCAAGGTAGGACACGGGAGGAAGAAAATCAATTAATTTCTGATTGGATTTTTAAACTGTTATATTATGCCATTATTGGTGGAGAGTTTGAAACACCATCTCTGGATCAGAAAATTAAGTATGAATTAAAAGCTACTAACATTTTGCCTTAAACAAATAATTATGTATATTACCCCTGAATTTAGCAAAATAGACATGAAAAATGCGAAAGGTTTGGGCATTTTCTCTGGAAGCTTCAACCCAATACATATGGGTCACATTTCTATAATAAATGCGGCTGAAAAAATCTTAGGTTTCCCAATAGTTTTGGAATTGTCATCTAGGAATGCAGATAAGGGAGAATATGATATTGTAGAAATAAATCGTCGTCTCAAAGGTTTGGAAAAATATCCATGTATCGTAACCAAAGCCCCCACTTTTATTCAAAAAGCTGTTCTATTTTCAAAAGAATATCCAAACAAAGAACTAATTTTCGTGGTGGGTGCTGATACTTGGGTGCGGATTTGGGACGCCAAGTATGCTGGTCCCCTTGATAGGGTAGCTGAAGTGTTCCGCGAAAACAAGGCGAAGTTCCTTGTGTTCGGTCGTCGCATAAATATTGAGTTTGACTCCACAATTGGCGAGGAATTTCGTATCCAAAGCGAGGAAGCTTCCCAATTTAGTAACCCAATTTCATCTACGGAGTTACGAATGGCATTGACAAAATCCCAAATGCCTGTTACAGTGAAATCCTAAATTTATGTCTACTCTTCTCATGTCCACTCTACCATCCGAAGATTTGTGGCTGTCATCCAACGGTTGGGTTTCTAAAATGAAATCGGACGAATCAGACGTGCATTATCGTCCGTTCCCTTTTCAGATGCACAAGTATCCTACTTCGTTTCAAGCGACAGATTGTTTCATTGTCCATCGAGAAGGTGGAAAAATCCTGCTTGGTAAGAAACCAAGTCAGAAATTCTGGCGTTTCTTGGGTGGGTTTGTTGACCCGTCCGATGCCAGTCTTGAAGCCGCGAATGCTCGCGAGCGTCAGGAAGAAGGTGGAATTGATTTGGAATGTTCTCGTCCTGAATACTTGTTTAGTTTCCGAGTCAATGACCCTCGTTATAGCGATAAACCCGACAAGATTATGAGCGCCGTGTTTAAAAGTTTTTATTTATGGGGCGCTCCAAAAGCAGGAGACGATATTGGAAAAGTTAGATGGTTTTCCAGGGACTATATTCGTCGCAAGTATAAAAAAATTATCATGCCAGAACATTTTCCCATTGTTGAAAAATTAATTGAGTTGGGAGAACTTTAACCATACTCATGAAGAGATGCCCATTAACTGCTTGTTGTCTTATATGGTTTGGTGAAAGATTGATGCTTTCTCAGCGACTTAAAACCAAAAACTTCCCAGGCTACTGGGAGAGTATTTGTGTAAAAATTGAACCAAATGAGAGTATCCAATGTGGTATTCAGAGGGAGATTAAAGAAAAAACTGGCCTGTTCGTCCAACATCACTTCATTGAAGTAATTGATTGTGTAATAGATGACTTTATAACGGAAATGTATTTAATCTTCCAGTATAAGACGCATTCTGGGAATTTCAACAACGTTTTCAAGAAACGCACTCCTTGGCAGCTTTACACGCCTGACGAGGCATCCAAATTGCCTCTCATGCCAGGAATTTTACAAAATTTAGAAAAAATTAAATATTATGCAAGTAATTGAGGCTCCAATCTATCGCAAACCGAATTACTCTACCACTCTTTTCGTTGGGGGCGGAATAAGTAATTGTGCAGATTGGCAAAAAGTATTCATTGAATACATTGAATTTTTCACACAAGCAAGAAAAATTCATGTAACGATTTTTAATCCTCGCCGAGAGAACTTCGACGTAAGCGACCCAAAGCAGAGCGAGGTCCAAATTGCTTGGGAAAACTATTATTTACATCGGGCGAAAATTTTAGTGTTTTGGTTTCCTTACGAAACTTTGTGTCCGATCGCTCTTTTTGAGTTGGGCTCTGCTTTGCAATATCACAAGGGACCAATCCTGATTGGCTGTCATGCTGATTATAAACGGATTTTCGACGTAACGTATCAGACCCGTTTAGAACGCCCTGAAATCGAAGTAGTACAATCATTTTATTCCTTACTTCAACAAACGCTTGACACGATTACAAATACTATATGAAACTGACAAAAAAAAATATCATCGCACTTAGTCCTTGCTCTAAAGGATTATCATTTGCAGAATCCTGCAATTTTAACATAGTCAAAATCTGGGATACCTGTCCCAGGGGAGATTGGTTGCTTTGGTTGTTGAAAAAGACCAAAACTATTAATGCATTGGACAATGTAAAAATAGCATGTATCTGGGCCGAACATGTATTGTATATTTTTGAGGAAAAATATCCTAATGATAAGCTCCTACATTTAGTGATTGAGGCTATAAAAAAATGGATAAATGACCCTACAGAGGAAAATAAGTTGTTAATTAAATCAGCTTTAAATGAAGCATTAAAAATTAACAAAAATGCTGCTGTTGTTGCTGTTATTTATGCTGTTAATACTGTTATTTATGCTGCTGCTTATGCTGCTGCTGCTGATGCTCATGCTGATGCTTATGCTGCTGCTGCTGCTGCTGATGCTTATGCTGCTGATGCTGCTGCTGATGTTTATACTGCTGATGCTGCTGCTGTTTATTCTGTTACTTATGATACTTATGTTGCTGGTGCTGCTACCGAACGTAAATGGCAGGCAGATACGATCCGCCAATTAATACCGTGTCCTTTCACTGCTGACACTGAAAATCAATCCCTTTTTAGTGTTTTTTTCAAGAAAATATTGACATCGTTTTAAAATTTTTAAATGATTTTAAATTTCACAAATACTATTTTTATGACCAAAAACTTGATTCTTTTAACTGATTCCTACAAAATCGGAGCGCATTGGAATATGTATCCTCAAGATACGCAAATTGTTTATTCCTATTTTGAGGCACGAATTGGAAGCAAATTTCCAAAAACCATTTTTTTCGGCCTACAATATCTTATTAAGAATTTTCTCGAAGGAATTGTAATTACTCAAGAAAAAATTGACGAGGTGGCGGATATTTGTAAGGCACATTTCGGTAATGAAACAGCTTTTAATAAAAAAAGTTGGGAATACATTTTATCTCAATACAGTGGTCGTTTGCCAATTCGTATTAAAGCAGTTCCAGAGGGTTCATTGGTTGGAGTGTCCAATGTTTTAATTACCATTGAGAATACCGATGAAAAATGTGGTTGGTTGACAAATTATCTGGAATCTCTTATTTCTCATATTTGGTATCCAATTGCTGTATCTTCAAATGTATTTGAGATTAAACAGACGATAAAGTCTTTTATGGAAGAAACATCTGATAATCTTGATTTACTTCCGTTTATGCTTCATGGTTTTGGTTATCGTAGTTATTCTTCTAATGAAGCAGCAGAAATCGGTTCATTGGCTCACTTAGTCCACTTTAAGGGTACTGATGATATTCTATCGTTTGCTTCAGCCAAGCAGTTTTATAATACTGATTATAATGATTTAGCTTATTCTGTTCCAGCGTCCGAACATTCAGTGATGAGCGTCTATGGACAAGATGGAGAAGAAAAAATTGTGGGAGAATTGTTGGAAAAATATCCGAATGGCATTTTAAGCGTAGTCGCCGATACTTACGATATTTACAATTTTGTTTCAAACATCGTAGGGAAAAAGTTCAAAGAAAATATTCAAAATCGTAAAGGTATTTTTGTTGTGAGGCCTGACTCAATTACAGAAAAACACCCGACAAAAGAAAGTCTGACTTTGTGGATTGTCCAAGAATTGGAAAAAATCTTTGGCAGTAGTATCAATTCAAAAGGATTTAAAGTATTGAATAATTGTGTTCGCGTTCTATATGGTGATGGTTGTGGTCATGAAGACATTAAGCAAATACTTTTGACATTAAAAAATTCTGGATATTCCACCAGTAATATTGCTACTTTTGGTAGCGGGTCAGGTTTAGTTCAGAAGGATTTGAATCGAGATACTATTCAGAGTGCATTCAAAAGTTCCGCCCAAAAACGAAAGGGAATTTGGTATGACATCCAAAAGAAACCTTTGGACTCTAGCAAGGCCAGCAAAAAGGGTCGTCTCAAACTCGTAAAAGATGGCGATAGTTATTCCACCGTTTCCGAATCTGACCCACGACCCGACGTTTTGGTGACGGTGTTCGAGAATGGCGTTTTGCTCAAGGAATACACCTTCGCGGAAGTTCGTGCTAACGCTAGCCGCTAATATACCAATAACATCAATTATCACTCCTGTTTGGGGGGGAAGAAATTATGTGGGATAATATAAAAAAAATTGAATCATCAAACGAAAACGTAAGCAAATTCGTTTTCACCTGTGCCACGGGCGTTGCAGAGGCGGTACTTTACAAGTACCCAACTTACATTGATCGTACAGTCATTTGCTGTTCAACACAAAGCGGGTGCCCTGTAGGTTGCCGATTCTGCGGAGCAGGAGACTATTTCGTTCGATCATTCACAGCCGAAGAAATTGTCAGTCAGCCGAAGTATCTTTTGGAAGCAACAGGAGTTGACCCGAGCAAGATCAAAAAGCTTCAAATCATGTTTATGTCAATGGGAGAACCCATGTTGAATTACGAAGCTCTGGCCGAGGCAATTCGCCAGCTTTATTATTTGTATCCTCATGCGCGTTTGTTGATTAGTACTTCGGCACCCAGAAATCTTAAAGCTTTCGAGAAGCTTCAAAAGCTATCTGTTGAAGTTCCTACAATTGGTCTTCAATTTTCTGTACATGAAAGTACTGATGAAGCACGAGCCAAACTGATTCCTACTCCAACTTTTTCTCTTACTGAAATCGCCAATATTGGTGATTGGTGGGCGGAAGAAACTGGTCGGAGGCCATTCTTTAACTATTGTGTACACGACAAGAACAATACTCAAGAGGACGTAGATCGTCTTGTCAGGCTCTTTGACCCCTCTGTTTGGGAAGCTACGTTATCAGTTGTCTGTGAACGTAACGAGCATATTGCGGCTGCAAATGAACGTCAACGTAGTTTGACTTCTGATTTCATGGAGAAGATGCTTAAAGCTGGATACTCGACTCGTATGTTTGACCCAGCGGGGCAGGATGACATTGGTGGTGGTTGCGGAATGTTGTGGTATGTACAAGAATGGCTTAGAAATAACCCTGATAAAGCCAAACCTTCAAAAGGGTTTGGACTACCAAAAATTCATACTCCTAGATAATTTGGTGTCTGTTTAGCTCATTTAAGTGTATAATATTTATATGAGCAATGATAGACATACTAATCGTGGAGGACACAATAAGATTGATTTAACTGGTAAAATTTTTGGTAAGTTAACAGTTTTAAAAGATTCTGGAAGAAGAAAATCTCGCCGACCCATTTGGTTATGCCAATGCAGTTGCGGGCAGCAAACAGATGTGTTGGGTAAATATCTAGTGAATGGTGACACGAAATCATGTGGGTGCTATTCTAAAGGTAATGCGTATAATCGTACTGGTTTTAAAGAACTAAGTGGAAGCTATTGGTATATTGTGACTTCTCAAGCTAAAAGGAGAGGGATTCCTTGTACTATTTCTGCTGAACAAGCATATCATCAAATGGAGAAACAGCAGTGGCGTTGTGCTATGACAGGTGAGCCTTTAGCATTTGCAGTTAATCTTCGAGATTCAAAAGGACAAACTGCTTCCCTTGACCGAATAGATAATTTAAAAGGTTATACTATTAATAATATTCAATGGGTGCAAAAAGAAATAAACATTATGAGAAATAGGCTTGATTTAGTAAAGTTTAAAAGTTGGTGTCAAAAAGTCATTGATTTTTCTAAAAATACATTATGAAATTACATTTAGGTCACTATTTTATGGGAACATCAGCCTTATTCTTATGGACTGCTGCGTGTTTCTTTACTCATACATACTGGTGGTATGGAATTGCTTCTGTAGTCTCTTGTATTGGTTTTGGAATAGCTGCGGTTCATGAGTTCGAGAGACGATGAAAATTATCTTCCTTGATATAGATGGGGTGCTGAATAGACACACATTGCAAGACAATGGATATTGTGGAATTGAACAGCCTCATGTTCAAGCATTGAATTACATTCTTGCAAAAGTTCCAGAGGCTAAAATAGTTGTCTCGTCAGCTTGGCGTTACATGGTTCATCAGCAAGCTATGACTTTGAAAGGTTTGAGTACCTTTTATTAGTCTGTGGTGTAGACTGTAAAGATCGTGTCTTGGATTTAACAACTACAGACGAAAACGTATCACGCAGGGATGACCAGATTCAAGAATGGCTGGAAGATCATCCAAAAGTCACCCATCATGCCATCCTAGATGATTTGAATTTGCCATTTATTGGGTTGAATTTTTATAAGATTGACCCCGCCAAAGGCTTACGGATGGAAGATACGAAGCATATTGTTGATTTTTTACGTTGACAAACCACCAACTTTCCATTAGGATAATAATGCTGGATGGAAGTTCTTGGCTATCATTATTGATAGAGGAAGTTCGCGTTTGCACAGAAGCCGTTGGCAGACTATAATATTAGTCGTTATGACCACAAGGTAGCAATAATCCTAAAGTGACTGAGAGTAGTTCTGCTCGTTTAAGTCAAGGTTGGAGCAGTTTTTCATAAAGAAAAACCAACAGCAATGTTGAGAAAAATCAAGAACTAGATACAGAAACGCGGCTATTACCATCCAGCACCAATTCTCCACTATGTATGCCTCGATGACAATTAGCACATAATAAAATACATTTGTCTAATTCTTTTTTAATACGTTTAAAAGAATGATTCCTAGCAAATGAATTAGCAATAGACTGATCTTTTGTTTTAGGGTCCAAGTGATGAAATTCAAGTGCCGATTGGAATCTATTAAATCCACAAGAAATACATTTACCACCCTTATAGGCAGTACATTGTTTCTTTTTATCTTCTCTTTTTTGAAGACGTTGTAAACGTTTTGTTTCACGGGTTTCACTAGAGCAGTAATAACTAATCGTTCCTCGATTTAAACCTGTGATTTTTTCAATTTCTCTATAACTTTTGTTTTCTTTTTGTAATTGAAGGATTTTTTCTTTCATATAATATTTTTACACATGGTTGGAACAAATGGGAACTCCAACCAAAAAACAATTGACATTTAAACAATTTTCTAATAAAATCATTTTATGGGAAAAGGCTCAAAACGAAGACTAGAAGATGCAAACAAGGTTCGAGAGAACTGGGATGCTATTTTTCGTCCAAAGAAACAAAATTTAAAAAAATCTCAAATCCGCTTGACACGGAGCCAAGTTTTGCCCACATTGTAAATATGTCTGATATATTAAATTATCCTTCCGTGTTGCGGGTCAACGCGGCATATCAACGCATTGGCTGGGCCACTCCAAAAGAGGCATTCACAGCCATGTGGGGTGGCAGTCACACCCCACCATATCTCGCCATTGATTTTCAATATGAACTTGATGAAAAGGGTAATCCAAAATATGATTCATTGCTGATTCGTCAGCCTGTCACCTGGCAGGAATGGATTCAACTTCCCATTCGTCCTTGGGACCAGAGTATTAGAAGCGCAAGGCAATTGATCCGCATACCCACAGTTGTGTTGTGTCCAAACTTCTCCAAGATGCCACGAAAAGAACAGCGTGCCACTCCATCGGCAATCAAGAAAAGGGATGGAAATAAATGTTTTGTTCAAAATACGCTAATCACGATGGCGAACCATTCATTAAAACCTATTGAGCGGGTTAAGGTTGGAGACTTTATTTTAAACAAGTATGCCCAAAAAGAAAGGGTTGCTCATACCAAAAATCGTCTTTATAATGGAGATTTAGTTGTCGTTAAACCAGAGGGCAAACTGTCATTTAAAATGACAAGCAACCATGAATGTATTATTTTAAATAAAGACCTACTCGTTTTTAAAGACGGCAAAAGACAACCTTCTATTGGTGATTTCCGCTCTCAAGATGCCTTCAAGCAAATCAAGGCCAAAGACTTGTACATTGGAGATATATTGTTGCAACCTTTGGGATTAAATCCCAAAAATAAGTTCAAATCTATTGATCAGAAATTTAATAAGAGATTTTTTATTAGGATTGATGGTATTCAATACCTATGTACCAAAATTAGAGACATTAAATATGTATCTGTTAAACAGACGCCAGTGTATAATTTTGAGACATCAAAAACTCATACTTACATTGCTGGTCACATTTTAACACATAATTGTCAATATACGGGAGTAGAATTGACCAATAAAACGTTCTCGCTCGACCATATTATTCCTCGTTCCAAAGGCGGAAGGGATAACTGGCACAATCTGGTGGCGGCTCACAAAGATGTAAATTCTAAAAAGGGAAACAAGTTTAACCATGAAGTTGGTCTTAAGCTTTTGAAGAAACCCGTTGCGCCACTTTCGCTTCCTCTTTGCGCAATTTATTCCGAGATAAAACATCCTGATCATCAACATTTTTAAAGAAAATTTACTAATATGCCAATCAACCTTAAAGGGAAAAAACTCGCCGTGATCGGTAGCCGTACTTTCGACGATAAACAACGTCTCTATGACATTTTGACTAAGAACCTGCCGAATATCAAGTTGATTATCAGCGGCGGAGCCACTGGGGCCGACACACTAGCGACCCAGTGGGCCTCAGACTATGGATTGCCATACCTAGTATTCCCTGCTCTTTGGCATGACCCGTTTACGGGAGCGTTTAATCGTGGGGCTGGATTTGCTCGCAACCGTTATATCATCGAACACTGTGATGTTGTGATGGCTTTCATGCAACGCGGAGGCTCGAAAGGAACTCAAAATAGTCTTGATATTGCGAAAGAATTAGGCAAACCAATCAAATTAATTACCTTTGATATAGTGAAACCTGTTGAAAAAACATCGTTTGAATTGTGATTATGAAGTAACTGGTAGCGTTACTACTGGACTAGCCACAGGAGCTACTATCACAGTTGGAGAAGCCACGGTGGCAGGTACAGTTGTAACGACAGGAACCGCTGTTGGTGCAGCGACAACCTTTGGAGTAGAAACGGACGCTGGTACAGTTGAAGTCGTGGAAGGCTTTGTCCAACCAAGTTGAATTTTCAAGTTTTCAATAACAGTCTTATCAGCAGAATTCATACTGAGTTCAGCAGTATCGAGCAGGTCTTCAACGGTGGCTGTAGTACCAGATGCAGAAGAAGTCAATTTGACAGTCTCAACGGCATCTACAACCTTACCCAGGGCTGAAGAAGTTGCATTGAATGCACTTGTTTCAACGGTATTGGCAATAGTCATAGCTTTTGGGGCGATAACCTTGATTGTGTTGACAACCCATGAGAAGAACATATCAAAGATACCAAAGATAGCTCCTGCAATAGGGTTTACAGTTGAGAGTATGCGTAAAATTAAGAAGATGATACCGCCAATGATTAGGAACCAGAAAATTGAATGAATCAATTGTTTGAATCCCATGGCAATAGCTGAAAGACCAAACCATCCCGTATATTTAGAAAGTTCGGCTTGACTAGCGTCATTTTCAGAGGCAACTTTTTCAGAAAGAGTAATCGCATTGTTAACTGCCTCGTTCTTAGCTTTGACTAATACATCGGACTGAGTTTGAAGCAGGGTAATTTCCGCGTCTTTTTGAGCAAGAGCAAATTGACCAGCAACGTTGTTTGAAACTAGGTTTTCCACCATCAACATCATTTCCTTTTGTTGTTGAAGTTCGGGTAAACCAACAATAGATTGAACGCGGGTGTTTAATTCTTTGGCGACGAGAACGGCGGGTTCCTTGTTTGTTGATTTTCCAAGGGAATAGTCAACGCCATAAGATAGGGACTGAACTTGAGCCACTTTGTTTTCGTTAACGTTTGAAATCTTATTCTGAACCTTGACAATGGCATTGTTTTGCCTTGCAACAGCTTGTGAAGAATGACCGAAAATAGTAGGCATGTGAGAGCAACCCACCAATGAGACTGCGAGGGCTAAAATGGCTAAAATTTTTAAATGGCTTCTCATACCCAAGATTACACGTCAAAACGTCTCCAAAACCTTCAAAAGAAAGTTGACATTTCACCAAGCCCTTGATAATATTGAAATATGAGATACAATATTCGAGATTTTAAAGGTCGTTTTACTGTCAGAAATCCGCGCCAACCCTTGATTGTTAGGCGCAACTGTATTTATGGTTACAAAGGTGCCGCAGTTCGCGTTCTTTCTGTTTCTAGTGACAATTCCACAGCCGTTATCGGTTTGCATAAGGCTTTAACTGGCATTGTCCCCGTTAAGGACCTGCATAAAGTTGGAAAATCAGAGGTGAAGCAATATCTGGCTCATGCCCGATAAATTGAGAATTTACCTCAATCACGAACAGCTATCAACCCTTTCTTTCGGTGCGTTGATAGTCTGTTGTGTTTTTTTTCTTTTTTTAAATATTAAAAAATAATTCCATGGAAAAACTCATTATCCTTACCACCATTGCAATGTTGGCTTTGAATTCTTCTGCTGATTCGGTCATTCTGAATCAAGATGCCAATTCGTTTAGTGACGGAGGGGAATTCGTCGCTCAAATTACCAGTCCCAATCAGAACTACGATTTTATAACGTTTTGCGTCCAATCACAGAATGGTTTTTCTGCCGATCAAACTTATAATTTCACTGAGAGTTCGGTTGATAGTTTTGGTAATCCTTTGACGCTGGGCACGGCTTTTCTTTTTGCTGAATTTGAGAATGGAAAAATTACAGCTAGTAATCCTACTCAGGATGGGGAATTACAAGCAACCATCTGGACTTTCCAGAATCAACAGTTGCCAGTCGGTTTCACTATTTCAACAGTAGAGAATAATCCATACTATAATTTAGCCTTGACAGACCTGGGTGACGAAGCTTATCAACCAAACAACGGGCTTTATCCTGTCGCCATCATGCAACTCACTGATGACAATGGTTCTACCGCCCAAAATCAACTCATAACCAGTGTTCCCGAATCAGATAAAATCGCCAGTTGTACCGTATTAGCTGGTTTGATTGGGACGATATTCTTTTTCCTCCGTAAGACATATGAAGTTACTATGTAAATATCAAGGTGGTTCCCATTCTTACGGACTGGCAACCAAAGACAGCGATATTGATTATCGTGGCGTATTCGTCAACGACGACGTATCTACGTTAGTTGGTCTTAACAAGCACGAACATCAAATTACTCAAACAGAGGAACAGGACGTGGCCTATACCGAACTTCGGAATGCCCTTAAACTCCTAAGAGGCGCAAACACGCAGATGGTTGAGTTACTTTATAACGATCAGTGGCTCGGTATTACGGAACCTTGGGACATAATTCAGAGATATCGCAAGGAACTTGTGGATTCTCGAAGGCTATTCTCTTGTCTAAGAGGTTATATGCAGGGCGAACTAAAGTTGACTTTAGGACTCCGAACGGGCAAATTAGGAGGTAAACGTTTTGCCCAATTAGAAAAATTTGGGTATAGTCCAAAAAACGCTGTTCAATGTTTGCGTTTACTTTGGGCTGGTGGCATTTATTTTACCAGGGGATACTTTCCTGTAAATATTTCCAAAGAAGATAAGGTTTTTTCAAACAAACTTCTTGATATTAAAACTCATGCGGAGAAATTTTCTAAAGAACAAATAGAATCTGAAATTTTAGAGGCAGAACAAGAAATGATTAAGAAGTTCGAGTCAAGAGTAATAGAAACTAAATTTAACGAAACTTTAGCAGATGAATTGTGTCTGAGGATTTATGGTCCTTTAATTAACGAGCAGTATCTTAAACTTGTTTTCCCGATTGCATCACATGAGCATGAGTATTAAAACAATATGGCTCGTGGAAAATTTCACCAACGCAGAAGACTATCGCGAGCTTATTAAAGCCGTGAAAGATTCGGGCCGCGAATGTTTTGTGATCGGGCGTCACGAACATGGTGATTTTGACCCCAAAGGTTTTAACGAAAACGATTGTGTGATGGTACAAGGTTCCATTCAAATGACCAAAAATATTCGGTCTCGTTTGCCCGCTGGATGTTTTCCTGTAGCTTATAGTTCTTGGGATAAGTATCTTTGTTCAGCCTATTATCCTCATTTTAAAGGATTATTGTTTAACGACAATCATAAATTTTTAACCCTCAAACAATTGAAAGAGGATAAATTTGACATATATTTGGCATTTGGCAGAGAATGTATGGTTTTTGTTCGCCCAGATAGCGGAGAGAAGACTTTTCAAGCCCAGTTGATTGATTTACAGGATTTCGATAGGTTTTGGGAGAATGGAATTGCCAGCAGTGCAACCGATGATGATTTGGTGGTTATCTCTACCCCCAAAAAAATTAATGGTGAGTGGAGATTTGTCTGTTCCAAGTATAACGGCGGAGAAATCATTGCTGGTTCAACATATCAATATCAAGGTAAAAGATGTCTCATTCCCTCCTGCCCAAATGGAGCAACAGAATTGTGTAAAAAAGTTTTGAAGGTCGGTTATTATCCTGATTCAGTATTCTGCGTGGATGTTTTCCAAGATGGTGATGGCATTTTTTGGTTGGGTGAGTTGACCTCATTTTCATCAGCGGGACTCTATGTTATGAATAAAACCAAAGTGGTGGAACGAGTTAGTAGGATTGTTGAGGCGGAATATGCTGATAGGTCCATTATTTCTTGATGATGTAACAGTAGTCCAGAATTTTTTATGACTAGAGATATTATTAAAGCTGCCCTTCAAAGGTATCGTGCTGCCGCCAAAGATGCCGAAAAAAATGCTGTTTTCGATGGTGAAATAGGAGACGGAGGTTGTAGTAGAATGCTCGATATAGCAAATGCTTTTGAGGCTGGATTAGAGAATCGTCTACCTAGTTTTCTTGAATATTATGTCAAAGACATCATGAAATCACAAGGCCCTGAATTTGCAAAGTACTTGGAACTAAAAAAGAAATTTGAAACATGAACGAACGTAAACGACTATCTTGGGAAGAAACAGCTTTAATGCTTGCCTTTGACATTGCAGAGTATCGGAGCGAGGACCCTTATGTACAGGTTGGCGCGGTTATCATCAAGCATGATAATTCAATAATTTTGGGCTACAATGGCGCACCACCCAAGATTTATATTGACTGGTCTGATCGCGATGCTCGTAGAGATCGAGTGATTCATGCAGAAGCGAATGCCCTGGACAATATTAGATTTGGTGAGGCCAAGTTAATGGCTGTTACAGCCATGCCTTGTAAGGCTTGTATCGTGAAACTGGCTCAAAAAGGAGTCAAAAAAGTCTATTACGGAAAAGAACTTGACGGTTATGACAACGGTTTGGCCAAACAGCTTGCAAAGGAATTCGGAATCGAACTGTTGCAAACAAAGCTTTCATATGAAAAATTCAATTGGTAAAATTGCCCAAAATCTTGCAAAAGAACAAAAGGAGCTTTTGGATAAAGACCAAGAATTTCTTAAGAAACATTTTCCCGACCTTGTATGAAAGAACCTAAGTTTTCCAGAATTTGTACAAGGCCATCATCGGACACCTTTAGCGTGAAACCTATTGGGGAGTTTGTCAAAAGATACTTGGATAAGTCCAGATATAGTGTTGACCCATTTGCAAGGAATTGTGAGTGGGCGACTTATCGCAATGATATTAATCCAAATACGAAGGCCAAATATCATTTGGATGCTTTGGTGTTTTTAAATTTTTTTGTTAAACAACAAACAGAAATCTCCAACCCTGTTCCTATTGATTTAGTTATTTTGGATATGCCTCGGACGGCTCGCCAAATTTCAGAGTGTTACAAAGCTCTTGGAATACCTGTTACTCAACAGACTACTCAGATCGGGACATTCTATAAAGAGATTCGTAATACGGCTGACAAGCTACTCAAACCTAATGGTGTTGTTTTGAGTTTTGGTTGGAATAGTGTCGGTATGGGTATCGAACGCGGATATGAGATTGAGGAAATCATGCTTTGTTGTCACAGCAGAAGCCATTATGACACTATTTGTATGGCAGAACGTAAGATTTAAGTGTAAGTATGAGGATGGTAGAAAGATCGGGGCTAATTCAGTTTATCTAATACCAGAAACTTCAAAAGAACTTGACAAAATCACAAGTTCACGCTAACATTTAAATATGATGAAAAGTTTATTCATTGGTACGGTATTGGCTCTAGCACTCGTCGTTTCAAGCGCAGTGGCTAGTGATACAAATTCGGCATCCCTATTCACGGGTCATGAATTTTCGGTTAACGCTTCAACTGCATACCAGTTGAAGGGTTATGCGAAGTTGAATGGCGCGTATGATATTAATGCCGCTGTTGGTCTCGGTTACTACTTCAACAAGTACATCGGTGTCGAGGGTTCATTGCCCTTTTACAATACCGAGGGAGTTGCTGTTAAAGATGTGACTCTTGATGGTTTGGTTCGTTTACCCATCACTGTGGGGAAGCAGTTTGGTTTTGCCCCTTATCTGGGTCTCGGAACTGATTTCGCCTGGAAGAACGTTGACTTTAGTCCGCTCGCCAAGGGTGGTGTTGAATTCCGTTTTACCCATTATTTGGGAACCTTTGTGGAGTATCAATACGTTATACCCAGCTTCCAAGAGTACGACAAGGGTGCCAGTCAGGTTGTCGGTGGATTCAAGTTGGTATTCTAATTGTGGGGTCGCAGAGCCGCTTGGGAGGAAACTCTCAGGCGGCTTTTTTTGTTGACGAATACCCAAACTCGTGTTATCATTTGCTATGTCGAAATTTAAACGTGGCGATAAAGTTCGCAAAATTAAAGGCGCTCAATGGAGTGGTATTGTGGTCGGAGAATACAGC
>Ga0224559_1000724_pt1 | contig 20445 bp, 17 predicted proteins | sample 714S33034metaG_FD_180676 | JGI IMG/M metagenome (GOLD analysis project Ga0224559, IMG submission 180676) | Peat soil microbial communities from Stordalen Mire, Sweden - 717 S3 30-34 | ecosystem: Environmental > Terrestrial > Soil > Wetlands > Peat | place: Sweden: Norrbotten County, Stordalen... | reverse complement strand
CCAAAAAGCTGACGTGAGCAGAGTGCCAACGCCAGCTTTTTCGTATGGCGAAGCCGATGGTTACTTCGCTGCAGCAGCCTTCTTTGCCGCCCAGCGCTTCTTGACAGCCTCGACGATCCGCTTCCGCCCTTCAGGCGAGAGGTTTCTCTTCTTCTTGGCGGGCGTCGTGGCTGCGGGTGCCGCCGCCGCAGCCTTCTTTGGTCTGCCTACTGCCTTCTTCAGGTCGCCTGCTACCTTCTTCAGTTTGGCTGCTGCCTTCTTGGGTGCCGGTGCCGCGCCGCCACTCAGCAGGGCACGTGCCTGCTGCAACTGGGCAATATCGCAATCGATACTTGCCAGGATGTCTGAAATTGCCATGTATCCTCCCTGATTGATGTGGGCAAACTGTCCAACCTCTGCGGAAGCTAAGTCATACCGCTACGCAGGGTCAGCTACTTGCCTCGACATACGATACTCGACTGATGGTTATTTTACAAACATTAAGTGCAACTGTTGCTGAAGCTCTTCGCCGGATTGCTCCTCCGCCAGCGTGATCTCCTCTTTGCGGTCTCCGATCGTGGCTCGGGCAGGTTACCGGCGTGAGACCGACACGGTCTCCTAGTGGACGAGAAAGCTGCAACGCCAGGCAAGAGCTGTTTATATCCTGCACAACCTTAATGCTGGACTGCCCGGTTCCGATAAGATGGTGCTGAAGCTGTCGGCGTTTACCCGCGACGAGGGACAAATTATGAGCACCCCTTGGGCAACAGGAATGAAGGCTACCTCCATCGAAGAGCCGGCGCGGCTGGTGCCGACCCTCGCGGGCGCAATTCTTGGCTGTGGTGGCTGGGAGCTAAGCCACGGCGCCAACGATGCCGGTACAGTGAACATCTTGTTTGAGTTCGAACGGCAAGCCTGTGTGGAGATTTATACCGTGTTGGCTGCCACCGGGGTGGAACTGAGCCGGAGCGGCCACATTTGGTTTACCGAACTTTGCCAGTGTACTCGCGACAATCGACAGGATTGCGGCACGGAGATCGTCAGCGTCGAGTTGGAGATTCAGACCTTCCCGCAGGTGATGGTGCTTGGATCACAGGCAGGGCTGGTTACGTAAGTTGTGCGGTCGTCTTCACGCCAAGGGGGCTTGGCCCTGCCGGCGTCTGTACAAACAATGCGGAAGCTTCCCGAGGTTCTCTGTGAGGTCCACCAGAGCCCTGTCGGAATCCCCGCAACTGTGCGTACCATGGCCAATAGCTCAGTACCACCACGCTGACCCGAACCCTACGCTGCCGCGGCGGAGCTATCTCGTGGATAATTGGAGACGTGGAATAATCAGCGCTCTAAGCGTGTAAAGAGGGCGACCTAAAGCGTCTGTGGCGCATCGGATGGTGAGGGGAGAATCGCAGATGGAAAGCGGAAGCTTGGAGCTGCCGGGCCTGAAGTTCCAGCGATTTTCCTGGGCGGAAATGTTTACGGATGGACAGTGCCTGAGGCTGAGGCCTTTCGCCAACTCGATGCGGCGCTCGATGCCGGGCTGAACTTCGTGGATACCGCGGATGTGTATTCGCGCTGGACCGCGAGAAACCAGGGAGGCGAGTCGGAGACCATCCTCGGCAAGTGGTTTGCGAAGTCCGGCAAGCGCAAAGATGTGATCCTGGCGACCAAGGTAGGCCTGGAAATGGGCGAGGGCAAGAAGGGGCTGAAGGCGGCCTACATCCGCCAGGCGGTGGAGGCTTCGCTGCAGCGGTTGCAAACTGACTATATCGACCTTTACCAGGCGCACAAGGACGATCCGGAGACCCCGCTGGAAGAGACACTCGCTGCCTTCGACGCGCTGGTGAAGCAGGGGAAGGTTCGGTTCATTGGCGCATCAAATTACAGCGGAGCGCGGCTGGCCGAGGCCCTGGAGACGAACCGCAAGCATGGGTTAGCAAGCTATATCTCGCTGCAGCCGCACTACACCTGATGGAGCGCTCCGCCTTCGAGACGGAGTTGCTGCCGGTGGTTGAGAAGTACCAGATCGGCGCGATTCCCTACTACTTGCTGGCAGGTGGTTGTCTGACCGGCAAGTATCGCAGTCAAAAGGACGCAGAGAAGGTCGCACGCGGGGCAACGGTGGAGAAATACCTGAACGAGCGAGGATTCGGGGTGGTTGCGGCGCTGGATGAAGTGGCCTATGCACGCGGATCTACGCTGCTGAGTGTGTGCAGAAACAAGGCACTCCGTTCTTTGACGAGATGCGCACAGGCAACCCAGACTTAGCAGAATAACTCTTGCTTCGGCTGTCCGAGTGGATCACTACATCTCCAGAACCGCCTTCGAGAGATTTCTAGGCCGGTCCATGTCTACGCCGCGCTCAATTGCCATGAAGTAGGCAAACAGTTGCAGGGGCACAATCTCGGCGATCGGCAGCAGATACTCGCTTGCCGGCTGCACTTCGACATAATCGCTCACCAGTGCCGGCACATCGCGGTCTCCGGTGTTGGCCACGGCGATCACTCTTGCCCCCTGAGTCTTCATTTCGCGCAACAGGTGAACGGTCTTCTCATAGCGCACCACCGAAGCCTCAAGCGCGCGGTCGACAGTGGCCACCACTACGAGAGGCACGCTATCGCTGAGCAGCGCATTGGGTCCATGCTTCAGTTCGCCGGCCGGATAGCCCTCGGCGTGAACGTACGAGGCTTCCTTCAGCTTCAGAGCGCCCTCGCGCGCAATGGCGTAGTGAATGCCCCGTCCCAGGTAGAGAAAGTTGCCAGATGTGCAGTACTTGCGCGCCAACGCGGCCATCCGATCGCGCCAGCCGTCAAGCTGCCCACCGATGCTGGCGGGCAGCGCCCGCAGCCGCTCGATGTTGGCCTGTAATTCCGCGGCATTCATCGCTCCCAACCGCTGCGCCTCATAGAGTCCCAGCAGAAACAGCACCGTCAACTCGCAGGTAAAGCTCTTGGTGGCCGGAATCGCCTTTTCCACCCCGGCGGCCAGAGGCATGGAAACGTCAGCCTCCCGCGCCATGGTGGAGTCAGCCGCGTTGGTAATGGCCAGCGTCTTCGAGCCGCGCCTCCGCGCCTCAGTCAGTGCCGCCAGCGTGTCTGAGGTTTCGCCCGATTGAGAGATCACGATCACAGCTGGAAGCCGCCGATCGCGCCCGCCCCGGCAACTCAACTCGCTCGCATATTCCACATCCACGGCCAGGCCGCAGAGGTCTTCCAGCAGAACCTCGGCGGCCAGGCCGCTGTGGCGACTGGAGCCGCTGGCGGCAATCAGCACTTCGCCGGCCGAGTTCGCCCAGTCCTTCAGTCGTTCGGCCATGTCGCTCCTTAGGTTGTTGCCTTCCAGATAAAGCGCTAGCGTGCGGCCAAGCGCTGCCGGCTGCTCATAAATCTCACGCAACATCTCGTACTGAAACTGCTGCAAATCGCTCATTCTTGCATAGGTCCAGCGGGCGCCAACTCAGCCCGGTTTCGATCATATAAGAGCAAGAGCCGGTCATGAACTTCGCGATAGCAGTCTTGCCAAATTGTTCAGCATGAGTATAGCGAAGGCCAGGTTGTGAAGTCCTGCGAGGATGACCCTCCAAAACTTCCCTTGCCGTTGCGCACCCTTACTGAAAATGACTGCGCAACACCCCTCAGCATGTCCACAGTCGTTGCGCACTCACCGCTGAGAAGGTGCGCAACACCATGGCCAAGAAGAGGAGCCGGTTTCTTGATGCTGTTGACATCAGGAGCGAGTACCGGAAAGACAGCGCAAGAACGGCGTAGCCTAGGGGAAACTACCTAACAACCGCATCACGCGACGGCGCAGTGCACCGCGCGACCGATGCGTGAGACGGTGGGCGGCGCGCTCTCCGGTTGCCAAGGGGGGGGGACACCGCCTACCGGATGAAGAACCCTGGGGCGTTTTTCAGGATCGATCCAGCTGCCGTCCCGTAAACCACGCTGGATGAGTGCATTGGGCTGTTAGCTTCAAATGACTGCCCTCAATCGTGGGCACTGGTCGACTTATCGAGAGCTATTTCCACTCATCTCAGAGAGATTCTGATTGCATCAACCATGTCCTCATAAGCCTGATGGAAGCCGAGCGCAGGCGGCGGCTGGGCCAGTAGTCTTCCCAGCGGAATAAAGATTCGGGGCATCCAAACCTAAGTTTCAATGAATGGTGAGATTTCCGCAGCAATGTTTGTACTTTTTGCCAGAACCGCAAAAACAGGGTTCGTTGCGCCCTATCCTGGGGCTTGCGCGCCGGACTCCTGCCTCGCCGCCGTTGGCTCTTTCTGGTGGAGTTGAAGGCAGACCTAAGTCGGCGCGTGCGCAATCCATTCGTTCCAACCATCGCGGGTCTTGCTTGTCAAGCCAAACCAACACGCAGGCTCCGGCTTCCTTCACACGTTGATTGGGTACACCGAATCTGCCGGCCAAGGATGCGAGTTCGATTGCAGCAATTTCGAGAATCGGTCGGTACAGAACTATCGCCTTAGCCGTCGCATCGATGGACCTATTGCAGAAGGCGCAAGAATGCTCCGTGGGAATGAGTGAGGTGCCAAATGCCAGAACGGCGGGCGACTCTCCATGCACATTGCAACGACTGAATATCCCCCATAGCGTAGTGCACGCTTTGGCGGTCTTGGGTTCCATTGCGGCAAAGCGGAACTTGATCCCACTGCCCTTCAGTTCCTCTTGTTCTCTTAGGGAGCCACTCAGAAATGCTTTGCGAAACAATTTCGACTCCTCATCACCATGGGATAAAAACTCAGCTTTGGCGGGATCAGCAACCAAGTGCGAGGCAATACCGAGGAATTCCAGCGCCCGGCGCCCGGCTGCAGCGGCTTCGTGAATGATCCCCCGCGCGGAGAGGTACATGACCATGCTCAGCGCTTGAGCCATACCTCCGAGCATGGAGACTACCCATATTTTGTACGTTTCGCCGTGCGGCTCACCTGCTTCCGCCAGAGACTCCTGGATGTCGTTCAGGTATTTTTGAAGCCAGGTATACCAGACGCTCATTTCGGCAAAAGCTTCGCTGGATGGGTGGGCCATCAAGGCATCAAAAAACTTCGCATCAGCAGAGAACGTGTGGGTGACGCTTTCAAATTGAGCAGAAGGGTGGCTCATCGGGGTCAGAAGTATTCCTGTCGGCTATTCTACAGCCCGTTGGTGCGCAGCGTAGAAATCTGCTCGGATAGCAGCCCACTCGATCACCAAAACGTTGGCCAATTCAGGCCAGAGCCATTGAACAGAGGAACCTTATGCCGCGGAAATCTGGCAGGTAATGGAAAACGGACTCTACTGCAGCGATTTTTCCTGAGGCCATCCACACCTCGGCGAGCGCCAAGTCCGCCTTCCCATGAACTGCGCCTTCCTCTTAAGTCTCCAGAAAAGCCGAACCGGCTTGGCGCTTCAGGAAGTGATGCAGATCACCTTGAAGCTCGAACCAAACATCTCGAAGAGTCAACAGGGCTCGCCAGTCCAAGTTCAGGTCTCGCCAGGTCGGCGAACACTGGCCGACATCCTGGGACCAATTTCAAGATTATTCACTCGACGGAGGTGTCGGCTGAGGTGTCCAATGAAGCCTGAGCCGCCGAAAGACTTTCAGCCTTGGGAGAGTAAGCAAATGACTCTAATTTCTATGACTCCTGCGAAAGATGGATTTGTGCTTGCCGCAGATTCGCAGGAAACTTGTCCATCCTACGACGAACAGGGTAATTATCGCGAATTGCGCAGATCTGTACAGAAGATCGAGCCCCGAGCCTTCAGCAATTACGGAGTCGCCATCGCTGGTAGCGGAAATGCCTCGCTGATTGATTCCTTCATTGTCCGAGCGCATCGAGCGATTGAGAAGGACATAGGGAATGCCTCAGCGGAACACCTCCGTACGTTGCTCGAGGACGAACTAGCGGATTTTCAGATTAAGGATGTCGTTGCGTGTACAGACGACGACAAGGGCTTTCAGCTATTCATCGGATATTGCTGTGCGGCAACAAAAGAGCATGGCGTTTGGATTTCAAAGAACGTCGTCTTAGAAGACCTGCGCAACCCAGCACTCATCGGCGATGCTCACGAATTGTACTCAGAAATCGTAGATCGGCTCTTTGCCCCTGGCATGACGGTTCCCCAGGCAATTCTCGTGTCGCTGCACGTTCTCACTATAGCGGAAGCTACATCGAATTCGGTGAAAGGACCGTTCTCTGTTGCGATCATTCGCGAAAACGGAATCTGGATGGATGATGCGTCATTCATCGTAGATATGGTTTCGCGACTTAAGGACATCGAAGCGTGGACAAATCATGTGTTGCTGGCTTGTGCCGATACCAGCATTTCTCCCGGCAAACTGGGAGAATTGCTCACCGAATTTTCAGCTAGAGCAGTTGGACTCCATCAAGCGCAGATACAGCGAGTAGCCCAAATGCAGGTGGACAAAGGATTGTTCATTATCAATGACTCACATCCGCGTCTCCCCCCTGGCACGAGGCTAACGATCCCTGAGATAGGATCAATAAGCGTGGAGTGCGACATCGACGTGCCGGATTGGTATAAGGCTGGATGGGAGAAGTTGAAGAAGATGGAAGAGGAACGCCGAGCGAAAGAACAAGCGACACCGCCAAACCTTCACACGTCGCGGGATCCACAGTAATCGATTCGAGCAGAGGCAGAACCAACTAGAAGCGGCTGTTTTCCTGATCGGCGCGCAAGCCAAGATATATCCCGTGAAATGCCGTTTGCTCCAGAATGAATTCTGGAATGTTGCCAAATCGTCAATGCACTCACCGAGGCCGATTACTCCCCAAATGTCGCCATCGCGACTGCAATCTCATGATCGACTCCGAGACTACCCATCGGCGTCGTGATCGGGGTTTGAATATCCGCTTTTTACGGCGGTGATCAAGAAAACAGCGATTGCTGATTCTCTTGAACCTCGTCCAGCAAGTTCGGAGCGTTATTGCGCACGTTGCCGACCAACTCGCCAACTGGCCAGGCGCGCATTTGATTTGCCGCATAGGGGCGGAGCAGATCGAGCGACGGCGCGGTGGAGGGATCCATCCAGCGGTCGTAATCTTCCGGCTCCACGATCACCGGCATACGATCATGGATGTGTTTCGTCAGCGAGTTGGGAGCGGCGGTCAGGATGGTGAAGGTTTCAAGCAGAGCGCCTTGTGGCGGCTGCCAACTCTCCCACAGCCCGGCAAAAGCGTACGGTTCTATAAACCGACCAAGTTCGGCGAGGGCCTCAGGCCCGGAACTGCGGAGTGGCAGTCGATCCGGAGGAGCGCCCTCAAGCGGCAGAGGGAAGAGGAAGCTGGCTGGGAAACGGGGTCCACGGGCAGGCAGCGAGACTGGAGGCCCGCGGCGGACGAATGTCGAGGCCCATCCTCCTCCATGCTGCGCCCAATCGCCCACCTGTTCGCCTGGATTTTCAGCCGGATAATGCCCAGATGAATCGAAGCCCGGGGCTTCGCAGAGAGCCCCCGTCCTCCAAACCGCAAGTGCCCCTGATCTGTCCCGGCAAACGCAACCGGCTGAAGGGTGTTGCCGGTGACGCGGTCAATGCCGTCCTGGCCACCGCCGCGATGAACTTCCAGAAGCTGCTGAGGGCCGCAGAACGAAAACTGCTGGCCAGAATAGTAGCTGTCCTGGGCCGACTACTGTCCCTATGGACGCTGTCGGCCAGAATATCAATATGCATGCAGCCTGATAGGGGATTTTTCAGCGGCAACTATATATTCTCGCCGACTGGCCCGGCTTTTCCTCTTCAATATCGAGGTATTAACAAGAATGGGTTGTCTGCCGGATGGGCGTCAGCGTCTTCAGCAACACGGGCCGGCGCTGGGCCGAACATTCGTAGACGCGCAGCCAGCTTGGCGTTGAACCTGCAAATATCAGGCGCACCTCGCATCGGCGGACGCGATCCTGAGTGAAAGAAAGCGTTGACGTGTAGTAGCCAAATCCCACCTTGACGCACCGCGGCAGGGCACATTTCAAAAGCACAGCAAAAGAATCATGTGCTTTGAGCGGCTCCAGGAACGGCACCGAGAGCTTTCGGGAGATGCCTTCCGAACCCACAAGCATCGGTCGAATCGGCTGGATCATGCCGGGATCATGAGCAAGGTCAAAGGCAACGCAGTCCAGATTCTCGAATGCCGTGCTGTCAAAGAACCCAACAACGCCCACAAAGCCGACGACCGTGGCCACCATCAGGCTGCGGGCGCGTGGCACGCCAGCTGGTTCAAAAGGTTGTTCTCCGAGATACGCACCAATCCTGCAGCCCTCAGCCTTGCCTCGTGACCCCAACCTTGCAAACGGCCTTGAAGGCGGTTGGCGGGACTTCCTCGCCGCGGCCGGCCGAGCCATTTCGGGAGGCCAGCGGGGTTACTTTTTCGGTGTGGCGATCGCAGAGCTTGGAGCGACGGCTCTGAGGCGATTTCGCTTCGGGGGTGCAGAAGCAATAGGGGCCATTTTTTGGGTCTTGAACGTTTTAACCCCAAATTCTGGCCTAGACTTCACACGCGAGTGAACGGCCAGCGCCTTCGACGGATCGATCCCGGAGGCTCCATGACCCTGGGGCGTTTTTCAGAATCGATCCAACTGCCGTCCCGTAAACCACGCTGGATGAGCGCATTGGCCTGTTACCGTCAATCCAGAATCACTTTCAGACAGATCGGCGAACACTAGCGGAGGACTGGTCAAATCGTTGGAACAGCGCCACCGCCGACAATATATCTACCCTTTTGGCCGACAAGATCGTGAAGCATGACGGCCGGCGCTATCCGATCCGGGGGGCGTTCGTCTCACCCGGATTGATTCGGAGGAATGGCGGAAGGCGGGAGAAGCGGAGTAATGGCCCGCATCTTCGATGATATTTACAGGAGGAGGGGCCTGCGATTAGGCTAGGGTTTACCTCTGAGGCCGGCGCTCGTCGCCGTGAAATCACCGTGGCAGGCACTAAAGCTCTGATAAAAGCCGAGTTGCTGGGCTGGGCGCGCAATCGCGCCAAGGTCACGGTGGATGATGCCGCAAAAGCGGTGAGCGTCGAGCCGGAAACGCTGAAAGCGTGGGAAGCCGGAGACGAAACCCCTACGGTCAGCCAGTTGCGGAACCTTGCGGGAAAATATCACTTCCCGTTGGCCGTGTTCTATTTACCGAAGCCGCCGGCCGACTTCACTCCCCTGAGGGATTTTCGCCGGCTGCCGAATGCGACAGACCGGACGATCAGCGCAGAGCTTGCCCGGCAAATCCGGAGCGCTCACGAACGGCGAGAGCTGGCTTTGGAACTGCGCGAGGATCTGGGCGAGCCTGTGCGACCGTTTCGGCGTAAGGCCACCCTCAAAGATGCGTCGGAAGCACTAGGAGAAGAAGTTCGCAAGTACCTCGACGTGAACGCTGCCGATCAGAGGAAGGCCGCGAGAGAGAGCCGGGCCTTCGATTTCTGGCGGCGCAAGCTGGAAGAAAAAGACATTCTGATTTTCGTGGCTAGCGGCGCGCATAGCGTCGATCTGGAGGAGATGCGCGGCTTCGCCATAGCGCGCAATCAAATACCCGTCATTGTTATCAACGGCCGGGATTACAGCCAGGGCGGCAAGTGCTATACCCTCCTGCACGAACTGGCGCACGTCCTGCTTGGCGAGAGTGCATTAACGAATGGGGACGGCGGGACGGCAGAAGAACAGAAGATAGAACGATTCTGCGATGCCGTCGCTGCTGCTGCCTTGATGCCGCGTGATCTCATGCTGTCGATCCCCCAAGTGAAGCCGGCCGGCGAGCGGAAGTGGAACGACGACGAGCTGCGGAGTATGGCGAACGCGATTGGTGTCAGCCGTGAAGCGTTCCTGCTGCGCCTTGTCACTTTGCGCCGCGCGTCATGGGATTTCTACATGGCCCGGCGAAAGAAGTTTAAGGACGAGTACGATGAGGCCGTTGCGCTGAAGGCGATGGCCCCGAAGAAGTCTGTTCCTATCAAACGGTCAATCCTGCTGATGAGCTGGAACGGCCGGAGCTTCACCCGTCTCGTGCTGCGCAGCTATTACGACCAGCGCATAACGCTCAATGACGTTTCAAGCTATCTCGGCGCGAAGGTGAAGCATATCCCGGCGCTAGAAAGGGCCACTTTCCAGCCTGCGGAGTGATCCGCGCACGATGATCTATTGCATCGATACAAGTTCGCTGATTGCAGCGTGGCAGGAACGCTACCCAATCGAAAACTTCCCGAAGTTTTGGGATCGCATGGACGGCCTAGTTAAGGACGGACGGCTGATCTCTCCCATCGAAGTTTTCAACGAAACAAAGAAGCGGTCGGACGAGCTGCACGGCTGGCTGAGAAACCGGAAGGGCGGCATATTTCGAGAGCTGGATGATGAGGTGCAGATTGAGGTCGCCAACGTTTTGCAGCGGTTCCCACGCCTCGTGGGGGATAAGAAGTTGCGCACGTCTGCTGACCCTTTCGTTATCGCCCTCGCGCGAATTACGGGGCATCAGCTCGTGACGGAGGAGAAGCCGACAGGCAGCCTCAACCGGCCGAATATCCCAGATGTGTGCGCTCAACTATCCCTCTCCCCAATCGGCATCCTGCAAGTCATCCAGCGGGAGAAATGGGTGGCCGGCTGAAGGTCGTTATACCGCGTCAGTCTGCACGAAGACTGAAGACCACTCCGAAACGAATATCTACACATGGCCCTGCGGCGGTTCCTGTAAAGTCAGTGCATCGGTTACGCGCAATTTTCCGGATTACTTCCCCGAAACGCCCATGTCGTCTGGAGGGGTTCTCGGTTTACGCAAAATCACCATTGCGCTTGTCGAGAAGCAGATTTCTACCGGGAAAGTCGTCAAGTGTCATGAAATCTGTTAGATGCGACCAGAGAGACGAAATGCCATGGCGCTAGGGCGTTTCTCAGGATGTATCCCAATTGAGCGCACAAGCTGCTCTGGATGAGTGACTTGCCCTGAAGCCGTCAGTTGAACGAGATGGCGACAAACAAAGCCATCTGAAGGAATCCTGTACGGCGACGAGCCGTATATTGTAGCTAGGGCGCGCCCGCGCTTCTGACAAGTGGGCCAAAATCAAGATTAGGAGGCTGGCGAAGTCATGGCGGTATAAGCATAATTACGCCGCGCAGAATTCTTGGACAGTTGCAATTACAATCCAGGGTATGCCAACAATGGATGCATCCAGATATTCATCGAATCCTGCTTCCATTGGTCTCTTTGTTCCCAATGAGATGTCGGGCCGTGGGACGCCATACAGTAGACACGGGCAGGATGGAATTGACGAAGCGAGGAAGCATGCAAATTCAGCCAGGAGAAGGTGAGAGGCGAGCACAGCGAGGTTACGTGACGCAGTACGACTTCGCAGCGTCTCTAATCTACGAAGGGCTCGCTTCCGGAAAACTGCAATGGATTGGAGTTGCTGATCGTCAAGCTGGAAAATTTGACGATCTCGTTCTCGGATATGCAAACCACATCTTTGCATACCAAGTAAAGACTTCAGTCGATCCCTCTCCCTTTAGTATTAGAACCCAGTTGCTAGGGGCTGAGAATCTCCTGGGGAAGATTGTCAAAGCGCGTCAGTCGATCTCCTATTCCGCTCAAGCGGCGTCGGTCGAGATAATCTACGTTTGCGACAATTTTCCGCGCACGGACGATTCGATCGTCGATCTTGGGTCCCCTGTATCCTCAGCGGCCTATCTGAGAGCGCACGACACACACCGTCTCTCATGGACCCTATCCGATTGGAAGTTGTCAGACTATGGCGGGTTTATCACCAAAGTCCAAGAGGCGAGCGGTCTGGACGATTCCCACTTCGAGACACTTTGGCGATATTTGAGCTTTAAGACGGGTGCTGAGAGCCGGCAGTGCGGGCTCCCGTTTCCTTCTTCCGAAGATCAGAAACGCATCAAACAGATTGCCGCGCTGCTTCCTCGTCTTGTTGCCGATCATTCAGATCAGGACCGTTGGTCTGTTCACGAGGTCCTAACCAAACTTCAGTGGGATTCTCCGTTCGCACTTCGTCATTCGCATGCCTTTCCAGTCGATGCACTCTACGAGTCAAATCAAGAAACACAGCAAAGACTGTCGGAAGCGCTACACGGAGTCAAATCCGGTTACGTCGCGCTCGTTGGTCCCCCGGGGAGTGGGAAATCCACTCTCTTAGCGGCCGGGATCATTCCGAGTCCCAGAGCCCGTGTGCTTCGATATCTTGCTTTCATTCCAGGGAAAGGACAAGGTTTGGGGCGAGCAGAGTCATTTGACTTTCTCCACGATCTGGTCCGGCAGTTCAAATTGCAGGGCTTTGGCAAAGAGATCGTTCCTGGGGCAGAGCTCCAGGAACTTCGGATACAGTTGGAACGGCTGCTGAGCCAAGCTGCCGAGCAATATCAGGCTGATGGCATACGAACGGTCATCGTGGTTGACGGATTGGACCATGTCCCGCGTGAAGAACGCCCCCAAAGAAGCTTTTTGAATGACTTTCCACTGCCAGATTCGATCCCCGAAGGAGTGATTTTTCTTCTGGGGACTCAAAGGCTTGATCTAACCGATCTCCCGGCATCGGTTAAAGATCAAGCATCCGAAGAAGATCGCCTGATACAAGTTTCTCCGTTGAGCCCTTCTGCCGTGGCGCGCTTAGCAGAACTCGCGGGGGTTTCCAGTGACGTTGATAGGTCGCTTCTATATAAAAAGACGAGCGGCCATCCTCTCGCCGTCCGATATGTGATCGACGGCCTTCAAAACGCCGATAGCCCAGAGGCGCGACAGAAGTGGCTTCAAGAAGGCCCTGCATATGGTGGGGATGTTGACGTTTTCTATAACAGGGCGTGGCATGACCTGGAGAACAACCCCGATGCGCAGCGCGGCATGGCTTATCTCGCACTTGCAGAAGGAGCCATCAGCCCTGTCAGCCTAGACTCAATCATCGGAACTCTCGCCACCGACGCTGTCTGGCGAGCAGCGAACCACCTATTGCGAATAGACCGGAAGCGTAACTGGTCCGTATTCCATAACAGCTTCAGACTTTTCCTCCAGAGGAAATTATCCCTGCGGCATGGTGTCCCGAATGCCGATCTTGTCAGGGCGCGATACCTCGAACTTGCCGACATGGCAGCCAAAGCCGGACCGGGAGATGGTCAGCAATGGCTCGAGCTCCGCTACAGAATTCGGGCAGAGCAGTTTGAGCGAGCGTTGCCTTTGGCGACGCCGGATCGTTTTAGAGAGCAGTTCTTCGCAGGAAGATCCCCAGAGGATATTCGTGGGGACATTGCCATGAGTTTCCTCGCCGCCAAAGCAAACAAGAGCATCACGGCAGTCCTCAGCCTGATCTTTGCTGGCCATGAGCTTGGTATGCGCATGGAAGTGATCGGTGACGATCTGATTGATGCCTACATTGCACTTGGATTCTTCGACAGAGCAAGGGGGCTGGTCGACGACAAACCGTTTTCGATGACTACGGGCAAGGGATTCGACTTGGTTGAAACCCTTCTTGAGGTCGGCGATCTCGTGAATGCGAAGGACCTATTCAATTCTCTCGAGCCACTGGATGTACTTCTCGGCGCAAAAGAGATCTTCGAATCAAGGACAAGAACTGAGCTTAAGAAGTGGGCTGAGCAAGCCCTGGCGTTTCGTACGGTAGACGAATTCATAACGTCACTCAAAAGGATGCGCGTAAGCGATCGCAGTCCCCATACTGAAGATCTGCCGGCACAACAGGCACATCTGAAGCTACTGGCCGCTCGCGGTCAGTTGATGCGGAACCCGGAGATCTCACCGGATGAACTCGTTGCCTCCTTGGAATTGGACTCCAGCCACGATTTGATCATTAACTATCTCGCTCTCAAGGCTGCTTTCGAGTCGGGCATGGATGATCTCGCGTCAGAGCGGTTGGAGATATGTGCAGATACGGCGATGGCACATGGATCAGGACTTCTGCTGCAGATTTCCCACATGGCGTACCAACTCTCCAGGGATGACATTGCGGAGAAACTGATCGAGTCCGCCGCGATACCTTCCCTAAACCTCGGTGACTACCACTACGATGATGCGGATCTGAGGCAGGCGGAGAAGGACGTAATTCTTGCGTCGTCCCTGCGTGCCCGTTTCGCTCTCCCAGTTGTGCACGGTAAGGCGCCCAAATCGGCTCTACTTGGTATGTATCAGCAGCGGCTCGAGAATTTGGGGGACATTCACGGTTCCTTGCTGGCCGTACCCGCCACCGGCAATTCGCCTTTAACGGAGATGGTTTCCTTCCTTGATTTCCTTGAACGCGCACAAGGAACAGAACGGATCGATTTCGAGCGTGGACGAATCACCAGGACGATGGACGTGGTCTTAAGACCGCTGCTGGAAGCCGCGCGTGCTCATTCCGACGAAACACTTGGGCGACTCGCAACGGAAATCGACAGCCGTCTCAATAGATCGGCGCCGTATCTCTCAATATCTTCGTTCCGTCGAGCATTTGCAGTAGAAATGTTCCTATACGAAAACGACTCAGCTGCAGCAATCCGCCGAATCGCCTACCAACCCGGCCGCGAGGACACACCTCAGTCAGAGTTCGAGGAAGTTGCCAAGGCCATTTCGGCATTTCTTCAAGTGGGACTCCGGAGTGAAGCCGAAAAGCTGCTAGAGTGCGTCCAAACCGAAGGGTTAGGAATTTCAAGGCCTGCCAAAAAGGATGGGCAATATTTGTTATGGGATGGCTTTCTTCAGGAGGCAAACCGAGCAGACCCCGCTCACCGGCGGGACCGAGTGCTCTTTATGACGCGGTTCTTCTCCGGGCTTGCCGAAACAGAAGGGAGGGGCGTCGCACAAAGAGCCGCAAGCACGCTGGTAAGAGAAGCCGCGATGACTGATGCCGGGACGGCCGCAAAGGTCATCGACATCGTTGAAGATTGTGACCTATCTACTTGGTCAGACATCGTCGAAAATATCGCTCTCGGGGCGATCCGGAAGGACCCCACGTATTCAGAAATGGCCGCTCTCATCTTCGGACGGTTAAGCATCCCATTTGACGAAGGTGCTTCTAGATCGACGCTGTCTGAAATCCTCCAGATCGCGCCTGAAACTGAATTGGGGAAGATTGGAGATTTGCTTTCTGTATGCGTGCAAACAGACGCTCCGCTTGACAGTCGCATTCTTGCACTCGAAACAATCGTGGACTCCATCAAACGTCGGGGCTGTGAGGCGGATACCTCGGGATTAGTCCGTTGGCGCGCAGAGTTGCCACCGCCCAAATCAGGAAACAGTCCTGAGGACCCGTTTTTTCTCGCACGGAGCTTAGAGGATATAGCCAGCCTCTTGGATCAGCATCGTGGGGCGTCCGATGCCTATGGAGCTCGGTCTGCATTCTTGCGTGTCCTCGAATGGGCAGACTTCGAAGCCGCAAACGCCCTCTTTATCAAGGAAACGGATCTCAATTCGGATGAGCGCGTGATCGAGGCGATGGCGCGGCGGTCTTGGGCGGAAGGAAAGCGCGACGGAGCCAAACTGCTATTGAGCTCTCTTCTGAAGATCGCCGAGGAACAAGGTTCTTGGGGCGGTGGCTGGAGGAGCCAAGCAAAACTCCAATATCACCGTTTGGCACGAGATTTTGGGATGGAGGATGCATTTTCTAAGGCCTTCGAGGCGTTGGTTGGCGATTTGGCAGCCGGGAAGGAATCGTACGAATATATTCTTCCGGAATTGCACGAGATTTTGGATGTGGTGGCTCCAACCGTCGACTGGGAGGCAGCATGGAATGTTCTCGCGAAACATCTGTCCCAATTCCGAGAGTTTGAGCGAGGAACCGAAGTCACCGCTTCTGTATCTGCGGAACCTACTATCGAAGCGACGGTTGCCGATCTCATTCGGAGAGGAATCGGTATTACTGCAATCTCATTAGTGAATCTTGCGCGAGCAGCGGCGATCGAAATGGCATCCGTCACGCACGGTCAGCAGGTATTGCAAGTCCTGCTACCCGATTTGCTGAGCAGAGGCTATGAGTTCGCAGTCGAAGCCGCTCAGATTATCTGGGAAGCTCGAGACTCTGAGGGATTGAAGCCCTTCCTGCAATCGCTCCTTCCACAGATGCTGGATATGAATGACATCGCAATTCGGAGCGTAGCTGAACGCCTATGTGAGGCGTGGGACCTTCCGAGTCCTCTCAAGCACCAAGAGCTTCCTGCAATCTACTCCATTGTTCTTCCATACCCGGAGCGATACGCGAGCTTCGCCCCCCCGTCTGGAGTATCGGCTTCCTCTGCCGGCCTCTTTGCGGAAGACGCTCTGACATGGACGTGGATCCTTAAGAAACAACTTCAGCTTGCGTCCAGTGCCACTGGAATTGACATAGCCAATATCAGACAACGGGTATTCGAAATTATGCAGAGGATCGGAGGTGCGTCAAGATTCGGCCCTGACGCCGTGGAATCCCAGATCGCCAGGATGAAACGCCTCTCTCTCCACATCACGTTCACAAAACTCATGAGCCAGGCAGCCTTGCAGGCTTTCCGAGAGGCCGTAGGCGAGTTGCATGCAGCCGATGCGATTGATCCTAGTGCAATCCCGTTCCTAGAGGCATATTCCGGGGCGTATTCCCCGGTGATTCCGACTAGATTCCCCACACCTCGACCGCAAACCATCTATGCCGGCCGTATGCCGGAGATCTTTGGACGCCAAGAGGGGGTATGGATCGAGAACGTCGCCGAGGACCTGGTCACGCCGACGCTTCCAGACGGCATTGTCTTGGCCGCTGTTTCGACCCATGAACGAGGATTTCGCGAGGAAAAGTGGGTGGCAGAACAGTACTACGGGCCAAAGCTGAAACGGCAAGAGGATGAGCTCTTTGTCCAGCTTCAGCGAATTCCATCGCTTTTAGTAACGGACCGACCAAACTACTCCTTTTCGAAGCCATGTCCCGGATTGGTTGCTCACGTCCTGCCCACGATACCGGGATTTGAAGTCTGCCCCCTTTCGATATGCCCACTCGGCTCTGCCACTCTCGGCTGGCTGCAGATGCCAGAGGACGCTTTCACATACACCGATTCGCTGGGAGTCAAATCTGCGTGGGTTTTGTACTGGCGAGATGGCGGTATTGCATCGAGAGAAACCGACTCAGGCGTACACCGACACGGCTTTGCCCTTGTAGTCGATAGGAAGTACGGCAATCAACTCCGACAACTTCTTCCGATTCAGTACGAGATGTTGGCGTGGAGACGCAAACAAGAGGCAGGTGAAGACGTGGATTTCAGAATGACACGACAAGAGGTTCCTTCGCCCGCGGCCTGATTTGCCGAAAATTCCCGCCATTGTTAGGGAACGAGGCACAGTTTCAATCGCTACGGTCCAGCCAACATCAACGACACTGATAGAATCGGCTAACGACAATCGAGAATTTTGTTGTCGTTGAACGGAAAGAAAGGTTGACGTCGGACAAAGCCGTCCTTCGGCGGACCAGAACTGGCCCTACGTTATCGGGCCCGCTATACCCAAGGCGTGGCTCCTCCAAGCTTAGCCTTAGGATTCCGCGCATTGAGCCGCTGCTCGACTTGCGAGATGTAATGCTGATTCGCCGTAGCATTCGAGTACCGCGTGGTCATCGCAACCCCTCCCATGTAGGCTAACCTGGTGCAGCTTGTCGTCCCAAATGCGGCCCCGGTCATTGCCGTGCCGTGGCGCTAATCGCCTTGCTGCAAAAGCTCCGCATCCTCCTCCTCCCAGGGGTTGAACATCGTCCCGAAGTCGGCATTCTTTGGGGCATACTTGTCCCAACGACCCGCCGCCTCGTCCTCCTCGTACCACGGATAGTAGGAACAAGGAATGATGCCATACTTGTCATCGTGGGCGTCTTCCATCTGCTCTCTTAGGACATCCTCCTCGTCGATGGGCGTATCCTCAACGGCCTTCTGGAAACACCCCTCGAAGTGCCGCCCCATCTGTTCCCAAGTATCAAACCGATAGGGACAGTCGGGATTGATGCACCGTATCTTTCCGGTGGTCGCAAGCGCGCGAATCGGAATGTCCTCATCGAGCTCCCTCTCCCGTTGCAGTTCCTCTTCCTGGTGGCGGCATTTGGCTTCGACTTCGTTGTCAAAGCTTTGCTTCTGCTCCTCAACTTCGAGAGAGTCAGCGTGATCCAGGTACCAGGACGGATAACGCTCCCCCAGCTTCTGCCGGACGGTATCCCCTTTACGACGCATCGCATAGACCAGCTTCATCACCGACTCGCCGCTGTCCAGCAGCCGGCGCGGCGTACAGCAGACGAACCGGAACTTCGTGGTCTGAGCAAGGTCAATCGCGTCTTCAAGGTCTTTGAACTTCCAACCGCGGATGAGTGCGTCGATGAAGTCGGCGGTGTACATGACTTCCCACTGGTTAAAGGCGTAGGCCTTCTCACCTTTGGACGCACGTTGCTCCAGATAGCCGGCGAACTGGAAGGCCAAGGAATATGCCCTGAGGTAAGTATCCCAGTCCGTCCGCTTCGTCTCCTCGACCAGTGCCTTCGCGATTTGGAACGGGGTCGTGGGGCGGGGGGCGGCGGAATTGGGGGGTGGGGCCAAGACTTCCTTAGACGGGGGAGGGGGCACGGGTTCCCGCTTAGCCGAGGCAGCAAGCAACTCCTCTTTGGAACGGGCAGCTTCCGCTGCAGCTCCGAGCTTGGAAACGGGATCAGAACCAGAGTATGACTCAGACAGGGATGAAGTAAACTGACTCTCACTCTCAACAGGAACTAGCGGGGGTTCGGGGGCGCAGCCCCCGTAGTCTTTCCCCGTTAGGGCTTTCGTAGAAACTGCTCCTATGAGTTCTTTGTCAGAGGAGCGAAGCTCCGACATGCAAATTCCATGTAATGCATTTACTTCGTCATTCTTTACATTACTGGTTATACAAACTACACCGCCACCTTGGCGGGTGTCTGGCGACAGGGTGTCGTGTGGCCATACGCCATCTTGGCGGGTGCCCTCTTCGCCATCCGCCTCAGTGTCATCTGGCTGCGTTTCGGATACCAGTACCGGCTCTTCAGGATCCCGCTTCCGTGAGTTGAAAAGGGCTTCATTGGGTTTGTAATGATTGTATTCCTTGCCGCCCTTCCGGTAGGTACGTACGGTGAAAACACCGTCCTTCTTGAACTGGGCAACGGCACGCTGGACTTGCCTCAGCGAGTACCCGGTAGTCTCAGCGATGTAGTCCTCGCCGGCGGTGCACCACCCAGCATACTGCTGGCCGTCCTTACGGACCAGTGAGCAAATCCGGTACATGATGTTCTTGAAAGAGCCTTGGCCGTCATAGAGGGTGGACTCTGTTGCTGCTTTTAGATGAGGCCAAGCCATATCAGAATCCTCCTTCTTCCGTGGTATCGCTCTTCGGACGTGGCCCGACCGGGCGGCTGCATTCCACATCAGCGGCATAGACCCGCGGCCCGTACGGTATTTTCTCGCCGTCAGCCATCTGTTCTTCGGTAAATTGATGAACCACCCCGCCGTTCAAGCTCACATACAATTCAGGAGTCTTCGGATGCTCCAGATGCTCCAAGATCGCTCGCAGGGCGGGTATATCGGCGGGCATGAACAGCAGCGGGGTTGTGCTGCCATCGCGGCGTGGCACTAGGTAGATCGCGGTGCCATCGGGTTCCAGCTTGTAGGTGGGGAGAGACGCCCCCTTAGTATCACATCGTGGGAAATTACTCTTCATATTGATGCTCCTTCCGTGCTGCTGCTATCCTCTTGTGAAGTGCCATGACCTTGGCACTGGATATTCTCTATTGCACTGCCAGGTATCGCTCAACGACCTAATCGAGATCGACAATCGGCTGTGCCTCCTTCCGCGCCCTGGGTTTCTTGGGTTTCAAGATCGCCAAGATTTCTTCCAACAACGGCACATCCTTGGCGCTCCATAGCAGGGTCTTCTTGCCTATCCGCAGGGCTACAATGCCCCCGGGCGCAGTTCCAACGACTCGTTCATACCTCATACCTCGTCCATTCTGCTGGGTCTGCTGGCTCTGTAAGCACGGCAAACTTACGCTTGCCCTCAACGTCGCGGGTGAACCATGCCTGGTCATGGGTGTCGATCTTCCGCTGTACCATGTCCAGGAATTTCTGACGGTACTCCGGAAGCTCGAAACTGTTGGCATAGTTTTGGAGTTTTCTTGGGTGAATCCAGATTGGGATCGTCGGCTTGGCTGGCTTCGCCGGGGCTGGCGGATCATCGACCTGAAAGTCATAGAACGTCCCGATCACAAATTCGACGGCCTTTTTCTCGCCATTCCAGCGGGCCAGGTATGAGCTGTCAGAGTCCACGTCTCCTGCTTCCAATCTTTTGCGCAGCCACTCTTCAGCTTCTGTCACCTCTTCGGGGGTTGATAGGCAGTAGGACAGGAATCCGATCGCGTCTTTCCAGCGATAGAACAGCACGCCAGCGCCTTCATTAATCTTGTGCTTGTACGTAACTTGGCCTTCACTGTTTCCTTCTCTGATGACAACCTCGCTATAACCACACCTTCTACACTGTAGGTACTCCT
>Ga0224559_1000723_pt1 | contig 20457 bp, 19 predicted proteins | sample 714S33034metaG_FD_180676 | JGI IMG/M metagenome (GOLD analysis project Ga0224559, IMG submission 180676) | Peat soil microbial communities from Stordalen Mire, Sweden - 717 S3 30-34 | ecosystem: Environmental > Terrestrial > Soil > Wetlands > Peat | place: Sweden: Norrbotten County, Stordalen... | reverse complement strand
GAATCAGAGGATATCTAATTCTTGTGTAGGAAGTTGTTTGGGAAGTCTTGTAGGAAAAAGTCCTATGACTTTGGGGGAGTCGTACCGCTATTATCCTGATTCGGCACTATTCCAATGCGTCGAATAACGGGGGTTTTGGGCGGGTTTTCCGGATAGTAATGATTTTAAGATGAATCGGTATTCCAAAAATAATTAATAAAATAACTGTGTAAAAAATGGTTACTAGACTTGTGGTTTTTTTCGGTGTGAGGTAGATTGACACTATGCATTCGCTGGTTTTTGAGCATGGCGAAGCGGGTATGATGTTCAAGCTGTAATTATGTAATCCTTATTAACTCGAATCGGGAGTATCAAATGTCTAAACTATCAAATCTGTTGTTATGTTCAGTTGTCACATTTGGCTTGGCGGCCTGTGGCTCAACTCCGGCAAAACCCAAGGTGGCAGATTGCACTTACTTCGGCACACAAGATGCTGCACCACTGTGGGTATGCGGTGCACCTGTAGAAGGAGTTGAAGTTAGTGCAGTGGGTTCGGCTGAACAATCAGGGGCCGGTGAAGCATTCATGAAACAAATGGCCGCAACTGATGCTCGCGTACAACTTGCCCAAAGCATGAAGGTTCAAGTAGCTAACATGATCAAGCAATATGCTGAAACTACAGGCGCAGGAAAAGATGAAACTGTAGACAAAGTAAACACTTCGGTTACCAAACAAATTACTGATCAGACTTTGATTGGAACCAGAATATTCAGAACTCAATCTGGTACAAATGGAAGATATTATGTACTCGTAGGATTGGATACAGCTTCGGTACAAAAAATTACAGAAGCGGCAGTAAAAACCAGCATGAACAATGACAAAGCGTTGTGGCAAAAATTCCAGGCTGGTAAAGCTCAAGATGAGTTGGCTGCCGACATTGCAAAGCAAAAACTAGAGGCTGCAGGTCAGAAATAAGCTCTACAAGCTGAAATCAAACCTATGTCCTTAACCGGACATAGGTTTTTGTGTTTTTGAATGCAAACTCTCGTTTACCAAGGAGAACAAAATGAACAATTTCATGGCCATTCTGTTAACTCTCTATATCGCATTTGTAGCAACTGGCTGCGCAGATAATTCCCGCTCACCCTATAATTCACCGGATCAGCAAAGGGCGCATGCCGAAAAAGGACAAGGCGAGTTGTCATCAGATTTAAAAAAATAGTCTTCTATTTTTATTAACGATAACAATCGTTCATCGCAATATTTTAACTAGCACGGTAAACCAGCCCGTGCGCAGAATGGAGGCGCATATGCGTTACATCAAATCGGGTTTAGGCTTAATGCTTATCTTTTTGGGCATTGTATTCAGCAATGTCAGTGTCGCCGCTGAACAAATAGAAGTTGTAAAAGCCGAGGGTAATCTCACAGTCAGCGACCCGGCGGGGGCGAATAAAAAAGCAGTCAAAATTAAAGACACTCTTCCCGCTGCAAACATATTGTCCACTGGACCCGATGGTCGTGCGGTTATTCGCGTGGGCAATACCGGCTATGTTGTCCTGGAAAAAAATAGCCAGGTTGAAATCAACACCTCAAATGACCGTGCCGGTTTCTTTCGTCAAATATCCGGAATGATCTACTACGCGGTGAATTCCATCAAGAAAAATGATCGCACCCTGGAGGTACGAATTAAAACAGCCACAATGGGTATTCGCGGCACGCGTTTTCTAGTGACCGATACGCCGGATCGCAGCGAAGTTGGAATGCGCAAAGGAACGCTAAGTGTGGAAAGTCCGACCGGAGATTTTGAAATTCACAAGAAATCAGATCAGGATGAATTCGAGGCAATGAAGCGCGAATCTCAAGCTGCAATCGAAGACGAAAAAAACAAGTTCGAAAAATTTAAAAATGATACCCAACATGAGTTTGTTGAATACAAGCATGAGTTCTCTCTTGCCACGGATCGTATGGTGTCCTTCGATGGCAAGCGGGTTGATGATCGCCCTCTGGGCGGCGAGACGAAAAAAGAATTGGAATCCCTTGAGGATTTTGCCGGAAAATGGCTTTCTGAAGTACACGATTAATTGTATTGTTCTTTGGGATAGCAACAGATATTTTGTCTGACTCCTTGGTATGAATGCATGAAAAAATGAGTCCAACAAAAATCAATTTCAAAAACATACCTGTTCAAGCGAGGATTATCTCAAACATCATCAATATTGATATTGACTCGTATAAATGTTTTTTTGAGCTGGACAATCTGATCAGTTCCGATCAGGGCGTTGCATCACTTGTTCTTAGGGTTGTCAATTCCCCGATATATAGTCGGGGAAACAAAGTCGCCACTATTCCGTTGGCTATTAGTTTGCTCGGATATAGCGTGGTACGATCACTGGCTTTACTGGCTTTCAGCCGCTCACTTTTCTCTCAAACCAAGAATACAATATTCCGCTTGCATATTTGGCAGCATTCCTTGCTGACTGCAATTGCAAGCCAAACAATCTGTCATAAACTTGGCTTGGACAAATTGGATGACGAGGCATTTATTGCCGGACTGATGCATGACACCGGAAAGGTGTTGATGTTTACCCACAGTCCGTCGGCATATGAAAATGTATTTAAGTATATATTTGAACATAATTGCAAAAGCATTGAGTCCGAAACAAAATATTTTGGGTTTGATCACTGTCAGGTTGGACTGGAAGCAACCAGAGAATGGAAACTTCCCGCACGGTTCAATGACTATATGGGGGCCGATCTCACGACACCACAACCACACCAACTCACTGACGTAGTATTACAGAGCCTGATTGCGGGCCATTATCTGATTAAGTCAGCCGGTATAGGAGCAAACCCGATCAACGATTTGGAAACGAAAAGAAATACACTCATCTCCTTGGGACTCAAGCCAGAGCTAAGTGACTATTTGCTGCATGATCAATTTATTGCAGACTTGAAGAAGAACGAAACTTACCAACTATGTGCCACTATTTAAGATGTTGCCGCCAATAATTTCCAGCGAACCTCAGCCGATATTAGTCACCTCACTTGAGCACAGTATCTGGATCGGCCTGCACTCAAATCTTGAAACATCGCTAAAAAGGCTGGATATCTCCCGTTTTGCAGAACCGACTATGCTAATACTGCATGACTTGCTTGATTGTGCCGTCAAGGAATTGCATCGCTCTGTATTTTTGCAACAAATCGAAGATGATTTCGGCATCACTCCAGGCGGGAACACAGAGACAAGTCTTGATAGCCTATATAAAGCAGAAGTAGTCGAACACGGCTCACAGAATATAGCGCTATATTGTATGGATAACGGGTGGCACGTAGAGGTCAGCTTCCCCGCTTCAACTCACAGCATCGTTGCAATCAAGAGCCGGGTGAAATGGGATATTTCGGCATGCAAAACTACCAAGCTGGTCGAGGCGCTTTGCTACCATTTGGAAGAATATTCTCCAAATGACTCATCCGAAAGTTATGTAGTTACGCTTAACAAACAAGCGGACAAAGGAACTTCGGTGCGACTGGGCGGATTGCTTGACGAAGCAGCCAGCTTGGAAAGTATCCGGTCAATTAATAAAAAATTGGGTTATGGCGTAATTTTATTTTCCAGTGCGGGCGAACTAATTGCGGCATCCCGAGCCATGCTTGCAAGTGTGCAATTGGATGACAAACCTGACTCGATCACCAGTCTGTGCGCTGCAATTCCGTTTAATTTTTATAACGACATTATTTGGGGATTGGCGCTCACCGGTCAGAATGGCGCATTTGAAAATTATCGGGTTCGACTACATCTTCCCGGTGAAGAAAAACTCTCGATTCTTTTCAATGTTAGCGGATTCCGCGACGATCAGTCGATTATCCACTCTCTGTGGCAGGTCGTTTCTTTGGCAGATAAAGGCGCAAGCCTGACAGAAGGCTCAATGCTAAGCGAAGTGCGGGTCCACAAAATTACCCGAAGTTATGTGCCTCAGTTGGTTGAAAAAAAGGCCAGAGAGGCAGTCAGACTCGGTGAAGACAAACTCACCAATGAAGAATGTTTTGTTGCAGTGTTGTTCTGTGACATCGTCGGCTTCACCTCCTATGTGGAAAGTAACGCAAGCAGCGAATCCATCATTAATACGCTCAATACAATTCTGCGCCGGGTATCGGGTTCCATAAAACGACATAACGGTGCTATCGATAAATTCATGGGCGATAGCGTCATGGCCATTTTCAGAAATCCGGCTGAAGCCATATTTGCGGCTCTCGATATGCAAAATCATTCAGCAGATATAAACGGGCTACGCTCACGCGCCGGACAGGACACACTGCAATTGCGTATTGGCATACACTGGGGAGAAGTCGTCATCGGAAATGTTGGCACAGCGGAAAGACTTGACTGGACAGCGATAGGCGATGTCGTTAACACAGCTTCCCGGATTGAAAAAAACTGCGCTCCCGGTTCAATACTAATCAGCAAAACAATGCGGGATGCAGTAGTCGCTTTAAATCACCCCGAGATCAAATTCGATAAGACTTTTCCGCTTACCGTTAAAGGTAAGCGCGAAGCATTATTAGTTTGCCACATACAACAGCCCTGATACTGTGGATATTTGAATTGCTGTATTTATATTTAGTGGTTGGGGCTCAATCTGAAAGACACTGTCAGAACTAAATTTCCAATTTGGGCCAACGGATTGATTTGTTCGGATATTGAAACAGAAGATCAATTGCGTGAGGAGTCCCTTCTGATAGCTTATGGCAATCAAACGAGAAGAAGCATCTTCACTACATTATTCTTGAATTGTCTCCGTGAATGTTGCACTATCATGCCAGTAAAATATAAAAAAATATTATAGTTGCACTGGGAGTGAGTGTATGTTTAAGAGCACCAAATCGGTCAGTATCAAGGCCAGACTGTCCATTATCATCGTTGTTGTAATGTTGGGTTTGGCAAGTATCTCAGGTTTTTCTATATACAACGAAAAATTGTCTCTTTTACTAGATCGACAGGCTAAAACAAAAAATCTTGTTGAAGCTGTCTACGGTGTCCTTGAATATCAGTATGGACTTCAAAGCAAAGGCATCTTAACCGAAGATCAGGCAAAGACCGCAGCGTTATCCCTTATCAAGCAACTTCGCTACGACGAGAAGGAATATTTCTGGGTTAACGATATGATACCCAGAGTGTTAATGCATCCCATGAAGCCGGAACTTGACGGTAAGGATGTTTCCGACCTGAAGGATTCCAATGGGAATCACTTATTCGTTGAATTCGTTGATATAGTCAGGAAGGATGGGGCTGGCTTTGTATCCTATTTGTGGCCGAAACCCGGTCAATCGGAGCCGGCTCCCAAAATATCCTATGTCAAGGGATTTACCCCCTGGGGGTGGGTTATTGGATCAGGTATTTATATCGATGACATAGATAGTATTTTCTGGTATTCCACAAAATGGATGATCGGGATCATTCTGGTAATAACACTATTGATATTCGTCGTCATTCAATTGATGGCACTTAGCATTACTCGTCCTTTGTCTGAATTGCAAGGGGCAATTAACGATATACAATTGACTAAGGACCTGACCAAACGTATTGAACTTAAGCAAAAGAATGAGATCGGTGAGATCGCAGATGCCTTCAACATAATGCTGAATGGATTTCAGGATATTATTCAGTCGGTTGTAATAAGCGTATTTCAACTAAAACAAAGTGCAGAGAACCTGCGTATCGCCTCAAACAATGTCGAGGTTAGTTCCACTAAGCAAAGTGATGCAGCATTATCGATGGCAGCCGAATCCGAGCAAATGCTTAGCGGCATCGAAAGTATTGCTAGTAATGCGAAGCAAACACATGCAATAGCTGTTCGTTCTGATGAACTCTCGTCAGAAGGGGAAAATGCGGTTAATCTGGCAGCGGAGGAAATGACCAAGATTGCTGAATCAGTCAAAATCTCTTCCGTCTCGATCAACCAGTTGGGATTCGAATCGCAACAAATATCAGCAATTGTGAAAGCGATACGGGAAATCGCAGATCAGACCAACCTTTTGGCATTGAATGCAGCAATCGAAGCCGCTAGAGCAGGAGAGCAAGGGAGAGGGTTTGCGGTAGTGGCAGATGAGGTCAGAAAACTGGCAGAGCGAACCAGTAAATCTACGCTTGAGATTGCAACGATGATAGAGAAGATTCTTGCAGAGACAGGCCAGGCGGTTACCAGTATGCAGGAGGGGGCTCAACGTGTGACCGAAGGCGTCAATATGGCACATAAAGCAGGAAAATCGATGACCAATATTCGAGATGGTGCCCAAGAGGTGATCATCTCAGTTAGCGAGATTTCAAATGCATTGGCAGAACAGGAGATATCAGGACGGCACGTTGCCGAAGGGGTGGAAAAAGTGGCTCAAATGGCAACTGAAAATTGCTCATCAGTCAAAGAAATCGTTGTAACATCCGAACATCTTTTGGCTTTGGCAGGGTCACTACAAAATGTAATTAACCAATTTAAAACATCATCATCTTCCAAAGGGAGTGACTTGGAATTATTTTGAAATCAAGTTCCCTTGGTGTACTTTGTTTAGGTATTTATTTGGCAAACCAATGTCTATTGAAGAGTTTGAGGTATCACTTAGGAAAAACTGTTTCAGTACTTCTGCTATGCTAATTAGATGCCCTTTGCCAACGTCAGCTATGCGAAACGAGAAAATATTGAGTTACGTTCAGGCATGACCTTTGGGAGAATACGATGGCGGATTTGTTAAAGGATATAGATGCGCGCACAAAGCTGGCTGGGAACAATAAGCTTGAGATATTGATGTTCACGCTGGGCGTGGATAACCGCAGCGGACGGCGCGAAACATACGGCATTAATGTCTTCAAGGTACGCGAAGTGATGCGCGTGCCAGAGATAACCCAATCGCCGGATATGCCAAAAGCCGTCGAGGGTATGGTAAGTCTGCGCGGAGTTCTGGTACCGGTGATCGATCTGGCCAAATATGTTGGTGTTCAATGCGATGTAAAACCCGTCATCATGATCGTGACCGAATACAACGGTCGCACCCAGGGATTTCTGGTCGAGGCGGTGGACACGATTTTGCGTCTGGATTGGTCATCCATGCGCGTACCTCCCGAAATGCTTGCTTCGCAAACGGGCGGCTTGGTGACAGCGGTGACCGAGTTGCCTGACAAGCGATTGGTAATGATGATGGATGTTGAAAAAGTGCTGGCTGAAACAGGTCACTTTGGCGACGACGATCTGATTGCCAAGAGTGTACAGCCGCTGGCCATTGCTAATCGCACAGTGTTTTTTGCCGATGATTCCTCTGTTGCGCGCAAGCAAATCGAGAAGACGCTGGATGCGCTACAGGTTAAATATATATCAGCCATCAATGGAAATCGGGCTTGGATTGAGTTAAAGAAGATTGCCGACTATGCCGATGCCTCGCACATTCCGGTGAGCGACATGATTCAGGTCATCCTGACCGATGTGGAAATGCCCGAAATGGATGGCTACATGCTAACGCGCAAGATCAAGAGTGACAAGCGCTTTGTCAACATACCCGTGTTAATGCACTCGTCCTTATCCAGCGACTCTAACCAGCAACTAGGCAAAGCGGTAGGCGTAGATGAATATGTGCCGAAATTTGATCCCCAAAAATTGGCGCAGACACTCACTCGCCTGCTGACAAAATAGGAGGAGTTTAAACATGCCTATTACAGAACGTACGGAAAATGAAAGTGGCGGTGTACTCGATACAGTGGACGCACGCACCAATCTGGCGGGTTCCAACAAAATGGAAATCCTGCTCTTTTCCATTGGTTCAAATGAAATCTTCGGCATTAACGTGTTCAAAGTAAAAGAAGTCACCCGTAACGTACACATTACCAAGACGCCAAATATGCCACAAGGGGTTGATGGCATTGTGAGTTTGCGTGGTCATGTGATGCCGGTGCTCAACTTGTCACGCTTTATGGGACTGGGCAAGCCAGATGAGCAGCACGTGATGATGGTGGCAGAATATAGTCGTCATGTGCTGGGCTTTTTAGTCAAGGATGTGGATCGGATTATCCGGGTGGACTGGGACAAAGTGCGAGAAGCCGACGGCATGATGAGCGGAAATTCGCATTTGATTACCGCAATTACCGAGCTGGATAATGGCACGCTGGTTTCAATTCTTGATGTTGAGCAGATCATGGCCAGTGCGTTTGGCGAAGCTGTGGTTGGTGCAGTGGAGAGAATTGAAGGCGGACATGAAAAATCGGTCTTTTTCGTGGATGACTCTGCCGTAGCCCGTAAGAAAATAACCGAAGTGTTGGATAAGATGGGTGTGAAGCATATCCAGTGTCATAACGGACTTGAAGGATGGAATCGGCTGAAGTTACTGGCCGATGCGGCCTATAGCGCGAAGAAAGACTTGCATGATCAGATTCAGGTGATTCTGGTGGATGCGGAAATGCCGGAGATGGACGGGTATGTCTTAACCCAGCATATCAAATCCGATCGTCGTTTCGACAATATTCCGGTAGTCATGCATTCGTCTTTGTCTTCGGATGCGAACCGGTCGATGGGAAAACGCGTGGGCGTGGATTATTACGTGGCAAAATTCGATGGCTTGATGTTATCCGAAACGCTACGACCCTTGTTATCTAAATAGACGTGGAGAGAAAATATGCCTGATCTATCTATAAATCAATCATCCGACAGCAATACTGTTCATCAAGAAGTCTCACCTCAAGTCATTAATGCGGTATGGAATCAGTTTCAGGAAAAACTAACTACTGGTAATGATGTCGCTGCACAAGTTGGAATTAAGCGCGATCCTGAAAAAATTGCAGCAGCAGTCGCCGAGGAAGAGTCTGCCCGAAAAATATTTGGACGACGCACGACAGATGTACCAGGAGACACTGTTGGTCGTCGGGATGGTGATGCAGTTGTTACAGGTGAAGTTCAAGACTCCTCCTTCAGAGTTGATGCAGCAAGACTGGATGAAGTGTTGACCTTGTCCGGTGAGATTGGTCTGGCGAAGAATCGGTTGAATCATATTCGAACTGAGATATTACAAGGACGAATAGAATCCGACACGTTTAAAACGCTCGACAATATTGCGACACAGTTGGATTTGCTGGTAATGAACTTACAGAATGCGGTAATGAAGACCCGTATGCAACCCATCGGAACCCTGCTAAAAAAGTATCCCAGAATGGTAAAGGAGTTGGCAGAGTCTTTGGGTAAAGATGTTGAATTCTCAATTATTGGAGAATCCACCGAACTGGATAAGACCATGATAGAGGACTTGAATGCGCCTTTGGTTCATTTAGTGCGAAATGCAATAGATCATGGTGTTGAGACAATTGAGGAGCGCCGGGTATCGGATAAGCAGGAGAAAAGCATAATCCAGATTGAGGCTCATCAGGAAGGCGATCATATCGTCATTTCGGTTTCAGATGATGGTCGAGGTATGCGCGCGGATTTGATCAAGAATCGAGCGATCGAGAAAGGTTTAATTTCACGCGAAAATGCGGGCAAGCTTGACGAGCAACAATGCCTGGAACTTATTTATTTACCCGGTTTCTCGACCAAAGAGGACGTTTCCAGTATCTCAGGCCGGGGTGTTGGCATGGATGTAGTAAAAACAAATATTCAAAAATTGAATGGCACAATTGGTATTTGCACTGAGCCTGGAAGCGGAACAAAATTCACGCTATCGCTACCAATGACTTTAGCGATATTGCCGGTTCTAATTCTGAAAATTGCAGATCAGTCCTTTGCAGTGCCTCTCTCAATGGTTCGAGAAATTATCAATATAGCCCAGGAGCAATTACAGAATATTTCTGGACGTTCAACTATGGTTGTGCGAGGTGAGGTTTTACCGGTGCTGTCGTTAAGTAAGCTGATTGGATGGAACTCAAGCGAGAAATCAGATGTTGGTGTTTTGATGCAAATTGGAAATAACAACTTTATTTTGTCTGCCGATGGATTTGCTGGACATGATGATGTAGTGATCAAACCGCTGGATACATTCAGACCAAAAGGTGTTACCGGGATAACGATGTCCAGCGAGGGCGAAATTGTGTTGATCCTTGACATTAAAGAATTGCTTGATGAGTTGCAACATAAGATTTGAGCAGCATATAAGTAGTAGTTGATGAGGTTTTAATAATAATCGCCCCCCATATAGAAGAGAGCATAACTTAGGAGAATGGCATGTTTGGAAGCAAAGCGAAACAAGAATTACAACAAGCGTTGATCAAATTATCTGCGGCTGAAAGCGAAATAACCAATCTGCGAACGGAACTGAACAATGCAGAAAGCGACCTAAAAATAGCTCGCCAGGAAAGCCAACAAGCGGTTGAGAATTGTGAGGTTGCAAGATTGATTTACCAGAATATGCAGACTTTTGGGGATTCGTTTGTGGAAATTCAGAAATCTCAAGTTTCGGCAGCTCAATCCCTCAAGGTGGAAAAGCAACACGCCATTGAAGCATCAAGTGTTTCAGCCGGTAATCGCGAAGCCGTGGAGGAAATTGCCAGTAGCCTTGCTGCCTTATCTTCCGACACGATGCAGTCATCATCCAATGTGGACAACTTGACACACCGTGCAGAACAGATTGGAAACATTGTTCAGCTTATTAAAGAAATTGCAGATCAAACAAACCTCTTGGCGCTTAATGCCGCTATTGAAGCGGCACGTGCAGGCGAACAAGGTCGTGGCTTTGCTGTAGTTGCCGATGAGGTTAGAAAATTGGCCGAACGCACAGGTAAAGCTACAACAGAGATTTCGACCATTGTCACCGCAATTCAGGGAGAGACAGATCAGACAAAAGTACAGATGGCAAACCTCGCGGGCAAGTCAAAAGAATTTAGTGTCAATGTAAGCGGCGTAATGGATAGCATGAAGCACTTGCTTAGCTTGTCGACTCAGATGGAGGGAACAATTTCGGCAGCGGCATTACGAAGTTTTGTGGAAGTTGCGAAAATTGACCACATTCTATATAAATTTGAAATTTACAAAGTGTTTATGGGAATTTCCGAGCGGCAAGCAGACAGTTTCGCTTCACACACCGCCTGCCGATTAGGTAAATGGTATTACGAAGGCGAAGGTAAACAAGGCTTTTCTCAGTTGGATGGCTACGCCTCAGTCGCCAACCCTCATCAGACTTTCCATCAGCACGGACGCGAAGCTGTCAGTGAATTTCGTTCAGGCAACGCAATAAGAGGAATGGAACTAGTGTCAATGATGGAAGCTGAGAGTATGGAAGTATTGTCTAGCCTTGAACGAATAGCTGTTGCGGCCGAAGGAGATAATAGTTTGTTATCTCATTAACTGTGATTGATAGCTAATTCCCAATCAATAACAGGGGAAAGAGAAGTTTTTTCGAATCGCTTGAAAAGTCTGGATCGAGAAAATTAAACTCGGATATTCTAACTTCGCATAGATGGGAAGAATGGCTCTTTCACGCGATGATTTCGCGTAGGTCAATGCCAGTTCGGGGTTAATTTCTGCCGATTACCACCGGCAAGTATCAAGCTGGCCATCTGCACTCAAGTTAGTTTTTATTACTAACTTTCAAGTTTCCCCGTTTGGTAACTTCTCAATAAACTGCTGCATTGAAATCTTCAGGGTAGCGAAATGAGGGTTGTACATCAAACGACGCAGCGTTCCCTGTTTGAGATTTTTTTCTGTAATTTCACCCTGTATGACAGATACGGCATGGTCTATGCATGACTGGTATTTCGCCATCTCCCTGGGATAATAGTGTAGACAGTTACAATACACTCCCCGCTCTCCGTAGTACTCATCCTCGCGAGGCATAACGATTGCAGTATGTGCCGAGCTGGTGATTTTTAGCTCCGACAGCTCACTATTCACGCATTCAATCTTGTCTTTCTCAATCCCGGCAGGAATTTTTTCCGGATCGGAAAAGTAATACACCAGCTTGCTGGCAGGATGAACCGATCCGGCCATGAATTTTATTGTAGATGCCGTATCAACTGTCGCGTCGTCCTGACTCGCCACCGCGAAGATCGGAATCTGCAATTTGTTTTTACCCAGTTGTCTGTTGACAACCCGAGTCAACGCATGCATCTGCGCGGCCGCATTTTTTGGAAAGGATTCGTACTTATAAATATCCGTATCAGGTTTGATATTCAACCATTTTGCCGATGCTGCCAGCCAGCTATAAGCCTTGTGAAAATTGGCAAAAACCGCTTTTGGCGAAATCTTCAGAGCAGGCGCAAACAAGAACAGTCCTCGCACGCGTTGATCACGCAAGCTTTGGTAAACACTGAGCGCTCCCCCGGCAGAATAGCCGCCCAGATATAACTCCTCGACTTCCGCTGCAAGTTGCCCAATGCCATACTCAAGCGTCCTTACCCACTCTTTCCAACTTACTTCCAGTAAATCACCTGGTCGCGTTCCGTGCCCCGGCAACAATAAAACCATCACGCGGAAGCCCTGCTCCTGGAAAAAAGACGCTAGATGGCGCATAGAATACGGGGAGTCGCTCAAACCGTGCGTTAGCAGTATACCCCGACGATAAGTTTTGACTTTTCCCTTGGGGAATCCGGCAGCGGGTTTGAGTTCAAACGGAGCATTGCCGTCGACAATTTTATCCAAGTGGGCAATCTCGGTACTGGCCCGAGCTTTGGCGATTATCTTGCGCGAATGTTCAATGTATCCGGCAAAAGTAGTTGGCGTAGTATCAAAGCGGCTATTCAGCCCCGATGGAAAATGCCTATCCGCCAGAGCAGGAGAGAAAAGCTGTTTAGCCTCGCCTTTTGCAGGCTGCATAACTACCCGACCAAGCGGGACAAGGTTAGCAACAACAGCAATATCATCCAGAACACCAGCGCCCGCCAAACGAGTCCAACTGTGCTTTGCATGAAATCGACATCTGCTTCTTCGTCGATTCCGATTTCCGGACGGAATACCGGAGATGAATCTTGCACGATAGTCTTGCCCAGTCTCACGCCCAACGCACCCGCACCACTAGCCAGCAAGATGCCCTCTTCCGGATCAGGCCAGGTTGATGCCTGTATACGCCAACAATAAGCGGTGTCTTCGAAATCTCCCACGATCGCAAAAGTCATGGCGGTGAGTCGTAACGGCACCCATTCCATCAGTCGATAAGCTTGTCTGGCGAAATCTCCAAAATTACCCGACTCATCTTTGTTCAATGCCCCCCAACGCGTATTCAGAAATAGGCCAAGCCTGTACAAAATCGCGCCTACCGGCCCTAACCCGATTACCATAAAAAAGATAAACCATACCACCACGCCAAAGACATTTCGATGAGAAGCCAAAATAGCCTGTTCGATGGTCACGCGCGCTACCTCTTCCTCGCTCATCTCATGGCAAGACTTGCCACACCACTGGGAAAGCAATGTCTGCGCTGTGCCGAGATCACGTTTTCTCAGCGCTTTATGAATGTCGGTGAAGTAGTGGCTTGAGCGACGGAAGCCCATAGTGAAATACAGCACCAGCACACTTCCGAGCCAAGCCAGTGCAGGCTGAATACTCATCAATAGCCAATAAACCGAAGATACCAGCAACAAAGGCAATAACATCGCGGCGAACCACGCGATCTTGCCGTGCTTGCGTTCGCCCGCATTTAGATAATGTTCAAAAAAATCCGCATAACTGTCCATCCAGGTAAACAGATATTTGCGTGTGGCGAGTGGGTGTACTTGTTCCAACAGTAAAGCAGCAATCAACGAAAGCAGGCTCATGGCTATAAGTATGTAATAAAGCAGAAACTGGTTTACACAATACCACAGGGACGATTGAAGGTGAACCGCAAAGCACGTTCCATCATTCAATATTTGGAGTTTTATTGGGTATATTCAACATTCAGGATGATTTAAATCAAAACGCAGTCCACAAAATTTGCATTGCTAAAATTATGCCTATATCCCTTGAAGTCTAAACCCGAAATATCTAGTCCTTTTGGCATATATTAATTCAACCCAACAGCGCCGTATAATTAATCCAAGTAATCTGGAAGCCGGATTTCAGGGAAGCAGGCTAATGCAATACTTTTAAGTATTCAAATAACGAAGTAGCTTAATAATGAGGAGGGATCATGACAACGAGAGAAACTGTCCAGCAAACAATAAAATGCAACCCCAACCAGTATCCACAAGTACTTGAAGAAAAGTTTCCTCATGTTTTGAGTAAAATCATCAGCCTTTGGAACTCGCCTGACTGCGGGCCGTATTTGTCCGATCTATTGCAGCCCAATGGCCGTGGCGGCGGTAGAATAGATCGGGATGGATTCCCTGAAAGAGCATGGCAGGAGATATTTCAAATCAATCTGCTCTACATAAAACCCGGTTCAAGACTTGGCCGGTAAGCCACCTTCAGGTTAGACGATCATTCCCGCAGCAACAGTGTTATTGGTTGCTTCGTCAATCACGATAAAGCTGCCTGTTGCTCTGTCTGTGGCATAACTATCAAACACCAAAGGCTGTTGGATTTTAAGCGCCACGCGTGCAATTTCGTTCATGTTGAGTTGTTCTGCCGAGTGTTGTTCCAGCGTATTTACATCAACGCGATAGTCGAGCCGGGAAAACAGGCACTTTGCCATACGTGTAGTGTGCTTGACGAGGTACTTGCGATTCTTGTCCAGTGACGACTCGGACAACCAGCACAGCATTGCTTCGAATTCTTTTTCCACCTTGGGTTGATGAGCGCTACTCTTTACAAACATATCACCGCGCGAAATATCGATTTCATCAGTCAGCGTAATCGTCACTGACTGGGGTGCAAAAGCAGTTTGCAGTTTGCCATCGTAAGTAACGATTTCTTTAACTTTGGTCGAACGCCCCGATGGCAAAATAGTCACTTCATCTCCGACTGAAACCTCGCCTGCTTCGATGCGCCCCATAAAACCGCGAAAATCGTGATATTCCTCTGTTTGCGGACGGCATACCCACTGCACCGGAAAGCGGAAATCGCTGGTGTTTACGTCGTGCTCAATCTCAACTTTTTCCAGTAGCTCCAACAAAGCCGGGCCTTTATACCAATTCAGATTGTCGCCGCGATCTACCACCATGTCGCCATTCAGTGCGGACATCGGAATGCAGGTGATGTCGTTCAAATTCAGCTGTGCGGCAAACTTGCGATACTCTGTGACTATCTCGTCAAAGCGTGCTTGCGAATAATCCACCATGTCCATTTTATTTACGGCCAAGACAATGTGAGGCACACCAACCAGACTGGCGAGGTACGTGTGGCGACGCGATTGCACCAGTACGCCTTTACGTGCATCGATCAGAATAACAACCAGATTTGCCGTACTTGCAGCGGTAACCATGTTGCGGGTGTATTGTTCATGACCCGGGGTATCGCCGATAATGAACTTACGCTTTGGCGTGGCAAAGTATCGATAAGCCACATCTATGGTGATGCCTTGCTCGCGCTCGGCTTGCAAACCGTCGGTAAGCAGTGACAAATCTACAGCAGTCATGCCGCGCTTCTCGCTGGTCTTGGAGATTGCCGAAAACTGGTCTTCGAAAATGGATTTCGAGTCGTGTAACAAACGCCCGATCAGTGTGCTCTTGCCGTCGTCCACACTACCGGCGGTGATAAAACGAAGTAGTTGTTTGGTATTGCTCATGATGTGTGCCTCAAAATTAATCTGGTATATCATTCCCGAACCCTCACCTCAGCCCTCTCCCGCTTGCGGGAGAGGGGGCTTTTACTCCTTCTCCCGCAGGAGGGAGAAGGTTGGGATGAGGGGCTGCAAAAAGTGCAAGATACCTAGAAGTAGCCTTCCTTCTTGCGCAACTCCATCGACGCATCCGAAGTCTGATCATCCATGCGTGTAGCTCCGCGCTCAGTTATACGCGTAGTCGCAGTTTCAGCAATAATTTCGTCCACCGTACGCGCAGTTGATTCAACTGGCGCGGTACAGGTCATGTCACCCACTGTGCGAAACCTCACCGAGACAACTTCGACTTTTTCCCCGGCTTTCGGCTGCACCAAATGAGAGACCGGAATAACTGCCCCCCCGCGACGTACCACTTCACGTTCATGCGCGTAGTAAATGTTTGGAATAAAAAGTTTCTCACGTCCGATGTATTCCCATATGTCCATCTCGGTCCAATTGCTGATCGGAAACACGCGGATATTTTCACCATTATGAACACGCGTATTGTAGGTGTCCCATAACTCGGGGCGCTGATTTTTTGGGTCCCACTGGCCGAATTCATCGCGGAAGGAAAAAATACGTTCCTTGGCTCGCGCCTTTTCTTCATCGCGCCGTGCACCGCCCATGCACGCATCAAATCCAAACTCGGCGATGGTCTCCAGCAATGTTACCGATTGAAACGGGTTTCGAGGCTTATCCGGATCTTTAATCACGATAGTGCCGCGCTTGATGGAATCTTCCAGCGAACGCACAATAAGACGCTCTCCCAAATCAGCTGCCAGTTTGTCGCGGCAGGCAATCACTTCGGGGAAATTATGTTCAGTGTCTATATGCACCAATGGAAACGGAAATTTAGCCGGACGAAAAGCTTTCTCGGCCAAGCGCAGCATGACGATAGAATCTTTACCTCCGGAAAAAAGTAGCGCAGGATTTTTACATTCTGCCGCGACCTCGCGCATGATGTGAATCGATTCACTTTCTAAAGAGTCCAAGTGTGACAGGGTGTGATTACTCATTTTCTACTCATTTATGTTTGCATCAGTTAATGTGCGTAATACCCAATCGGCATTCAGCCAAATATATATCCGGTGCAATGCGCTTCACTTATTGCACCCTACGTATTATATTTTTCTCAATGGTGTAGCCTTGCCAACATGCAAGCCGCACTCTTTATTTTGCGGGTCTTCCCACCACCACCGCCCCGCCCTGATATCCTCGCCGGGGGTAATTGCCCGTGTGCAAGGTGCACAACCGATACTCGGGAAAAACTGGTCGTGTAGCGCATTATATGGAACATCATAGGCTTTGATGTATTCCCACACCTCGGCATTTGTCCATTCCAATAGCGGGTTGAATTTATGCAAGCCGTGATCCGCGTCGAAAGAGGAAACTTCCAGACTGCCGCGTGTGACTGCCTGCTCGCGGCGCATACCGGTAATCCACGCTTTTTTTCCAGCCAAGGCACGCTTTAAGGGTTCGACCTTGCGCACATGGCAGCAGGCTTTACGGTTATCCACACTGTCATAAAAACCGTTTACGCCATGCTTGCCCACAAAATCTTCAACCAGCCTGCTCGCCGGAAAATAAACATGCAGTGGCACGCTGTAACGCGCACGAACTTTCTGCATTAGATCGTAAGTTTCTTGCGGCAGGCGTCCGGTATCTAAACTAAAAATGACAATATCAGGTTGGTGTTTGGCGATAAGATCAGTCAATACCACATCTTCAGCCCCCAAACTATTGGCGAACGTCGCCGGAGAGAATTCGCGCGCAGCTTGTTTTAGTACAGCAACGGTCTGGTCTACCTTCTCTTGTAATGTACTCATCCAGCCACTCCGCGTTGCACGCGACGATACAATGGCTGCGGCTCATCCACCGACGCCTGATAAGTAAGCGAAAAATCGTTCAGGCTTTTCAGGGCTTCGTTGACATCTTTATCCGCCCGCGTCGCAAATGCATTAAAGCCTGCTCGCTGCATATAAAACAATTGGTCGCGCAGCACATCACCGATAGCGCGCAGTTCACCCTTATAAGCCAAACGCGCACGCAAACGGTAAGCAATGGAGTAACCGCGCCCATCGCCGAACTTGGGGAAGTCGACGGCAATTACCGGGAAGTTAGCCACATCGTTTTTCAAATCCTCCACACGCTCATTGCTGGCAAGCCACACGCCAATATCTTTACGTAAACTGAGAACATTACGTTGCGCCAGCCAAACCTTCAGCGGCACGATGACTTTTCCTGCTGGCACAGCAACATTTTCCGGATTATCACCTTCACTCAGGCGCAGCACGCTCCAGTCATCCTCGACAACGGTTTTATTTTTAATGATCAAATGCGTACCCATTTAGAACCTCGGCGAATAATAGGGTGTGTCATACGGTGTGCCTTTTTTGATCAAGTCATAATCAGGGATCAGCAGCTTTTCATCTTCTGCCACGGGTGTCGCATATACAAACTCGATGAAAGGATCGTTGCCAACGCGGCGAATTGTATCGATAAAACGCTCACCTTCATGACGTTCGCGCACATACACCTGCAATAGGCGCTCTATCACAGTGGGTATCTGTGCAAAAGAAAATGATCTCCCGATGATCTTGCCAATATTGGCGGGACTTCCTTTCGATCCGCCAATAGAGACTTGATACCATTCATCACCTTGCTTATCCACACCCAGAATACCAATGTGACCGACGTGGTGGTGTCCGCAGGCATTCACGCAACCCGATATATTCAGATCGACATCGCCAATATCATGCAGGAAATCGATATTATCGAAACGCTCATCTATCGCCTTGGCAAGTGTAATGGAGCGGGCGTTGGCCAAGGTGCAAAAATCGCCGCCGGGGCAGCAAATGATATCGGTTAGCAGCCCGACATTAGGGGTCGCCAAACCTTGTGCCTTGGCAGATTCCCAAAGCGCAAAGAGATCGGATTGTTTTACATCGGCCAATACCAGATTTTGCATGTGTGTGATGCGCAATTCACCGAAGCTGAATTTATCTGCCAACTCAGCCGCAGTGTCCATCTGCTCTGCTGTCGCATCTCCGGGGGCAATACCGGAATTCTTCAAGGAAAGCACCACTGCGGCATAACCAGCATGTTTATGTGGATAGACGTTGCGCTTTAGCCAATTTGCAAACGCTTTATTGTTATGCTGCAACTCAACCAAGTCAGCATCTTCTTCAGGCAAAGATTCATATGCGGGCGAAGTGAAGCAAGCGGCGACCCGATCCAGTTCTGCCGGTGTAATTGTGGTAGGACCATCTTTGGTAAACTTCCAGTCCTCTTCCACCTGACGACGAAACTCGTCAATGCCGATAGCCTTAACCAGGATCTTGATACGCGCCTTGTAAATATTGTCGCGTCGGCCGTATTCGTTGAAGACACGAACAATAGACTCAGAATAGCTAATAATGTGCTGCCAAGGAATGAAAGCGGCAATTTCAGTACCAATCACCGGTGTACGCCCCAGACCGCCACCCACCAGCACGCGGAAACCAACTTCGCCCTGCGCATTTTTTACCACTTGCAGACCGACATCATTGATGGCGATTGCGGCACGATCTTGGGTTGCCCCGGTGATGGAAAATTTAAACTTGCGCGGCAAGTAGGCGAACTCGGGATGGAACGTGCTCCATTGACGCAGAATCTCGGCATAGGGTCGCGGATCGATGATTTCGTCGCGTGCCACCCCTGCAAATTCATCGCTGGTGATATTGCGTATGCAGTTACCCGAAGTCTGATTGGCGTGCATCTCGACTGAAGCCAAGTCAGCCAGAATATCCGGCGCATCTTGCAGTTTTAGCCAATTAAACTGGATATTCTGGCGCGTGGTGAAATGTCCATAGCCACGATCATACTTGCGCGCGATGTGCGCAAACATTCGCATCTGTTTTGCGCTCACCATGCCGTAGGGCACCGCAATGCGCATCATGTAGGCATGAATCTGCATGTACAGGCCATTTTGCAAACGCAGCACGCGAATCTCGTCTTCCGAAAGTTCACCCGACAACCGGCGACGCACTTGATCGCGGAATTGCGCAACCCGTTCCGCTGCAATCTTTTGATCGAATTGATCGTACTGATACATTTAGATTTTCCCAGACTGAGTCTCTGCCGCATAGCTCTTGGAAACCGGCAACAACAACGCCGCCTCCAGAGGGAATTTTGCTCCATACGCGAGAATATGTTCTACATCCGCATCTTCATCGTGACGCAACGCTGCGCCGATATACGCGTAGTCGCCGGACTGCCCGACCACCACACCGATGCGTCCGCCGCAGCCGTTAAACCAGCTTACTTGTTTGGGTTTGTTTGGTTTGTTTGCACTCATTTTTTTCAATTCACCTCAATTATAAAACTCAATCCTGAGACCAATCCATTTATGCGCCAACTTCCTGAATTCAGGTATGCATTCTAGTTGATCTTAGATATACTTTAAAATACTTTTTTGTTAGAGTTTTATAACTTATCAGCATAAAGAGACAAATATGAACCTGCAACAACTTCGTTACCTGAATGAGATCGTGCGCCGCGGCCTGAATATTTCCGATGCGGCCGCTGCGCTGTACACTTCGCAACCCGGTATCAGCAAGCAAGTAAAGCTGCTGGAAGAAGAACTGGGAATCGAAATTTTCGTGCGTAATGGAAAACGCATTGTTGCACTCACCGAGCCCGGCAAGACCATACTTGATATCGCCCAGCGCATCCTGCACGAATCCGACAATCTGAAACAGGTCGGGCAAGAATTTCAGGCTCAAGATAGCGGCCAACTGGTTTTAGCCGCCACGCATACCCAGGCGCGTTATGTTTTGCCGCCCGTGGTAAAACAATTCATCAAAC
>Ga0224559_1000721_pt1 | contig 20480 bp, 19 predicted proteins | sample 714S33034metaG_FD_180676 | JGI IMG/M metagenome (GOLD analysis project Ga0224559, IMG submission 180676) | Peat soil microbial communities from Stordalen Mire, Sweden - 717 S3 30-34 | ecosystem: Environmental > Terrestrial > Soil > Wetlands > Peat | place: Sweden: Norrbotten County, Stordalen... | reverse complement strand
AATAATTACTGCTTCCACATGCCAAAAAATTAGGGTAGAATCTATGGGGAAAATCTGATAATTAATATAATATTCCAATATAAGCCCTACGATACTGACAATCAAAGAACTTACAATTAATATAACCAGCCATATGAGTTTATATGTTCTTTTTGATATTGTACCATCTGTATAAAGAAAATAGGTCAGTGTATATAGGATAACTAAAAGAAGTGTCAATGGAAGTAGATAATATTGTCCGAACATGGTTTTACCAAAAGTTTTTTTTTATAAATTTACTCGTTGATACTGTACACTAATTTTTTAAGTGAACCCCAGTTAATTTGTAAATGGAATAATAGGACAAAAAAGAAGAGTATACCTATCTCTCCATGCCAATAGATCAGATCAGGAACTATTGGGATGTTTAATGCAAACTCTGTGAGGGCGGTTTGCAAATAAGCCATACCAAATGTTAACAAAAAACTTACTAAAATAATAATGTTCCAAACTCTTTGGTGTAATTTCCTGCTAATCGTGTTAGTACTGTAAAGAGCATAGCTAAAAAGGTATGCAATTATGGAGATAGTACCTATTAAAATAATATCATACGACATATAATTATACGTTGATATCCGGTCAATAAATAAATTTTGATCGTAAATACGAATTATATTGTAAAAAGATATGATAGTCAGGATGTATACAAATGGATAGAAAGAGAAAATTGGTCATAATATGTCTTGTAATAATATTTATAGGAGTTTCTAGTGCATATTATTTTTCAGGAACAAATAAAACCACTTACAACAACCGTCAGGTAATCGGTACAGTTTCCCTACCAGCCCCACAGTTAACAGGAAATCTGTCTGTTGAAGCTGCCATTGAGAACAGACGTTCAGTTAGACACTACTCAAATGAAAGTGTCACATTAGACAATGTCTCGCAGATTTTATGGTCTGCTCAGGGAATTACCAATACCCAGTACCAGTTAAGGGCGGCACCTTCAGCAGGGCAGGTTTATCCTCTGGAAGTATATGTTATAGCTGGACCTAATGTAACAGGACTTAAAGAAGGGGTTTATCAATACGAACCATCAAATAATACCCTTGAAATGTTTATGAACGGGGATTTAAGAGGTGATCTATCAACTATTGCGGATGGGCAGCCATGGGTAAAACAGGCACCTTTAGATATACTGATAACTGGAGATAATCAAAAAATGATGGACAAATATCCTGATAAGGATTTGAGTATCAGATTTGTTGACCTAGAGGCAGGTCATGCAGGGGAAAATATTTACCTACAAGCAGAATCATTGGGTTTGGTAACTGTATCGTTGGGTTCCTTCGATTCAAATCAGCTAAGCCAAAAATTTGAACTACCAAGTAACGAAACACCCTTATATATATTCCCTATAGGCCATCCACAGTAAAAAAAAACCCCCCCCCCCCCATAGGTAAAATATAGTATTCTTAAAAAATAAGGGTAAACATTTAGAAAAATAAATTATATCTTTTTTTAAGAATTTTCAATCCACGATATATTTCTTCTCAAACTCGTGTACAGTTAAAACAGCACCTTCTCTAATTCATTGAGGTTTTTTTCAATAAAAGGCACAGCATTTGAATCAGAAAGTATTTGTAACTGTTTTTTATTCGTACTCTCATATGCATTGTATAATATTACTTGAAGCTCTGAAACAGGCATATTCATCACTTTCTCAATTTTTAATAGTTCTATATCAGTTAATTGGCATTTATATGCTTCTATTTGGCTTTCAAATGATTTGATAACGTTCAAATTTCTAGATACCATTCTTTTAAGTATGAATGATGGAACCTTGGTAAAGTTATCCATCAAACCAACCACATCTTCTTCCGTAATAGTTATGTCTTGATGAGATTCCATTTTTTTATTAAGCCTCCATGTATTCCATGAAATTAGTCATAAAATGTTATTATTTTCAATGTCAAGTGAAATATTTATTATCTTCTATTTTAAACAACATGAATTGAAACATTATTTTTGTTGCATAGTTGTATTATATAATTTGAAGATAGAAATAGACTTGATGTCTGGTTTCCCTGCTGATTATTTGTTATTATGCTGTAGATTATAATTCCAAGTACATTGTTTTGGGAGTTTAATGCAGGACCTCCACTGTAACCATGTGCTGTAACAGCACTTGTTTGATAAAATACTGTTCCATTATTTGGTATAACCCCTGTGAGTTTTCCTGAAGTGGAAGATGGTTTTATTATAGACTGATTCAAGTCGGAGTACATCCCACTGCTTAGTACAGGATATCCATATATTGAAACTTTATCACCGTTACTTGGTTTTTTGGAACTTATTGTTAGTGAGTGTAAATTTTGAAACAGTGCGCTGATCTTTATAAGTGCAACATCCTGATCTGTATTGGGATTACCAACATCTATTAGATTTGCATTTATGGAATTTCCTCCAGTACTTCCAGGTAATTTAACTTTGATCTGCTGCTTAGCAGATATCACTGTTATAAGATTTTGTTGAATTAAACGTGCAGTTGTACTGTTCACATCTGGTTGAGTTTCTATCTGCATAGGATTACCTGGAAGACTATTAGAAGCCATTTCAGAACCTAATTGTGGATTATAGTTGGTTATGTAACCTTCTACAGCTGCTTTTTCTATGTAGTTTTGAACATCTGTAATGTTCATAATTTTAAGCGTGTTGTTACTTGTTACTGCCAAAGGATCACCAATGACATGGAACGCCGTTATAATGTATCCATTGCTGTTAACAATAAATCCAGATCCAGAATCTAACGGAGCATACTCCACATTAATTTCGGTTGTTCTATTAACAAATGGATCTTTAATAGAAACAACTCCAGTGACTCCATTTTCAATATAAACAACCGAACCTGCTGTTTGTGAATTTGAATCCGACAATTGGACATAATAATTATTTCCAATTGCATTCTGTGCAATTAATCCAAAAATAGCAACTAAAATTGCTATAACTACCAGTGTTGAATGTTTTAAATGTTTCATCTTTATTTACCCAATTTTATTATTGCAAAGATTCTTAATCAAAAATTTTTATGTAATAAATTATATTGTTGGCTATTTAAGAAAAATATTCCTATTTCAAAATAGTGTTAGCCCTACTAATTAAGATGGATGGGTTAACGATTCATAAATATAATAAAACAAATAATTATTATCCATTTAAGATATAGTATAATAAAGTTTAAAAAAATTAATTAAAATATTTTTTACGATCTACATAGGTGATTTTTAGATGATAGTAGAGAAAATTGAAATAACGCGACATAAAATAACGTTACAAGGAGAATTGAAACTGGTTGACAGTGCATTATCTAAAGAAAACTGTGAAGAAATGATAAGACATTTAGTTAGCTGGAAATTAGGACAGTTAAAACCTATAAGACACTTTGAAATGGTTTATAATAAAGAAAAACTGCAGGCAGAAGTTGATGTTTATGTTACAGTATCTATAAAAGAGTCGTATGAAAGCCACATTGAAAATATTCGACATATCTTCAACAAGTTAATGGAATTTTTAAATCTATATGAAAGGGAGTTTGAAACCATTTCAGGCAGAGCTGTATCAAATCCAAAAACATGAAAAAATAGAAAATAAAAAAAAAATGATATTTTAATTTAAATTCCACGTTTTTCTGAAAGTCTAGGGCGTCCTGAAGAACCTTTTCCAGCTTTTTTACCACCTTCATGTTCTTGAAGTTGTTTTTCAATTTCATTAGCTGTTAACGGTCTTATAAGTCCGTGTTGTATGGAATATCCCTTACTTAATATATTTTCAAGAACTTCTTGAAAGTCCTTTCTTGATAAAGTTGGAAAGTCCTTTCTTAAGGCTGCGTATAATCTTTTATCAAGATAAACACCGTTATGATCCTTAAGAATATCACCCGCCCTTTCTTCTATCTTTGATAATTTATTGTCATCAGTCATGATCATCTCCCCGATTAACACTTTTTATTGGGTTTCTATCTAATCTACTTATCATATTCTATATATCCTTACTAATCAATATAGATTTCTCAATCCGAACATGAAAAGTAAAAAAATATGTCTATCACAAAAATATATTCAAATTATTAAATTGTTATATATCCTTTTTTTATATTTTCAGATTATATTAAATTTTTTTTTTTACAAATAAAAATAATTTAATTGGATTTTATTAAATGTAAGGTAAATCCTCATGAACAGCATCTAAATCAGACAATAAAATTAATATTAAATAATTTAAGAACCATTTAAACCAGATCATCTAAACGTTAATTACATGAAGTTTCTATGATATATAAATTAATAGGAGGGCAGTTTTGTGGAAGAACATCGCGAGGTTAGTGAAGAAGAATTTGAAAATATTGTTGAAGCCTGTGAAAAGCTTTTAAAAGAAGACCCTGATAATCCTGAAACATGGACAAGAAAGGGTATGGCCTATATGGGGCTTGGAAATTCTGAAGAAGCTATTATAAGTTTTGATAAAGCATTAAAATTAGAACCAAATTTTGTGTGGGCATTGGACAATATGTGCATGGCCATGTTACTTTCAGAAAGATACGAAGAATCATTGGACTGTTTTAATAAAGCACTGGAAATCAATCCAACAGATGAAATATTACTCAATAACAAGGCATTTTTATTATCCTCCATGGGCAAGTTTGAAGAGGCTATTGAAATATTTGATCATATATTGGATCAAACAGATAACAAAGCATCAGTACTTAAAGAAAAATCTAACTGTCTTTTAAATCTCGAGAGATATGCCGAGGCACTGGCCTGTCTTGAAGAAATTTTAGAAGAAGAAACAGATGACCCAGATATATTTTTCAAAAAGGGAAATGCTCTTGGAGGTCTTGGAAATCCATTAGAAGCATTAAAAGCATTTGAAAATGCATTGGAATTAGATCCATTATACGTGGAAGCTTGGAACTCTAAAGGAGTTGCATATGGACTTTTAAAATACTATGACGATTCAGTTATATGTTTTGACCATGCCATAGATATTGATCCAGATGATGACAGGGCATGGTTCCTTAAGGCAAAAACTCTATCAGCAATGGATGATTTAGGAAATGCCCTCGAATGTTACGACAGATCCCTTGAAATCAACCCTATTAACACGGAAGCCTGGTACAGGAGAGGTGTAGTTTTATACGATCTTAAAATATTCCCTGCATCAATAGAATCCTATGATAAAGCCATTGAAATAGATGAAAATTACGCTGAAGCATGGAATGGTAAGGCACTTTCACTCTATGAAATAGGTGAACACGAAGAAGAAATAGAATGTTACAACAGGGCAATTAAAATTAAACCCACTTTTTCAGAGGCATGGACCAACAAAGGTGCAACCTATTTAACCATGGAAATGGATGATGATGCATTAACATGTCTTGAAATGGCACTCAAATTAAATCCTGAAGATCATAATGCCTGGATGAACAAAGCAAGCGTACTTATACGTCTAGAAAAACTTGAAGAAGCAATTGAATGTTGTGATAAAGCTTTAAAAATTAAACCAATATTATTACCAGCATTATTTCTTAAAATACGTACACTTCAAACTCTTGAGAAATTTCAGGAATCTATTGAAAGCCTTGACAACGTACTTGAACTGGAACCTGAAAATGATGAAGCATGGTTTTTAAGGGGTATTTCATTGGAATATATGAATAAAATTGAAGATGCACTGGAATCATTTAACAGTGCAATTGAAATCGATCCCAAAAATGTTGGTGCATGGTACTTCAAGGGAAGATCATTGATGTATCTAGATAGAACCGAAGAATCCATAAAATGCTTCGAAATGGTTACACTTATGGACACTGAAAACTATGATGCATTCCTTTTAATGGGTATCATGTTGTTAGAACTTGAAAGATACAATGAAGCATATGAGAATTTTGAAAAAGTTTTGAAATTAAATCCCCAAAATGAAGAAGCTTTAATCAAAAAAGGTCAGTCATTAGGATTCCTTGAAGAACCTGAAAGGGCATTAGCATGTTTTGAAGAAGTTTTAAAGATCAATAGTGACAATATTGAAGCCCTAAATTACAAGGGAGTGGCTCTGAAACACATGCAAAAATATGAAGAGTCAATAAACACCTTTAAATCTTTAATAGACAGGGAACCAGAGAATCCATGGGCATGGCATCAGATTGGTTTAGATTATAAAGAACTTGAAATGTATCAAAAAGCTGTAGAATCCTTTGACAATGCATTGGATGTTGATCCTAATTTCATTCTAGGATATTTGGAAAAAGGTGTGACATTAGGTCTAAATAAACAGTATCCTGAAGCAATGGAATGTTTTGAGGAAGTATTATTAAAAGATCCTAAAAATCCAGACGCACTTCAATTTAAAAATATGACGATGGAGTTCATGGATGAAAAGAACCAAGAAGAATAAACAATTCCAAATTTGATTATAAATAAATTAAGGTGAAAAATATGGACTACAAGGAATTAAAAAGCTACATGGAACTAAGTCCCTTTGAAGTACAGTTTGAACTGACTAATATAGCAGGAAACTTCCGGGATCATACCCTTTTAAATGCAGGACGTGGAAATCCAAACTGGATAGCAACTACACCACGTGAAGCATTTTTCACACTGGGCATTTTTGCAATTGAAGAAGCAAAAAGTAATTCTGAATATATTCATACCGGTTTCCACCCTGAAAAGGAAGGAATAGCCAAACGATTCCAAGAATTTTCATTGAATCATCCAGATATGCCTGGTATGAAATTTTTAAAAGATTCAGTAGCCTATGGAATTGAAAGATTAGGATTCGAACCGGATTCATGGATGTATGAATTAGTTATTGGTTGTCTTGGAGATTTTTATCCAGAGCCCGATCGGATACTGCCACATACAGAACAGATTGTACAGTCATTCCTAGGGGAATATTTATGTAATAAAGACGAAAAAATCTGCCACAACTACGATTTATTCGCAACTGAAGGAGGAACTGGTGGAATAATATATGTTTTCAATTCTCTCATGGAAAACAAACTAATAAACCATGGTGATAAAATTGCCATTGGATCGCCAATATTCAGTCCATATCTAGAGATTCCACATTTGAATGATTATAATTTGGAAGAGGTAGAAATTGTGGCCGATGTAAATGATGAATGGCAATATCCAGATTCAGAGATAGATAAACTTAAAGATCATTCTATTAAAGCATTTTTTGTAGTTAATCCGGGTAATCCTCAGTCAAGAGCTATAAGAGACGAAACAGTCCAACGTATTGCAGATATTGTTAAAAATGACAATCCCAATCTCATAATCATAACAGATGATGTTTATGCATCTTTTGTCGAAGGTTTTCATTCATTAATGTCTGTAATTCCATCAAACACCATATGTGTGTATTCATTCAGTAAACATATGGGTTGTACTGGCTGGAGGTTGGGGGTTGTGGCCCTTGCCCAGGATAATAGAATTGATAAGATGATATCCTCACTCCCGGATAGTGATAAAAATAAATTAATTGAAAGATATCAGAGCATTGATTTAGAACCTGAAAATATGAAATTCATAGATCGTTTAGTTGCTGACAGTCGTTCTGTAGCACTTAAACATACTGCAGGTTTATCATTGCCACAACAAACACAAATGACACTATTTTCCCTGTTTTTCATTATTGAAGATAATATATCATATATTAATGGAACTAAAAAAGCACTTAATGGGCGTATCCACATATTATACAAAACTCTTGGACTGCCATTAGACTATGACAAAACAGCAACTAACTACTATGCTATTATTGATCTACTCGAAATTGCTAGGGACAAATATAGTTCCCAATTTGCAGATTGGATGGTAGAAAAATATAATGCTTTGGCCTTTGTATTTGCACTTGCTGACAAAGAATCGGTTGTACTGCTACCCGGTGCAGGATTTGATGCCTCAAGTTGGTCTGTACGAATTAGTCTTGCAAACTTAAGATACGAGGCTTATGAAGAAATTGGTAAAAAAATGTTAGAAACACTGGAAACAGCCTTCGAAGATTATCAGATCAGCTCCCAGAAATAAGTATTTATTAGATGAAATTCTTTAAGAATTTTATAGATTAATAAATACAAAATTTTTTTAAAAGTGAGAAAATTGAAGTATGATCGACGGTTAATGGTTTTAATATTCTTTTCAGTTTGTTTTATTGCATCTACAAGTTTTGTTTCTGCTGCAACTAATACTACTATCCATACAGCCAATACAACTGTTTCTGACTCGAATCTATCCAAAGATACTAGTCCGCCTGTAACAACAAGTACAAATCCGGGTAAAAGTGCTCTTAACGTTCCTGTTAACCAACATATTAAAATTACCTATAACGAACCAGTAAAATTTGAATCTGGTTGGATAGAACTTAGAAATAGTGATGGGCAGTTGATTCCCATTACAAAAACCATAAGCGGCAATACACTGACTTTAACTCCAAATCATTGGTTAAATATGAGTATTACCTACACTGTTTCAGTTCACACCAAGAGTATTTCTGACTTGGCAGGTAATGGAATAGCTGTTAATTCTTTTAAATTTACAACTGCTATCAGGATAGATATTATCAACTCCAAAACAGGTGGGGACATCACTCAAAATTCTGTACTGTACAGTTACATACCAAATTCAGTTTTATCAGCACAAATAATTTCAAAAGCTAAAATAGGAACGCCAATGATAATATTTGGGGATGGTAATGGACCTAAGATTTTAATTGTAGCCGGAGTGCACGGTAATGAACTACCAGCACCTGCAGCTGCAATGAAATTAATAAATTATTTAAATGGTAAAACAATACATGGGACAATTTATATTATCCCATTTGCAATTCCATACAACTCCGCATATACCCTTAGATACTGGAATGGTCAAAATCCTAATATGGTTGCCAATGTTTATGGAACACCAACCAATGTAATAGTGAATTTAGCAATGAAATTACATGTGAATGCACTTGGAGATTTCCATTCATCCCAACCGGGAGGTGTGCCTGGTGAAGATGCAGTATTCTGCTCACAGTCACCAACATATAAAAGCTACGAAATAGCCTCATATGTAAGCAAAAACGTTGGCACAGAACTTATTACCTATAAAAAAGCAGGGGTAGAATACCTTGGAGCATTAGAAGATGAATGTAATTTACATGCTATACCTGCGGTCACATGTGAAGTTCTTGAATCACACAGAACATTATCCTCTAATAAATTAAATAAATCGTATAGTGAAATGATGGCCATTCTAACTTATTACCATATCATTTAACCGAATTTAATGATAAATTGGTATTAAAAGTACGGTATGTGTTGAATTTTAAGTATACCATGACTTGTCAATAGCTTGAACTATTAAAATCATATTTTCTTTTTATAATGGAAATACAGTTGATATAATCCTCTAAAAAAAAGTTAAATTTTTTAAATCTTGTTTTTGAAGGTTATTATTGCATAATCTATATAAGTGATTTAATTTAATGTTTTAAATAATCTGTTTTAGAAAGGTAGTTTGGGTAAAATAGATGTTATAAACAGAATTATATGAAATCCCGCCCCATATTATGTGATTTATTTATATGTTATTGGTTCTTTAAAAATTGTAAATTTTGTTAGCAATGTATTTTAACAGGAAAAATTGTTACATAGTTCATCAATTTAAAATAACAATGCATATTAACAAGATATTATACGCTAACTGAACCGGGCCTTGAATTATCAGATATTACAACAATCCAATATAGATGAGAAGGTTACAATGAATTATAATGTGATTATTTTAACGATGTTAATGATTGTAGCGTTGTTATTATGTGGTTCAGCTTCAGCTGCAAATGTTAATTCAACAAATATTAGTACTAATTTTACTGCAAATAAACTGGTTTCAACAACCCCATATCCGGATTTGATTGCTAAAAATATTACAGCACCTTCCACCGGTGTAAAAGGGAAAACCATAATCGTGGCAAATTCGATTAAAAACCAGGGAAATACAGCTACTAAGGGTTTCTATGTATATTACTATCTTAAAAACACCCCATCAAGTACAGCTTATTATATTGGACAGCGATACATCACAAGCCTGGCAGTAAGTGCAACCAACACCCAAAACACCCAACTAACCATACCCACAACCATAGCAAGCACCAACTACTACATAATGGTATATGCAGATTATACCAACCTAATAAAAGAATCAAATGAAACCAACAACCACAACTACAGCACAACAAAAATTAATATTCTATTCAATGGCCGTCTTGTTTATATAACCAGTGATAACATCGACAAATACTCCTCAAATGATATTGCCAGAATAAACAGTATAGTATCAGGATTACAATCACTTGGATTGTACGCTGTTAACTATGGTTTAGGTCCAAACGAACATGATAATATTCTTTTTAACACTACTATACCAAAAAACGCACTAATAGTTAATATATATGGTGGTGTATGTGCAGGCACCATATTGGATATGACCCAAAGTTGGTATAAATATTATTTGGGTAACAGGAGTGTATTCTCAATCTGGATCAATACCACTGTAAATATACATAATATAACATTTTTACAGCGGGCCTATGATGATAACTTCACACCATTATACGGCACACCTGGAGGATTCCCAAATTTCCTAGACACAAATCATGATGGTATATTTGAACCGAGAGCAGGGTATAATAATCAAACAAAAATAATATATCCCAAGAATTTTACTGAAGAAGATGGAATATTAAACCCCGGAGCATTAATGAAAGAAAATGGCTACAGTTACTTGTATCAAGAGAATGGTGACATTCAAGCCATAATAAATGCAATCTACAACTATTTAATGTCAATAAAATAAATAAAAAAATGGAATTTATTAATCCCATTTATCCTTTGAGATGATTTCTTCGATTGTTTTTCGAGGTCTGGCATCTGGATCTTCATCAGGATACCCTAATGTTATCATACCAACTATTTTGATATTTTCAGGTATTTTAAGCACATTTCTGACTAATTTTTCGTCATAGGCACCTAACCAGCATGTGCCCAGTTCAAGTTCGGTTGCTTGAAGAATCATAAACGACAACGCTATTGAAAGATCTACTGTGTAAGCATATTGTCCACATGGCATGATTCTTTCTGACTCAGTTGAACATGCTGCAATTAAAACAGGAGCTTCTCCAACAAATTTTTGACCCATACATGCATCAACAAGTTTTATTCTGGTGTCTTTATCTTTAACAACCACAAATTTCCATTCCTGACGGTTGGCTGCTGATGGAGAAATTCTTGCAGATTCCAAGATTTTATCCAACTTGTCATCTTCCACTTCTTTATCTTTATATTTTCTTATACTTCTTCGAACTTCTATTGCTTTTGAAACGTCCATAACATACTCCTCCATAATTTTTGATTTTCTTTTAATTAGTAATTATGATGTAAACTTCAAATTCCCTTTAATCGAACAACATCATCTAATGGTCTTCTATTGCTTCTAAATGTATTTTGTGAACTTTCATTATCTTTATAACCTAATGCAATTCCAATTACTATGCTTAATTCGTCCGGAATTCCAATTTCTTCTCTTATAATCTTTGGATAGGCAACTAGATTCACAGCAGGTGCTGAATCAATACCAAACTCCTGTGCTGCCAGCATTATACTCTGCGAAAGGGATCCTAAATCAAACATTGACCATTCAGAGAGTGTCTCATGCATGCACAGATATATCACTATGGGCGCTCCAAATAATTTGAAATTTAGTTTCCAAGAAGCTTCAATAGCCTCTTTATCCCCCTTGGATATTCCAATATGTTTGTAAAGTTTAATTCCAAGTTCTTTCATTCGCTCTTGGTGTTGTGCTGGCCACTCTGACATGAATGGGATATTTGGATCTGTTGGCACATCACTTCTAAAGCTTTCCATATAGCCTTTTCTAATGGATTCTAATACCTCGCCACCTGCAATATATACTTCCCATGGTTGGGTATTAGCCCATGAAGGTGAATGTGTTGCATTTTCTATTATTTTAAGTAAAATATCTCTATCAACTGGATCTGGTTTAAATGCCCTGCATGTATAGCGTGAAGTCACTGCTTCTAAAACATCCATTTATTATTTCTCCCGAAATTTTTTAAAATATAACCTTATGAATTGTTGTTAGATTAATGAGGCTGTAGGGGCGTTTTATAGTGTTTTATAAAAATCTACGATCATTTCGGATGTGTTTTCGATTAAAGGTTTTCCATGTCCCGATAACATTACATCAGGGTTTAGATCTGAAATTTTTTTAACAGATTTTTTTAGTGCTTCTTTATCATTTATAAGGAATGATGGAGGTCCACCAACTTTATTTCCATCATAGGTTAATGTATCTCCAACAAAAATAACCCCATTATCAGAATTATATAATGCTATACTTCCGGGTGTATGTCCCGGAGTATGTATAACCCTATAATTATTCACCATATCGTTTTCTTCTAGACTTATATCTGGTTTGATGAATTTGTAACTGGTAAACGTTGCCATTAGTCTACTTACAAATCTCATATAAATAGGGTCTGATGATGATTTCTCTCCAGAAATTATATCTAAATCATCTTTATAGGCTGCTATGTCTGCATTTGTGGTTTTTTTTAGTTCAAATAAACTACCAGTGTGATCCATATGGTGATGTGTTAAAACAATGGTTTTAATATCTTCAGGTTTACTTTTAAGCTCATTTTGAAGGTAATTGAGAATATTTTCCTGTTTCCCTGGTGTTCCTGTATCAATAAGTGTTGTTTGGTCACCTAGAGCCAGATAAGTATTTGCTGTTACACCATCTATTAAATGTACATCTGACAAAATTTCCATTTAATACCTCCTATTATAATATTGTCAATACAAGTATTTTCAATTTGTTAAACAGTTACCCCGATTAATATGGGTAGTTTTATTAGAAAGGAATTTTATTTATTTATATTATAAATTAACTATTATTTAAAAAAAACTTTGTATTTAGTAGTTATCCTATTTATCGGAGGTTTTTATATGCGTATATTTTATGTTGCGGGTGCAATTCTACTCTTAATACTTGTTCCACTTTTATTGTACAGTACCACCAAGTTGATGGAAGGAAATAAAACTTCAACCTATATAACTGCATTATTATGTTTATTAGTTGGTTTAGGAACACTTTATATCGGAATCACCTAAAATTCTTTTTAAATTATCTGGAATGATTTTAAAATATAATTAATTTTTTTGACTATCATTTTTTTTTGATCTGAGTTATAATTGATATGTAATAATTTTTGTAGATGTGTTTTACATAGAATTTATTTAACTCATGGTGGGATATATGATAAAAAAATAATTTTTTTCCATAATTTATAAAAATATTTTGTATGATTTCTGCTTATGTCTATCCTGACTTCTAAAAATATTTAGTAAAATTTATTTATAACAAATATTATATTGCATTTTTAGTTAAAATAGTATTAAAATAATTCGGGGTTAATATTTTAATCTAAAAAAAATTTTTATGGGGTGGGGGACATTATTTTACTAAATAAATTTTCAATTGATTATTCAAACAATTTTGATAAAGATAAATTAATAGTGTTTGCATTCTTATTAATTGGTTTAGTTATTATTTTTTCATACGGTGTTGGAAATGTTTCAGCTGCTACGGGTAGCACTATTTATGTTAATGGTTCATCTGGAAATGATAGCTGGAACGGGCAACTTGCAACATGGAATGGGACAAGCGGTCCCAAAGCAACAATTAAAAGTGCTACAAATACGGTACAATCTGGTGGAACAGTTTCCATAGCCAACGGCGTCTATAATGAAAATAATATTATTATCACTAAGAATATGAATATTGTAGGTCAAACCCAGCAGAGTACGATAATTGATGGTAACAATACCAATAGTATATTTTTTATACAATCTGGAATTTTTGTCACAATTAAAAATTTAACTTTGACTAATGGAACTTCGTCTATGGGCGGTGCCATTTCTAATCTGGGCATGTTATCGCTTAACAACACAACATTAATGAATAACACTGCGACTTCGGAAGGTTATGGTGGGGCCATTACAAATCAAGGCACCTTAAATATTGATAATAGCATCTTTTCAAATAATACTGCAACTTCAGAAGGTTTTGGAGGTGCAATATTCAATAGTAATGGTATGTTGAATGTTAATAACTCAACATTCACAGGCAACACCGCTGGTGATGAAGGTTTTGGTGGTGCAATTGAAAATTTAGGTATTTTAGTTATTAATGGCAGCAATTTCATTGATAATAGTGCCGGTTATGAAGGTTTTGGTGGTTCAATTTACAATGATAACGTGTGTAATATAACTTCCAGTATTTTCACAAATAACAGCGCAATAGGGGGTTTTGGTGGTGCTATCTTTAATTCTGATAAAAGTTTGAATGTCACATCAAGTATTTTCATCGGTAACACAATAGATAGTAGCTCATTTGGTACTAATATATACAATGGTGGCGGATCTGCTATTGCACCACTTAATTGGTGGAGTTCCAACTCTAACCCATCAAGTTCTGTGTCTGGTATGGCCATAACTTCTTGGTTGGTTTTAACCATAACAGCAAACCCAAATTATATAATAAATAATGGTACTTCAATCGTAACTGCCGATTTATTACATGATAATTTAGGAAACCTTGAAAATATTACATTACCCGATGAATTACCAGTTTATTTCAATACAACATTAGGAACGATAGACAATTCAACATCCATGGTTAATGGTATTGGATACTCGAATTTAAACTGTGACACAAACTCTGGTACTGCATTAATATCAGCAACACTAAACAATCAAACCGTACAAACAACAGTAAAAATGGATATTTTACCAACAGTCACAGCAAACCCGGAGGGTGGACTTTACAACAACACACTAAACGTACAATTAATAATGAATGAACCTGGGACAATATATTACACCACAAATGGTGCCACACCAACCATCAACAGTTTGATTTATAATAATCCCATCACTCTAACCTCTAACACAACTTTAGAATATATTGCAATTGACTTGTTCAGTAACCAGTCGCCAGTATACACGGATATTTATAATATTGACACAATACCACCAACAGCCACCGCAAATCCAACAAGTGGAATATATAACTCTTCTCAAAATGTAACACTCACCATGAGCGAACCAGGAACCATCTATTACACAACAGACGGCACAGATCCAAACAATCAAAGTACAACCTACAAAAATCCCATAACAATCAACAAAACCACGACACTAAAATACATTGCAACAGATCTAGCAAATAACCAATCTCCGATATTCACACAAAACTACACCATAAACACTACAACAACAACAGCCACCGCAAATCCAACAAGTGGAATATACAGATCTAATCAGAATGTGACTCTCACCATGAGCGAACCGGGAACAATATATTACACCTTGAATGGAACAACACCTACTGATTCTAGTTCTGTATATACGTCACCTATCAAAATATCAACAAACACGACTCTAAAATATATCGCAATAGATCTGGCTAATAACCAATCACCAATATACACACAATACTACACAATTGACAATATTGCTCCTATAATAAATACAATTACACCTACTGCCAATAGTTTAAACACACCAAATCCAGTAATCAAAATAACTTTCAGCGAACTAGTTAAAGCCGGAACAATGTGGATTGAACTTAAAAACAGTGCAGGAAAATTAACCCAAATAACAACTTCTATCTCTGGAAATGTTCTCACCATTTATCATTCAACATTATACAATGGCAGATATTTCTTATCGTTACACACAGGCAGTATAACAGATATGGCAGGGAATCCAATCACACTTTCAGGTAGTAGTTTCTTAATCGACAGCATACCACCAACAGTACAAACAGTTAACCCCACATCCAATGCGTTTAAAATTCCAACTAACCAGAGAATTAAAATAACCTTCAGCGAACCAATTAAATACAGTAAAACATTTTGGATAGAATTAAAAAATAGCAGTGGCACAGAAATACCATTCACATCAAGCATCTCAGGCAAAACATTGAATATAAAACCTAAATCGCCATTATCGACCGCAACTCAATACATAGTCCTCCTTCACAGCGGTAGTGTAACAGATATTGCAGGTAATGGATTAAAAGGTTATTCGACCAAATTCACAACATTTGTACCATCTAAATATATTTCAGTATATGGTGTGAGCTTTAATTATCCTATTAGTTGGAATAAACAAGTATTCGATCAGGATGGAACTAAAATTACCATGGTCTATGATACAAGTCCATATACTAATCCCGATGATTCTCCAGCTTTCGAAGTTCAAATACAACCAAACTCTGCAAGCATGTCTAACCAAGAAGCACTTGATTTAGCTGAAAGCTGCCAGGATTTTGGCGGGAGTACAAAAATTATATGCAAAAAAATCACGATTTTTGGCCAGCCCGCATATGAAAATGTTTATATTATAAATAATCTTCAAGACTTTAGCGAAACAATGCAAGATTTAAATATTATTTTCGTAAAAAACAAAAACACTTACACCATAGATTTTACAGTCCCAAAGGCTGAGTATAATTCTGAAATACCAAACCTAAATACCATGCTTTCGAGTTTTAAAATTCAATAATTTTAATATAAAATTTTTTCTTTTTTTTAATTTGAATACTTTCTTAATCAAATTTTGAGATTAGTTTAATGATCGTATGCTTCATGTGAGTATTTATCCTACTTGAGAATGAGTGACAATATAAGGAAAAATAAAAAAAATGATATTCAAGATTTCGTCTATATAATTTGTTCTAAAAACCCTATTTCACTGTTATTTTGATTATCTAAGAATTTTATACCTTTTTCTGTTAATTTAAGATTTGATCCATCATATTGGGATATGTATTCTGTTTTAATGAATCCCTTATCCATTATAGAATCCAATATTGTCCTTAAATGTTCTTCTGAAAAGTTTGAAAGCATTGCATAAGTGTTAAGTTTGTCAAGCTTATATTTAAATATAAACGGAGATTCATTTCCCTTTAATAGAAGCATGAAACGTTTAATACCCAGATCTATTGGAATTTCTGATAAACAATGAAGTATGATTCTTGAAATTGCTGATTCATAATCCATTACAAGCCTATCCATTATAGGTAAATTCTCATTGGTTTTACAATCCACAGAGTTTAGATAATCCTCCAATCTTTCGTAGTATTTCATTGTTAAACCGCATTGACAGACCTGCAAATCTTGTTCAACACTCGCATCTGCTATTTCATAGTAAACATCACATTTTTTACATATCATAAAGGGCATTTGTACACCATCAACTAATTTATAATTTTTTTTTAGTAATATTAAATGATTTAAAATGGTTTTTATTGTAAATTATTCAAATATTTTCATAACAACCTACTACAATAAATAACGTTATACTATTTAATAGATTACCAAGTTTATATGAACAATTTAATGATAAACAAAAATATTTTTATAGATTTTACGGTGATTACAATTATGACGGACAATGATAATACTGAAAATTCTACAAACAATGCAGTAAGTGATAAAACTTTACTTTACATTGAAGATCAATTCTTTGATATTGAAATTACAAAAAACAAGTTTATTGCCTATGAAAAAAAGAATTCCGGCACCAAGAGAACTGGCAAGATTAAAGAATACGACATCGAGGCCATAGAAAATATTCATTTTGAATATCCCGTAACAATAGTAAATTTTGATTATAATGGTAAAAAGGCAGTATACAGTTTCAATCCACAAAATTATGAGTCTTTAAAGGATTTAATGATAAAAATGGGTTGGTATGATCCTAAAAAGGATGTTATAGGGGAAGAATATGATAGAAATGCTGCTTTAAAGGAAGTTATTAATAATATTAAATCTTTTATCAATAAATTGCGGTAAAACTTTGATATTGATGTTTCTGGTGATAGAATATGACTTTTGATAATGAAAACAACAATGGAATTTCCTTTGATAAGATATGTCCAAAATGTGGTGTTGGAAATCCTGATGATGCAGATAATTGTATTGTATGCGATAAGGATCTGGAAGAAACAATGCTTTTTTTTGAAGATGAATTTTATGATATAGAGTTAACCAATGATTCATTCATAGAGTATAGAAAAAATTTTTATAAAACACGCCGAACTGGTAAGGTTAAAATATTCAACATAGATAAAATGGAAAAAATTCGTTTCGGACATCCCATCACGCGGTTCAGCTTTAATTATAATGGTAACAAAGAGGTATATGCCCTTAAAGCTGAAAATTACAGGTCTTTAAAGTATTTCATGATAAAAATTGGGAAATTTGAGGAATAAGCATCCAATATTTCATTTACTAAGGGTCTTAAATGTTCTGAGTCGATTTAAGGCGGCTATAAATTCAAATATTCTTGGTCGCGCAAGGTTATGTGGATATCTGCGTCCGCTTGGAGCCAAGACATCTAATCCATTTCTATCGATATCCCGTTCAATCATTCCCATAACATCATTCATTGAATGTTTACCATCCATATAGGTCTGTGCATGGTTAATTGCATATGCTATTGCACGTGTTTGGCTTGTGTCCATTAACTGTTCAACCTGTAAAAGATCAATACTTTCAACACCCAGCAGTATGGTGTGTCTTCCACGCACATCTAGCTTGAGTTTACGGCCTTTATATGGTTTAACACTTTCAGCTTCTGGATATCTCTCCTTAAACTTGAATTTAGAATTCACTTCCATCTTCCTGTTTATTGGTAATTCATTCTTTATTTTTATTGCATCTTCTGTAGCATTTTCGGGTTTGTAATTGTCCATCATCACAACGGTATCTGCGACTTCAAAGTAATCACCTGAACCGCCCATCACAATCACAGTGGAAGTATTATATTCAGAGTATATCTCCTGAATCCTGTCAATAAATGGTGTTATTGGTTCTTTATCTTTTGAAACCAGACGTTGCATTCTTTCATCCCGTATCATAAAGTTTGTTGCAGATGTGTCTTCGTCAAAGAGTAAAAGTTCTGTTCCAGCTTCTAGCGATTCAATAATATTTGCTGCTTGGGAAGTTGAACCCGAAGCATTTTCTGTTTTAAATTCTACAGTATTTTTATCCATTGGAGGATTATGTATAAATGAACTTATATCCACATTCTCGATCCTCCTACCATCCTCTGCTCGGATTTTAACAGCAGTAGGATTCGTTACAACCCATTCCCTTCCATCTCCCAATATGTGATTGTAAACACCTCTCTCAATGGCCTGGAGCAGTGTTGACTTACCATGATATCCTCCACCAACAATTAAAGTAACGCCCATGGGAATTCCCATACCTGTGATTGGACCATTGTTAGAAGTATCAATAGTAACTGAAAGGGATTCGGGTGTTTTAAAATGAACAGCATTTTTCAGGGGTTTTTCTGATATACCACTCTCCCTTGGGAGTATAGAACCATCCCTTATAAATGAAGCCAACCCTAATTCTTTGATTTTTTGTCTTATGAAATTTGCATCTTCGTATAATTCAACTTCTTCTTTTAAATGTTCGGAATCAAGATTTTTATAGAAACATGAATCCCTAACAATCGTGGGCAGTACTTCAACCAACAATCTGGAAGCTTCTAAACCCATGATCCGCCTACCTCTTGCGGGTAATCCAATTGAAAATCTTATTTCAAGCTTGTCGGGCATAATATTTACACAGCTTCTCTCTAATACTTCCTGTCCACCGCTGTCAATCTGTATCACACCACTTTTACCGCTTCCACCCCTTATATTTCCGTGTTTTCTTATTGATGAATTGAATACTCTGGCAATGAAATCAGATATAACGATCCTTTGATCTTTTTTTTTAATTATTTCAGGTGGAAATTGTGCTCTTTCATCTACTATTACCCTTAGAAGTGATGGACCTGCAAATGGATCCCTCTGAACATGTTCAATGTGCAATATGAAAAATTCAAAGTTATAAATTCCTTTAATATCATTATAAGCCTTGTAATTACGCCCATCTATTCTTTGAAGTATTTTATGAAGTTCTTTACTCTGTTTCATTGTTATCCCTTTATTATTCAAATTTTTTTGTGTGAGTGGAATATTTAATCAAATGAATCTTACATTAATTCAATAATAAAACAGATATTATCATGAACTTGGATTAATTTAACTCCTTCTGGCTATTACTATGTAGCCTTTGGTTCTGTTTCCATGAAATGTTGTAAATATTGTTTCATGAAAGTTTTCAATAGTGAAATCATTCACAAGATCAATTAATTCCTTCCTTGTGTAGTGATGTACAGTGAACAGATCCTCTCCAGGGGTCTTTGAATCCTCTTTTACAATAAACGTACCTAGTTCCATGGTGGACATATAATCTCTTCTGTACATTTCTCTGTAATGTAAATTTTTCCAGTTCAATCCAAAATCTGCTAT
>Ga0224559_1000720_pt1 | contig 20497 bp, 15 predicted proteins | sample 714S33034metaG_FD_180676 | JGI IMG/M metagenome (GOLD analysis project Ga0224559, IMG submission 180676) | Peat soil microbial communities from Stordalen Mire, Sweden - 717 S3 30-34 | ecosystem: Environmental > Terrestrial > Soil > Wetlands > Peat | place: Sweden: Norrbotten County, Stordalen... | reverse complement strand
AAGCTTCACGCACGGGTAGTCGGTCGCAGCCTTCTTCGCGACAAAGGTGCAGGGCCTTGAAGAACGGAACCAGCACGACAAGTTCGTCTCGTCTATGCAAGGGCGTGAGCCGTAGGATGTCGTAGCCAAACAACACGGCGACATGCTACGCAAGAACTGGCTCGATGTGCATAGAAAAACTCAATGGCTCCTATTCGAATTGGGCCATGCTGCTTTCTTCCAGCAGGTAGAGGGTGCGGAAGAAAGTCAGTTGCTCTTCGGAAGAGGTGATGCGCTCGACCCAGGCGCGCAGGGTGGAGCCGCCGTCGATTAGTCCCAGCACCTCGCGCGGCGTGGGGCCGAGCCGGAAAGCCTCGGGACTGATGCGCGGGTTGGCCACGGCGCGCGGATGGAAATCCATCAGTGGTTCGAAATGGGCGGTGAGAAACTCGTAGCTCAACGCCAACACGCCGGCGCCCAGGATTTCGAAACTGTTGAGCCCAAGGGGAAATGCTTCCATGGGATTGCGCAGTCCCCGGTAGTAGTCGAAAGCGCCCTCGGTCCAGGTGAAAAGCTCCATCACGCGTTCGCGCACATGCTGGGAAAGCAGGCGAAACACGTCGAGCGGTCGCATGAAGCCGAGGCCGACCAACGCCTCGCCGAACTTGCCACCGAAACGCGGCATCTCGGCCAGAGTGCGTTCGAGATCCGCCGAGCGCAGAAAGCCGCGCGTGACCAGGTATTCGCCGAAGCGATCCCCGCTCATGTTGGAGTTGATCGATTCGGGAGCGCCGCGCACCAGGTAGACATCCTTGACCAGCGAGCCCCTCTGAAAGCGAATCAGCCCGGTCTCGGCGGCGATGGCCAAATCCGCGATGGCGCGCATGGGTGAAATCAAGGCCAGCTCGCCGGTGTTGTCGGGCGCCATCCCCGCCACTTCGGCCATACCCGGTGTGGCCGCGCCCCCCGAAACACCGGATTCGCCCTCATGCGCCCCCGCCAATGCGGCGTCGAGATCCATCATGCCTGGCGCGAGATCATCGTTAGGTCCCGGAAAAGAGGCCAAGCTGCCCGCGGCTATCCCCTGCCCTCGCCAGGCGGCTCCGGCCGGCGCGGGAACCGGCGTGGGCGCGGGAGTCTCGTATTGATCCAAGCCCACCAGCGAGACCAAGCCAGCCATTGCATCGTCGAGCGCGGCACCCACGACGGTTGCCACGGGGTTCGCGATGGCGCCCCGACTCGATGGGTGCGAGTCGTATTCACCCGATGAACCGCGCGCTCGCGGAACCGTCGCGGTCGGAGTTTCGGCGCTCGAAACCGCGGGCGAACGGATCTGCCATTTCTGCGCGCGCCCCATGAGCCGCTCGACGGCGTCCGGGCTGGTGTCGAGCAGGTCGGAGGCGAGCAAGCCCACATCCGGAGGCCCAACCCGCATGCCGAACTTGAACTGCAAGTCGTCGAGGGCATCGCGGAACTCGGCCGCGGTCTGGAAACGTTCGGGCAGCTGCTTGGCCAGGGCCCTGCGGACGATGGCATCGAGCGGAGCCGGCACCTCGCGCCCGTACTTTTCCCAGCGTTCGAGGCGGCCATCGCGCACCATGAGCAGCACGTCGAGGTCATTGGGCGCGGAGAAGAGACGCTTGCCCATGAGCATCTCGGCCAGCACGATGCCCACCGCGAAGATGTCGCTGCGTCCGTCGAGTTCCCCGCCCGTGACTTGTTCGGGCGACATGTATCCGTACTTGCCCTTGAGCGTGCCGGCCTGGGTTTTCGACTCGCGCTCCTGCGCGTGCGCGATGCCGAAGTCGCCCAACTTCACGTCCCCGCGTCGGGCGATGAAGACGTTGGATGGCGAGATGTCGCGATGAACGAGGTGCATCGGCTTGCCCTCGACGTCCTTCGCGTTGTGTGCGTAGTCGAGGGCGTCAAGCACCTCGGAGGCCACGAACATACAAATCGGGATAGGCAGGCGCACGTGCTTCTGCGCGGCGGAGCGCAACAGAGCCAGCCCGTCGAAGCCATCGACGAATTCCAGGGCGATGAAATACTGACCTCCCACTTCGCCGAAGTCGGTGACCTGCACGATCTTGGGGTGGATGAGCTGGGCCGTCAGCTTGGCTTCGTCGATGAACATCGACACGAAGGTTTTGTCGGCGGCCAGGTTGGGCAGAATGCGCTTGATGACGAGAAGCTTCTCGAAACCATGCGTCGACAGGATCTTCGCCTTGAAGACTTCCGCCATCCCACCAGTCGCGAGGCGCTGGACCAGGGTGTAGCGGCCAAACTGGGAGGGAAACGCGATACCCTTTCCCTCGGCTGGCATTAGGTTTCCATCATAACATGTTGTCTAGCCACGCGAACCTTGTTCCCCGGTGCGGGGTTCTTAGTTTCGTAGTACCATGAATCGAATCGCATGCGAACTCTCTCGTACGGGAAGTCGGATGTAGGGCGCCGCCGGCCGCACAACGAGGACAGCCTCTTGTTCGACGACCAGCTGGGTCTCTACGTGGTAGCGGACGGCGTGGGCGGCAACGCCAAGGGCGAGGTGGCCAGCGCGGAGTCGGTCGAGCTGGTGCAGTCCTGGGTCAAGCGCTGGCGCAAGACGCTGGACGCGCATGTCGCGGATCCCACCCCGGAGAACAGCGGCAGGGTGCGCAGGCTGCTCGAAAGCGCGGTTCAGTCGGCGTGCTACATGGTCTTCGGCATGGGCCAGCAAGATCCGCAGCAGAAGGGCATGTCGAGCACGCTGTCATCCCTGCTCGTGTGCGCCAACGAGGCCTTCATCGCCCAGGTCGGCGACAGCCGCGTGTACCTGGCCCGCGAAGGCAAGACGGTTCAACTCACCGAGGATCACACCCTGGTCAACTTCCGACTGAAACTGGGATTGATCACGCCCGAGGAAGCGGCCAATGCGCCGGGCAAGAACGTCATCACCCGCGCCGTCGGCCATCAAGACTACGTCGAGGTGGACACGATCGATCTCCAAACCAGGCCAGGCGACCGCTTCATGTTGTGTTCCGACGGCCTGCACGGCTACCTCGACGACGGAGAAATCGACGGCTTGATGCTCGGCGAGCGCGAGGGCGTCACCAACCGGCTCATCGAGTTGGCCAACGAACGCGGCGGCCGCGACAACATCACCGCAGTGGTCGTCGACGTAGAGGGATAGCAGCGTTGTGATGGGAACCCTGGAAGGGTAGCCGGCGACCCGCCGGCTTCGGCGTGGCGGCGAGGGCGAAGCCCGAGGGTGTGGCAGGGTGGGTGGCAGGTCCCGAGTGCCGAAGGCTCCCCTCCCTCACTGCCACCCGCCACGCCTGCGCCTGCTGGACATCTCGGCACTGTCGAGACATCCGAACGGGTCAGGGTGATGCGCTTGCGTGAGGATCTCTCGCCCGAAGACGCCGAAGACCTTGAAGGGGGTGGGCCACATGGCCTCGATGGCAGCATGGATGCCGGAGTCACCAGCCTTGGACCTGGCAGACCGCTGCCAGCGCTTGCGAAAGAAGTCGCGCAGCGAGATGCTGTGGGTGAACGTAGAGTTCGACCGACAAGGCGACGATGTCTCTGCATCGACTTTTCCTCATCATCTTCATTCTCGCCATGCCATTGGCGACGGCGACGAGGTATGTGTCCCAATCGGTTGCATTGGCGCAGCCTGATGTAGGCGTATCTGTGCGGGCCGACGCTGGTACCTCGTCCGATGGTGGACAACCTGTTTCGGCGGCCGGTTCAGGCATCGTGTGTGTGACACCCTACTCGCTGGACCCAGAACATCGGAAGATTGTCGTTTATCCGGACCTTGAGGCTTCAAGGCGAAAAGCAAACTGGTCCTATTGGACGGAGTGTCAGAAATGCCCGGATGCCTGGAGCAAGTGCGAACCATGCGACCCTGGGTCCATGGCTACCGCCACGCTGGCCGTACTACAAGACCTCCACCTCAAGAAGATATGCTCTTCGAAGGTCATGGACCTTCTAGCGGCGCTACGTTTGCCTAGCCATCCACGTCGAGACGAGATTTGGGTGACCCTGGCCGACCTCTACTACTTCGACTGTGACCGTCCGACGTTGGCGGCCGAGAACTATCAGCGACTGATTCGAGACGACACCGATCCTCGAATCGCCGGACACGCCGCTCTGGTGCTAGGAGAGATTCTCTTCACCAAGGGCGATTGGTCCGAGGCTGAAGAGCAGTTTGGCAAATCCACCAAGCTCGCTACCGGCGCCCAAGCTCTCTGTGCGACGTATAGACAGGCGTGTGCCCTGGAGCGCCTGGGACACCTCCGCCTCGCCGAAAAGCGCCTCCACTCGTGTGCGTCGGCCAAGGGACCCGATCAATTCTCTGCCTTCCTCGGTAGGACCTGCGCCGCGGAGGAGAGACGACTCCATCCGTAGCTCGGTAAAGCCGCAGGTGAACGCCAAAGCGTTGATCCGCAGGCGATGAGCGCGAACTTGGAAAGACCTCGGAGTGAGCTGAAGGCTCTCATCCGTTCGGGTGTTTCGATGGTGGCGAGATGTCCAGCAGGCGCAGGCGTGGCGGGTGGCAGTGAGGGAGGGGAGCCTTCGGCACTCGGGACCTGCCACCCACCCTCCCGCACCCTCGGGCTGCGCCCTCGCCCTCGCCGTCGTGTGCGCGGGTCGCGTGCCGCCTGTGCTGCAGGCGCACTCCGAGATCGTCGCTTGAAGCAATTTGCGAGTTGAACCGACCGCAGCGCACGACGGGGAGCAGGCCCGAGCTGACAGGAGCCTTCGGCACTCGGGACCCGCCACCCACCCTCCCACACCCTCGGGCTGCGCCCTCGCCCTCGCCGCCACGCCGAAGCCGGCGGGTCATTGAGTCGGACACCTTGAAAGGGCTGCACTGGAAGGGTTCCCATGCCCTCCCGCGAAACTCCGCTGGCAGTAAAGCCGCCAGGCTCCGCACGCGTTACTTGCGCGCCGCCGTGCGGCCGAGGGTGCGGCGGATGGCGCCGGGGTCGTAGGCCTCGCCGAGAAGTTCGACGACCTTGTAGGTGGCCCGGCGCACGCGCGCCTGGCTGTCCTCGGCCGTGGCGAGCAGAACCAGCCTGTCCCGGCCCTCGTCGGTGCGCCGCTGCTCGTTGGCGATGAGGACATCGCGGACGAGATCGCGGCTCTCGGCGTCGCCCTTGTCCTCGGCATAGGCCGCCAAGCTCTCTAGCCGCACCACGGCCGCTCCGCCCAGGGCGAGCAGGCCGGTGGCCACGCGCTCTTCGCTGGTCTGCAGGGAGCGCAAGAAGGCGAACAGTTTGGAATAGCCGCCTTGGCGCGGATCGTATGACCCTGGCGCCAGGCCCAGCGCGGAAAGCCGATCTTGCAGCTTCTGGTAGTGGAGCGCGTGGGCACCGCACTGGATGCCGAGCACGATCTTCATCTCCAGGGATTCGGTGTCCGCGATCCAGATCGCGGCGGCTTCGATCGATTCGATGGCGAACTTCGACTCGAAGCGCAGCATGTCAGCCACGCTTGCGCCGTCCCCGGCTAGGGCAGGGAGATATCCAGAGGCCACCAGTCCGCGAAAGGATTCCTGGTTCTTGAATTCAAGCTCGGCCACATAAGCATCGGCGTTCACCATCGGCAGTGCAATCCTTGTACCCCGACGGCCCTTCGTCAAGGGCTACTGCCGCAAGGGCTACTGCCGCAAGTCCGCCCGCGAAACGACGAACGACTACTTGACAACGCGCAACTGCGGCCGACGTCGGCGCGAATGAAGGTGAATGGCCAATCCGCTGGTCTCCATTTCGTCTTCCGCCGAGACGACGCGAAGCCAGGGCACGTCCTCGGACATTGAAAAGCTGCTCTGCTTGCACGCCGCCTGCCGGCGCAAGGGAAGCTCCACCGGGCCGACATCCATGGGTGTGGCCAGCGCGACATCCTCGGGAATGTCCTCGCGAAAAAGCACGCCGCAGCCATTGGTGCAGGTCACCGCGTAAACCGCGGACCAAGGCACGTAGGTGCGGTGAGAAACACGCGAAAACGACAGCGTGGCGCTTACGCCGGCGTCGGTGACCTCGAGATCGGCGATGGGAATGGGCATGTTTTTCCCGTACTGCAGCACAAGATGAGCCTGCGAAGAGAACGGTGCGGGTACAACTACACCAGGAGCACGTGCATCCAAGTGCAACGAAGCCCACCCGTCTCGCATGAGCGCGGTGAAGGCATCCCTTTTTGACGGTCTTTCGCTCTCGTCCATGGCGTGGCCTCGCGGCTGACCAAGTGTAGCCAGTTCCTTGTTGTACCCTCCCTTTCTTGGGCTTTCCAGGCCAACTTGCCAAGCCTACGCAGAGAAAGAGCGCGTCGCGTCCTAGGGGCTGCTAGACCAAGAACTCCGGACGCAAGGCATTCTAGTCTATATAATGCTCGTACCGTGCCCGCTGATATGAACCGTCCCAGTCTGTTCGCGACTTCGCCACCACCCGCGCAACCACCGCCGCGGGCGCTGTCCGGCTGGCGTGCCCGCCTGGCCAGCGATCCCATCCCGCGCCTCCTGCGCGAGGGGTCGCCGAGCGTGCTGGCGCGCGTGCGGCGCGACCTCATCGACGACAGCGAAGCCCCTGCCGCCGATGAAATCGCCGGATATCCCGAGGTCAAGGCCATCCTGCGCAAGCTGGAAAAGGATGGCAGTTTTGTCCCTCGCGCAAGCGATAAGGAATTGGGCGGGCCCAAGTTCTCGAAGTGTCTGGCCACCCTGCGCAACCTGGATCGGCTGGCCGATCTCGGCATGCGCATCGAGGGAAAGAGCGACGTCGCCGGCAAGCTGCATCGCGTTGCCGATTTCATCCTGGCCTCGCAAAACAGCGACGGCGGAATTGGCGACCTGACTCTCACGGAAAGTGGCAAGGGACCAGGGAAGGTCGTGGCCCTGCATTTTCAAGGCTGGGCCATCGCGGCGCTGTGCCGCGCTGGTTTCGAGAACGATGCCCGCGTGGAAAAGGGCTTCCGCTTCCTTCTTTCCCTGCGTCAGGACGATGGCGGCTGGGCCTGGCGTGGCGTGCGCACCAATTCGGCGGCACGGCCGTCGAGCCACCTCATCACGGGCATGGTCTTGCGCGCTTTCGCGGCGTCGAAGGACTACCGTGGCTCGCGCGAGGCGCGCCGGGCGGCCGAACTCTTGGCCACGCGGTTCCTGCAACCGGATCGCTACGAGGATCGCAAGGCGCCCGCGTACTGGGAGATTCTCACCGAGCCGCGCTGCTGGACCGACGTGCTCGACGCCCTCGACACCATCACCAGCATTGGCCTCGGCAAGGAAAATTCCGGGGTGCGCACCGCCGAGGCCTATCTGCGCTCGCGCCAAGCCAAGGACGGTTTGTGGTATCCGGGGACGCCGATCAAGGGAGACAGCGCGCTTTCGCGTTCGCCAGCCAAGGCTTCGGCCAAGAAAATTCGCGAAGGCAAAGACATCACCGAGGCCATCGGGCTGACCCTGCGCGTCCTGGTCGTCCTGCGAAAAATAAACTAAGACTGGGCCCGTGCCCAAGTACACCGTTGCCGACGTGCGGGGGATCCATGATCTCCCGTTGCCCGACCTCCTGCTGCGCGCGCAGCAGATTCATCGCGAACACCACAAGCCGAACGAGGTTCAGCTGTGTTCGCTGCTTTCGGTGAAGACCGGTGGTTGCCCCGAGGACTGTTCCTACTGTCCGCAGTCCAGCCACTACGACACCGGCGTAAAGCGCGAAAAGATGCTCGCGGTGGACGAAGTGGTCGCGGCCGCGACCCGCGCCAAGTCCGCGGGGGCCACGCGCTTCTGCATGGGCAGCGCGGGGCGAAGCGCGCAAAACGGCGAGGCCTTTGACAGCATCCTGGCCATGGTGCGCGCCGTGCGCGGGCTGGGCCTGGAGGCCTGCATCACCCTCGGCATGCTCAGCGACGAGCAGGCCGACCGCCTGGCCCAGGCCGGCCTGACCGTGTACAACCACAACCTCGATACCTCGCGCGAGTTCTACGGCAACATCATCAAGACGCGCACCTACGACGATCGCCTGGCCACGCTCGCGCGCGTGCGCAAGGCCGGCATCAAGGTCTGCAGCGGCGGCATCATCGGCATGGGCGAATCCATCGACGACCGCTGCGCCATGCTGGCCACCTTGGCCGGGCTGGACCCGCATCCCGAAAGCGTGCCCATCAACGCCCTGGTGCCCATCCCGGGCACACCCCTGGCCGACCGACCTGCCGTGGATCCGCTCGAGATGGTGCGCGCCATCGCGACCGCGCGCATTCTCATGCCGAAGGCGCAAGTGCGACTCTCGGCCGGACGAGCGGCGCTATCGCGAGAGGCGCAGGTGCTGTGCTTTTTCGCCGGCGCGAATTCCTTCTTCTTCGGCGACAAGCTGCTGGTCACCGGCAATCCCGACGTGGACGACGACCACAAGCTCTTGCGCGACGCCGGCATGCGCCCCGCGCAGCAGACGCATTAGGGGCTACTCGAACGAGCAGATGTACTCGGCGATGTCGGCGTCGACCGCGATGGTGAAGCCGCTCTTGCCGGGCACGCGGAAGAAGGTTCCCACCGCGTAGTTCTGCCAGGTTTCGCTGCCGTCGAGCCTTACCTTGCAGCTGCCCGCGACGATCTCCATCTTCTCGGGAGCGCCGGTGCCGAAGTGGTACTCGCCGGCGTAGATAAGGCCGAGCGTCTTCTTGGCGCCGTCGGGGAAGTTGATGGTGTGGCTTATGACCTTGCCGCCAAAGTAGACGTTGGCCTTGCAAACCGCGGTCACGTTCGCGAATTCGGTTGCGATGGACATGGCTGCACACTGCCATTCTCCGAAGACACGCGCAACAGGTTGCTAGACCCGGTTTTCTTCGCCGCGCACGAGGCGCAGCAGGTTGTCCTTGTGCCGGATGAGCACGAGAAGGCCCACCGCGATGGCGAAAACCAGGCGCGGCCAGGTGGCGAGGCCGAAAAGGCGCAGGAAGATCGAGAAGGAAGCGATGGCCACGAGCGAGCCCACCGAGACGATGCGGAACGCGAGATAGACGATCAGGAAGGAAAGTAGGCAGGCCAGCGCGGGCAATGGCGCCAGGGCGAGACCGGCCCCGAGCGAGGTGGCCACTCCTTTGCCGCCTCGCCCGCGCAGAAAGATGGAGAAGGCTTGCCCGAGGACCGCCGCCAAGCCGGCAGATGCGGGCAGCCAGGCGTGGGCAAAGAGGTGGCTGGCGAGCAGCACGGGCAAGGCGCCTTTGCCGGCGTCGGCGATAAGCACCAAGCTCGCCCATTTCTTGCCGAGCGCGCGCCCGACGTTGGTCGCGCCGATGTTTCCACTGCCGATTTTGCGTAAGTCCACGCCCTTGCTGCGCGCGACGAGAACTCCGGTCGGAATCGAACCGACCAGGAAGACCGCGATGAGGAAGAATGCAACTGTCACCGCCCGGCATCATAGCCCATCCCCGGTCCGGCCCGCGCCCCGCTTTCTTGGCCTTTCCATCGCGGGTGGTGAGGAGTCGCGCATCCTGGTAATAAGGGCGGCATGGACCGGTCCGATCGAAACGACCTCAACACCGAGCTTTGCGAAGCGGCCTTCGTATGCGACTTCGTCAGGGTGCGCGAGTTGCTCGCCAAGGGAGCCAACCCCGACGCGAGCGACGAAGACGGGCGAACGCCGTTGCACCAAGCCGTGCTCGGCAACAGCATTGGCCTGCTCGGGCTGCTCATCGAGGCGCGCGCCGACGTGAATGCCAAGGACCTGCACGGGTTCACGCCGCTGCATTTCGCGGCCCAGGAACACCTGCCGGAGATCGCCCGCATTTTGGTTGGCAAGGGCGCGGACGTGAACGCCTGCGACGAAGACGGCAATTCCGTCCTCTGGCGAGCCATCCACTCGGCGCGCGGACGCGACGAAATCGCCCGCTTACTCCTGGAACATGGCGCGCGCGACGATCAGCCCAATCACGAGGGCACGACCCCGCGCGCCCTGGCCGAGCGCCTGGGTAGCACGCTCTTCACGGCAAGCTAGACATGGGCAAACGCAAGTCGCCTCAGGCTAGGTCGAGGAATGCGTCGGCGCGGGTCGCCGATATCCCCGCGCCTCCGGGCGAGAATCAGGAACCGGCCGGCGCGCGAGCACTCGTGGCGCCGCTGGTGGCTTTCGTGGGTTTGCTCGCGCTCTATGTCGCGACCCTGGCCCCGTCGGTGATGGGGGGCGACAGCGGCGAGTTGACGACCGCCGCGCTTTCCGGAGGCGTGCCCCATCCACCGGGATACCCGCTCTTCGCCATGCTAGCCCGGCTGTTCGCCGCGCTTCCCCTGGGGCACTCGCCCGCCTGGCGCGTGAACCTGCTCTCCGCGGTCTCGACGGCGACCGCGGCGGGGCTTCTGTGCGCGCTCGTCCAGAGCTGGACGCGCAACAAGGTGGCCGGGTTGATGGCGGCGGCGCTGTTCGGTACCAACACCAATGTCTGGCTGCACGCGACTTCGGCCGAGGTGTTCGGCCTCAACGTCATGTTCGTCGCGCTGGCTTTCCATCTCTGGCTGCGTGTGGAACGCGATCCGCGCCAACGACGCGTATTCGCCCTGGCCTTGGCGTGCGGCTTGGCCATGTGCAACCACCACACCTTTGTCTTCGTGGGAGCGCCACTCGTCTTGCGTACGTTCTGGGTGGCCAGGCGCGAACTTAAGCTGGGCGGCATCGCCATCGCCATCGGACTCGGCCTGGTCGGGCTTCTGCCCTATGGCTACCTCGTGCACGCGTCGCGCTCCTCGGCGGCCGTGTCGTGGGGCGATCTCGACACCTGGGACGCGCTCGTCGGCCATGTTCTGCGGCGCAACTACGGCACTTTCAGCATGGGGCAGACCACCAAGGGCAGCGCCTTCGTCAGCGAGGGGACATTCTTCCCGACCTTGTGGCACATGGCCGGCCATGCCTTCCCGCGCTTCCTGTGGCTGGGGCCCGTGCTGGCCCTGGTGGGTTTCCACGCCGGCATCAAAAACCGGCAAGAGCGGAGCGAAACCCATGTCCTGGCCTTTGTCCTTGCCTTGTATGGACTCTCCTTCTGCATGCTCTCCAATCTGTCGACATCGGTCGGCCTGTATCTGACCGTGCTGGAGCGCTTTTTCATCCAGTCGGATTTCATGATCGCGATTGCCGCGGGCCTCGGCGTGGCGAAGCTCGCGCCCTGGCTGCACGCCCACTGGCCCCGTCTGGAGCGCGTTCGCTTCGCCGGCTATGCAAGCGCCGCGATCATTCTTCTTGCCGGCGTCGTGGCTCACGGCCGCGAGGCCAATCAAAGCGGAAACCGGGTCTTCCCCGACTTCGTGACCACCGCCTTCGCCTCCCTTCCACGCAACGCCATGGTGATCACCATGGGCGATCACCTCACGGGCGCCGTCTTCTACTTTCGCGAGATCGAAAAGCTGCGGCCCGACGTCATCCACCTCGATCGCGAGCTCCTGGGCTTTCCCTGGTATGGCCAGCGCAAGCGGCGGCTCTACCCGGATCTCTACCTGCCCGAGGGTGTCTACGGCCGAGGCGGGTGGGGCATCAAGAAGCTTCTCGACGGCAACCCCACGCATCCGCTGGTGGTCATCGATCGCCTCGACACCTGGGATCAGAGCTGGAAGGACGGCTACAAACTGGCGACCAACGGCCTGGTTCATCCGCTCGTGCCGGCCAGCCAGTTCCCCACGTTCGACGAATGGCGCGCACGCGATGTTCGGGCCATGGGCAACTACGATGTCATGCCCGCGCTGCGTGCCTCCGAGAAAACCTGGGAATATGCCCTAGGTCAAATGGTCTTGAGCACCCAGGGCGGCCGCGCCCACCTGGCCCTGGTGTACAGCACCGACAACGGCAACGCGCCGGCGCCGGCCCGCATGGCGCTGGACTTGCTTGAGGATCTGATCGCCAAGGCGGGCGGCGACGACGATTTGGGGATCGCCGCGCGCCCAGGGTCCCGTTCTCTCTTCTTGTCGGCCAATGTGTGGAAGGACCTTGGAATCGCCAGCGAGATTCTTTCCCGCGTCGACCCCGCGCACACCCCGCGCATCGCCATCGGCTTCGAGAAATTCGTCGAACGAGCCGCGCCCGACGACCCCGATTTACCGAAGGCACGCGCCTACGTCGAGGCCCATCGGGCGGCGCGAAAGCGGCAATGATGAAGCGGATCGCGGCCCGCGCGGGTGCCGACGGGCGGGTCGTTGCCGGATGCCGGTCGTCCTGAGTTTCTCGAACCGCCCTTTTGATGCTCGAACCACGAAAATGGGGGTCGCGGAGGCGGTTTTCGTGGTTTCAAACCACCGCGAGGCGGGTCATGGAAGCGGGCTTTTGTGGTTTGGAGGAAAAACTCCGAATGATTTACACCCGCGTCCTCGACCGCCGCGTCTGTAGCGTGCGCAGCCCCGTCGACCGCCAATCGGGCGAGCCCAGCGCGGGTTCTTGTCTGCCTATTCGACAGCCTCGGCATTTTATTCCGACCGGGAAGGCGGCACCCATCTCGACGATGCCGGGAGCCAAGAGGTTGAAATCACGGGATCTCATCGCTTCCTCCTGGACCACAAGACACGAAATCACCGCAGAAATATTGGATATTCTTCGGCGTAGAATACAAGTTAGGCGTTCGCAGCCAGGGCATCGATCGAAAGGCGGAGAGATGATCGAGACTATCGAGATCGCAAGCGCAGGATCCTTTGGCTGCCCCCTGAGCATCTCAGGGGTCTCTCGCAGTTCAACTACGTGTTCGGCTCCAACGGCACCGGGAAGAGCACGGTCGGACGGGTGATTGCGAACCCAAGTGTCTTTCCTGCTTGCAGAATCACCTGGAGGGGCGGAACGCCCCTCCAGGTGCTCGTCTACAACCACGACTTCGTCGACCGCAACTTCCACCAGGCCGCCGAACTCAAGGGCGTCTTCACTCTGGGCGAAAAGAACGTCGACACAATTACCAAGATCAACGAAGCCAAGGACGCGGTGGATGGCCTCACGAACACTATCCAGGACCTAACGCAGACTTTGCAGGGCACCGATGGCACAGGTGGCAAGAAGGGCGAGCTGACGACGCTTGAGTCGGGGTTCAAGGCCAAGTGCTGGGCACCGAAGCAAAAGCACGACCAGAAGTTCAGCGCAGCCTTCGAGGGCTATCGCAACAACCAGGAGAAGTTCAAGACCAAGGTGCTTCAGGAGGCATCATCAAACGCGCAACCCGTGAAGGACCTCGCAGAGTTGGAGAAACGAGCATCCAGCGTCTTCGGCGCCACACCGACAAACGAGGCTAGAGTTGCAGCGGTCGATGCCGTCAAAATTCTTGAATACGAAGCGAATCCCATCTTGAAGAAGCGTGTGTTCGGGAAGGAGGATGTAGATATCGCCGCAATGATCAAGAAGCTCGGCAATAGCGACTGGGTACGCCAAGGTCGCTCCTTCTACGACGCAAATGGCTCCATCTGCCCCTTCTGCCAACAGAGGACAACCGATGCCTTTGCTGCGAGCCTTAGCGAATACTTCGATGACACATTCGTTGCCGATAGCAAGGCGATCGAAGATCTTTCGGCAGACTACGCAACAGAAGCAGCACGCCTCCAGCAGCACATCGGTACATCCATAGCGCAAGCATCGAGATTCCTTGATGTCGAAAAACTGAAGGTAGAGAAAGAAATCCTCGACACGAGGATTCTGCTCAACAACCAGCGCCTTAACGCAAAAAAGAGAGAGCCAAGCCAAGTGGTGGAGTTGGAATCTCTCCAAAATGTTCTCAGGGGAATCAAGTCGCTGGTCGATTCCGCCAATGCGCAAGTCGATAACCACAACACAATGGTGACGAACCTTGCAGACGAACGGACCACTCTTGCGGCGCAGGTGTGGCGATTCATCGTGGAAGAACTCAAGACTGAACTGGTCGCCTACAAGACGGCAAAAACCGGCCTGGAAAAGGCCATGCTAAACATCACGGAGAAGATCGATAAATTCAGCAAGGAGAAGAGCGCCAAGACCACAGAAATCCGCGAACCCGAGAGGCAGACCACAAGCATTCAGCCGTCGATAGACGGAATCAACGCCTTACTGTGTTTGTTTGGTTTCCAGGGGTTCCAACTCGCGAAGGCGGCGAGTGGGACTTCCTATCGGCTTGTTCGGACAGATGGCAGCGACGCAAGGGCGACCCTGAGCGAGGGTGAGAAAAATTTCGTCACGTTTCTCTACTTCTACCATCTCCTGAAGGGCAGTGAGTCCGCGAGCGGGATGACGACCGACCGAATCGTCGTCTTCGACGACCCTGTTTCCAGCCTCGACAGCGACATCCTGTTCATAGTGAGCAATCTGATCAAGGGCCTGATCGGCGACGTACGCCAAGGGCACGGCCACATCAAACAGGTCTTCGTTCTCACCCACAATGTCTACTTCCACAAGGAGGTGACGTTCAATCCGAAGCGAAGCGGGACGGCAATGCGGGAAGAGACTTTCTGGGTCATCCGCAAGCTCGGCCAGATCTCGAAGATCGAAGGGCATTCCGACAATCCAGTAAAGACATGCTACGAGCTCTTGTGGGCCGAAGTGCAACGCCAAGATCGGTCCAACCTGACCATCCAGAACACGCTTCGCCGAATCTTGGAGAGTTACTTCAAAATCCTTGGCGGCATAGATCCAGACGAGATATGCGCAAAGTTCGACGGCAACGACAAGCTGGTGTGCAAGTCGCTGCTTTCGTGGGTCAACGATGGCTCTCACTTTGCGAGTGATGACATCTTCGTCTCTACGGGCGGTGCCACCGTGGAGAGATACCTCAAAGTCTTCAGGGCTGTGTTCGAGAAGCAGGACCACATGGCCCACTACAAGATGATGATGGGCAACGCATATGTGGAAGACGCCGAAGGGGAGGCAGCCAATGGTGGCTCGGACGACGGCGACGCCTAACCGGGCATTGCAGCGGACGGGCTGCGCCCGCCGCCGAATGCCCAAGCGTTCGACAGACCCAACGATGCGTAAGCGTGGACTCAGTAGTTTTGAGCGATGTAGAATGCACACAGAATGCTGAACGATGGCGCGGACTCAATCCGCAAGCTGCTCCGGCCGTATCCAATCGTGCCGTTGGCGATCAAGCCCACGCCCTTTGCCGTGATGAAAGGGATGTCGGCGCGACTCAGGCCCGGGCAAAGGGCGTGGGTCATGCGTGACGATCTCACAGGCTTTGCGCTCGGCGGGAACAAGATACGGAAGCTCGAGTACATTCTCGGGGGTGCGCTGTCGAGAAAGGTGAATGCGCTCGTTGTCACAGGTGCGACCAGCTTCAGTCGGAATGCAGCGGCTGCCGGCAAGGCATTGGGAATCGATGTGCACGTTCTCGTCGCCGGGGAGGCGGCGGGGCAGAACCCGCTCAGTCGTTAATTCTTCGCGGTGATGGGAGCGACGATGCACTACGTGGAGGACAGCGAGAAGATCATGTTCAAACAGCGTGAGCTAGTGGAGGCGCTTCGGGCTGGCGGTCGGAACGTCCAAGAACTCCATCCGGGTGGTAGCGACACCATAGGGACGCTCGGGTACATCGAGGCATTCGCTGAGATCATCGAGCGAATGGAGTGCGAAGGTGTGGTGTTCGAGCGCGTCTTTCACGCAAGCGGATCGGCGGCAACCCAGGCTGGGCTCGTCTTGGGGCAGACCATCAGTCACCGAGATCATATGCGCATCGTCGGGATCGCCACCTCGAAGACGGCCGAAATCCAGACGAAGCGTGTCGCCGATCTTGCGCGCGAAACTGCCAGAATGTTGTGCATCGACTTCGACCCGTCGAGCGTGATCGTGGACGACCGATATCTGGGCGACGGCTACCCTATCCCCAGCGCAGAATCCCGTGCTGCCGTCGAAGTGTTCGCGACGGCAGACGGACTACTCTTCGACCCCATCTATGTGGGGAAGGCGGCCGCAGCTCTCCTTGGATACGCACGAAGTGGCGAACTCGGCGACGCGGCAAACGTACTACTGGTCCACACAGGCGGGAACGGTGGCGTGTACTACTAGCAAGTGGCACAACTGGCTCGAATGCAAATCACTGCCGGTAGCGGCGAGGCTGTCGAACAAGCCGTTGCAGCGCCGCTTGAACGGCGCCGCTGAGCGCGCAATCGATGGACGGACGCGAAGCTATGGAGCTGCACTGGGTGGATCCGGAAGAGCGATTCGACAACCTCCACGTCTCGAGCGTGATCGAGGACGGACAGTCGCTGCCCTTGACGTGCTTGTATCGGTGCCCTCGATGCACCGAAGGTGTCGTCCTGACCAAGGAAAACCTAGAGCATCGCGCCTCTCGCAGGATCACCAACATTCCGGCACGTGTTGCCAAGCAGTTCGATGAAGAAGCTACTCTCCGTTCCCTTGGGAATCACCAAGCCAAAATCTGCCTGGGTCGACAACAAGGGCGGCGTACGGTTTATGACCGGAACTGTCTATTACCTTCTTGGTGTACATTCAGCGGTGGTCAATGTTCCTGGGCCCAAAACGGACGCCGCACCTCCTTCGATGGGACTCGGAGTTACCTGGTATGCTCAGCTTATCGAGGACATCGCTTCTCAACCGTGAGCCGGCGAACCGTTGAAGCTCTCGTAGGCAAGGCGTTGGCCTGACTCGGGGAAAGCCAGTGAAGATGCAACTTGATCGCGTGTCCGCAGCGGAGAGCGGCGACTACTATCAGGTGAATTTCGAGGCTGCGGACGACGGTGATGGTCCCTACGTGCTCGTCCAACGGCAGTTCGAGGATGACGACGGCGGCCGCTGCTACCTTGAGCCCCATGACCAGGACTACATCGGTCATTTCAGGGTCGTGCGTGCCACTTTGGACCGGCACCGGTTCTGTCTGGAACTGCACCGCAAAAAGTTCTCGACCGTCGAGGTGACGTTCAAGACGACCGAGGAGAACTACATGGAGGTTTCCAGAATCCTGCGAATCATGATTCCGTGCCTTGCGGTGGCCGGCGAAGGCGGTGCAACCGGGAACATGGGTGACACCAAACCGGGAACGTAGGTAACACTTGGCGCGGTTGGTTTGCTGAAGGACCCCGGGGAATCGCGCGCGAATGACCCGTGGCGAAGGCGGGCCCTGGCCTGATACACTTGCCGCGCGCATGCGTCGAGCTTTCCGCGTCCTCGGGCTTCTGTCGATTTTGGCGGCTTCGCGCGCCCAGGCCGACGGAGAGATTGTCACCGACGTGCGCGTCCACGATGCCGTGCGCACCGAAGAGGAGACGGTTCGCTCCATCGCCGGCATTTCCATAGGCGAACAGCTTCAGTCGGACACGCTCGACATCGCGCGCGAGCGGCTGCACACCTCGGGATTGTTCGCCAACGTGAACCTGTACTGGGAGCCCTACGGTGAAGGCGTCCGCGTTCACATCGTCGTCGCCGAGAAGTTCCCCTGGGCGCCCTTGCCCATGTTTTCCTATGCGCCCGGCAACATCTCGGCGGGTGGGATTCTCGCGCACGGTAACCTTTTCGGCCAAGGCAAGCGCGGCCTCATCGGTGCCCGCATCTCGAACGTGGATTCGGGCGTCCTCGTCGTCTACGACGATCCCGCGATACTCGGTTCGCGAGGCTTCTTCACCGTGAAGGGGAAGTACCAATCGCAGATCATTCCCGAGTACAGCAACACCAACATCTCCGACATGCCGCTTTTACCCATGCGCAACACGAACCTGCGTTCGTATGGCTTCGAAGGCAGTGTCGGCGTGGCGTGGTATCGCAGGGTTCGCACCTCGGTCGGCTGGGCCATCGATCGCAACGACGTGATCTGGTCCACGGCCAACCCCGACAACCCGTATGCCGTTCCTCCCAATCCGGCAGATTCGCTACCGGCCGGCGCAACGAGCGCGCGCCGGGGAAGCGCGATCGCCAACCTGACCTTCGATTTCCGTGCCCGCGAGCACGCCATCATGTACGGCAACTCCTTGGGTTTCGGGTTCGAATACGCGAGCAAGCGATGGGGCAGTCAGGAGAGCCTGTGGTACTGGAAAGCCAGCATCACCTACGAACAAGGCGTGCGCTTCTTCCGGCAGCACAATCTCATCATCCGCGCCGGTGCCTACGCCGGAGAGAATCTGCCCCTGTGGGCGGAGAACTCGGCGGGCGACAACAATCTGCGCGGCTATCTGTACCGGCAGTTTCAAGGCGACACCCACCTGCGCACGCAAATCGAGTATCATTTTCCCCTCTTCAGTCTGTGGAGCATCGACGTGCGCGGCCTCGTCTTCAACGACGCCACGGCCATTTGGTTTCGTCAGTTGCCCGCGCAGCTCCCCTCGCCGACCGATCCCAACAGCACCATCTATAGCCCCGTCTATGCCCCGCGCAGCGATGGACGCCAGTTTTTGCCGCCAGCGTTCCTGCGCCAGGGTTTCGACCCAAGCCAAGACATCCACACCTCGGCCGGCGTGGGTCTGCGCTTCTACCTGCGCAGCGTGGCTTTTCCCCTCGTAGGCGCGGACCTCGGGAACGGGCTAGGCACCAAGGATATCCGCCTCATCCTGGTGCTGGGCGCCTAGAGCACCGAACGGGTTGAGGGGTGAGCTTGAGGGCGAACTTTGCATCAAGCCCAGCCCTGCTATTCTCCGGGCCAGGAGAAGATCATGCACCTCGTTTCTCGCCTCGTCCTTCTGTCGTTGTTCGTTCTCGCCGCGCCCGCGTTGGCGGCGGATGCCGCGCCTGCTCGTCTGACCAAGGCCACCTCGGCCGAGGGCATCACCGAGTACCGCATGGACAACGGTCTGCGCGTCCTCATCTTTCCCGACCCCAGCAAACCCACCGTGCTGGTCAACATCACCTACCTCGTGGGCTCGCGCCTCGAAGGCTACGGCGAAACCGGCATGGCGCACTTGCTGGAACACATGATGTTCAAGGGTACGCCCAGCCGGCCCGACGTGTGGAAGCAGCTGCAGGACCACGGCGCCAATTTCAACGGCACGACCTGGTGGGATCGCACCAACTACTTCGAGGAGCTGCCGGCCAGCGCCGAAAATCTCGACTTCGCCCTTGCGCTCGAAGCCGACCGCATGGTCAACAGCAAGATCGCCGCCGACGACTTGGCCAAGGAATTCTCGGTGGTGCGCAACGAATTCGAGAAGACCGAGAATTCGCCCGACATCGTCCTCGAAGACAAGATGCTGGCCGCCGCCTACCAGTGGCACAACTACGGCAAGTCCACCATCGGCTCGCGCAGCGATATCGAACGCGTGCCCATCGAAAACTTGCGCGCGTTCTACCGGCGCTATTACCAGCCCGACAACGCGATTCTGATCGTCGCCGGCAAGTTCGACGAGAAGCGGGCTCTCGCTCTCGTGGCCAAGTACTTCGGCCCCATCGCGCGCCCGCCGCGCAAGCTGGCGCCCACCTGGACGGTCGAGCCGGTGCAGGACGGCGAACGCCAGGTCACTCTCCGCCGCACCGGCGACGTGGCCATCGTGTCGCTCGCCTACCACGGCGTCGCAGGCGCCGATCCCGACAAGGTGGCGGAAGACGCCATCGTCGACATCTTGACCAACAAGCCGAGCGGACGCCTGTACAAGGCCCTGGTGGACAAGGGCCTGGCCAGCGAAGTCAGCGGCACCTCCTATCCGATGGCCGAGCCGGGCGTGATGATCTTTTCGGCCAAGGTGGGCAAGAACGGATCGGTCGAGGCGGTGCGCGAGGTCATGACCAAGATCGTCGAGTCGCTAGGCGCGACACCGATCGGCAAGGAGGAATTCGAACGCTGGCGCGCCGGCTTCTTTCGCGAGTTCGACTTGATTCTCGCCGAGACAGCGAAGACGGGCATCGTGCTCTCGGAATTCGCGGCCATGGGCGATTGGCGCTTGCTCTACCTCATGCGCGACCGCGTGAAGTCGGCGAGCGCGGACGACGTCGCACGCGTGGCACGTGCCTACCTGAAGCCTTCCAACCGCACCTTGGGCCTGTTCTTGCCGACCGCGAAGCCTGACCGCGCGCCCCTGCCGCCCACGCCCGACGTGGCCGCCATGCTCAAGGACTACAAGGGCGCATCGGCCTCCGAGGCTGGCGAGGCTTTCGTCGCCACGGTCGAGAACATCGAGAAGCGCACCACGCGCGACGAGCTGCCGGGTGAGCTAAAACTGGCGCTTCTGCCCAAGAAAACCAAGGGCGGCCAAGTACACCTGGCCCTGACCATCCGGTTCGGCGGCGAGGCCGATTTGAAAGGCAAGGTCGAGGCCGCCGGTTTGATTCCCGAGATGCTCTTGCGCGGCACCCGCAAACACAGCTTCGAGCAACTCAAGGACAAGCTCGACCTGCTCAAGGCCGAGGTTTCCTTCGGCCATGGCCACGGCTCGCCTAGCACCGTCAATGTCGCTCAGGTGCATATCAAGACGGTGCGCGAGAACCTGCCGCAGGTGATCGAGCTTCTAGGCGAGATGCTGCGCGAGCCGGCTTTTGCCAAGAAGGAATTCGAAGCACTGCGCAAGGAAATACTGACCAAGCTCGAGGAGCAGCTTTCGGATCCGATGGCCAACGCCAGCGTGACCTTGATGCGCGACCTTCTGCCCTTCCCGCCCGACGATGTTCGCTACACCCACACCGTGAAG
>Ga0224559_1000718_pt1 | contig 20529 bp, 21 predicted proteins | sample 714S33034metaG_FD_180676 | JGI IMG/M metagenome (GOLD analysis project Ga0224559, IMG submission 180676) | Peat soil microbial communities from Stordalen Mire, Sweden - 717 S3 30-34 | ecosystem: Environmental > Terrestrial > Soil > Wetlands > Peat | place: Sweden: Norrbotten County, Stordalen... | reverse complement strand
CAAATTACGAATCTTCCCGCTCCTGACGTTCATCTCCCAATAGTGATTGATTGCCGAAAATACTGGGGAGAGTTGCTCTTGGCAGAATTCGTTCGCTTTGGTGTGCAACTCGATGAATGCGACCGTGATCAACCTAAGCAGCTCCGGCCGGTAGTTGACTGTGTCTGCAAGCATCTCGACAATCTTTGGCAAGACCACTTCTGGAGAGTCGCATTGCGTCAACCCCTTCAGCACGTCCTGACGAAACTTTAACCCCGCGGAATACGCGTGGAGGGACGACCAGAAGAGTTCTTCCTTATTGTCGAAATGCCGGAAAAGCGTGTTTTCACTCACATCGGCAAGGCGGGCTATTTCACGAGTGGTCGTGCCGTGATACCCTTGGCGCGCAAACAGCTTGCCTGCCGCCTGGATAATCTTGTCCGTCCGAACTGAGTTTTTTGGTGTAACTGGCATTTTACAGGCACTCCACATCACAATTGCAGGGCATCAGCAGCCTGCATAGACATTGCTCACTTACCGTAAGGTCGCTGCGGCTCTACGCCACACCACGGAGTCGCGAGTTAACACCGCAACTGGAGCGCGCATCTCAATTCTGACGCGCCGAATTCCTTGCGGCTCAGTTTCTGACAAACGTTGAATCTGGATAGATGCAGGATAGAGGCTGGTGGGGGAGGCGGCATCCTGGAGCAGTTAAGCTGTAAGATATTTCGAATCTAAACGCTAACGCCAGAGAAGGTGTCTCTGCCGGTCAACTTTCATTTGGCCTGCGCACATGCGTCAGACCCTTCAGGCAGGGATCAAAACACCCTGCGCTGGAGCGACTATCGGCTCCAAATTTCCAGCGTCCACCTGGACAGCGGCATGCTGGTTAATCGATTCAATCGTCAGCACGAAACGCATGCTGTTGCTCTTTCTCACAAGAGTTCCCTGAAGACCCTGCATCACACCGCTCTTGATACGAACTTTTTCGCCGATAACGAGGTCGCGATACGGTTCGATCCGTTGCCTGCAGAAGTCGGAGCGCAGAAATTCAACCTCGGAATCCGGAAGTGGAACACATCTGCGGCCGTTACCCACAATTTGCAGCACTCCTGGAGACTGCAGGACCTTCGCCCGCTCCCTGGAATTGATATGCACAAACAGGTAGGTTGGAAACAGCGGCAGGGTGAGCTTCATCCGCTGCCGGTTCTTCCAGACCCGGACGGTTTCATAGACAGGAAGAAATGACTCAATTTCCCGTATGTCAAGCTGCTTCAGTGCCGACTTTTCGTGTTGCGGAACAGTGTAAACCGCGTACCAATTGCGATCACGCGCGACACCCACGATCTCTGGACTCAGAGAGGTCTGATCGCCGAATGTCTGACTTGTCACTTGTAGACCCACCCGAGACCTCTGGTTTAACCAGTGCGTTGCACGAGCGACAGAGAGCAACATTCTGGCGCATAAAGGCTGTAGAGTGAAGTACTTACCCTTCTTCTTGGCATCCAGATGCGCATGGCTCCGCCATCCTGACTTAGCAAGTCGACTTTTACGCTAAGCCATTCATTCACTCATCCACAGACCGTACAACCGTCACACAGGGCCAAACAATGCCCACCGCGATACAATTCAGCGTCGGAAATCATTGCGTACCCCCTTCAAAAGCTTGAATTTAGACAGGTGGACCTGCCTAGAGGGATCGCAAAAACTGCTTTTTTCCGTTGCAACCATAGTAAGCCAATGCCGCCTTTTGTCAAGCGCACAACTGTGAAAGGTTGACGTCAATAATCGTCGGCAATTGATCATCCGGCGCTTGTGGCTATTGATTTCGCAATAAACTTGTCGCTATAAATACTTTGTAATCGATATATTACCAGTCCCCCCCGAATTCTAGCTCTATTCGCAAAGAGGCGGCTAATGAGTAGATTTTTGGCTTTGTTCCCGGGCAAATGGGATCAAAATCCTCCCCTGCGGAATTATGTAAGCACTTGCTGTCACTTCTTCCTTTTGCGCAGGAAATGCCCGGCTCTACGCAACAATTGGGCGATGCCAGCGCTGGCTCAACCTCTGGCAGGTGAGCGCATTGGCCACCGCAGAAACAAGAATCGCAACGGAACTGAACGCTGAAGGTCCGGTTCCTCAAAACGATTTGAATGGGCTTGACCTCCTGCTTCGGCCTATCTCAAGGTGCCGGACGTATGCGCCGAGTGAGGCTTGGGGCATTGTTCCTCACATTCCCCACCGCTGCGCTCACCGGCAACCCAAAAGAAGCACTGCCCGAAGCCGCCTTCTAACCAAATCATTGCCGGAGATCGCCTCGTCGGATGAATGTCGCTTTGCATCTCTGAGCCTGTGAATTCGATGAAGATGCCGTGCTTAACTGGAGTTCTTGACTCGGAGTGCAACCTGCTCCAACCTTGACGCGCTGCTGGCATCTGGCCGGTTATCTTGTCTCCATCCCCTTCAAGGTTCGATTTTTTGTGATTTGTTCGGTTTGAATTCCTCGCCTCTTCGTGCAATGAACCGACTACTCCCTGGGCGCATCCTTTACGCGAACTCCTTTTTTATAATCGATTAGCGCACGGCCATCCGCGCTCATCTGTTTATGATTCTTTGAGTTTCCCGATGTCGAGATGCCGAGGAAAACATCTCCGGTCTGGCCCAGCTCCTCAATCTGCCGCTCGAATACATTGTCGTAGCTGTAGTCGTTACCAACGGCGGTGAGGATGGAGGTGCCAGTGGTCAGCTCAATGGCGCGCATCGCCGGATGATCGACCGTGAGGCGGCTCACAAACTCTGCCACAAGATGCTGCGAATCCGCCGCGTTTCCGCCGTTGCCGGCGACCATCAATTTCCGCCCGGCAAGCAGAGCTTTTCCGGTGACCGCCGCGGCTTCGGTCACTTCGGAAAGCAGAACGTCGTCGGCCATCGCCTTCTGCAACGTGACTACGGAGTTGCCCAGTTCTCCATTATCAGGTTTTTCGCGACGCTCCTTAACGTAGGTGAAAAGGATGTTGTCAGCCCACGTTTTCGCTGCCTTCCATCGGCAGCGGCAGGTCAGGTTCGTATTCAAAATTGACACGATCGAGCTCAATCGCATAGGGACGTTTCTGCACCTGCGTATGAATCGCGCCGACATATTCGCCGAGAATTCCCATGAAGACCAGCACGATGGAATTGAAAAAGTAGATGCCAATCAGCACCGGGGCTATGCCCAACGTGAAACTGCGCCAGAACAGTAGCTTATAGATGAGATATACCATGGCGATGAGAAACGAAACCATCGCGCCGATGAACCCGGCAAACACCATCAACCGCAGAGGAATCTTCGACAGGTTGATGACGCCCAACATGGCGATATCGTACAGCGTGTACCAGTTGTTCTTGGTGATGCCGGACTTGCGTGCCGGCTGATGGAAATAAAGCCGCTTGCTGGGCAAGCCAATCTCAGCGATGATGCCGCGGAAGTACGGGTACGGGTCCTGAAACGATTTCACCAGGTCAACAACGCGGCGGTCGTAGAGGCCAAAGCCCGTGTAGTTCTGGATGGTTTCGACCGATGAGAGCCGCTCCACCAGCTTGTAATATTGCTTGCGCAGCCAGAACATCAGGCCGCTCTCGCCGCTGCTCTCCTTGATGCACAGCACCATGGGATAGCCTTCCTCCCAGGCGCGAATCATATCCGGAATCAGGTCCGGCGGTTCCTGAAAATCGCTGGCCATGCTGATCATCGCGTCACCGCGCGCCTGACACAGCGCGTGCATGGGCGAGCGGATATGGCCGAAGTTGCGCGCATTCACGATGATTTTGACGTTCTTGTCTTTCTCCGCAATGCGCTTCAGGATCGCCACCGTCCCATCCGTCGATGCGTTATCGATGAAGATGTGTTCGTAGCGGTATTGCGGGAAGCTGTTCATGATCTCGCGTACGCGCAGATACAGTGCTTCAACGTTGTCTTCTTCGTTGTAGCACGGAGTCGATATGCTGATGGTCTTCAAGGCTGTCCCCTCAAACGGTGCTGGGTTGGCAGAGTCGCATCTTCAGTTGATTCGCTGGCGACATGGTTCGTCAATCGCGTACCGAGTTTTGTTTACCTGTCTGGTTCGCCTCCGTGTTGCCGGTTTCGCAAGGCCGAAACGAAAAGTGCCTGTGACCGAAGAAGCTGAAGATCACGGTCCCAGCCGTCAGGATGGCTCCTCCGATGTAGGGCGCGGTCAGAAAAGTGCTGCCCATATATGCTGCCGTGAGCTGAAAGGGCGCTGCGGCGCCTGTTTTGCCGCCCAGCGAAAAGTGGAAGATGTAGATAAGCGCATTCACCACTACCGGCAGTAGCAGCAGGCCCGGCAGCGCCACCGCGCCGTAGACCACAAAGCAGCGCATCCATTCGCGGAGATAGTTGCCATGCGTCTTGAAGACAAGCCACTTATATCCAAGAAACGCGACCGATATAGCGATGAAATTCGACAAGACCGCGGCACAGAGATAGCCGTACGCCACATGCCGCGAGAGCACCCATGTGAGTGCGGCGTAGGTCATGTAGCCGAAGGCCGTGTTCCATACACCTACCAGCAGGTAGCGCAAAAATTGCCATGAAGGCAGCCAACGGCGCAGACCAGCCTTCAGTTGCGTCATTGCGCTTGGTGTCTCGGATTGGATTGCATCGGTAGTCATCAGGGTTATCTGTGCATCATGAATGTGAAATCGAATAGTGGTCATTTGTTTTCTTTTGGTACACATGGACCTCATCATTTCGGCTTGAAGTACCTCTTTAACCGAAGGAAGCGCGCTTCATAAAGATCGTAGCTGACCTTTGCGACGAAGTAGACAACTACCATTTCTATCATCATTGCCAGAATCTTCACGGGAAATCCGGAGCGAATTTCCGAATCAGATCCGAGGCTCACAAAACCAACGAGATAATAACGAATCGCAAAAACAATGACTAAATTTGCTTCTGCGTCAAACGTCGGTCCAGCCAGACACCAGCAAGTAGCGCATAAATTGCCACGACGGCAGCCAGCGGAGCGTGCCGACCCATACCCTATGGAGCTTTTTGGGGCTCATACGCGCAACATAACGCCATTTGCGCGCAATTAAAAGCGGAATCGCGCAATATAAATTGCGCGCAATGGTAATCACACAACTTCCCAGCTCGCCCATCGCAGGTATTGAGGTGGACGATGATAAGCCTGTCTGGGGCTGGCGGGAAGAAGTACAAGTCAGCGCGGCCGACGATATCGAGCCCGTTCCGAGTCCGGCATCGCTTTTGGCCTCTTTCGATGAGATTGAGTTTCAGAATGCTCGGGGCAATACGTTATAGCGCATATTTACAAGATACACGATATAGCGTATATTGTTTGAATATACGGCAACACGTATGACGCGGAGCGTGTTTCGATGGACCAGATTACCCGCACTCCCAAGCAACTCGGTACTGTGTTACAGCGCTGCCGGAAAGCGGCTGGTCTTTCCCAGGAGGCGCTTGCTGCGCGCATTCATTTGCGCCAGGCGACGATCTCGGCATTGGAGAATTCAGCGACTAATGCGCGCCTGAGTACGCTGTTCGATACACTAGCGGCGCTCGATTTGGAGCTGGTGGTGCGTCCAAGGACCAAGGGTTCGACGAAGGAAATTGAGGAGATCTTCTGATGGCAAGGCTGCGTCGCCACGTTCCCCTCAATGTCTATCTGAACAGCCGCCTTGTCGGACAGCTTCGCCGCGATCTTGCTGGTGCAATCGCGTTTCAATATGACGCCGAGTGGCTGGCATGGGAGCACGCGCTGCCGGTTTCTCTTTCATTGCCGCTTCGGGAAGATGCTTATACGGGAACGCCGGTTCTGGCGGTTTTTGAGAATCTGCTGCCGGACAATGGGGAACTTCGTCGGCGCATTGCCGCGCGCGCGCAGGCCGAGGGCACAGACGCCTACAGCCTACTGAATGCGATCGGACGCGACTGCGTTGGCGCATTGCAGTTTTTGCCGCCGGATGTCGATCTGGGGCCAGCCGGCGCAATCAATGGAGCGCCGATCAGCAAAGGCGAAATCTCGGCCCTGCTTGCGAATCTGGCCGCTTCGCCATTAGGCATTGGCGAAGATGAAGCTTTTCGTATCTCGATTGCAGGGGCGCAGGAGAAGACCGCGCTGCTCTATTGGAACAGGCGCTGGTATAAGCCGCACGGAACCACAGCGACAACTCACATCTTCAAGCCCTCGATTGGCCAACTGTCGAACGGGCTTGATTTGACCTATAGCGTCGAAAACGAATATCTGTGTCTGAAGTTGCTTGCCGCTCTCGGGTTGCCTGCGGCCAAGGCGCAGATGGCGACGTATGGGGATCGCCGCGTGCTGATTGTCGAGCGCTTTGATCGCCTGTGGACGCAGGACGGGCGGCTGTTGCGTTTGCCGCAAGAGGACTGCTGCCAGGCGCTTTCTGTCGTTCCTTCGCGCAAGTATCAGAGTGACTGCGGGCCGGGCATCGAGGCGATTCTTCATTTGTTGCGCGGCAGCGATACGCCCACGGAGGATCAGCGGAGTTTTCTCAAAGCGGTGATTGTATTTTGGATGCTGGGCGCGACCGACGGCCAAGCCAAAAACTTCAGTGTCTTTTTGCTGCCCGGCGGCCGTTATCACATGACGCCGCTTTACGACGTGATTTCGGCGCAACCCAGCGTGGACGCCCGCCGGGTTCGCCATAACCAATTCCGCTTGGCGATGGCGGTAGGGGATAGCCGTCACTACATTATCCGAACGGTCGCAGCACGGCATTTTATCCAAACAGCAAACCGCACCGGCATTGGCGAAGAACTCGTTACCTCGATTTTTGATGAACTACACTGTACGGCAGAAGCAGCCATTGACCGGGAACTGGGAAAACTTCCCAAGGATTTTCCCGAGGAAGTAGCAAACTCTATCGTTTCTGGGATGAAAAGGAGATTACGAACGATTTGAACCGGCTCGCAGTCTAGATCGGATCAATGGCTTATCGCAGCGGGGCCCGGACCTCACAGCTCCTCATCAGAGGTCAGCCTTAGCTGCCTACCGAACAATGCAGTTTGGCCACGACGGTCATTGCGTTCCTGCGGCGCGACCCTTGACAGTCTCAATCGTCGCCAAAATCCAGGTCGTCCGGGCCTATTCCCCGGGATCTAAGGAACAACGCATAGAGCACGATGGGCCAGAGAATAAGCAGCGTCGGCGAAACCAGCAGAGCGAGAAATCTCGTTTCCGTGCGCCAGCGGAAGAAGAAGCAGTTCCGCCGCGGCGCGGCAAGAAGCATCACAAACAGGCAAGATGCGCATGCGGAAAAGCAAATGACGGCTGCTTGTGCAGTGATGGGCAACTGGAGAAATAGGTCGATTCCGTCCATCGGTACTCCTTCGCAAAAGCTGAACTCGGCGTATCTAATCGAGCACGTCAGCGGTCTTGAGGGGTGTTCATGGGTTGCACCCGGCCGGAGAGAATTGGAGCCGGGTCGGGAGTCCGTCCCGAACCCTTCATTTCTGCCTCTTGTATTCGACCTGGCCGAAGAATCCAGGCCCCACAATGGTGTCGGTCCGCTTGACATAGGTGAGTTCCGCGGACAGAAGCGCCCCCTTAACCTCAAGAGTTCCATCTTTGTAGACAGCTCCCACTCCCAGCTTCTGGTTCTGGCCGACAATGAGGTATTCGTCGCCGTTCCGTGTGACCTAGAACGTATCGTTTGGATTCTTCGTGTTGACCCAGCTGCCGTGGAATTCCGATCCCCTGGATGCGTACCCTGTGAGGGCAACGGCACTGAACAGGCATATGAAGATGATGCGAAGGATCAAAGTTTTCACTGAGTGTCTCCAATGGTTCTTTTCGAACATGGTCGAGTCATCGCGGGTCCAGGACCACCTGCTGCTGAAGCCTTTGAGGCGGGATGCCCATACCGTGCGGTCTTTCCGGTCCGGCTTCGAGATTGCGGTGCCGACCTACATTACGTACGAGTTTTCGAAGATGAGCTCCATCTCGCCAGGCGGCAGAGTTTCTTCGCCCGGGTCATACAGTTCCGGATCAAGGTATTCGCATTGTTCGTCCCCGATATACACTTCGAAGTCTTCAGAGAGACGGACATCGGCCGAAGTGTAGGCACTTCCCTCGTCCACCATCTCGTTGAAGCGCTTGGCTCCCTCGTCACTCCAGAAATCAAATGAGGGGGCGTCACTCTCCTCCCTCGCGTCTTCGTCCAGCGTGATATCGCAGTTTGGTCCCACTCGTTTATTCCTTTCCGGGCCGGTGAATCTCGTTCAACCGGCGCACTTCTTCGATTGTCGAAGAGAAACGCCGGCCCGGATTGCGAATGGGGACTTTGGATTGTTCCTGCTGAGCACATCTTTGGATAAAGGGCCGTCGAGGTTAACTACGGCCGCTTGATTTTGGAACTGACCGGGGCCCGGTCACCTCGAACCGCAGTATCACGGCGGATAAACCCAGGGACCGAGCGAGTGGCAGAAGTTTACTCAGCGGCAAATGCGCGAGGCCGCGTTCTGCCTTCGAGAGGTAACTGCGGTCTATTCCGGGAGGCATCGATGCCAGCTTTGACTGACAAATGCCGCGCCGCTTGCACAAGCTCCGGAGCAACACGCCGATCCAGCGAGCAAGGCGTTCGTGGTCTTCCGTATGAGTGTCAAGGAGTGTGCCAACTGGAAAACTCAGGTAATCGACATTTAGGGCGCATCGGCACCGGACACAAGCGCCATTCTTGGGGTATTGGCGTGTGTTGCAGCGCCGGCAGGTAATTGTTTCGCTATCGCGAATCGAGGGCAGAAATTCGAGAGTAGGCATGGATTTCCTTTTGGAATGCAGCAGTCCGACGAAACTACTTGATCAACGCTCGGGCTGGTTTGCAGTGACAGAATTAAGCACTTCAGGAAGTCAATTTCGCCTGATCGGGGCTCAGCGGAGACGCAACCTTATGCCTGGACGTTCTGTGCCGGCTCGCACATCGGGTATTGATCGGCCGGCAATTCAATCGACAGTCGGAGACCTTGCGCGGATGAATACCGTTCGGGAACTGCTCGGGGATTTCGTGGATCTGGTGGGCAATTCGATCGGCGAGCGCTCTCTGGCTGGTCGTCGATCGGTCGCAATTGCGTCTGTCGATGCCACTCAGTTCGGTACATCTCACGTAGGTTTTGTTTTGATTCAAGATCGAGATTGAAGGAAGTTGAGATTTTTTCTTTCAGAGAAAACGCAAAAAAGCACCTGGCGGACAAGGTGCTGTGCCAGAAATAAGTCACTGCGACTCTGTCCAAGTTGATGCAAGTAGCGATCAAAATGCAGCTGACAGTGCGGCGCGAAGCGCTTTGAACTTGGGATCTTCGCTGAGTTTATGCTGCGTAATCCAGCACGGTCTCTGCCATTTAACGGGGACCTCTACGCGGATTTTTGCCGCGTTGAGGGTCTTTCCCGGCCACGCAATCAATCGGCAGGAGGGGGAGATTTTAGGGGAACGTCTAGGGCGCACTGCAGAAAGATGGTTAAAAAGGGGGTATGTCAGCGATTTTCTTGCTCTTCAACTTTCCAGTAAGAATAAGAAAAAAAGCCACTTATCATCACTTTTTGGAAAACTCTCGACTTCGAGAAATCCGTACGTTTTCCGTACGATATCCGGGCCTGAAACAGGCAGGTGCTTGCTTCACGTCCAGCGTCCCCCCGGCACCCAGCTGCCCATCCAGGCGGCTCCTAGCCCAGCGGATCAGAGCATGTTCGCGCAATCGATTACAAGTCAATGTCCGCTAATGATGCAGGCCCATTGAAGGCTTCCTGCGTAATGGCAGAGTCCGCAAGATCCAAATAAACTGAGCAGGAACTCGACGCTGGTTGTGCAATTGCGCGCGGCGATCCGGACATCAACAGCCGTAGTCTCGTCCAGTAGTTCGATAGTCCTGATAGCTCTAATCGTCGTGAAAATCCGGACCAGCTGGCAGGACGCCAGTGCGCATTAGCCAGTACAGCACGAACAGGGGTCACAGGATTAGCAAAAAACGGCGTGACAATTAGGACCAAGACCCTGATCTATGTGTTCCACCGAAGGAAGAAACAATCCTGCCTGGGAGCGGCCAGCAGCCACGGAACCAGACCGGCAGTGCATACCAATATGATGTAAGCGCCGAACATTGCGACGGATAATTCGCCAGTCGCGTTCATGGATGCCGTGGAGGATTTCGTCCTGGATGAATGCATCCTTTGAGGGCAGAGAGGATTGTTCGAGGAGGACGGCAAGACAAATGCGCTAAACTTCCGTTGATCACAGCATCTTCTGGAGGTTGATCTTTGTACCGGCCGCGCGGCGACAATTGGAATTTGGATCAAGCCACCGCACAAGGCTGATTTCCACAACCGGGCGAAATCGTCTGGGTTCGGCAGCGCCTTTTCTTGACGGACGAGGTTCGCAAGCAGATCAATACGAACGATTCCACCCTGGTCAGGCTCTCGTGTATTGATGACGACGCCCAGGGAAAGCCTCTCGAAATCCTTTGGGAAAAAGAGCTGGATACCCGGATACTCTCGGACGAAGCCTGGGATTCGATTGCTCGCTGGGATACCCAGCTCGCGCTGGCCGCCGTCCGGCTTCGGGATCATTACCCGGCGCACCGGCTGAGGCCGGTATGTCCCACACACCAGTTGTTCGCGCAGAAGTGGCCACTCCCACACCAGACGCTCCGCCGGAATCGTCGATCCCAAGACCGTCGATTCCGGCTGCGCCTTTGTTCGAGCGGACCCGCTTCCAAGCCTGCTGCATGTTCTCTCTGGCCAGAACCACGAAAAGTAGTCCGGCCCCCGTGTCCGCCGCTTCATGACGCGGGCGCGAGGCTTCGTCGCTGTCCGGCGCGGACAGGGCTTCACCCTGCCCCTTGCCGGACCGCTCTGCTGACGCAGACATCTGACGCATTGCCCTCCGCATCGTCATGCCGGATTCCACTCCTTCTCGTTCAGCCCTTCATCCGTTCGTGTGAGCGAACTAATACGGCCTTGGCTGACTTCTCCCTCCGATTTGCATCGTCGCCCTTTCAGGCATAAAGCGAGATCTCCCCAGGTAAGAACGCACTCCTTCACTGCACGACCGCCGGATCTACGCCGCCGCACCTTGGTCACAAGAGCTTCACGGAAGCTTGCCCGCTCGCCCTGCTCGGCACCGCCTTCTATCCGGTTCTTGTTCATCGGCCCGCAGCTTCGATCCACGCTTCCTCCCCACACTCGGTCGCCCTCATGCAGTTGCGCTTCACTTCACTTGCCGTGACCAGCTTGTGACGGGACTTGCACCCGTTAGAGTGCGCCCATGCTGGGCGCACCAGCGTAAGGTCCTCTTCCTGTGAAGAGGACCTTGAACGACAACTCTTTCTCCAGTAGGCTTCTTATATTTCCGCCGCGAATATTCTATTCGCCTTCATAGCTGTCGAATGCTTCGCGCACGATGGCCTCGATCGCGGTCACTTCAGCATCCGTCAGCTGGGCGAACTCGTCCTCACGCCGCTTGCGCCCCAGCCTGCCCTCGTTCAGGCGGATAAATCTGACCAGGTTCTCCGCTATCCTGTCCGGCATCTCGACTGTGTTCATGACGCGGCGCATCGCCTCGTCGTTGCGGCGCAGGAAATCGATCTCGCGCGGCAAGTCCCGGTCGACGGCCTGCGCGACGCAGCCATAGAGAAATTCCGCCGCCTCCGTGCAGTCGAAATAACGGTAGAGGTCGGCTGTGTCATTCTGCACCTCGACGTTTCGCTCCGGCGTCGGGCGCCAGTCGATATAGTCCATCAGCGGACCCGAATGCGCGCGCAGCGTGTCCCGATAGGTATCGATGCGGTCAAGCATGACCGGCGAGACAGGGAACACCATGCCCGGCGGCGTGAATTTCCGCTCCGCCAGGACGTGATGGATCAGGCAGCGATGCAGACGACCGTTGCCGTCCTGGAAGGGATGGATATAAACGAAGCCGAACGCGGTCGCCGCCGCCTGCAGCACAGTGTCGAGGCCCATCTCACTCATCCGTTCGTTCGCGGAGATCAGGCCCTGCATGAGCGTCTGCAGGTCGTCCGGCCGCGCGCCGATGAATTCCGGCAGCGGATCGCCTTCGTGATCGCGCTCGCCGAGGAACACGCCGTCCGGCCTGAGGCCTGCCCGCGTGAAGCGCGTGTCCTCGATCAGCACGGTATGCAGCCGCACGATTTCATCGAGCGTCAGCTTGTTCTTGCCGGCCTGCAACACGGCTCTGCCCCACCGCTCAAGGCGGTTGCGCGGCGGCTTCTCGCCTTCGATCTCGAAGCTTGCGCGGCTGTCCGCCAGCAAAAGGAAACTCGCCGCCCGCGCGACGACGTTCGCGCCGGTGTGGCCGATGATGTCATTCGCCTTTGCCGCGAGCGAGCGCGCGCCGAAATCGGTCAGTGTTTTCGTCTTGCGGATGACCGGACAAAAGTCGCGGTTGCCGAGCAGATTGTTGCGCACCTTGTGGCGGCGCGACGGCACGGGCGCTGCCGTGAAATAAAGACGGCTGTCGAGTAAGTCGGTGAAACTGACCCCGGTGGCGTCTTCGATATCGAGCTTGCGACCCGTCATGAATTCATAGAGGAACCAGGCGCGGCGGTTCGGGGCGCCAGTCGGGGCACTGCGCACAAAGGTGGCGACTGTGTCCTGGGGAATAGCGTCGAATATGCGTTTCAGGACGAGCATATCTAGGTTTTCATGGCGCAGGGCGAAGCCGAGATGATCGCCGAAGCTGTCACCCGGCCAGTACCGCTTGTCGTAAATCGTCCACTCTCCGGCCTCCCTGAGGCTCGCCTTGACGTGCTGGTCGGAGACGGCGCTCGGGCGGCGGACCGGCACGCGCACGCCGAAGGTTTGAACGATCCAGGCCCAGCCCACCAGTTGTGCCCCTGCGGGCATGGTCTTTTCCTGGAAGGTGCCGGGGCGATGACTATTGATGGGCTGATTTAGGGTCGCCATGGTCGAAGATCCTTCTTTTCGGTCGAAAATTCATCATTTCTAGGCCTTATGGTCGAAAACAAATATAGCAGGCCTTCAGTCGAAAACCAATCATTTCAGTCGAAAAAGGCTAGTATTTCTGCCTGTAGGTCGAAAATCAAATCGGACCAATGCTTTGCCATTCATGGGCCAAGTTTTTGTAAATAAAGGAAATATTGACGGCGTGCCCTTCTGCGAATCGCCCGCCGCCGCATAAAAGACGGGACATCTAAAATTCTTTGCAGTTGCTAACATCGAACATCGGAACAGTGAGGGCTTTTATCAGTTCGCTGATAGACCCGGAGAATCCTGCCTATCGGGGCTTTCTGCGCAATATTCCCCGCATCGTCGGCTACACACGCGAAAACTAGCACAGATCCATGTTCGGTAATCCGTCCTCAATGCTCTCTGTCGGACTTCTTCCACCAGGGTGCGGACATCTGGAGCGAAGAGGCATGGGATGTGATTCGCCGTTGCCGCAACCTCGTTTGGCTGATCTTAACCAAGCGGCCACAGCGGATACTGGAGCATCTACCGGAGGACTGGGACGAGGGAAGAGGCTATCCGCATGTGTGGCTCGGCACCACATGTGGCACGAAAAAATCGTTTCGTCGCGTCGAGGAATTGAGAAAGATTCCCTGCGCACTCCGGTTTCTTTCCTGCGAACCACTCCTGGAGGACATCAGCGAAATCGATTTGCAGGGAATCGGATGGGTACTTTGCGGCGGGATGTCGGGACCGCTGTACAAAGACCGGTCGATGGATCTTCGTTGGGCGGCAGCACTCTATCAGACCGCCCATTCTGCTGGCGTTCCTTTCCTCTTTAAGCAGGTCAGCCACAATCTCACAGAGCGTGCAATCAACGCCCTGGGTCTTCTCCTTGCACAGCGCTCCGGCAGACCTGCAGACCCCGAAAGAGTCGATTGCATCCGCCAATATCCAAAGCTCGCGGTTCCATTCACGCCGCCTGCACCGAAAGGCGTGCGCTGGACCGGGGAAGATTGGACAAAGTACCTTCGGACCCACGCAATTTGATCGTCTCCGGCACTCTTGCCAGTCAATAAAGGCAGCCTCCTGCGAACGCCTGTAGCCGGCTCTCGTTGGAGGCTTCTGCTCCGCGGGCATGCACGTCAATCTTCGGCGCGAATGCTATCGAATCTCCGTCCGGATCGGATTTCTCCGCAGCGCCCCCCCCAGGAGGCCTCCCTAACAGAGTCTCGTCAAGAGCCGAGTTTCTCCTGATCGATTGATGGGTAAACGGCAATTTTTTCGAAAGGCATTAAAACGACCGGCCGGACGTTTTAGCGAATCCCGAGGCGCTGAAGTTGATTCTTGGCCTTTGAGGAGACTGGGCCTTGGGCCGCTACCCAGAGTCCAGCCTAATACTGCTAGGCTGAGAGCTTTCTAAGCGCCATCAGGTACTCGTCCGACATCGATCCTACAGCCACAAGCAGTCTTCGCGATGGGACATGGCAGAATACGTCTTGCCCCTGCAGTTTCATGCCGGTTCGAATCAGCGTCTCGTCCTCCGCGGTTTTCCCCGGCTGCCGCTGAGGCCCGGTTCCGGGACGCAGGTTCAATGGAAACGGGCGGCCCGAGTGATCTGAATCAGCGGCCTGAGCCCGCGACACTTCTTCCGCCGGAAAACGGGTAGCAGCGGGAGTCGACTCCGGCCTGCGCCGTTCTATGAATTCGTCAATGTCCTCCTCAAACCATCCGGCGGAGATGCTCCCATCCAGTTTCTTCGCTTGCTGAGGGAATTTTCGAGCCTTCATATCGCGATAGATTTTTGATTTTGAATGGCCTGTACGCGCGATCACCTCTACGAGCCTGATGATGTGGCTCTTCCCGTGATCGTGCGAACTGGTATTTGCAAACATTCTTCATCTATGCTATGAGCCTCCCAAAAAAGCGATAGATGAGCCAGAGCGGAAAATTTGGGAAAATTGCGATAGGGGTAGACTCCCGCAACATTCCCCGACTTAGAGGTGAATGACGTGATTTTGATCGCGCAAGCCTTGGGTCGGCAGTCAGTCCAGAACTTATATCTCAGGCGGCAGGCAAGCGGCAGAGACAAGAACAGGTATCAAATTCGCTGGAAGCGACGGTCGGTGATCAGTTCCCACATTATCGTCAGCACTGACCGCGATCCGCGGAGCTCTTGGTCTTGCGACCCGTGTTTGAACGGTCGCGGTTCCGTTTAACTGCGACTCCTACAAGAGGCCGGGTTTCGGGCAGCAAATGACTGAAGTCAATTGCGGTAGCCGGCCACCTGGATCATTCTGATGTCGGTCAGCTGGACTGGTTTGGGAAGGTTGATTTCCTTGCCCGACTTCAACTTGTCGAGATAGTTCGCCCATTCCTGCATTAGGAGACGCCTCTCCGGCAAAAGACCTACACGGTTGTATGCGCGCCCATTGGGGTCGATGACCTGATGTCCCATTTCATGTTCAATGTACTCAGGTTGCGGTTTCAACCAGAGCACGTTGGCCGTAGTCGGTTTCCTCTTGCCATCCCAGCCTCCCTCGAGCTGCAATCGAAAGAATATGCTGGTCCCGCTGCGACGGATTGAGCGCTGCTTCGACACTGAGTACTGCTGTCACATGGGGCGAAATAATCACATTGATCTCTTTTTCATGACTATCCACCACATCGTAGGTCAGCATCCCATCATAAGCGCCGTCGGCTGTAACACTGGCGATTGTCGCATCTATCTGATCAAGCAACGGTGCCACTTGCGAAGGGTCTCCAACATCGTTGCCGGTCAGCGTCGAGGCCATGATCATTCCCGTGTCGGCGTCCATGGCCAAGTGTAGCTTTCTCCAAGTGCGACGCGCCTTTGCGCCGTGTTTTTCCTGAAGCCACTCACCGGCTCCGAAGACTTTAAGACCGCTGCTATCGATCAACAGATGAATCGGACCATCAGGGAGGATACAGCCCTTCGAGATTGACTTCATCGTCCTTGCCCTTCGGCTCAAAGTGCTGTGTTCAGGCGTGGTCAGCGATACACCCAACAGGCTGAAGATGGATGCCATCAGCCCTTCGGTCTGACGCAACGCCAGGTGAAATGCCAAGCGCAGCATCATGCCCGTTTCGATGGCAAGCTCGGAGTAGACAGACTGCCCGCCAGGGGTTGTCCGACGCGCCGCCTTCCAGACATCCAATACTTCTGGTGTCACCCATAACGTCAGACTGCCTCGACGCCGAAGACCAGCATCATACTCCGCCCAGTTCTTCACCTGGAACTTCATCTTGGGGATGTGGTGGCGACGAGAGGAGTTGTGCTTGTTTGGCATCGAAGGAGTAGCCTTTCAGAAATCTGTCCCAGACTACACGATTTCTGCCCTATTCGTGCAACAACGCCCCGCAGGTGTCTCAGCCCGGAATGAGAGAGCAAGTTCACAGCGTTAACTGATGGGTGGACCATCCGCCGCGACTGCCGTTTCTACCACCCCCCGTCGCCGCACCCACCGTGGGTACCACAACGTAAAGATCAGCGATAACGCCGACAAGACAGCGGAGATCACGCTGGGCAGTAGCCCACCTCTTGCCGATTGCCACTCCAGCACACAGGCCTGCAGAATGAAGTCGGTTCCCCAGACAGCGGTAATCCACTGATTGACGCGAATGAACGAATGAAGGTGCCAGCGTTCAGGAGGAACCATCTCGTGCGCATACTGCAAAGTAAAAGGGGTTCCGACCAGCAGCGAACCCCAGGCGGTGGTAGCCAAGATCAGGTGCACCATGAGTCCTTGATGTTGGCCGACCGCTGCCCAGTGCAAGAAGTAGAGTGCCATAAAATCGAAGGCGAAGAAGCAGAAGGAGACCAGTTCAAGTATCTTGGGATGGCGACGATGCGCAAGAACTTGAACAGCGGTGATGGCCAAGGCCACAACGAGAGCGGCCATCGGATAACGATGGCTAAGCAATCCGAAGAGAATCCACGGCAAAAAGGCAATGATCAGATTCCAACTCATTTGTTTCGTACCCTTCACATTTGCAAAAATATTGCTCATTTAGACGCTAGCACACGATCCGACTGCGTGATTGTGTTCTTTGATATCACGCTTTTCCATACCAAAACCGGAACGTGGGCGGAGCACCCTTTTGCATAGGAATGTGAGTCTTTTCCAGAATGAGTGTGCCCATCCTTCGACTTTTTTCTGACGAATATGTGTTTCGCAACCGCCTGCCATTCGAGCCAAAGGCCACCTACTTGGACGGCTAGTCCCCCCATTGCCGACCTGTTTACAAAATATTTTTATCTAAGACGGCGAGTGAGTGAGTTTTTCAGATGAGGATCAGCAGCATGGGTATCGACTTGAAACGCGCAACTCAGAGGTGATGAGTGATAGAAGGTATTTCAACGCCAATCCAGAATTATATTTCTACACCACTTCATGGTTTCTCGTCGGTTCTTTTTTCTCCATCCCCTTCACGGTTAGACTTTTTTGTGGTCATTCGGCTTCCCTCACTTCCATGCAATAAACCTACTGTTCTCCTAGCGATTGACGTGTGGCGTGACTTCTCCAGTCACGGCTACCTGCCCTCTCTCCCTTGGCTGCGCGTTTTGATTTTTTCGCGCAACGCCCACTGTGCCGACTGGCGGACCTGTTCAACCCGTTCAAGGACGTGTTTTCGCTGTTCCTCGTCAATCGACACCCTGAAGGATTGCTGGCCGTCTGGAGTCTTGACGACCGCAACCGTCAGATCACCGCCGACGTTTGCCTTCGATTCTGGTTCTTGAGACGCCTTCAGGATTTGGAGAACCTGCTGTGAGTGGGCGGCGGACTGGAGGCATGAAAGAAGCAGGTGTACGTCGGCTTCATTGGTGAAAAGCATCCCGCTCGTGTTCTCATTCTGCAATCTGGCTTCAAGGGCATGGAGGCGAGCAGCTTTGACCTGGAGCGGGTTCGCCACGAGTCGGTGCTGGTACAGGGCGTCTCGCATTTCCGGGTCGGTAAACTCGACAAAGATGCCGTTCTGGACGGCCACTTTGACCACCTGCCGCTTCCAAACATCGCTGCCAGAGCAGGCGATGCGCGAGCCGTATTTTTGGACGGCCATCTCCAAGCCAAAGACAATTGCGGCCTCGTTCAGGTTGAGCACCGTCACGCGCCGCCCACGGTCGATGACGGCCAGCTTGCCGTTGAGAGTGTACGAGACATCCCCCCTGCTCCGGCTGATCGTCCATATTCGTGCCGCGGCAACCTGCTCGGCGAGATTTTCCGCCTTCTGCTGAGCCGCAAGACGCTGCTCGATAAATTCGGACCAATCCGTCTTCTCTTCATTCGTTGCAGGACCAAGATGAAGCGCATTGGCTTGGGGGACATGATCTCCTAGGAGGGAACGACCAACATGCGCTTAACCAACTCGCTTGGGTCAGTTGCGTCCGTCGTCCAATCTGCCCTGCTCGGATGTGTCGCCACAACAACGAAAATCCCATTTGAGTTCTTGTAAGAGGTACTGGTCCAACGACGGTTATTATTCTCTACGAACCTATCGACAGGGGCATTGGCGTTCAACCGTTCGCAGACCAAACTTCCAGAACGCTGGCCGAAGCAAAGCACGACACGCACACCCAGCCGTTCGATAACCGCCTGATGAAACGGCCAACACAGTTCCGCAAGCTTTTGAAAGCGTTTGTTAATGTCTTTCTCTCGCACAGAGCGCACGAATACGACGTTGCTCGCAGGGATCTTTTGTGGGTCAAAGCCCAATCGCTTTATCAAGTGCAGAACCCGAGGCTGCATACCGGATGTTCCCGGTTTGTGACCCTCCCACCATGACTCGTCCTGATATTCCGACCAGTAATTCTCTTTGTCGAGCACCATATCAGTGTGCTTTTTTACAGTGTCGTCCGCTTGAAGTTGAGGAGAGCCGCCCGGATTCAGTCCAAGTATGTATAGAGGTGACGGCATACTAAATGCCGCCTTGCCTGAATAAAACGCTGCGCCAGATTCAACCAAGACAGAGTCAGGTATCAAAGCCATAAATTCTTCAATCATCTTTCTTCCTCCTGGCGCCATCGCGCTATCTGTTAGCGTTCTACACGGCAAATTCACTCTCAGCTTTTGCGACAAATCTGGGCCTGCGCTCCAGATCTTGCAGATAGAGCGGTACGATGTACCTTCCTTATCTGTATGTCACTGTACAGAAGCGATCTCAACTCACGCCAACAGTCCGAGGCGCGTTGCCAGGGCATGATAGGGCTGGCGTGGCGAATTACGGGAGGATTTTCGCCTTCGTGGCAGTTCTCTTGTAGTCAATTCCTCCCGTCAATTCACCACAGGGCTTAGATTGACCTCAGGTTCTCTCAGGTTCCCTGTCTTAAGAATCCGCAGTGCGGCTACGTCAGTAGGCGAAACACAGAGGCAGGCTTGTTTGATCGGATCGTGAAGGCTCTCTAGACGTTGACACGTTAATTGGTGTATTTATTCGCCAGCTTCGCGAACCTAACGGGGCGCGCCCGGGACGACACGTTGACGGCGTTTTTCACGCCGTCTTCGCAGGTGGCGCAGCAGCAATCACGGGTGAGTTGCGGGTGAGCCTATTTCTCTAATTTGTAGCTAACCTCTTTAGAATGTGGTGGCCAGAGACGGGATTGAACCGCCGACGCCGGCCTTTTCAGGGCCGCGCTCTACCACTGAGCTATCTGGCCTCAGTGCAAACTTCCAGTTGCAATTTCCTGCGCGGATTCCTGCTTTGCCGGAAAAAAGGCTAGTCCACGAACAAGTCGTCTGCAACAACTTGTACAGTATACCAACTCCCCACTTCCACGCCAAACCCGGCCCGCAACCCCAAGGCAATTGCCTGAATTCTTTTCCGTGAATCCCCCGCCAGAAACTCTCCGCGCGGCGGCCGTTCCTGCTCTACACTGAAAGGCATCATGCACCGTACAGCTTATCTCTTCGCCTGTTTTGCCCTCGCCGCAACCGCCGCGCTTCACGCACAGGCGCCCTCGCCGGAAGCACGCGCCGCCCACGCCTACCAGGCTGCCGTGCATGACGGCCCGCCGGCCCTGCGCGCTTTTCTGGACCAGTTTCCCAAGGGAGCCGACCTGCACATCCATCTTTCCGGAGCGATCTATGCCGAGAGCTTTATCCGCGACGCCGGCGAGGACAAGTTGTGCATTGATGTGGCGGATCTGAAGTTTGCCCGCAACGATCAAGGCGATCCCCTCAAGGAGCCCTGCGCGCCGCCACTGGCGCCAGCCAGCCAGCTCCCGGCAGATCAGCAGCTTTACGACCGCGTCGTCAACGCCTTCTCCATGCGCAGCTTTGTCCGCACCTCCGGCTTCAGTGGACACGATCAGTTCTTCTCCACCTTCGACCGCTTCGGCGGGCTCAGCAAAAAGCATATTGGCGAGTGGGTGGACGAGGTGGCCAGCCGCGCCGCCGCCCAGAATCAGCAGTATGTGGAGCTGATGGAGACACCCATCTTCTCGCATGCAGCGCGGATGGCCCACGAGAACCCCTTGAATCCGGACTTTGCCCAATACCGCCAGACGCTGCTCTCCCTCGCTCTGCGCGACGAAATCTTTGTTGACCGCGAGGAGGTGCGCGCCGCCGAA
>Ga0224559_1000717_pt1 | contig 20534 bp, 19 predicted proteins | sample 714S33034metaG_FD_180676 | JGI IMG/M metagenome (GOLD analysis project Ga0224559, IMG submission 180676) | Peat soil microbial communities from Stordalen Mire, Sweden - 717 S3 30-34 | ecosystem: Environmental > Terrestrial > Soil > Wetlands > Peat | place: Sweden: Norrbotten County, Stordalen... | reverse complement strand
CACTTGTTCGCTGGAAACATCCCGACAGGGGAATCGTGATGCCAGACAGCTTTATTCCCGTTATGGAAAAAAACGGGCTGATTGATGAACTGACAGCGCAGGTCTTCGACCAAAGCCTGGAATGGTTTTCCCAGTCTTTTCCCCAGTCGAAGCTGATGATGTCTTTGAATCTTTCCGCCAAAAGTCTCGTGGATATTCACCTGGCCGATCATCTTGCCATCCTTTGCCAGCATTTTCAGATCGCGCCGGAACGCATTGTGCTGGAATTGACAGAGACCAGCGCCATGGTCGATCCAATCCTCTCTCTCGATTTGATGACGCGAATCCGCATGAAGGGCTTTCACCTTTCGATTGATGACTTCGGCACCGGATTTTCCTCGATGGTACAACTTGTCAGACTTCCTTTCTCGGAGATAAAGGTTGATAAATCCTTCGTAATGCTTGCCAAGCAAAACAAGGAATCGCTCACCGTCATCAAATCGATCGTCGAGCTTGGCCACAGCCTCGGCCTGCTGGTCACGGCGGAAGGGGTCGACGACCTGAGTACTCTCGACTACCTCAATACCCTGGGGTGCGATCTTGCACAGGGGTATTTCATTGCACGCCCGATGCCGGGAGAAGCCGCGCGCAACTGGGTGGAGCAGAGGAAGCAAGGAATATCCGCTTGATGGATGGGAACCAGGCGGAAGGCCATCGTAATTCCCTTGCTGGCCTTCTTTTCTCCTACAGCTACCGCGTTGATATCCTACGCTGAGGCAATCCGCGTCCGTGCTATTTACTTGACTCAACTGGCCATAACCGTTTGTAGTGCGATGATTTGCTGAAATTGTGATCAGAAAGAGCCGTATTTGCAGAGAATGCAAGATAAAAAACGAGACATAAGCATAGCGTCCGGGCTTACAATCTTTGGGAACGGGGAAGGCGAGACAATCCCACGCCTGAAAACGTATTCAGACGAGCGGAAGAACTCTGTACGGCCAATCTCCCAGTTGAACCAGCCCATTGGAGGCTTGAATGCGCATCGGTCGCCTGTTACTCTTCGCTCTGTGTTTTTCTGTTGCCTGCCTGCCGATTTCAAATCAAGCACAAAACCGCAACGGCGCGCCACACCTTGAAAGGCACGGCGACGCGACGCAACTGATCGTCGACGGGAAGCCCTTCCTGATTCTCTCCGGGGAGCTGAGCAACAACGCAGCGACCGCTCTTGAACCCATGGAGACCATCTGGCCCAAGCTCGTAGCCAGCAATCTGAACACTGTGCTCGTAGGAATCTCGTGGGCGCAGTTCGAGCCGGAGGAAGGTAAATTCAATTACTCGCTTGTGGATGGTGTCATTGCCAAGGCGAGGGAGAACCATCTGCACATCGTCTTTCTGTGGTTTGGCTGCTGGAAGAACGGCACCTCAAGCTATCCGCCCTACTGGGTCAAGAAGGACTATCTCCGCTTTCCGCGGATTCAGATCGGGGAAGGCAAGACGGTCTCCGCCTCCGGGCCTGTCGAGCTGCTGAGCACCTTGAGCGATGCCACGCGCGATGCGGATGCCCAAGCCTTCGCCGCTCTCATGCGCCACATCAAAGAGGTCGATGGGACACAACACACCGTGGTGATGATGCAGGTCGAGAATGAAGTCGGCGTCCTGCGCGATACTCGCGACCGTTCTCCAGTTGCCAACCGCGCATTCGCCGGGCAGGTTCCTGCGGAATTGATGAACTATCTTCAATCCCACAAGGACACATTGATCCCCGAGTTTCGCGAGGTTTGGGCAGCAAATGGCTACAAGAAGTCGGGAACATGGGAAGAGGTATTCGGCCCCGGAAAACCGGCTACCCTGGAGATCCCCATTCAGACCACTGTTTCGTTGCTCGGCCCCCTCGAACATGAAAATAGTTGGCAGCAATTGCACTGGGCCTCCGACGAAATCTTCATGGCCTGGAACTATGCACGCTTCCTGGAAAAGGTTGCGCAGGCCGGCAAGGCCGCGTATGACATTCCGATGTACGTGAACGCATGGCTGCAGCAGCCGAACCACGCATGGCCTGGCACCTATCCCAGCGGAGGCCCGCTCCCGCAGGTTCATGACATCTGGCGCGCTGGCGCCCCAGACATCGACATCCTTGCGCCCGATCTTTACCTGGAATACTTTGACGAGGTCTGCGAGCGCTTCAAGCGCAGCGGCAACCCGCTCTTCATTCCCGAGACCAGCACCAATCCCGCCAATGCCATCATGGCTGCCGGCAAGTACGACACCATCGGATTCTCACCCTTCGGCATCGACGGAAACAGGCCCATTCCGCCGGATCTTGCCACCGTATATGGCCTTCTTGATCAGTTGTCGCCGATGATTCTGGCTCACCGTGGCACCGACTCCATCACGGCTGTGCGACTCAACCAGGGGGATCCGCCCAAACAGGTCAAGCTGGGCAACTACACGCTGACCCTCACCTACACGGGCCGCGGCACGCACATTGCTCCGCAGCCGAAGGGGCAGGCTGTTCCTTCGCCACAATCTGCGACAGCAACAACTACGCCCGAGCCACCGTTCGAAGCTGCCGCCATTCTCATCGCGACCGGTCCCGACGAGTATTACTTTGCCGGTGGTGGCATGCGCATCGACTTCACCCCCAACACACCGGGGCCGCAGAATGCCGGGCTCGGAGACGTGCAGCAGGGCAACTTTGCCGACGGAAAATGGGTTGTGACCCGGCAAATCGCCGGCGACGATGACGCGCAAGGCGAGATTCTGACCTTGCGGCCGTACACCATCCTCCGCGTGACGCTCTACCGGTTTCCATAGCGAGACGCCATTCATGGGTCCGCCAGAAGACCTTTCCGGCGGACTCACGAACCGCGCAGAATCATTGCCTCCACATGCCGGCTGAACTGCCCGTTCCTGGGTGCAAATAGAAAGATTTACAATGTGGTGGTCTTGCAATCTATTGGAGCGCGTCGGAGACCGGAACATGAGAATCCACTTCTTTTTTCTGCTTTTCATTGGGGTTTGTGCGGCACCGCTTTCCGGGCTGGCCCAATCGAGTTATCCCGCCGCTTCGGCATCGCAACCGGCGGAGGGAATTGCAGGCGCCTGGGCGGCCACACATGGAGTCAAATCGGCGGAACAGATCGACAAGGAGTGGCAGGGCTCTGTCGCCAAATTTGATGGCCGTCGCAATGCTCTGCTGAAGCTGGCCGATGAGCAGGCCCACGACGGACCCTATCGCCCTGACTGGGAGACGCTTCGCAACCACGAGGTTCCCCAGTGGTTCAGGGACGCCAAATTCGGCATCTTCATCGGATGGGGTGTCTACGCTGTCCCCGGCGCGGTGAATGAATGGTATCCGCATAACATGTACCGGCCCGGCGACCCGGCGTACGACGACTTTGTTCAGCGCTTCGGCAGTCTCGACAGCCGCGGCTACAAGGACTTCATTCCAAGTTTCCGCGCCGAAAAATTCGATCCCCAGGATTGGGCCAAGCTCTTCAAACAGGCCGGCGCGAAGTATGTCGTACCCATTGCCGAGCACCACGACGGATTCGCGATGTACGACTCAGACCTCTCCGATTGGACCGCGGCCAAAATGGGGCCGCGGCGCGATGTGTTGGCGGAACTGTCGGCTGCCATTCGCGGAGCCGGGTTGCACTTTGGCCTCTCCTCGCACCGCGCGGAGCACAACTACTACTACGGAGAGGGCCGTTCCATCCGCTCGGATGTCAATGATCCGAAGTATGCGTCCTTTTATGGACCGGCCCACCAGTGGCTCAACGATCCGCATTTCAACCCGGTAAACGAATGGACCTACGTGAGCGACGCCTGGCTTCGCGACTGGCTGGCGCGATCGGTCGAATTGGTCGAAAAGTACAAGCCGGAGCTGATGTACTTCGACGGCGGCAACGGTCAACCTGCCTACCGCACCAGCATGACGGAATTCACCGCGTTTTACGATAACTTTACAGTAAGCCATCACATCGACGGCGTGATTACACTCAAGGATTATGCGATGGAATGGACCGCTGGAGCGCGGGACTTTGAGCGAAGCCTGCGCACGGATATCGATCCGCGGCCGTGGCAGACCGACACTTCCATCAGCAATCTGTCGTGGGGATACATGGAGCACGACCAGTTCAAGACGCCCGAGTTTCTGGTTCATCAACTCGTGGATACCGTCAGCAAGAACGGCAACCTGCTGCTGAGTATCGGCCCGCGGGCGGATGGGACGATTCCGGACGAAGTGCGAACCATCCTGCTGGATATGGGCGCGTGGCTTAATCGCAATGGCGAGGCCATTTATGGGACCGAGCCGTGGGCCGTCTGCTGCGAGGGGCCGACCCAGGTCAAGACCGGCTTTGCCAGTGACCAGGAGATGAAGCCCTACACGCCCTCGGACTTTCGCTTCACCCGGAAGGGCGAAAACCTCTACGTCATCAGCCTGGCGTGCCCCGCGGACGGAACGGCTACCGTTCATGCTATGGGCTTGGCAGGCGAAGCGAGGGGCAAGGTGATCCGGGAGGTGGATCTGCTCGGTTCAAGCCAGCAAGTTGACTGGCTGCAAACCACCGATGCGCTCAACGTGAAGCTGCCCGCCGATGCCGATTGCAAATATGGCTTTGCTCTGCGTGTCAGATTTGCGCTTTCCAAACAGACGGAAGTAAAGGCACTCCGGAAATGAAGTCGCGCAAAGCACCGGGCCGGGTTCGATTGATCCGGCAAGAAAACAGTGAGATCGCTTTCCCACCCTTTTCCGCAAAAGGCGCGGAAAAGGATGGGGCACCCTGACATTATCTAGTTGCCGGACCATAGTAACTCGTAGACCTCCGAGAGAGGCAGATCCTTCATCACGTTTGGACTCGTGGAGACGGCCAGTAAAGGCTTCGAGCTAACTGAAGCCGAGCACTGGATGAGGCACATACGGCTCCTCAAGTGAAGCGATTTCCTCATGCGTCAAATGCAATGAGAGCGCTGCCACAGCGGCTTCAAGATGATGCGGCTTGGTTGCGCCAACAATGGGCGCGGTGACGGCAGCCTTGCTGAGCAGCCAGGCGAGCGCCACCTGCGCAAGCGGGACGCCACGCTTACCCGCAACCTGCGCCAGGCGGTCCACAACTCGACGATCAGCTTCTTCGGTTTGCGAGTACATCTTCTTCCCGAACTGGTCGGTCTCGTAGCGTTTGGTGCTTTCACTTTGCCAGGGGCGCGCCAGGCGGCCACGCGCCAGAGGGCTCCAGGGAATGACGCCGATGCCTTCGGAGTGGCAGAGGCCGATCATCTCGCGCTCTTCTTCCCGATAGAGCAGGTTCAAATGATTCTGCATGGAGACGAAACGGGTCCAACCATGAAGGTCGGCGAGGTAAAGAGCTTTGGCGAATTGCCATGCGTGCATGGAAGATGCGCCGATATAGCGCGCCTTGCCGGACTTCACCACATCGTGCAACGCCTCCAGCGTTTCCTCGATCGGCGTCTCGTAGTCCCAGCGGTGAATCTGGTAGAGATCCACATAGTCGGTCTGCAGGCGGCGGAGGCTCTGATCAACTTCAAAGAAGATGGCCTTGCGCGAAAGGCCATGGCCATTGGGATCGTCGCGCATGACGCCTTGGAGCTTGGTGGCGATGACCACGGCCTCACGTAGGGTGTTGGCCTTCAAGAACCGCCCCAGCACCTCCTCGCTTTTGCCGCTGGAGTAGACATTGGCAGTGTCGAAGAAGTTGATTCCGAGATCGAGCGCCTGGCGAAGAAAGGGCCGGCTCTGTTCTTCGTTCAGAGCCCAGGCCTGTCTTCCAGCTTTCAGTTCGCCCGTGGCGGGCTCTCCGTAGGTCATGCAGCCGAGACAGATGCGAGAGACTTTGAGTCCGGTCTTGCCAAGGTTGACGTAATCCATTGCTCCTCCTGGGGCTGCGCTGATCGTCCAGTTCATGACGACCCGTGAGTTCGGCGCCTTCTCTGTGTATGAGTCTACTGCCGCCAGCAACGATGCAACGGCTTTTCGTCTTCAGCCGGGCTGGTTCTAATGGACTGCCTTTGAAGGCTCGGGCTCCCGCTTCGGCTTCCGCATCAGCAGCACCAAAGGAGCGACCAGCAGGAACAGCCATGCCATCACACGAAACACGTCGATGTAGCTGAGCAATGTGGCTTGCTGTTGCAGCGAGCCATACAGAAATCCGAGAGCCTGGTGGGAGGAGGCCGCCGCGTTGGAGCCGTGCCGCGCGAAGATTGCCCCGGCCTGGTTCTGCGCTTGCAGCAACTGCGGGTTGGAGAGCGCAATGTTGCCGGCAAGACGGCCCTGATGGAACTGAGAGCGGCGAGCCAGCAAGGTGGTCACGAAGGATATTCCCATGCTGGACCCTATATTGCGCATCACGCTGTAGAGGCTGGTGGCATAGGGCGTATCTTCCTTCGGGATAGGGTTCATGATAAGCAGGGTCAAGGGCAGGAATATTAACGTTTGCCCTATCCCCTGATTGATCTGATGGATCAAAATGTCCCATGTTCCGGAGTTCAGGTCCATTCTCGAATAGCCGAAGAACGCCATGCTTCCTGTAAGGCATCCGAGAACCACCATCCATCGGTAGTCCCAACGCTTACCCAGCAGGTAGCCGACTACCGGCATGCAAACTGCCGTGGCAATTCCCCGCGGGCTGGTCCAGAAGCCGGCAGTTTCGGCAGTCCAGCCAAGCAATTCCTGCATGAACAGGGGCAGAGACACGAGGCTGCCATAAAGCACAAACCCCAGCACCGTTGTGATCACGATACCGACCGCGAAGGATCGGTGCTTGAAGAGCGACAGTTTGACGAGGGGCTGTGGTGTCTGCAATTCGCGAATGATGAATGCAGTCAGCATGACGACTGCAGTAATGGCCAGCGTCGTGATGAAGCGAGAGCCGAACCAGTCGTCTTCCTGCCCTTTGTCAAGCATGATTTGCAGGGCGCCCATGCCGATTGCCAGCATTCCCATGCCCCAGGCATCGAAGCGCATGGTTCCGCGCTTGATATACGAAGGGTCATACACAAAGAGATAGATCAGGATGAGGCTGATGATTCCGATGGGCAGGTTGATATAGAAGACCCAGCGCCACGAGTAGTTATCCGTGATCCAGCCGCCCAACGTAGGCCCCAGCACCGGGGCCGCGATAATGCCCAGGCTCCAAAACGCCATCGCTTTGCCGCGTTCCTGTCCGGGAAATTCTTCCAGCATCACGGATTGGGAAAGCGGCTGCAATCCCCCGCCTGTGATGCCTTGCATAACCCGGAAGAAGATCAGCAGAGGAAGGCTGGGCGCCAGGCCGCAGAGAACGCTGGAGAGCGTAAACCCGGTCACGACCGTCATCAACAATCGTTTGCGTCCAAAGTAGTTTGAAAGCCAGCCGGTGATGGGCAGGATGATTGCATTGGCAACTATGTAGGAGGTGAGGACCCAGGTGGCTTCGTCGACCGTCGAGGAGAGACTCCCTGCGATATGCGGCAGGCTTACATTGACCACCGAGGTGTCCAGCACCTCCATGATCGCGCTGGACATGACGGCAATGGCGACCAGCCATCGCCTTGAAATGAGCCGTGATTCAATCGGAGCTGGCATCGTGGACTGCTTTCCATAGTAACCAACCCACGGCAAAAGCGTCGGTGCGGCCCTCCATTGCACTCCTGCCTGGAGCGCGACACGGAAGCCAGCTCGGAACAGGCACTGGGAAACGCTGTATCATCCGGGATCGATCGGGCACAGGCTGGGTGTCTGAAGGCCGCGGATGCCAATCAACTCTCGCTGAATCTTTAGGGAACCTCTGATTAAGTTCTATTCCAGCTTGAGCATTCCCTCGGGGGCTAAAGCCCGTCTGATTTTGCAGGCTTTATGTACGGGCTAAAGCCCGTACCCTTCAAAGCATCAACTTGTTCAGAGGTTCCTTAGGGCCTTATTTCCTTGCCTGCTACAAAGACGCGCGGCCTGAAAGGTGCGGCGATAAAGTACGCGAGTTCGCGGTAATCGCCAAATTCATGGATCAGAAAATCGGCATCCTTTCCTGCTTCCAATGAGCCAGCACGCTCCCCCATACCGAGGCTGCACGCGGCGTTCTGCGTCGCGGCAGTCAAGGCTTCGGCAGGGGTCAGGCACATCTGCACGCAGGCCAGCGACATAATGAAGGGCATCGACGCCACTGGAGACGACCCCGGATTGAAATCGGTAGCCAGGACGATTCCCAGGCCCATCTCAATCATCTTCCGCGCCTGTGGATACTGCTTGCGCCCCAACGCAAAGACCGAGCCCGGCAACAGTACAGGCTGCACGGCAGCCTGGCGCAACAGGTCGAGCGTTTCGCTTGTAACGGCCTCCAGATGATCGGCGGTTGCTGCGCCGAGTTCCGCGGCCAGCGCGGCTCCAGTTCCAGGCCGGAACTGCTCGGCGTGAACGCGCAAACGCAGGCCGTGGCGGCGCGCCGCGGTGAGCACACTGCGCGCTTCATTGACGGTGAAAGCCTGATCTTCGCAGAAGACATCGCACCAGGTGGCCAGCTTTGCAGCGCACACCTCGGGAATCAACTCTTCCTCAATCCAGTGGAGATATTCTTGACGGCGGCCCACGAACTCCGGGGGAACGGCGTGCGCAGCCAGCAGAGTCGAGACAATATGCGCGGGACCCTCCGCATTGAGTTGCGCGAGCACGCGCAGCATCCGCAACTCTGTTTCATGTTCCAGTCCATAGCCCGATTTGGCCTCGATGGTGGTTGTGCCGGAGCGCAGCATCCAGTCCCGGTGCTGCCGCGCCGTTTTGAGCAACTCCTCTTCGCTTGCCGCACGGGTCAACCTTACTGTGCGCAGAATGCCTCCGCCGGCCGCGGCAATCTCCTGATAAGTGGCTCCGGTGACACGCTGTTCGAACTCAGCTGCGCGATTGCCGGCGAAGACCAGGTGCGTGTGCGCATCAACGAAGCCCGGCGTCACGCAGCGGCCCTCCGCGTCGATGATTGTGGTCCCAGCGGGGATGCGCGAACGAAGTTCCTCATACGCGCCGGCTGCGGCGATGCGTCCGTCCTCAACGAGCAAAGCAGCGTTTTCAATGAGGCTCAGTTCGCTCAGTTCCTTGCCGGCACGCGCGCGCGGAGGCCCGGCCAGCGTCACAAGCTGCCCGATGTTGACGATGGCGAGCGATCCAGCCATGTTCATTTTTCCGCCATCGGCATGTGAATGCCGCGTTCGCGCGCAGTCTGCCGCGCCACTTCGTAGCCCGCGTCAGCGTGGCGAACAACACCGAGGCCAGGATCGTTGTTGAGTACACGCTCAATCTTGCGCGCTGCCATCGATGTGCCGTCGGCCACGGTCACCTGTCCGGCATGCAACGAGTAACCCATTCCCACCCCACCTCCATGGTGGAAGCTCACCCAGGTCGCGCCCGACGCCGTATTCAGCAGCGCATTCAGAATGGGCCAGTCCGCGACTGCATCCGATCCGTCCAGCATCTTTTCTGTCTCTCGATAGGGGCTGGCTACCGAGCCGGTATCCAGGTGGTCGCGGCCGATCGCAATTGGCGCGGAGATCTCGCCCTTGCGCACCAGTTCGTTGATCGCCAGACCCATGCGTGCGCGCTCGCCAAAATCCAGCCAGCAGATGCGCGACGGCAACCCCTGGAAGGCAAACCGGCCTCGCGCCAGGCGCAGCCACCGCGTCAGAATCTGATTGTCAGGAAACAGCTCAAGCGCCAGTTCATCGGTGCGGTCGATGTCCTTCGGATCGCCCGAGAGCGCAACCCAGCGGAAGGGCCCCGTGCCCGTGCAGAAGAGCGGGCGAATGTACTCCGGCACAAAGCCGGGAATCAGAAAGGCGTCGGCGCAGCCGGCATCGAAGGCGAAGCGGCGGATGTTGTTGCCGTAGTCGAAGGCTACGGCGCCGGCGCGCTGCAAAGCGAGCATGGCATTCACATGGACAACCATGGTCGCCGTCGAGCGGCGCACGTACTCGCCGGGGTCGCGCTGCCGCAGTTCAGCGGCCTCCGCCAGCGTGAGTCCCTGCGGGACGTATCCGTTCAGCGGATCGTGCGCGCTGGTCTGGTCGGTCACTACATCTACCACCACGCCCCGCCGCACAATCTCAGGCAGCACGTCGCCGCAATTGCCTACCAGGCCCACCGACAACGGCCGGCCCTCGCGCCGGGCGGTCTCGCAGAGCTGCAGTGCCTCATCCAGGCTTTCAACGATCATGTCGCAATAGCGATTGGCCACACGGCGCTCGATGCGGCTGCGGTCGACGTCGATGACCAGCACGACTCCGTCGTTCAGCGTCACTGACAACGGCTGGGCTCCGCCCATGCCGCCCATGCCGCCGGTAACCACCAGCTTGCCCTTCAGTGACCCGCCAAAGCGCCGCTCGGCCAGCGCCGCAAGGGTCTGGAAGGTTCCCTGCAGAATTCCCTGCGTGCCGATATAAATCCAACTGCCGGCGGTCATCTGCCCGTACATCATCAGTCCCTTGCGGTCCAACTCGTTAAAGTGCTCCCATGTGGCCCACTTGCCCACCAGGTTGGAGTTGGCGATGATCACCCGCGGCGCCATCTCGTGCGTGGGAAAGACCGCCACCGGCTTGCCCGACTGCACCAGCAGCGTATCTTCGTTTCCCAGGTTTTCCAGCTCGCGGACGATGGCGTGAAAGCACTCCCAGTTGCGCGCCGCCTTGCCGATGCCTCCATAGACCACCAGATCCGCGGGCCTCTCGGCCACCTCCGGATCGAGGTTGTTCATCAGGCAGCGCAGAGCCGCCTCCTGCTGCCAGCCCTTGCAGCGCAACTGGCTGCCTCGGGGCGCTCGAATCGCTGGAGCCATTGCCGTTGTCATACGTTCTCCCTATTTGAAGAACTGCTGCCACACCTTCACGCAGTCCTTAAAAGCCGATACACAGAATACTACCGGCGCACGAACGGCGCAGTGCGCCCGCAACGCCAGGTTGCCGGATCGAGCCGCACTCATTATTCTTCTTCCTGTGCCCACTACTCTGGTTGAATGCGTTCCCAATTTCTCCGAAGGCCGCGATGCAAGCAAGGTCGAAGCCATTGTCGAAGCCATGAAGATTCCCGGCGTCTATCTTCTCGATCAGGAGATGGATTCCGACCACAACCGCTCCGTTATCACGCTGGTTGGCGAACGAGAAGCCATTCAGGAGGCCGTGATTCGCGGCGTTGGCAAGGCTGCCGAGTTGATCGATCTCATCCGCCACCAGGGCGCGCACCCGCGCATGGGCGCGACCGACGTCATCCCCTTCATCCCCATCGACGGCGTTACGCTCGAAGACTGCGTGGCGATGGCCCGCCAGGTGGGAGCCGAAATCTGGAAGCGCTTTGAGATTCCGGTCTATCTGTATGAAGCCGCCGCCACTACGCCTGAGCGGCAGAACCTGGAAAACATACGCCGCGGCCAGTTTGAGGGCATTCGCGACGAAATTGCAACCAATCCCGCCCGCAAGCCCGATTTCGGCGAGCCGCGCGTGCATCCGACGGCCGGAGCCACCGTGGTTGGCGCACGCAAACCACTCATTGCTTACAATATTTTTCTGAACACGGCCGACGTGGCCATCGCCAAGAAAATCGCCAAGGCTGTGCGTTTCTCCAGCGGCGGCCTGCGTTTCGTCAAGGGAGCGGGGTTCCTGGTGCGCGGCATGGCGCAGGTCTCGATGAACCTGACCGACTTCGAGCAGACCCCCATCCACCGTGTCTTCGAGTTCGTAAAGCGCGAGGCGCAGCGCTACGGCGTGGTTCCGGTCTCCAGCGAGATTGTTGGGCTGATTCCCAAACGGGCCTTGGAACAGGCTGCCGAGTGGTTCCTGCAAGTGGAGAACTTTGACTCCTCACTCATCCTTGAAAATCGTCTTGCCGCAGTGACGAGCGGAAAATCAGCCGTCGGCGGCCTGCGCGCGGGCGTTGAACCCTTCATCGAACAGTTGGCGGCTCCAACAGCAACTCCAGGGGGAGGAAGCGCCGCCGCAGCCGCTGGTGCCATGGCCGCCGGCCTGGCCGGAATGGTCGCGTCCATGTCAAGAGGCAAGAAGGCCTACTTGCAGTACGAAGGCCAACTCAGCGAAGCCATCAATCGTCTCGCTCTGCTTCGCGAGGAAATGAAGTGCGCCATCGACGCCGACGCCGAGTCCTACAACGTGGTCATGAAGGCTTACAAGGCGGCGAAAGAATCCTCCGCAGGCGAACGGATGATCATAGCAGCGCTTCAACAGGCGACTACTGTGCCTCTGGGAGTGGCCGAACGTGCCGTCGCAGTGCAACAGATTGCCTTGAGACTGAAGCCGCTCACCAGCCCAAACATGGGCTCTGACCTGACGACCGCGATCGCACTGGCAAAAGCCGCCCTCGAAGGAGCCCTCGCAAATGTTGAGATCAACCTGGAGTCAATCAAGCTGGAGTCAATCAAGCTGGACGTGTCAGAGGATGAGGCGTTTCTCAGCCAGACGCGGAAAAGTGTGGCGGCGCTGAAAGCGCAGGTTTGATCGAACGCGGGTTAACAATTGCCGCCGGTCGCCCCATGCCCTCTCGGATCTAACCTTCTGGCCCTACCAGGCCGGGACTCCGAAATTCTCCGCTTCACAGTCCACACCTTATGGAATGGCCAGATCGGGCAGATCCGACCGTTTTTTAAGCTTTAGGAGGGGTGTTTCTGGAGGGTTTTTGAAACGGGGATGACGTTCTTGTGGATGTCGTTGATTTTGCTGCGTTACCGTTTGAGATCCTGGTAGAACAGCTCTTCGCCGGGATGGGCGTTATCGAGTTGATAGCGGAGCCAGTTTCAACGCTTTTGTAGCTTCTGACAAGCGCCGGGCTTGCCCTGGATGCTGAATCCCTTCCCTGAGACGGTTGCTGCGGTGGACAGTATCTTGTCGAAAAAGCGGCGCCCCAGGGCTGCCGGCGTAAGCAGACGCACGCGTCCGTCCTCAGGGTTTCACAAGCCCGCTCTTCTCAATGAGCGAATAGGCACGGCTCGTTTCGCAGTCCGGAAGGCCGGTTTCGTTGCGAAGCCAGTTTACATGCATCGAGTCAACGCGGCGCATATGGAAGCGCAGGGCAAGTACCCTGAGGCCATCAACGTCAAGTCCGCTGTGGCGTAAAGAACTTTGGGTTGAACCTTGGGTCGGGGGAGGATGCAAGGGAGGATTTGAAAGCTGCTAACTCATTGAAAATAATTGGTGGACCTGGTCGGGATCGAACCGACGACCTCTTCCATGCCATAGCCCCTTTTAAATGTACTTTCAACAACTTACAGGCCGCTGGGGACTGCCAAACCACGCGGAAATACGCCGAAGACGGAGTTTTAGCAGGTGATTTTACAGGCGAAGAATGAACAGGGTTCCTTGGCGCCAGCTACCTGCGACTCAAACTGAGCCGCATCCTGAACGGAAAAGACAAGGACGCCTGTCGTCGATCATCTGGCCTTGTCCGTCGTTGCGACCGAATGCAGACCGAGCCCTCTGTCGAGACACGACCTCAGCTTCTTTTGCGGACGCACCCATCACCCATACGCTTCAGCGATTTCTTAAGTCATTATTTTTTAGATAGTTAAGATATTAATTCGGAAATCGCCCGAAAACCGGAAAATATTTCTTGCATCAAATATAGTGTTGTGGTTAACTACAACAGTAATGAGCTGGACGAGGTTCCTTGGCGGCCGCATCAGAAGATTCCGCCAGCGAATGGTCTTGGTCCGAGAGCAAAGAGGGAATGAACTCAAAAGGAGAATGAGAGATGAAGTTTTTTCGAATCGCGCTGTCCATTGGACTGATTTCACTTTCCAGCCTTGCGTTCGCGCAGTCCACGGCGACGCCTATTGCCCTAACCGAAGCACAGAAGTCCTACGACATCATGAAATCCCTAGCCGGCACCTGGCTGGGCACTGTGAAAACCGACCCCTCCCAGTTGGAATTTGACGGCAACACAATACAGACGACGATCCACGTCACTTCCAGCGGAAACGCGGTTGTGCATGAAATGAAGGGAACAGGAACGACGCTAGGCGATATCAGCATCTTCGATAAGGATGAGGATCGTCTCATGATGACGCATTTTTGTGATGCAGCAAACAGGCCGCGCTTCGTGGGCAAGCTTTCGCCGGACGGAAAAACGCTGGAATTCGATTTTCTTGACGTTGCTGGTGGCACCAAGTTTGGATACCTGCAACATGTCGTGTTCACCATCATCGACGCAGAGCATCACACCGAGGACTGGATCTACATGGCACCTGGGGGGAAGTCCGTCAAGGGGCACATGGACTTGCGCCTGTTAAAGTGACGGGAGAACAACTCTCGTAGAACCCATCTCATAAACCATCGGCCTCGAATCGCGAAGTTCATTCGACCTGCTTTGATGCAGGTCTCATACTGCCCGATTTCGCGTATGTGGACTTTATGAGTTGGGTTGCAGAGTTGAACGGGGAAACAAATGGAAATTGCGTGGAATGACAGTCAGCCGATTTACCGCCAGATTCGCGACCGGGTGGTGGCGATGATTCTGGACTGCGTATTGCGCGAGGGCGATCCGCTCCCTTCGGTGCGCAACGTCGCCACCGAGTACCGGGTCAATCCACTCACGGTTCTGAAGGGCTATCAAGAACTGGTCGATGAGGGACTTGTCGAGACCAGGCGGGGGCGCGGCATGTTCATCAATGCCGGCGCACGACCTCTGCTGTTGCAGGGCGAGCGCAAGAAGTTTCTGGCCGAAGAATGGCCCCGCGTGTACGCCTCCATTCTGCGACTCGGACTGACACCCCAGGAACTGCTGGACGCTGCCGAAAGCCAGCGTCCAGTGAATCCTGTAGATGAAAAGGAGGAGCCGAAGCTATGACCGTCATAGAAGCACATGGACTCCGCAAGACCTTCGGCAAGACCATCGCGCTGGATGGCGTCGATTTACGCGTCGAAGAAGGGCGCATTCTTGGGCTGATCGGACTCAACGGCGCGGGCAAAACCACCGCGCTCAACGCGATTCTCGGCCTCACGCAATTTCAGGGGGAACTGAAAGTGCTGGGACGCGATCCGTGGACCGAGCGCAACCAACTGATGCGCGATGTCTGCTTCATTGCCGATGTTGCCGTGATGCCGCGCTGGATGCGGGTCTCACAGGCGCTCGACTACGTAGCCGGTGTGCATCCGCGCTTCGACCGCGCCAAAGCGGAGGGTTTCCTTGCCAAGACCGCTATCAAACGCACCAGCAGGGTCAGGGAGTTATCCAAAGGCATGGTGGCCCAACTGCATCTCGCGCTGGTCATGGCCATCGATGCGAAGCTACTGGTGCTGGACGAGCCGACGCTGGGCCTGGACATCCTTTATCGCAAGCAATTCTACGATTCGCTGCTGAACGATTACTACGATCACAACCGTACCATTATCGTGACCACGCATCAGCCGGAAGACATTCAGCACATCCTCACCGATCTGGTGTTGATCGACCGCGGCCGCATCGCCCTTGATTGCAGCATGGAGGAGTATGAGTCGCGCTACCAGGAAGTGATGGCGCATCCCGAGCAAATCAGCGCGGCGCGGGCGCTTCGGCCAATGCACGAGCGTCAGATGCTCGGCCGCACCATCTTTCTCTTCGATGGCGCGGATCGTCGCCAACTGGCCGCGCTGGGCGACGTGCACACCCCCAGCATTGCCGACTTATTCATTGCCGTCATGGGAAATCCCTCCGAGCAGAAACAAGGAGAAGCAAGATGAATACGCCACTGAATGCTATGCCGCAGTCTCCTCTCGATACTAACGATGCGCAGGAAACCTCTCCCGCCACTGTCACTGCGACTCGCCCGCTGTACTGGTCGATCCGCCGCGAATTGTGGGAGAACAGCTCTATCTATCTCGCGCCCCTGATCGTCGCATCCGTCTATCTCCTTGGCTTTCTGATCAGCGCAATTCGAGTGCCGCAGATGCTCACGGCGCTGGCCGATCCGGTGAAACAGCACGACGCGCTCAATCTGCCGTACAACATCGCGGCGTTTGTACTTCTGTTAACCGCGTTCTTTACTGGCGCGTTTTACTGTCTCGATGCGCTGTACGGCGAACGCCGTGACCGCAGCGTCCTCTTCTGGAAGTCGCTGCCAGTCTCCGACCTCACCACAGTCCTGGCGAAGACGTGCATTCCGCTGGCGGTTCTACCTCTTTTCGCCTTTGTGGTCATCCTTGCCACGCAGTTCGTTATCTTCTTGTTGAGCACCGCGTTTGCGCTGGGGAACGGCTTCAGCGCCGTGGCACTTTGGGCGCAGTTGCCATTGTTCAAAATGTCGCTATCGCTGCTGTGCGCTATCGTGGCAAGCGCGCTTTGGTATGCGCCCATCTATGGCTGGCTGCTGCTGGTTTCCAGTTTCGTGCGGCGCGGTGTCTTTCTATCGGCTGTTTTGCCACTGTTCGCAATCGGCGTGGTCGAAAGGATTGCCTTCAACACTCATTATTTTGCCGACATGATGACATTCCGCTTGACCGGCTGGTACTCACAGGCTTTCGCCCCACTGGCACCGGGAGCCGCCCCGCCTGCCGATCCTCTGGCACAACTGACTCTGGGTAGATTCCTGAGCAGGCCGGAATTATGGATCGGACTGGCAATTACCGTAATCTTCCTCGCGCTCGCGGTCCAATTGCGCCGTTCTCGTGAACCGATCTGATTCGCGTGAACTTGATGAAACCTTCGCATGGGGAGTGATCTTGCAAATCATTCAAACCAAAACCCATCCACCGGCATTGTTGATCTGGCCCTAAAGAATTGCAACACTTCAAGACTGTCATCCTGAGTGAACGGGGCCCCAAATGTTCTTCAATTTTGGGGTGGTGATTCGAAGGATCTGCGGTTGCAACTTTTAATTTCGTTCAAATACTTTAGGGCCGGATCAAAAAAATCGATGAAAGGAGACGATGATAGAACGAGCGCAACGAACTGCCGCGAAGATCTTCGCGGTGACTTGGCTTCTTGGCATGACCATCATCATGGTGGTGTTTCCGCGCTTTTATGCGCCTTATCTGGTTTGGGCGAACGGCGAGGAGACGGCGCGTCGCTTTGTGCACCACGAAGAGGCCATCCGTATCTATATGGTCGGTGCCTTTGTCAATGGGGTGTTGATGCTTGTGCTGCTGACGGCGCTGTATGTGCTGCTGCGGCCGGTCAATCGCGGCTTGGCCCTGTGTGCGGCCTTCAGCAGAGTGATCTACGCGGTCTTCTGGTTCATTTTTATCCTGGATATGTTTGGCGCGCTGCGGTATCTGGCGGGAGCGGGCGCGCTGCACGGGTTTGGGCCGGATGGTCTGGCGGCGCTGGCCGGAGCGCAACTGGATACGGGCCGGGATGCGTATTACATTGGCCTGGTCTTCAACGGGCTGGGATCGGCGTTGTTTGCCTGGGTGCTCTTTCAATCGCGCTACATTCCGCGAGTTCTGGCGTTGTGGGGCGTTTTGAGCGCTGTTTATGAGGGGTTCTGCGGCTTTGCCTATCTCCTGTATCCGAGATTTGGGGTGATGCATTCGCCGGACTGGTATGAGTTGCCACCAATGACCTTTGACTTGCTGCTCTGCTTCTGGCTGCTCTTCCGCAGGCTGAAGTCGCCGAAGACGGTATTGGCTTCTCCTTCCGCTTCACTTGTTTGATTGGCCCGGCCGGAGCACTCGGCGAACTGTCGCTGGTCTTCTGGCTCATCCTCTTCGGCGTGAACTCGCAACGGTGAAAAGAGCAAGCCAGCGCCTCGAAAACATTCTGAACAACAAAGAAAGGAACGAAAATGAAATTGGGAAAGTTGAAGGAATGGATTGCGCGCTCCTCACCGACGCTGATGGCGCGGCTTACGGGAGTCCTCTATCTGATCAACGGAGTGGTTTACTCGAAGGCCGATAGCCTGTTGCATGGCAGGATTCTGGTCAAAGACGACGCTGCGGCCACTGCGCATAACATATTGACGAATGGAAGTGCATTGCAGCTTTCCTACGCCTACCTCCTGATCGCGACCGTGGCGTATATCGCGGTAACATTCATGCTCTATGAGTTGTTGAAGCCGGTAAATCGAAGAATCTCCTTGCTGGCGGCGTTTTTCAGCATGGCCGGATGCATCGTCGGAACCTTTGGCAGCGTCTTTACCATTGCTCCGCTGACGATCCTGGGCGGCACGCCGTACCTGAGCGTCTTCAAGGTGGAGCAGTTGCAGGCGATGGCGCTTCTGTCTCTCAATCTGAGTACGATTGTCGCCGATATTTCCATGGTATTCTTCGGATGCTACTGCATTCTGATCGGCTCTCTGATTCTCCGGTCGAAGTTCATGCCACGCATCATCGGCACGTTTTTAATCATCGCCGGATTAACCTATCAGCTCTTTCTGTCGCCACAGTTCGCGGCCTTGCACTTCTCCCACGTGGTAATGCCCGCGGGGATGCTCGGCGAAGGATCGCTGATTCTTTGGCTGCTGATCTTCGGCGTGAATTCACAGCGATGGAAGCAGCAGGCCGGCATCGCACTGGAAGCTGGGAGATAGTGAATCGTAACCTCAAAAGGAGATTGATCATGACCATCGATGAAACCGATAGATCGCAAATCAGGTACGCGCGGTTTGCGGGCTTCATGTATCTCTTCCTTATCGCGATTTACCTGGTGGGTGTAATGATTACCGGCCGATTTGAAGTTCCCGGAAACATTGCGGAGACCACACATCGCGTGATGGAACACGAACTGCTCTTCCGCTTCGGGCTGGCTTTGGGATCGCTCAACAATTTATGCGCCGTGCTGTTGGCTGTGAGTCTTTATGTGGCCGTCCGGGTGATCGACAAAAACCTGGCGCTGCTGGCATTGGCGTTTGAATTGGTCTACGCAGCCACAGGCACTGCCTTGGACCTGATCGGTTACGCCTTCCTGAAGCAACAGATGGATGCATATTCTTCCGGCATCGTGGACGCGAAGCAGTTATCAGCTCTCGCGGATTTCCGTTCGTTCCTGGATGCTGCGGCAATGAACATCGTTACCATTCTGTATGGCGCGGGGTCCATTCTCTTTTTCTATCTCTTTTTCAAAGCAAAAGCCATTCCGCGAATCCTTGCCGCATTGGGACTGTTCGGGTCTGTCCTGGTGCCGCTGACCGGCTTTGCGGGCCTCATTCTTCCGCATCCATCCAAGCTGCTGCAACTGGGATGGCTGCCCATCTTTGCCGCGGAAGTTTCCGTCGGCCTGTGGCTGTTATTCAAAGGCATAAACCTTCGGTCGCGGAGAGACGAAACTCTGTCATAGGCGAACGGCTCGCCCGAATTAAGGAACCTCTGAATAAGTCTGCAGGTCGCGGCCAGCTTACATAAACTGGTAGCAGGAGCGAGAACGCGATGCGCCAGATAACCTTTGCCTGTCAGCCCGGTTTTGAAAAGTATGCGCGGAAGAGCCGCCGTGAAGAGTTTCTGAACACGATGGAGGTCATAGTTCCGTGGTCTGAACTGGAGGTACTGGTTGCTCCGCACTATGCGAAAGCAGGTAGCGTTCTCGCGGCCAAAAGGAGAAGATGAATGACATATTCCGACAATGAGAAATCGCAAATCAGGTACGCAAGACTTGCAGGCTTCATGTATCTGTTCGTCGACCTTGCCTATGTGGCGGGCGTCATGATTGTCAACCGTTTTGAAGTTCCCGGAAATTTCACAGAAACTGCCCATGCGATTATGAGGTCGGAACTGCTCTATCGCATCGGACTTACCAGCATATTCATCGGGGCTCTGAGTACGGTTTTCCTGGCGATGGGGCTATACGTGGCTGTCAAGCCGATCAACAAGAATCTGGCGCTGCTTGCGCTTCTCTTCAGACTCGTGGAGGCCACAATGTTCGGACTACTGAGTCTTTTCAGTTTTGTCGTCTTGAAGGTATTTATCGGCTCTGATTACACGAATGCATTTGGATCGAGTCAGCCGACAGTTCTTGTGAATTTGTGTACAGCTGTATATTCGGATGGATTCATTGTGGCTGGTTTGTTTTTTTTAACGGGGTCCATTCTCTTCTTCTATCTGTTCCTCAAATCGACCTATCTTCCAAAGGCCCTTTCGGCTTTTGGCCTTTTTGGATCGCTGCTGGTGACAATTACCAATTTTGCGGATCTTCTACTGCCTCAGTATCACAAGATTCTGCAACTCGGCATACTGCCTTTGGGGGGCGCAGAGATAACTGTTGGCCTGTGGCTGCTGATCAAAGGCCTGGACCTCCATCCGCGGGAGATCTGAATCGAGGAACGCGCTATGAAAGCGATTGTCTATGAACAATATGGACCTTCGAATGTCTTGGAACTAAGGGATATAGCAAAATCCGTGCTCAGGGACAATGATGTACAGATCAAAGTTTGCGCAGCTTCCATCAATCCGCTCGACTGGCACTACATGAAGGCAATCCGTAGTTCATCCGCTTAATGCTCGGGCTGAGCAAGCCCAGGGTTGCACGATGGGCATTGATTTAGTCATCATGGAGTGACCGGCTCCCTGCGCTGGCCGTGGGTTAAGCTGTGAGCCAAGCAGGATCACAGGTCAGAGCCACAAGCGGAGAGGAACCGGTCATGAAAAACAAGGTACGATTTTTGGGC
>Ga0224559_1000715_pt1 | contig 20541 bp, 17 predicted proteins | sample 714S33034metaG_FD_180676 | JGI IMG/M metagenome (GOLD analysis project Ga0224559, IMG submission 180676) | Peat soil microbial communities from Stordalen Mire, Sweden - 717 S3 30-34 | ecosystem: Environmental > Terrestrial > Soil > Wetlands > Peat | place: Sweden: Norrbotten County, Stordalen... | reverse complement strand
CTGACCGTAAAGCTGGTTGACGCAGTAGCCGCCGTATAGTTGGTCGTCGCCGCCTGCGAGGCACCCAGGACCACAGTTCCGGCTCCCGTGATGGTGACTGTCGAGCCGGAGATCGTCGCCGGGCCGGAGGTCACGCTGTAGGTGATCGCTCCCGTGGAGGCTGAACTGGCGCTCACAGTGAACGGGCTCACTCCGTAGGTCTTCGCCGCAATTGCTGTGAAGCTCAGCGTCGGCGTGGCCGGACTGACCGTAAAGCTGGTTGACGCAGTAGCCGCCGTATAGTTGGTCGTCGCCGCCTGCGAGGCACCGAGGACCACCGTTCCGGCTCCCGTGATGGTGACTGTCGAGCCGGAGATCGTCGCTGGGCCGGAGTTCACGCTGTAAGTGATCGCTCCCGTGGAGGCCGAACTGGCGCTGACCGTAAACGAGCTTACGCCGTAGGTCTTCGTCGCAATCGCCGTAAAGATCAGGGTGGGTGATGCCGGGCTGACCATCTGTGTCACTGTTCCTGTAGCTGTGGAATAGTCCGTGGTGTCCGTCGGCGTGAAGGTCACCGAGAGCGTCTGCGTTCCGGCTGTAAGAACCGTGCCGGATGCCGGCGAATAGACGAGTGTGCCTGCCACGCTGGCCGTGGCATTCAGTTGCGTCGCGCTCAGAGGCGTCCCATAGGTGACTGCCGCTGGAGGCGCCCAGTTAATCGTCGGAGTTGCGCGAGTGATCGTCAGCGTCCCGTTCGCGGGAGTAAACGTGTAGTAGTTGGAAGTCAACGAACCAATTCCAACGTTGATAATGTAGGCGCCTACTGGCGAAGTGCTGCCAGCCGAGGAACTGAGGCTGGGAGTACCGTTCACCGCACTGCTTTGTGTGTCTCCGTTCACAAAGCTTGCGATGGTGGCGGTGAAGGTGGGGTTCGCTGCGCCATAAACACGACTGATAGAGTTGGCTGTCACCGTCAAAATTGCTTTGTTAATTACCAATTGAACAGTCGCCGTGGCAGTGGTGTAGTTCGTAGTATCCTTAGGCGTAAAAGTTGTATTAAACGACGCAGTTGCCGGCATCAAGATCCAGCCGATTGGCGGCAGTGAAAAGTAGGTGAAAGTGCCCTGCACGTTGGCAGTGGGGGTAGGTAAGCCCTCAAATGGCGTGGGGTAGGTGATCGCCGTTGGCGTTGCCCAGGTGATGATTGGTGTCACCTGGTTGACAGTCAACGTGACCGTTGCCGTAACCGAGTTGTAGCTCGTATTGGTCGGCGTGAAGGTCACCGAAAGCGGCTGCGTCCCGGCCGTAAGAACCGTGCCGGATGCCGGCGAATAAGCGAAAGTGCCTGCCACGCTGGCCGTGGCATTCAGTTGCGTCGCGTTCAGTGCCGTCCCATAGGTGATTGCCGATGGCGTCGTCCAGTTGAGGGTCGGTGTCACCTTGTTGACCACCAAAGGAACCGTTGCCGTAACTGAGTTGTAGCTCGTATTGGTCGGCGTGAAGGTCACCGAGAGCGTCTGCGTCCCGGCCGTAGGAACCGTGCCGGATGCCGGCGAATAAGCGAAAGTGCCTGCCACGCTGGCCGTGGCATTCAGTTGCGTCGCGCTCAGTGCCGTCCCATAGGTGATCGCCGCTGGCGTCGCCCAGGTGATCGTTGGTGTCGCACGATTAATAGTGAGAGTCAATGGCGGCGACGTTACAGAAGGAACATTTCCACTGTATGCAGCTGTGATCGAATGGGGGCCAACTGAGAGTGAAGATATAGAATAAGTTGCCGAGCTGTTGGACATACTCGCGGATCCCAAAGTCGTGGACCCGTCAGTGAATGTGACCGTGCCGGTCGCATTTGGATACGGTTCGCTGGCTTGGAGTTGTACACTGCTACCCCACACGGCAGGGTTCGGATTCGCGCTTATTGTGAAGGCACCCACATAAGCAGATCCAGCTCCGTTCAGCGAAGGGGTAAAAAAAACGATGAGGGCCGAAACGCTCAATATTAACGGATCAGGTCCCTTCCAGCCCGTCGTCGGACAGTACGAGCTTTGACCAGGTACAGATATGTATGCCGTGCTTCCGGAGATTGTCTGACCATTGTAAGCAAAATTATTGAACATATATTGCGTTATTTGCTGCGTTGGGCCGGTAGGTGCGCCAATGGGGCATGTTCCAGCACTGGAAACAGTCTCCGTATACGTCAGTGTGCCGGAACCAGCTGAAATGCTATAGTTCGTAGTCTGCGCGAGAGCATTCAGCCCTATTGTTTCAAGGCAGCCAAGAAAAAGAAACAGCTTCATCGCCATTCTGACTGTGCGAACCATGACGTTCAATCCTTTCAACACATCTACTCTTTCACTCGCAACCGTTTGGACATCCTGCCGTCCAGGTCATCAAAATCAATTTGAAGCGCTGCCACACCAATACTCCGGATTTCGGCAAGACAATAATGTTCCATCGCAATAGCCTTACGGGTGAGTAGCAGTCTCCCCGGTTATGCGCAGGCGATTGTCGTATGTTTTGTTGACATAAATGTCATTTCCGAGAAACATATTCCAAATCGCCCCTGCCGGGGTATAGCCTTTTCCAGGATCTGCGGTAAACAATGAAAACTCGCCGCCGGATGAACTTGCTACTGGATTCCAAGAACTATTCAGGCTTTGCAACCGATCTGCACCATCGTATTGCAGCCCAAAAGTGATCGACCCAACAGTGGGGATATTGCTGGCGCCACTCGTATATGACGTCAGGTTGCCTGCTTGATTGTAAAGATAGGACATGGCAAATGGATTTGACGATGAACTTGTGCAATTTCCAGGCCCGGACGCATTCGGCGTGCATTGCTGTTCACTTTGAACACGCCCCATTGAATCATAGGCAAGGAACTTACGCATGGTCATAAACCCCGTGGTCGGAGCCGTCCCTGGGCAGTTTCCAGCCTGCGTCCATTCCGCAGACAGTCTTCCATTCGAGTTAGAAGTATTCGACGTACCATACTGATAGCAGGACGACAACGTAATACCGTCCGAATAGGACTTGGAAATCACTCGATTCAGCGCATCGTAGCTATATGAAGTCGTGATCCCCCGTGCATCGGTCTTGGATGAAAGATTGCTGTTGGCATCGTATGAGTACCCGGTTGTGCCGCTTACATAGCTTACATAACCGATATTTGTGGCCGGACATACTGCTGTGGTATTCTCCGGATTTGATGCGCACAGTAGCCTTGATAGTGAGTCATAATTGAAAGTCCGTATTCGTGCAACATCGGTGCCTCCATTTCCTACTTGATTTACCTTCAGTAGATTGTTGAGAGCGTCGTAGGTGTAGTCGGTTTCCATGGGGGGAGTCTGGGCTGTGCCGTTCGGCTCCATAACCTTAGTGAGGTCTCCGAAGACGTTGTACACGCGCTCCCAATGATTGACGTTTTCGTCTGTAAAGTCCACCCAAGTTCCCGAATTGGAGCTTCCGAGCTGCGATGAGCTGCAATAGACGGCGGGCGTAGAACCAATGCCGTTGTAGCACCATTGTTGGATGTTGCCATCTTGCTCCACAGTCTTGATCTGTCTGCCGAAAGCGTCATAGTAGTATGTTGTGAATCCGCCGGGTGTGGATCGATATGGATTGTATACAACGCGCGGATGCCCTTCACCGTCATAGGAAGTGGTCACCATAGTCGGGCCATCGGGGTCGGTTGTCAGATCCGTTTCAACCACGTGCCCCATTCCATCCATTGTTGCGACACTTGTATCTTCTAGGCCGGAGGGGGCGTCAAGCAGCTTCGACGTGGTGACTGTTGGACTCAACACTGTATCATTGTAAGAGTATGTGGTTAAACCGCCATCTGGATAATCGACTTCTGTTGGCCTGTCTAGCGGATCCGAGTAGGTATATTTGGTAACCTGATTGTTTTCGTCGATTGAAGCGATCAGATACCCTTTTGTATAGTCGTACTGAAACGACTTATGAAGGGTTCCTTCCGGGTATCTGACATTTGTTAAATAGGCATTCGTGTTTCCAGCCGAGTTGCCTCCAGCAGGGCTGTCAGCGAAGCTGAAGGTTGTCGTGTGACCCAACGGATCTGTCATTGAAGCCGGTTGCCCTGTGGTGTCGTAGGTATAGGTCGTCTTTGGTGAAGTCTGCGCACTGCAGGTTGAGGCCGGGTTGCACTTAGTCACGGAAGTCAGGTTCCCGCGCGTGGTCTGCCCCGTATCGGTGTGCTGAACCGCTGTGACCGGGGACAATGCGCTTCCGTCATATCCATACAATGTTTGGGCTTGGATGGCTCCCGCGCCGTCCTCAATCGTAATGCTGGCTACCTTGGGAGGAACATAACTGCCATCAGGGAAGCAGTGATAGGTATATACGGTCTTCTTCGTGGGGCTTGCCGGGATTGACGAGCCAAAGTAGTAGTCGTAATCGTCCTGTTCGAGAAGATATACAAGCGTGCTAAACATCACACCGGGACACTGATTTCCGTAGCCGTAGATTGTAGACGATACGCGGCTGTCGGCGGCAGTGTTAATGGTCGTCGTCTGGCTTGTCATATTGAACTGGTCCAGCCATGTCTTCGTTATCGTCTTGGTCGGCGAACTCTTTCCCCAGTCGTAGTAGGCAATCGAACTCTCCAGGGGAATATCGATAGGAGCAATATCTCCTGCACCTGGCTGAATTGGAACGGAGTACGGGAGATATGTATATTGCGTGAGTGATGTCAGACCTCCTGCCTTGTTGTCAGTTGTTTGCACCGTCGTAGACTTTTGACTCCAGCCGTTCACGCCTGCCCATGTTGTGGAAAAACTATAAGTCTGGGCTTGCGCCACACTCGATCCATCGAAACTGACCTGCCGTGTAGCCAGCACCGGCGTCTGATACTGCCAATCGCAACCATATGAGTAATGAGCTACGTTTGACACTCCGGATACACCGAGTGTTGTTGTAGTTCCACCAAACGTAGTCATCTCGTTGAACCCAGTGCTCAATTGCCATGTGTATTTGATCCACCCTCCATCTGGATAGATAACTTCATTCAGCAGCCCATAGTTATTAAGAATTGTCGAATCAGTGGGGTTGTTGTTGCCATAATAAAATTGGTATGACAGGCCATTGGGAAGGGTCAGTGAGGAAAGGACATTGCGCGTGCTGTAGTAATTACCTACGGCAGGAAGCGTCCCTGTGTTGCCATACACACAGCCCATGTAAGTGCCGAGCTTCGAAGCAGGCGAATAATTTGCGTTTACCGTCGACCACACGGCTGTGTAGGTAAGGTTGTTAACTGTAATAGACGTTGGTGGCGTGTTAACTGTAATAGACGTTGGAGGCGTGTTAACTGTAATGGGCGTTTTATAACTGCCAGACAGAAAAGGGAAAGAATGCCCTAGAGTGTCTACGTATACGTATGAGTATGGATATGCGGTTGTGTCTGTGTTTGTTTCAGTACTGATGTAATTCCCGTTTGAGTCTGAAAAACCTTCTATACCAGATGAGCCCTGGGAAGTACCATAAACTAACCCATTCTTATCTATTACCGTGAAAGGTTCGCTCATGGGCGAATCGTTGGCAAGCGTACCGGCGCCCGCAAGTATTCCAACGACCTGACCGTCTCCGTTTGACGGCAAGTAGCCAGAGGAGCACATCGTAGACGCCGAAGTGGCCGTGGACGGGGCCCACGCTTCCAGGTACAGATTGTGCTTCACGCCCTCTAAATCGGTAAAGGTCATCCCTGACTGATAGTGGCACGGGGCAGGGAGTGCAGCGTTGCCGGATGAATCCCCACTACTGCTGTGGGAGGGCGTCGAGACTGTCCAGACCTGAACGGTGGACGATGGAAAACCATCCTGTAAATTCCAGCCAGGCGATTGATTTGTGGGATCATCCCACTCCGGCGTTTCGCCGTCATTCGACTTCAGCGGGTTGACCGCAGCGGAGTTGTAGGTCCAAGCGAAGGGAAGGCTGATGCCACGTCCTTTTTCTGTCGGAAACGAGATCTTGAGGCTTACAGATCCGTTCGAGTTATTGATAGTTTCTCCGAACAACTGCTGGTAGTCGTGTCCCGCACCGGGAATCGGGGTCTGCGTCAGGTCGCTGACGCTGTTCAATTGAGGAATAGAGGTCGCAGAATAATTCTGCGCATGAACGGAAGTTGAACAGAGAGCCAGGCCAAATGCAGCAACAATCAGCGCTGGCATAGAGTAGATCGCCGGACGCAGGGAACGCTGAGCCGAGTTCCATAGTCCAGAGTGCGCCTTCTGATCCTGGGGGATAGATCGCATGCAAAGACTCCTTTTGTTGTTGGCCAACAATCTATTCTGTCATTCTGTCTGCGGTCAAGGACTATGCGGAAAATAGCGAAAAATTGTTAAGCAAGCCTCAATGTTGACTACATAGACAACAAGAGATAGAGCGTGGGGTCTGACCTTTGGGAAGCTCCCAAGGGTTTGGGGAGGCCAGACAGGTTACTCTCGTCAAATATGTGATAATGTCCTTTATCAGATATAGGAACCGCCCGAGGAGCCGCCCATGACCACCACTCTTGCTCCCCTTCGCAAAGCCCCCGTCCTGCCCGCCCTAGTCTCGGCCGCCGGCCATCGCGCCGGCCGCCGCTTTCTGGAGTTTTTCGCCGCGCAGATCCGCAACCCCCACACCCGGCGCGCCTATGCGCGGGCCGTGGGCGAGTTTCTGGCGTGGTGCGAGAGCAAGGGCGTCTCCTCCCTGGCCGCTGTGCAGCCGTTGCATGTGGCGGGCTGGATTGAGATGCAGGGGCGCGAAGTGTCGGCGCCGACCGTCAAGCAGCAGCTCGCGGCCATCCGCCACTTGTTCGATTGGCTGGTCATTGGCCAGGTGGTGCCGGTGAACCCGGCGACCGCGGTGCGCGGGCCGCGCCATGTGGTGCGGGTGGGCAAGACTGCGGTGCTGGAGCCGGCCGAGGCGCGGGCACTGCTGGACTCGATCGACGCGGCCACCCCAGTGGGACTGCGGGACCGGGCGCTGATTTCCCTGATGGTCTATAGCTTCGCGCGCATCGGGGCGGCGGTAGGCATGAAAGTTGAAGACGTGTACACCCAGAACCGGCGGCTCTGGGTGCGGCTGCATGAGAAGGGCGGCAAGGAACACGCCATGCCCTGTCACCATAATCTGGAGCAGGCCCTCAGCGCCTATCTCGAAGGAAACGAGGTCGAGAACACTCCGAAGGACCCGCTCTTCCGCACCATCGGCCGCGGCACTGGCCAGCTTACCCGCACTTCCCTTCCCCAGGCCAACGCCTACGCCATGATCCAGAGGCGGGCCGAGGCGGCTGGCATCAAAACCAAGATCGGCAACCACAGTTTCCGGGCTACCGGCATTACCGCCTATTTGAAGAACGGCGGGACGCTGGAGAAGGCCGCCGCCATGGCCAACCATGCCTCTACGCGCACCACACAGCTCTACGACCGGCGCAGCGACGAGATGAGTCTGGACGAGGTCGAGCGGATCCTTATCTGAGGCGGCGCGAGGCGCAAAAGCGGATACCTATCCTATAGGACGCCCCGAGAAAACGCCTCTACGCGTCTCCAGGCGCGGCTTTTATTCGGCCTTGGAGCCCGAAAATGCGGGCCGCAAGCCTTTTCGCACGTTGTGGTGAGTCCCCCGGCTTAGAAGGCCGGTGCTCTATCCGCAAGGGCCAAGGCTTTTGCTAGGTAGTCGCAGCCACATGCGCGGAAATGTGATAATCAGCCATTAAGTGGTTGATTATCCTCCAATGTCTAGTGAATAATACAAATATGATTCGTCGCAATCTCACCGATAAGCTTCTTGAGGCGCTGGCAGATACGCCCGCCGTTCTGGTCAACGGCGCCCGTCAGACCGGGAAAAGCACCTTGGCGCAATCAGTTGACGAGAAGGGGCCGAGTCGTCAATATCTCACCTTCGACGATCCAGGCATTCTGGCCGCAGCCAAGGGCGATCCCAATGGCTTCGTCGCTGGTCTGAATAACCCGGTCACATTGGATGAAGTGCAGCACGTCCCCGAGATCTTCCCCGTAATCAAAGCCGCCATTGATAGCAAGCGTCAGGCCGGTCAATTCCTGCTCACGGGATCGGCAAACGTACTGCTCTTGCCCAAACTGTCTGAATCCTTGGCGGGGCGCATGGAAATACTGACCCTGTGGCCGTTTTCACAGGGAGAGATGCACGGCGTAAGAGAGAGATTTGTGGACACTCTGCTTTCCCGAAAGACCGTCGGCTGGACAGGAGGTGCCGCCGCGTTGCGCCGGGAAGATCTGTTGGCGGCCGCTCTGGCGGGTGGCTATCCTCTTGCCGTCGCTCGCATGAGTTCTGCGCGCCGCGATGCTTGGTTTCAGTCCTATGTCATGACGATCCTGCAACGGGATATTCGCGATCTGGCGAACATTGCCGACGTAACGGCAGTTCCGCGCCTGCTCTCTGTCGTCGCAGCACGTGCAGGCGGGCTGTTGAATGTTGCCGATTTATCACGTACGGTTGCCTTATCGCAGACGACGTTGAAGCGCTACTTTGCCTTGCTGGAAGCGACCTTCCTTGTACAACTGTTGCGCCCGTGGGCGAGAAATCTTGGCAAGCGAGTTATCCAGACGCCCAAGGTCTATGTGAACGACTCCGGCTTGCTGGCCTACTTGCAGGGAGTGACCATGGAACGCTTGAGGGCAGAGGCCAGTTTAGCTGGCGCGCTGTTAGAAAACTTCGCGGTGATGGAGCTGAAGAAGCAGGCCACTTGGAGCACGACTCAGCCGGAGTTGTTCTTCTGGCGCACGGCCTCCGGGCAGGAGGTGGACATCGTATTGGAGGATCGCGCCGGTAGAGTGGTAGGAGTGGAGATCAAGGCCTCCGCAACCCTGGGCAGTAACGATGTGCGCGGATTACAGGCATTGGCAGAGGCCGCAGGTAAAAACTGGGTGCGCGGCGTGGTGCTGTACGCGGGGACGGAAGTGATTCCTTTTGCAAGCAACCTGCACGGTGTTCCATTCGGTCGACTCTGGATAGAGTAAGTCTAGAAGATTCTGGTCGTTTTACTTTCGCGGGGGTTAGACAACAATAACCATAAGCGTGATATATTTCATGAAAGGCGATCTTAGTGAAAGCTGGTTTTCATGAAAACAATAGTCATTACCTCGCAGAAAGGCGGAAGCGGCAAGACCATGCTGGCCGCACATCTAGCCGTTGAAGCGGAGCGCACAGGCGATGCCCCGGTATGGCTGATCGACACAGACCGTCAGGGCACGTTGAGCCGTTGGCATGAGCGGCGGGCGGCAGAGACTCCCCAGCTCGGGCAGGTGTCCTTTGCGCAGATCAAGAGCGGACTGGAAGCTCTTGATAAAAAACACAACGCGGCCTTTTGCCTGATCGACACCGCTCCCACGATCTCAGATCAGACCGCCAGTCTGGTCACATACGCGGATCTTGTGGTGATCCCGGTGAGACCTTCCCCATCCGACCTTTGGGCGGTGGCCGAAACCGTCGAGCTAGTACAGGCCGCCGGCAGGCCGTTTCTCTTCGTCCTCACTCAGGCAAAGTCGCAAGCGAGCATTACCGCCCAGGCGGCAGCCGCCCTGTCTCAGCATGGGCGTGTGGCACAGGCCTTTATCGCCGACCGTGTCGCCTATGCCGCCTCCATGACGGGCGGCAATACCGCACCGGAGCTGGGAGCCAAAAGCCCCGCAGCCGAGGAGGTATCGGCCTTGTGGAAAGAGATCAAATCATGCTTTCATGAAAAAGTGAAATCAGGAAGGAGTCCGATTAATGGCTAAGCCTCAACCTATCGCTCTGGATGGAGCCGACCTTTCTCCTGCCAGAGCGCGCTTTCAGACCGCCGCGCGGCAGCGCGGTGTTGTCCCGTCCGCAGATCTTGTTCCGCTACAGTTTAGAATGTCTCCTTCATTCGTCCGGGCCTTCAAACAAGCCGCACTCGACCGAGATATGAAGCTGAATGAATTGCTGAATTGGTGCTTTGATGAAAGCATGAAATCAGCAAAATAACTATGCCCAAGAGGTCCGAGCATGAGCGGTAGGAGAAGCAGCGATCTTTTGCCTTTGGCAGATCTGCTACCAGGATTTGAGGTTCTGGCGGATGAGCCTTCGGGTGCTGTCCCCAATGCGCTGACGGTACAGGGAAAACACCACTTCACCCGTACCAAGCAGGTTGATGCCCTCACAAGCATCGGTGAAGACCCGACGCCGGACTTGGGTTTCATGGGACGACTGCTGACGCTCTGCTCTCTGCCGCGCACAGATCCGGGGAACCGGCAGCAATACAAGCGCCAGAATGGTCCTTATAAGCTCATCATGATTGCCGGCGGAGACAACAAGCTCCCTTTCGGAAATCTGCCTCGTCTGCTACTGGCATGGGTTTGCACCGAGGCCATCAAGACGCAAGATCGGAAGTTGATTCTGGGACCATCCCTGTCTTCCTTCATGCAGGAACTTGGGATCAACAGTGACAGCGGCGGTAGCCGTGGAGACCGGACGCGGCTCAAAAGCCAAATAGACAGACTCTTCAATTGCCACGTGGACATGATCTACGAGACGAGCAGGGGCAAGGTTTCGACTGGCGGCCGTCTGGCTCCTAAAGCTGTTCTCTGGTGGGATTACCATCAGCCACAGCAGGACACGCTTTGGAAGAGTTGGGTGGAAATCGGGGAGGAGATGTTCAACGAGATCGTCGCTCACCCGGTCCCGCTCGACATGCGAATACTGAAAACGATGCGTAGATCCTCGCTTGGCCTCGACCTCTACATGTGGTTGTCGTACAAGTCGTTCACCCTTTACAGCCAAGGAAAGAAGCCTGAGCGCCTGTCATGGGAACGCCTGTACCTCCAATTTGGGGTTGATCCTTCGAAGGCCAATGACAAGTTCGTTGTCCGTGACTTCCGCAAAGATTTCTTGCGGGAGGTGAAGAAACTAAAGCTTTGCTGGCCAGGTCTCAGGTACGCCACGCCCAAAGGCAGCTTCGAGGTTCACCCTTGTCCGCCGTCTATCAATCCAAAGCAGATAGGCGAATAGTTTTGCGCATAATGCCTGTGAATACGGTGAGTTTTCCACGCTGAAACGCCCTCACTGAGCCTCTCTCCATAGCAATACGGGGTTTATATGTTTACAATCATCGATTTACCTCCCGCTGAAACGCCCTCACTGCCTCATCCTCACTCGCTGAAACACCCTCACTATAATCCGCTGAAACACCCTCACTATTACAAGTAATAGATACAAATAAAAACAAATAGCCGTCCACCACAACGTGAGGAAAAAGGAGCGCCCTACGGGCGGGCCTGCTGCGCATACATTGGAGGGCGCTGCGCCCCTCCAAACCTCCCAGCAAAAGGAGCGCCTCTACGAGGCGGTCAGCGAGCTTCGCTCGCATTCAGCGGGAGGGCGCTAGCGCCCCTCCCGCACCCACCCCGCGCAAGTACAAAAACAAAAACCTTGCTGGGGATGGTGAGGTCGGTCCAGCCTTTGTGCCTGAGTGTAGAGCCGTGCGAGATCGAACAGAAAAGCCCCAGGACGAACCCGGAGCTATGCCGCCTGCCCCCGGCTATCCAAAATCCGCCTGAGACCGTCTTGCCGTCGGCCCACGGATTATGAATCCGGCGCTCAAACCGGCCTACGGTCAATTCAGGCCAAGCGATTTCCGCAAGATGTGAACCAGACCAATCGGGTTTTTGGTCGCCATCGAAAGTTTGGATGAAGTGTACATCTCGAATTGCGTGATCGGCGCCCAGCGGAGTTTATGGCCGGCCGACAGCCCCAGCTCCCGAATGAACTCCCGTTGCGTCCGGCCGTTCCCGTCGCGGAAGGGATGAATTGCGTTCAGCTCGGCCAGGTAGTAGGCAGCGCCATGCGCGAACTTCTCCGCGTCACGCTCCCGCAGCCAGTTTTCCCGCGCCAGTTCAGCGAATAACGCCGTCAGGGAGGTTTCCAGCCATTGAGCCGGACAGAAGTTCACCTGGCCAAGCGACAGATCGCAGGAACGTACCTGGCCCGCCCAGGGATACACATCCTGAAACAGCGCCCGGTGAATCGCCAGCAAGTGCGCCAGATCAAATGCGCCGGTGACCGGACGCGAGTACAGAAAAATCAGACGCTTGAAGACCATCCGCGCCTCATGCGCGGCCAGCGCCTCCGGCGTATGAAGATTAGCCTTGTTCTTCAAAAGGTGGGATCGAGAGTGAATATACGGGTCCATCAGAGCTTTTCACGCTCCCGCTCATCGAGGACGGCGATGGCCGAACACAGTTCGGCCAGACTCAGATCCTCGCGGACGTAGGCGCTGGCCAGTTTGCGGACTCCGGCCCCAGGATCGAGCGATTCGATGGCCAGGGATTGAAGTACGTCCGCCACGGCTTCCGAGCGTGGCCAGGGAAGAAGCTTTTCACGCCGCTTTGCCGGTCCAGGATTGTTCGAGGTTGCAGAGCGCTTTGCCGTCATGGATGCTTCACACCGAAAATACGAAAACCGTTCCAGCTATGGTTTGAATCTCTGCGCGTTCGCTTGAATTCAAACCATGCTCCATTGTGGAATCGCTGCGAGGCGTAAAGGCCGCTCAAGCGCCGCTTTCAGCGGTGGCCTACGGCCAGCCTTGACCCCTCTACGCTCAAAACCACCGCCGCAGGATTCACATTTTCTTTCTTGGCTTTGGTTCCGGCCTTTTCGCATCCGGCCAGTATTCCGGAAACTTGTAGCGGTCATCGGGCAAAACAGCGGCTTTGAAATAGTCCTCGAAGCCCTTCTTGAAATCGGCATTGGACAGTAAAGCATTCAGCGCAATTCCGCCCGCGATGAACTTCCGATTGTTCTGGACAGTCCGCTCCTGTTTGCTGGCCTTGTGCCAAATCTGGCGTTGACGCAGCTTGATTGCCTCAGCCTTTTTTTCGAGTGCTTCCAGTTCCGCTTTCAGCTTCGGATCAGTGATTACCTGCATGACGGCTGTATCCTCATTTCCGTGAATGAACAGTGTGATAGACAAAGATTATAGCGAAACCGGATATCTAACGCACAAACGAGACGAAGATGACACGCGGGCGATACGAAAGTGCGATTATTTGCACACTGAAGGGTGACGATTTGCACACTTTTGCGAACTATTAGGACACAGTGAGGTCAAAACAGGGGTTTCATAGGGAAAATTGTTGTTTCCCCAAGTACAGGTCTAGTCTAGACTGCATATAGCGCATTACCTACCGGACGAAGTACGGGAGGGCGCACTTCAAGGTTTCCTTCGGAAACCGTGCGCTCTGCCGAGGGCAGAAACAACAGCAACAGCAAAAACAACGGCAACGACAACAGCAGCGGCAAGAGCAACGGCAACCGCAAAAGCAAAAACCGTAAAAGGCTATATCCGTGGCGATCTATCACTTGAATGCGAAAGTCGGTTCGCGCACCTCCGGCCAGAGCGCCGGAGCCAAGCACGATTATGTATGTAGGGAAGGCAGATACGCGAACGGCGAAGCGCGGCTGGCGAAGAGGAACGAGGCCGAGATAGTGTATGCGGTCAGCGGCAATATGCCGGAGTGGGCCAAGGAGACTCCGGCTCAATACTGGAAGGCAGCAGACCTGTACGAGAGGGCCAATGGGCGACTCTTTCAGTCTGTAGAAATTGCCTTGCCGGTGGAGCTTGGCAAGAATGAGCAAATCGTGCTTGCGGAGAAGTTCGCAAGCGAACTGGCCACAACCAAAGACGGCGTTTTGCCCTATACCCTGGCTGTGCATCGTGGAAAGGGCGAGAACCCGCACGCTCATATCATCGTGAGCGAGCGGGTCAACGACGGACACGCCCGCAGCCCGGAGACGTGGTTCAAGCGGGCGGCGGTGGCCGGAAAGCAGACCCCGGAGCAGGGGGGAGCAAAAAAGACGGATGCCTATCAGCCCAAAGAGTGGCTGGACCAGGTGCGAGCGGCATGGGCCGACCGGGCCAATGAGGCATTGGCCGGTATCGGCATCGAGCAAAAGATAGATTCCCGCAGCCACGCCGACCGGAAGCTGATTATCCGGCCAACGGTTCACGAGGGGCCGAATGCGCGGGCGATGGCTGAGCGCGGATTGCCGATCGAGCGAGTCAAAATCAACGAGGAGATCAAAGCGGCCAACCAAAAGCTGGCCGTGCTCAGTCGTGAACTGGCCCAGGTCAAAGCCGCAATGGGGCGTTTAACGGATGCGGCGGTGCGGATCAAAGATTTCCTGATAGAAAAGGCCAGAAAGGCCGGAGATTATCTGTGGGACACGGAGCCGCGGCCCATGCCGGAGGTGAAGCTATCGGATGAGGAGTTGCATAGTTGGGCCCGAAATAGTGTCTCTTGCTACACCCTCAGTTGGTACAAGCAGGAACAAAAGGGAGACTTCGCGCGGTTGGCCAAGGCGGAGAGGGACCAGAGCCGTCAGGTGGCATTGGAAAAGTACCTTCAGAGCCAGCCGGAGCGCAATCTCTTGCAGAAGGCGGTTCTTACCGACCCGCAGGAGAACAACAAGCTCGAATACGCCACGCTCAAGGCGGGGGAGCCGGAGAGGCTGGCGCTGATCGCAGAGCTGCGGCGGGAGTATGACCGGGGCAAGGAGGAAGTCAGAAAGGCGATTCAGAGCCAGGAGCAGAACCGGGAGCGCGAGCTGAGGGAGCAACGGGCGGCAATTGGTGTGCCGCTGACCAGGGAGCAGGCCGGCCGTCTCATCGCCGCCGAGTATGCCGGCGATCCGAAGGTGCGGGCGGTGGCGGCCCAGTTGATCGACGAGAAGGAGCCCGTTGCGGTACTGGAGGGGCGGGTGCTGGTTTTATTCAACGAAAAACAGCTTTGCGCCGCTGTGCGCAAGGACGAGAAGCCCGACCTGGAGCGGCAATTGCCGGAGCTGAAGCCGCGTCAGCCACAGCGCCAGCAGCAAAAAGAACGGGAGCAGGAGAGAGAGGGCCACGAGTGATCGGTAGAAGGGAGCCGATAGGCTGAGCTTTTCGATTGGCGGGGGTAGGGATGGCCGATGCGCGGTTTGCATCGGCAAGAAAACGGCCCTGTTTCAGCAGGGCCGTCATCTCTCAGTGAAATGAAGTGGAAGCGATGCTCAAAGTGGACCTTCGCTTCCGCCTTGCGATCCGCTTGCCTGTCAAGCTGATTGCCGCGCTGCTGAATCTCTTCAAGAGGTAAGGCAGCTTGCAACACCTTCCGGCGTGTCAGACCCGCCGGAAGACAAAACAAGAATACCACCAAATCAGAGGCACATTAGTGCGCGTCTACCGCGACCAAATCAATATGCCGCCCCCTGTGGCCCCGGCACCCCGCCCGCGTTTCGTTGACCGGAGCAACGGGGGAATAGACCCCGGCTTAGAAGGGGTCGCTTCAGGAAACGGAAATTTGAGCACGGTAAGAAAATAGATATTCAGTAACGACGCAGCTTTGCGCAAGGCTTCTGTGGCATAATCCGTTGTTTTTCCTGTTCTCGAAAGTCGCCAATTCTGGTGCGGTGGTTCGAGAGCGGTTTTCGAGAATGGCATATGTAACACAACACGGGGTCTGAGGCGCAGTGGAACGGAAAACCGGGTTAAGAAACCCCATTTTGAGCCTCTGGGTATGACGGTAGAGGCATATTGACGGCGTTCAGGAGCCATTTTTCTACCGTCAGAGCACACCACGCCGGAAAAGTCGTCCGCCGAGGTTCCAAAACATAGCCAAGATGAGTGCACCTCAATTGGCTACTCCGAATCATGTAGCCAAGAACCGCGTATACGGACTCTATTTGGCCATCTGCCGTTTGGCTATTCATTCTGGCCAGGATTCGAGTACCGCTTAACCCGGTTTTCCGTTCCACTGCACCTTGAACCCCTTTCTTTAGCCGCTCGACTTCGGATTCTGGGATTCGTGCCATTTTCTGCCCTCCGCTGAAAAACCTGTCAAGAAAAACATCTGTTCCTTTGTAGATAACAGATATGATAGTTTAAGGTCAACACTTGAGTTGGGGGTTTCAGATGCTCGCTTACGCTAGTCTCGTGCCGATCAACCACAACTGGACCGTGAACTTCCCTGAGCATCTAGCCGCCCTGCGCAAGCAAAAGGGCATGACACAACAGCAACTCGCCGAGAAGATCGGCGTCCATGTCGTTCAACTGCGCCGCTATGAGGCAGGGACTTCCCAGCCCACGCTTGATGTGGTCCGCTGCATGGCCGTGGCTCTTGGAATCAGTGCAGATGCGTTACTTTTCGATAAGGATGAGCGCGGGCCGGATGCCTCTCTCAAGCTCCAGTTTGAGGCCGTCTCCCGCTTCGACCCGGAGACCAAAAAGGTCGTCCAGCAAGTCCTCGATTCGATGATTCTCCAGCAGGAAGCCCGCCGCTGGTCTGCCGGTCGGTAGCGCCTCCGAACACGGCTCGAACGGAAGCCGGACAACACCGAACGGCGTTCGATTTCCGCTCGATCTCCGTTCGACTCCGGGCCGCAACGCGGCCCCGCTAAGCCGTCAGGCTTAGGGATGGTGTCTACACTCCAACACGCCGCCCGATGCGCCACGGAACCCCGCCAACGCCCCGGCGCTGCACGCTTCATTGCCGGAACTCACCGCGCCGCCGATGGCCGGGAGCAGTCGCCCTGGTCATGTGGAACATGAGAAAAATACATTTTTCTCATTGCTGAAAAACACCCGCAGCGGAGGCATCAGTCAAGGCCGCGAAGCGCCGCCGCAGCGGGCGGAGCGAAGCGGAGAGCCTTTACGGATGCCGGAGCGGAGGGTACGGCGCGTGAGCGCGAAAAAGCCCGACTCCCCACGACTAAAGACGATAAAGCCAGATAAAGCCTCCTCGACCCCGCGCCGCCACGCAATGAGCCTTTGTGAGCCTTTTCCGCCCTGGCTGGACGGTTTGCATTGTGACGCACATGGACCCCGTTAAAGTACATCGGTGCGGCAAGATAACTCGCTCGAAAATAACAGGATACAAGAGCAAAACCCCTCAAGTGCGTCTGCGCTTTATGTTCCACTACTGCATTCCATCCCAACAGACAGCCAACCAGCCCCGCGCCTTTTTACCGGCGCTGCGACTCCTGAGCCAGTTCCAACGCTGCCGGGGCCTTGCGCTTCTTCGCCTCCGCAACGATGCCGTCGAAGGTCTTCTCGGTCATCGGCTGGCCTATCGCCACTGGCTTCAAAAGATTGATGAGCAGCAGCCGGACTGCCGTGATCTCGACCAGCTCCGCGCTCGGCTGAACCCCTCCGGCTTCCCGCGCTTCGGCAGCTTGGATTGCGGCCAGAATCAGCCCGCGAATCAGCTCGCCTTGCGTCTGGTTGCGCTTCGCCGCAAGAGCCTCGAAGGCTCGCAACTCGCTCTCGTTCAGCTTCGTCCCAACGTGATTCACGCGGTACGTTGCCCGCTTTGCCGCCTCTGCCGCAAGGTTCGCTTCGTCAAGGATCGCCAACGCTTCACACCCCTTTGGAGCCTGATTTCCGTGGGGTTCCCTGGGTTTCCCCTCGGAACCCCACGTGCCCTATCTCATAGACGCCGCTCACTCGGATTCAGGGTATCCCCAGGGTTCCTTGCATGACCCTCCGAGGGATGGAGTGTCGTAAATAGCTCGGTGCGAAGCACCTTCTACGATTCGGCTAATCATTGCGCGGGGCAAACGCCCGCCGATTGGCTATTCATTGCGCTCTCTATTGCGCTTTGATTCGCACATCGATGTGCGCTTTGATGCGCGGCGGAGGTGTCGTGTCCTACCCCTGCCCATGCGAAGCATGGCGCTTTTCGCTCGCCGCGCCGAGGATGCCGGATGGAGCCACTGAAGCAGCAAGCCGCCCCGAAGGACGGCTCGCGGTTGCTTATCTGGCTGCCGTTACCTCAGGATTCCATGCGAAGCTCATGCTAGAGGCGGCTATATGAATACTCGACAGCCAATCCAGAATGAAGAACGAGTACCTTTCGGAAATATTTGCAAGTCTCTTCTCGATTTCAGGAGAAAACGTACCAAGTTCGCTCCGTTCCATGCTAAATGACACATCTCCAGGGGAGAGAAATGCAGATGAAGCGTCAGGACTCTCGACTACGAATAACTTGACGCCGGAGAACGTAATAGTGGCAGCACGATACGCATCTCGCGCCTCAGGTGGATCTCCTGGTAAGCCAACCAGTACATTCAGATTCATGACCAAAGCGTCATTTTCCAAGTCGCGAGTAAATGCACGAATTTTCGCATCGTGCAGTCCATTCGGAAGTTCATGTTCCAACTGTTCCAAAGTCATCGAAGGTTTCCTTTTGAACACTTCTATCCCTGTTTTGTAATCATTTTCCGCCGTAGCCTGATAGACAGATGCACCCCATCCCGTATGTCACAGGACCACTTTCTATGGAACAACGAGAATCAGCGATGCTCCCCCCGTTTCCGGCGCAAGCAGAATTGCTCCAGTTACAACTGCTGCACCTATAAGTGCTCCTCTGTGCGACGATGCCCAGTTGCCAACTGCGCTAAATGGGCTGCTTGTAGCTCCGGGCTCGGGCGCATGCGCAGGTTCGGGTGCACCATCTGGACCGGGCATTGCTTCACCTGGCTCTAAATGACCATCCTTACGCTTTCCTGTTTCAGGATCGACTTCGTGCCAATGGTTATTTCCCGCCCACGTCTTAGACGAAGCATTCGGGTTAGCTGGATCGAACTCGATCTCTGTTCCCTTTGGACCTTGAAATCGCTTTGGAATCTTTGGATTCTTGCCGCCTTGAGGAGTGACGTCCTTCCATCCTTTGCCTAGTCCAGGTGGATCTTTGGGAAGTGTCTGCTGTTGGGCCGATAGTACCGGCAACTGCATCGTATGTGTATGCCAGTCACTACGGTATCGAGAAGAGCCGTGGCGTAATTACATTGTCTGGCCAGTATACCATGACCGCCCCGCCGCTTTGGCTCAGGACAGGCACCGGGCCAAGAGGTTCAACGATTGGACCGAACGGCTCAGAGCGATAGATTTGCCCTCCCGTTGCCTTATTCCACACTGCGAATCGCTGCTCCGTGACATCACGCCGACCTTCCAACCCGTTGCATAATCTGCATTCGTGATACTTGGTGATGGAGGCGGCAACAAACTTTCCATCCGCCGTAGTGCTGATCGGCCCGTCTACATCAAGATGGGCATCGGAGAAGCGCCTTTCTTCCTTCCCCGATTCAACATCCCACAGGCGGAGAACTTGCTTTGGAGGCGACCAACCGGCGGGCTGTTCTTGCACCGTAACAACTTCCGATTCCCACGCGAAAGCCAAGCCACGCGGAGCATCAGCAGTAGAGAAGCTACCGAGGAGTTTGAGTCCTTTTGTTTCACGAATCTCTACATTCGGACCCTTGGAAACTGTTCGATCATTACTTGCGAGCAGAACGGCGAGTTTTGAGCCACTCGGAGACAGGTCTATTGCGGATAACTCTTTCCCCGCTGAAGGTTCCTGTTTCAGTTCGGCAACCTTCTCACCCGTTGTGAGATCGAAAATCCTGATGAGACCGAACCCGAACCGGCCACCATAAGCACTCACCGCAACAGCGTTGCCACCCGCAGAACAGACCATCCTTATGCCGAGGACGGTACCTTGACTATCGCGCTCGCGCAAATTTCCTAGGCTGATTCGGGACTCAACTTGATACGAGCTGGCGTTCATTACGTACAGGGTACCGATGAGATCATACGCAACAAGATACTTGCCATTGTTGCAGTAGCTCACGAATCCATCTGTTGACGACAGCGGCGCGTCCTTGAGCAGCAACGCACTAGGGATAGCGATCTTAGCGACAACCTTCGAAGCGGCTGGCTGCAACACCTGTATGGATTCAGTACTACTCCAACTCCCGTCTGCATTTTGCCTGGAGCGCCCGGTGTTAATGGCAACATAGCGCCCATCAGGAGAAACAGCAGCGGAGGCCATCGGTTCGTCCAACCGTATCGTAGACAACTGCGGTTGTGCGCCGATTCTGTACATTCCGCAGCTCGAAGCAAAAAACAAACAGAACAAAATCAAAATCGAGTTTTTCCCGAACGATGCCAAGTTCCAATTCACTTTATGCACCTCAATCAAGACCAGCAGAGTGGCGGAAAAATACCGAGCCGATGAAGACATCAACAACAGCGTGACCAACCATAGGCCCTAGGCCGTTGTTCGGGTTGAACCGATCAATATGCGAAGTTACGGTCAGACGACCGGTAAGCGGGTCTAAGCGAGCTTTCTCCGCATGGAGTCCGCCATCAAGTCGGACGCCCGGACCAAATCCATTCTTCGAAACATCACCCGGAGCTAAACCTTTCCTGCTAGCTTCCGCCAGGAATTTAGCCTGATCCTCCGGCGTCTTGAACGTCAGGGCATCCGTCTCATTTTTGTGACCACCCTGGTCAAAGGGCTTGTCCGCCGTGGGAGTTACAGTCGCCACGCCTGGCACATCCTTTTGCAGCGCATTAACTATGGGATCGCTGGGTGTGCTGCTTGAAGTTGTTGCTTGTCCGTTCTGCTGTTGGGCCTTCTGCTGATCCGTATTACAGTCTTTTTGTCCTTCGGAACATCCAAAACGAATAGGTTCCGTATGCCCATCTGGATCAACCCGAGTCAATGGATTGTTTCCAACGTAGGCATA
>Ga0224559_1000714_pt1 | contig 20567 bp, 15 predicted proteins | sample 714S33034metaG_FD_180676 | JGI IMG/M metagenome (GOLD analysis project Ga0224559, IMG submission 180676) | Peat soil microbial communities from Stordalen Mire, Sweden - 717 S3 30-34 | ecosystem: Environmental > Terrestrial > Soil > Wetlands > Peat | place: Sweden: Norrbotten County, Stordalen... | reverse complement strand
AATACGTGGTAAACATTGATTATTTTATCCCATGCAATTCCATTCTTGCTCCAGGAATACTGAAAGCGGATCCGCAAATAAGACCTAATGATGAAGTGATTGTTCTTGGAGATCGAGCACTCTGTGTAGGCAGGGCACTCATGAGCGGAAATGAAATGATAAAGTCCAATAGAGGAGTTGCTGTAGATATTCGGCACGTTAAAAAACGTTGAGCCTATTGTCTCAACAATTTAATTATTTATCACAGTAATCTCTGAATCCCTTCACATCTTCATTTCAGAGACAAAAAACGTCGTATACAATTATGAAAAAGTGGAAAAAGATTGGCAAACTTCAGGAATAATAAAACTTTATCTCAAAAAATGAAAAGTGATATTTTATCGTTGTTAGTCCCCTACAAATGGAAAATCGATATCAGGAATAAAAATTAAGATAAACACTCTAAAAAATAAACTTGGAATGAACGAAAGAATCTTAGTACATGAAGAGTAAGACGTAGAGTATATCGTGATAAGGAAAGTAAACGATGTCGGAAAGAGAAATTATTTAAAGCGTGAGGCTCGCCTGAGAAGATTTTGAGGGGATCTGTCAACTTCATCACAGATAATTCTGTGAGGGACAGGAAAAGGCAAGATGGAGTATGCCTGATTATCAGCACCTCGTAGACCCCAGCTTTCATCTGTTAGCAGGAAATAAGAATCTTCAAGCCTTATCCCCTTTGCTTTCAGGACAGAAATGACCTTTGGATCAGACAGATTTTTCCTGATCTCCTCTCCAACTTTTATTTGAGTGCCTAGACCCCCCTTTTTTACAATATAAAGTAGCTCATCTGATAGGATTTTGTCCATGGTACGGATTATTAGCCTGTAACATATCTTTTTTTTCGTAGACAATTCCTCATCTTTTTCGAGATAAAAAATGCTACGTCCGTTTCTGGCAATATCTGATAGAATATCTTCGCGCCGTGAAAAAGATTCAACTTTAAAGGTAGGAATATTCAGATAAAAGATAGGAAACTTTTTAGAAAGGCTGTCAGCAATTATCTGGTTTACTTTTTCTCTGGGTATGTATTCAAAGCTGACACTGGATCCCAAAAACTCCTTTTCAACTTCTCCCCTTTTAGCCTGAAAAAACTTTACAGCCTCAGTGGAGTCATTATAGATAATGATCTCCTTGTCATTCCCAGAAAAGATTTTAGCCAGGATGACTGCTAAATCAAGGGCTTCAAGTTCGCAATTAAGATTGCTTCCAAGGCAATTCTGGACTTTAGTGGTGGATTGGTGGAGCTGCCTGCCGTTTAGAAACACCGTACAGCCAATATATGAGTCATCATTATCATAATAAGAAGAATCACAGTACACTTCAAGCATGCTTAATTCCACCTGATTAATAGAAGGGCTTATCATACTTCAAACTCATAAACATAAACCAAGCATATGAACAATAATATAATAAGGCTAAAGATCAATGATTATTTCTACTAATAAAATATCATCTAGAAATATGTTGCGTATTAGTAAAATAAAAAAAGTTCTTAGTTTTTGATCGCCTTATATCGTTTGGTTTATTTTATTTCCAAAATGTACTTGGTGCCATGTTCTACTCTTTTGTTTTTACCTCATTAGGCTATTTAGATCAGATCTATATCAGTGCATAAAAACGCGAACTTTCGTCACACTAGAGACTTAAGAGAATTTAGATAAAACACCTTTGCATTTTATTATTGGATAGCTTAAATTCTGAACAATAATTTTTATTCATGAAGACTTTTACTTGTTTCACTTTTGGAGAAAAAATACATAAGTATTAAGTCAGTTGGTGACAAATTTGCTGAAATTGATCCCTTTATTTATTAGAAACCTTTTCGCATCATTTTTAAGCCAGATATTTAAACCGAACAGTTTTTTGAGGCAGACCTGGAGCTGAAGTAATCATTATTTTTGAAATTATTTCTTTAAAGCAATGGCTTAGTCTTTCAGATTTTGAACTTGAAAAATAATGTATTGATTGATTTTTGTAGGTAATTTATTGGTTTTCCTGAGTACATACAAGCAGTACCACAGTCTGATCATTCGGCAAAAGAATTATTGATAACTGTAAAGAAGAATAAATATAGGAACAGTTTTCAAATTCAACTTTATTGCCTTGGTTTGAAAATAAAACAGAGAATAATTCAGAACGCTACTTTTATCCATCCAGATCCTGGGCCTTAACAGCGGATAAACCTGAGAAAATTAAGAAAAAACGCAAAGGCCTGTATTGAATGCGGTGTCTGCGAAAAGAACGGCCCGTTCCATGTGGACATCCACGGCAAGATACGGGAGGCAATATATTATTTTGATAAGTTATGATAACTCCGAATCTGGAGGATAATTTCAATGAGTAAAAAAGTATTTGTGCATTCAGCCACGCCCTGCGAAAGCGCAAAAAAAATTCATGTAGCTTATTTTTCACATTTCCGGCAACACGCGCGTAATTGCTAATCAAATACACGAAAGCATCGCGGCGATATCTTTGAAATTGTGACCGTAGATCCGTATCCCAGCGATTACAATAAAGTTGTGAAACAAGCAAAGCAGGAACAAGAATCAGGTTATAAACCTACGCTGAAAACAAAAATTGAAACATCTCGAGTCGTATGATGTGGTTTTCATTGGCTATCCTAATCGGTGTGGTACGATACCTAGGCTGGTTGCAACCTTTTTGTCGGAACACCATTTTTCCGGAAAAACCATTGTACCGTTTTGTATATACGAGGGAAGCCGTCTAGGGCGAAACGCTACGGATATCACCAAGCTTTCCCCGCAGTCAACTATGCTGGATGGTCTTGCAGTCCGGGGCAGAAAAGTAAAAAATGCGCAGAATGAGGTATCCGAGTGGCTGCATTAACTTGGGCTGCATGAACTCGAAATGACAGAATAAAAAGTTTGTTTTGACATCAAAACACGACTAAGGATATGGAGGAGCATAAGATGAGCAAAAAAGTATTAGTGTTATCTGCAAGTCCAAGGAGAGGCGGAAATTCAGACCTCTTATGCGACCAGTTTATGCTTGGGGCAAAAGAATCAGGAAATCAGGTTGAGAAAATATTCTTAAGAGATAAAAGAGATTAATTATTGCCTGGCATGTGATGACTGTCAAGGTAATGGAGGCAACTGTGTTCAGAAGGATGACATGGCTGAAATCCTGGATAAAATAATAGCTTCCGACGTTATTGTTATGGCAACACCTGTTTATTTTTACACCATGAACGGACAGATGAAAACCTTGATTGACAGAACCTATTCTAGGTATCTCACAATAAGCAATAAGGAGATGTATTTCATTGCGACTGCCGCTGACAGCAGAAAGCAGGCAATGGAAAGGACTATGGAAGGATTCAGAGGAATTACCTCCTGCCTGAGCGGAGCAAAAGAAAAGGGTATTATTGATGGAACTGGTGCCTGGAATATGGGAGACATCAAAGGAAGCAAAGCAATGAAGCAGGCATATGAAATGGGAAAAAATATTTGCTTGGAGTGGAAATACAATGAACAGAGTAGAATCATGCGAACAGAAATTTAAGGAATTATTGTACCCTCTTCAAATTACATGGTAAAAAATAAATTTATATGGTCTTTCAAAAATAGCATATGATACAATCACAGATAGAATTTGGAACCCTAAAATAATAATTGATTTTATCCACATAAATTAGTAAGCAAAGAATATTCAACCCTTACAAAATAATTATTCTATAGGATTGAAATAATGGGAGAAAAATTGGAACCTTATTAAGTTGATAGAGAATTTTTTAACGTGGAAGTTATCTCAAAAATGTATGAGAAAAAGCTTGAATTTGTAATTGTAGCTAAATCCAACCGAAAAATTGAGAAATTTTTGAAAAGCACCTGGATGAGAATGGATTAAGATTTATAGATGAATTTTTTATTTGTTAATTTTTAAGGAAAAGTTGTAAATGAATATAAATAGTTATCAGCGACTACATAAAATATGAAATGTGATCTTTTAGAGGCTAACTAATTTTTTATCTCTAGATTACAAGAATCTTACACTTTTAAGGGGATTGAAAATATATAGAAAAAAATCTTTTTTTGAGAAAGTATCCAACTAGTTGAAAAAAAACAAATTAAGTTATAGAGAGTAGGAGCCGATAAGTAGCATTTATTGAGCTATTCTCTTAGTCTTTATTGCTCGATTATTCATAGAGATGATGAGATACTAATTCAAGGAGATTAGATATAGATCCACTAACTTCATCAACAAAAACTAAATTAACTTATACCTACAATAAACTTCATGAAAAATGATATCAAAATGTATATTTTTGCTAATTTAGACGATATTAATAGCTCAATTGATAACTATTCAACCTACTAAAAATAAGTTAATAAAATATATATTTTGATGCAACAGATACTTCTGATCACTAACTGATGGATAAATAAAAATAATGATCATATCCCAAAGTTAAATAAAATTAGTCCATCAAAATTCTCTCATTGAAGTTTAGAAAAGATAACTATAGATATTGCTTTGTTCATGTCGAATAGTTCTTATAATTGTGACAAAAATCTAGACTGTTTTAAATTATATATAAAATGGTATTATACTCATAAATATTATCAAATAAATTTGAGCTGAAAATAAGCTTGATTTCATCAAAAATTAGTAGATACTGTATAAATTAAGTTAGAAGTAAAAAAGGGATTGCTGTTAATAGAGGACATTTATTTTCTCTACCCCTTTCCAGCAAAAAAACCCATAATAAGAAGTATAAACCCCAGCCCCAGGAGAAAAAGAGGCAGATCAAAACCTTCAACTTGAGTTTCTAAGCCCTGTGATTCAGAAGGTTTATTGTCCGAAGAATTGTGTAGAGACCCATCAAGTGTTTGTGGAATAGGAAGCTTAGGATCTAGGTATTGATATTGATACACAGGTGAGAACTTGACCAAGACCCCGTCTGCACCTGCGTATACGGTGCTTACCGTTAGATTAAGAATTTCTAGAGAGTCACTTGAATATATAAATTGAGATCCTTCAGTGACAATGTCATTCTTAAGCAGAGTCCCTTTTCTACGAAGCTCAAGCCATACCCTTTTCCCTTCAGTATCTGTTCCTTTCACATAAAGCTGATAATCCTGCAAAAAAATATGATAGCTTCCAGATTTCACATAAATTTTATCTCCATTGATCAGAACATTAGAGAGCTTCTTCCCAGAACCGGTAGCTAAGGCAGGTGACATAGAGTAAAAGATAACTGAAAAGAATATAGATATAATAAGGAAAAAGGAAAATAAAGGGAGAATATTTATTATCTCATCTTCTTTCCTTTCGGGTTTACTTGGGGCGAGCATAAATGCATCTGCCTGCAATAATTTCTTCCCTGGTATCGTCTGCTTTTCTTATTACAAGAGCTCCGTCAGGAGTTACTCCCACAGCTTTACCTTCTATAATTCGTGAAGGCGTTATGACCTTAACATCTCTGCCAATGGTATCTGAAAGAGCAAGCCAGTCATTAAGGATATGTGAAAACGGCCGGGTCTTGAAATTTATGTACTGCTGCTCAAGCTCGAAGAGAAAGTTCTGAAGGAACGAAACTCTTTTTATATGTCTTCCAAGCTCAACTTTCAGAGTTGTCGAACCCGAACGTAAAGACTCTGGAATATCTGTTAAGTCCATATTCACATTAATCCCTATTCCCAACACTACATAGTCCACTCTATCCATCTCAGCATTTGCCTCGGTAAGGATTCCACATACTTTCTTCCCATTGATGCATACATCATTTGGCCATTTGATGCGTGCGTCAAGGCCTAAATCACGAATAGCATTTGCGACAGCAAGCCCGGCAACTAGAGTAAGTCTTGAAGCATGCCTGATAGGAATTCCTGGTTTGAGGATCACAGACATCCATATACCGCCGTGTGGGGAGATCCATTCCCTGCCCATGCGGCCTCTGCCTCCCTTCTGTATTTCAGAGATTACAAGCGTGCCTTCCTCTTCCGAAGCCGCTATTTCCTTTGCAATACTATTTGTAGAATTCACCTCCTCGAAATAATGAATCTTCTGCCCTAGAAGAGTTGCTTTGAGCCCCATCTGGATTTCTTCCGGGTACAGGAATTGAGGTACGGATTTAAGGACATAACCTCTTTTTGGGAATGATCCTATCTCATAACCATCAGTCTTGAGGGCCTTGATATATTTCCAGACCATTGTCCTGGAAATCCCTAGCTTGAGCCCCAGTTCTTCTCCAGAAACAGGGCTTTTCTGTGCATCTTTAAGTTCCTTGATAATTTGAGATCTTTTATCTCCCATCAATGCACCCCATATAAATCTCTATAAGTTCCACAGTATTTATTTCTTTAGTTTATTTTCCCATATCAAGATCATAAAAAATATGGTGCTAAGCAAAAAACCTGGTTCATGTTTTTTGGAAGGGAAACTTGTTAACGCTGCATTTTCTGGGCCATGCTGACATAGGCATACACTGCAGCTGTAATAGCTGCAACCTTTTTGTCTTTTGCTTCAATTGCCGAAGCTAGAGTATCACCCTTTTCAGCTTCTGATTTGACAATCTCTTCAACAGATTCCAAAATTTTATTATCTTCAATAAAAGCAGTTGTAATATCACCACTGCGAAAATCTGGGTTGCGCATGACAGCTTTATGGAATGGGATATTAGTCTTTACTCCCACAACTACATACTCATACAGAGCTCTTTCCATCCTGGCAATCGCTAAATCTCTTGTCCTTTCCCAGACACATAGCTTAGAGATCATTGAATCGTAATAAGGAGAAATTGTATAACCGGTATGTACTCCACTATCAACTCTGACGCCCGGGCCACCTGCAGATCGGTATCCTCGAATCTTTCCAGGGGAAGGAGCGAAGTCATTTAATGGATCTTCAGCGTTGATCCTGCATTCAATAGCATGCCCATTAATACAAATATCTTCCTGCAAAAAATCAATCTTCTCTCCCCACGCAATCCTGAGCTGTTCCTTTACAATATCAATACCAGTAACCATTTCAGTAATCCCATGTTCAACCTGCAAACGTGTATTGACCTCAAGAAAATAGAAATCACCCCTTGAATAAAGAAACTCTACAGTCCCTGCATTTACATAGCCAATTGCCTTCGCTACTTTTACTGCGGCTTCACCCATTTGTACCCTGAGTTCAGGGGTCATGATAGGAGAAGGAGCTTCTTCGATAAGCTTCTGATGTCGTCTCTGAATAGAACATTCCCTATCAGAGAGGTAAATTGTATTCCCATATGAGTCGGCCAGTATCTGAATCTCTATATGCCTGGGTTCCTCTAAATATTTTTCAATAAAAACCGAAGAGTCGCCAAAAGCCGAACCAGCCATCTGCCTTGTAGAACCGAAAGTAGTCACCAATTCTTCCCTGCAATGAGCTACTTTCATTCCGATTCCGCCACCTCCTGCAGATGCTTTAATTATAACCGGGTATCCGATGTTTTCTGCAAATACCTTAGCCTCGTCCACATCATCTACTGCATCTTTCGTCCCAGGTACAACAGGTACACCGGCTTTCATCATAAGATGCCTGGCCCGGATCTTGTTTCCCATCTCAGCAATCACATGGCTCGGAGGGCCTATGAAAATAGGTCCTTCCTCTTCACAACACTTTGCGAATGAAGGATTTTCTGAAAGGAAACCATAGCCTGGATGTATTGCATCAGATCCCGTATTTTTTGAAACTGCAAGAATAGCTGCCATATTCAAGTAGCTTTGGCTGGAAGGAGCCGGACCTATCAAGTAGGCCTCATCTGCATATTTGGCAAAAAGTGCATTTTTGTCGGCTTCAGAGTAGACACCTACAGTAGAAATTCCAAGCTCCCGACAAGCGCGCATAACCCTAATTGCAATCTCACCGCGGTTTGCAACGAGTACTTTTTTGAACATAGTACCTTCCACAGGTTATTTATCGAATTGACAGTATAATATCATCAGGAGATACAGTGTCCCCTTCTGAAACAAAGATTTCTTTAACGATACCTGAGTGAGGAGCATGAATAGAGTTCTCCATCTTCATAGCTTCGATGACAGCGATTGTATCACCTTCCGTAACAACGTCCTCAACTTTTACCTTAATAGAAAGAACCATACCCTGCATTGAGCTTCTCACAGCGCCTTCAACGGATTGAGCAATCGATTTTTTGGGAGACAATTCGGATATGGAAACTCCACTGTCTAGAGGCTCAACCTTTACTATATAGACATCTTCGTCCACCTCAACCTTGAAATGGTTTGGGATTGTATACTCATGCTGAACTGCAGTCGCATGGGTAACCATAGTGAGAGATTCTTCTTCGACTTCTCCTTTTAGGAACTTGGGAGCGATAGCTGGATAGAGAATGTAGGTAAGAATATCTTCCTCGGATTTTACGATACCCATGTTCTCAGCTTCTTTTTTTTTCGTATTATATTCAGGCTTCAGGAGGTCTGCAGGACGACAGTTAATGGGTTCTTCGTCTCCGATAATCTGACCTATGATCTCAGGCCTTAATGGAGAAGGGGATCTTCCATAAAGCCCGCGGACATAATCCTTCACTTCTTTTGGGATAACTTTGTAGCGTTCACCCATGAGCACATTAAGCACTGCCTGTGTACCCACTATTTGGCTCGTGGGAGTAACAAGAGGTGGATATCCGAGTTCCTCTCTAACTCTGGGCATTTCAGCTAGAACAGCCTCGTATTTATCAAGAGCATTCTGCTCCTTTAATTGAGATACCAGATTTGAGAGCATTCCTCCAGGTATCTGATAGATAAGGACATTGGTATCAATCTGTTCGGAGATAGGATCAAGAATTCCCCTATATTTTTCTTTTAAATTTTTGAAATATGCAACAACTTCCTTGAAAAGCTCCAGATCCAGACCAGTATCATAAGGTGTACCTTTAAGGGCCGCTATAACAGTCTCAGTGGCAGGCTGAGAAGTCCCCCAGGCAAGAGGGGAAAGTGCTGTATCCAGAATATCCACTCCTGCGCCGCAGGCTGCCATATAGCTCATCGGAGCCATTCCAGAGGTGCAGTGGCAGTGCAGAGAAATAGGGATGGAGATTTTTTTTTTCATTGCAATGATTATGTTAGTGGCTTCATTGGGGGAAAGCAAACCTGCCATATCTTTGATACAAAGGGAATTGCACTCAAGTTCTTCAAGTTGTGTCGCAAGTTCTACATACTTTTCAACCGTATGCACTGGACTTAGGGTATAGCAAACCGTACCCTGTACATAAGCACCAAGTTTTTTTGCCACTTTGATAGAAAATTCCATATTTCGGATATCGTTGACAGCATCAAAAATCCGAAAAACATCGATTCCATTTTCATAAGATTTCGTAACGAATTTCTCGACTACATCATCCGAATAGTGCCTATATCCAACAAGATTCTGGCCCCTTAAAAGCATCTGAGCATAGGTATTTTTCATCCTCTTCTTTATGTCTCTTAGGCGTTGCCAGGGATCTTCATTCAGATAACGGATACAACTATCAAAGGTAGCGCCTCCCCACATTTCAAGTGAGAAATAACCAATTTTGTCTAATTGTTCAACCACTTCGAGCATGTCCCTTGTTCGCATTCTAGTTGCCAGAAGAGACTGGTGCGCATCCCGAAGGACTGTTTCAGTAATTTTCACACTCATGGATGAACCTCTTAAAATAGAATCAAAATAAATAGTATACTTAATGGATGGATGGGGGTTAATCAAAAGTTTCTGAGCTCGATAGGGTTGAGATTTGGATTCTATTTGAGTAAAACGCATACGTTTTCTGATCACGATTCTTGGTACCATTTCGTGCGATTTTACCGAAACAAGTATTTTTTTGGTCAGATAAAAAAGGCATCAGAATCGAAAGCATGAGATAATCACTTTAAAGATCAAACGGCAATATTCTATGGATATTGCCCTTTGATTTTTAAATATACAATTGTTAACAAGTATATACTTTTCGCCTGTTAACATTAAATAAGTATATAGTAGGAAAAATAACAGAATTATTAGGCCCCCAAAAAAATCCATTCTTTAAGGGGTAACAAACCTTATTTGTAGATTAGAGATGGTTATAGTTCTCTCACAATAGAAGTACAGAGAATTTTGATAAACATCTGATTTTCAAGAATCAGTTATATACCAGTTATAAATACACGACAACATCTACTGGTTTATCAAAATACTTTACATATAATACGAATTTTGTTACCATTTAAAAAATCACAATTTTATTCTGAAATAATTCCGCCTCAAAACTAATTTAACATGATAGTAAGTAATGAACTAGTTTCCCCACGTACTCTCATGGCAAATCTACAACAGAAAGGTCAGAAAATTCCTTAATCGATGAACAATGAATGATACTGTGACATAAACTTTGCCTCCCTAGCTCGCAAAAGCTCCTGCCCAATGACTCAATGGACATGTAATACCTCCCTTCTCCATCTATCCCGTAATCCTATTTAATCTCAGCCCATACACTTTAATCCACTTTAATCCATATTGTGATTTTCCTATTCTAATATAAAGGCGCTTTAAATCATCTTAGCCTTCTCATCATCAATTTAGGATGCAACATTCTAAATTGTCCTGAATCACTAAGAACGTTCAGAAAGCAAAAAAGAGATTATCTTTATAAATTTATACTAATAAATCTTCTTTAACTATTCAGGTAGCCTTAATATGTGACTACACAATTTTACCTCGGGAAAAAAATTGGACGTAAAATGAATTTATTTTTATTGCTGATAAAACATGAAGAAATTCTTGCTCTTTGTGCTTCAAATCCTAAAGTTATTGCTTATTATTTCTATCGGCGCTCAAGGAGCTAAGTCAACTATAACCTTAATGGTTACAAATTTCGTATTATTTTCGAATTTTGAATTGATTGTAATTATAGTCAACTAAGGAAATATTCATACATATATACAACGATAACCGTAGTTAACACCTTGGAAAAAGGAGTCAATCGTTGAATTGACTATAACGGATTTCGATAAGCCACTGATTTTCACGAGTACTGTATATACAATTTATAAGCATATGACAAAATTTGTAGTTATCAAAATCTCCGATAGTTTGGAAGATATTTGACAAAAAAAGAGTCATTTTAGAAAAAGTATTAACTTTGTTTGTACAACCCTGTATTAGATATGTTTGTAGAGGCTCAGCATAGTTTTTTTCCAAAGCTTCATATTGGCTTTTATTTAGTCGAATATTTATTTGTTAGGCCTATAATTAAGTATAAATAATATGTACAAAGTATATAAATATATCCATTTGTTACGAATAAGAGAGGATTCGATTGATACTCTATTGATGTAGGTAATCTTTTTTAAAATCCACACTCCTATCTCATAAACTGGATAACTGATTCCAAAATAAAAAAAATGGATCAGAATATATCTTTTAGTTTTTTACTGTTGCTTTTTAAGCCTTTCTAAAAAACCATTCAGACCTGCTTTATGTCTGGCTTCATCCAAAGAAGCTCTTTCAAAAAAAAGAGCAGCTCTTATGTTGCCTTGCTTTCTAGCTATTTTTGCAGCTTCAGCTTTCTCAAATTCAGCTTTGCTTTCTCCTGATAGCATCATTTCCAGATTATCAAGGGTTTTTTCTTTAACAAGTCCAAGAATCTCAGCTACTTCTGTAGCATGCCAGGCCTCATCCATAGCTATCTGGCGGAGGTATACTGCAATATCTGCAGGTCCTTCACTCTCAGCAATTTTGGACATTGCAAGATACCATCCAACCTCAGTGGTTTCCCCTCTAAAAGTGTCGTTTAATATCTGTTCAAGATTCATTAAATCACCATTTCTTCTTTAAAATAATCGCATCAATGACTTTAATTATGTATTGGCCTTCGAAAGTAGGTTCTAGCTGCATTTCAGGAATAATAGAACTGGTCCTACAGCTTTATTTTTATATCTGATCCAACAAACTTAAATCTAATATATTTGGGAAAATTAATAAAAGTTCTGGCTGCAAATCAAAATCGCGGTTTTACACCCCACTACAAGCAGTTGGGTATGTTCAAGCCACAGATTTGAATATATATAAATTATTCAAAATGAAATCTTTTAATTTGCTTATATGCTTTTTCCTTTTCTGGTTCCCCTAATTTTCAACATGGCTTTTAATTACATCGGAGGTGGTACCATTACCCCAGTTTATTTCCTCAGATGAAAAATGAATTTTTTCAATCGAATTGTAATTGATATAATTAAAAGATGAGATCATATGAGGAAATTATTATTTGTGGTATTTTTGAGCCGGAATCACTTATTACTGTTTCAAAAGAATTATTCGAAAATGTTGCAGCATGAAATAAAAAATTAAGAACTTTTTGATAGTTATAATTTACTTTATAAGGTAAAGGTATTATATCAACAATACTATATAATATAAAGGATGCATAAGTAAATTGAATGTATATGTAGAAAAAGTAAAATAATTTTTGTGTTATAATCAGCGACTTTATTACCTTAAATGGTTTTAGATATATCTTTTGATTTGTATAAATTACTACGGGGCCGGAACTACTGACAGAAGTTAAAATACTTATATGAGTAAACAAATAAGTGATTTAGCGCTAGAAGTATACTTGAATTCTCGATTGCTCAAAATGAAAAACTTCAGAAAAATTAAAAGATAACATTTTTGAGATTCTGGGTCCTTCCTTATAGTGTTCAGAAAAGTCTGGCGTAACATAAAATTAAAATATAAAGTGATTAATAAAAATATTCAATTATTGAAACAAAATAATTTTTGAGTATAATTAAAAACCTCTAACGAACAAATAAAATAAATTCCCAAACTGAGAGATTATTTGTAATTTAAATTTGTACAATTGTATTATGTCTGCAATATTTAGATTAATCAATTAAAAATCTTAAGTACGAGATAAGGAAGCTATAGAGCATGATTTTTATGTTTACTATGGAGAATACAGAAGGTTTCGATCAGAAAACTCTTGATAAAATGAACGCTGAAGTCAAAAAAACAATGAACAAACACGACCCAAAATCGAACAATTATACTAAAATCTGTGAGCAGGTTGAAGATCATATCTTCGACAAATATTGTTCAGAAATATTTAGTCCATCTCTTAAATTATAATAATTTACCGGCAGTGTAAACTGTATTCCCGGTAAGTTGCAATTTGATTTATTTTTCACCTAGTTTTTAATTTTTGTTCATGTTTATAAATTGTGGTAAATCATAACCTCAAGACTCTCTTGACAATATTCCTAAAAATTAAGGCACTCTTGCTTTTCGGATTTGATCGAAGACTCCAGAATACCACCATAAGTGTATTTCTACCATGTCCAGTAGCGCCTTCAACTCCACAAATGGTTCCTTTTTCAGGAATCATATGATGTTCCTAACGTTCTTTTCTTTGGAAGTATAGAATTCAAAAAATGTTGTCTCTCATGCCCCTTTAGGAATTAGATTCCCTTAATTTTTCATCCATAATCAAGACAATCTTTACCCCAGGAACAAAACTCAGATAACCCCTATACTTAAATAATTTTAACAATACTGCTGAGATCATAATAGGATCCATAAGAGAGAGTATTTGATAAATTTCAGGCATTTGAGTATTGGGAAGGTTATCGAAATTCTCTGTAAATTATCAAACTTTCAGTACATCAGCAACGTTTTAGATTCCCATTCCTTTCATAGCTATTTTTAGGGTTAACTGGACAATTAATTCATCTCTGTGAAGATTATTTTAAAAGGTATTTGTTCGATCATTGAACACTTTACCTCATTCGCGGATAATATTTTTTTTGAACCCTCTGGTTATTTATTTAACATATGCTTTTGCCTTCTACATTTTTTTCTCAGGAATTCCACAAAATCGGCGTTCTACACTTTTGAAAATGTAGATAAACTCCTAAATTTCGTCATTATGATTATAAATGGCATATATAGTACTCGTGAAAATAAGAGGTTTATCGAAATCCTCTTGTTTACATCTGAGAATGTCTGATTAATTAAAAGTCAGATTATTTTTTAAGCAATAATTATATTGAGAAAAAATATATGGTATTTTTGTATACATATATGGAAAGTGGATAGAGTTTACAACCCGGATTTGGATAGAAAAGATCAGTTAACTTCGATTTTTTTTATTAATTCGTCCATCAAAATTCTAGAATATATAGCATGATATTATACTATTAAATAAGTATAACCCGGGTCCAAAAATCGCCTAACCTGTAAAGAGAACTGTAACAACTATTGGTTCAACAAATTAAATTCTCCAAGTTTCATGGAATCTTGTAAATAACTGTTGATCTTCTGCCAAAGGGCATCCCAGAAAATATTAGGGAAACATGCAATATATACATCTAAGCCCTCAAACGAGGCTTATTATTCGATTATCAGCGTATCAATAATTTTCTCTGCAGCCTTTCCATCTCCAAAGGGATTGTTCCAGCTCTTTTTTCCATTCGTCATTTTGACAGCTGATTGCATGATGCGATCCGATTCAACCCCTGCCAGTATGTTCGAGCCTACTTCAAGTGTTTCAGGTCTTTCCGTATTATCTCTAAGTGTTATGCAGGGTGTTCCAAGAATGCAGGTTTCTTCCTGAACACCGCCAGAATCAGTAAATACAAGTCTTGCATTAGCTTCAAGCTGAAGGAACTCCAGAAAACTCACTGGCCTTATAGACGTGATATCTTCCAATGAAAAACCAAACTCTTGAATCCTTTTCTCAGTACGCGGATGTACAGGAAATACCACAGGCATAGAGTATTCTTTTTGAATCATGGAAATACCTTTCAATAGTTTACTCATCTGTTCCCTATTATCGACGTTTTCAGCCCTATGGAATGTGAGAAGGAAGTATTCTTTTGATTTCAATTTCAAATCATTCAAAACATTTCCTTTATTATTAGAAATCTCTAAATTTTGAAAAACAGCGTCAACAATTGTATTACCAGTTACAAATATTTTGCTTTCTTCAATTCCTTCTTTCAGCAAATTTTGCTTTGAGAGCTCGGTGGGAGCAAAGAGAATATTCGAAACATGGTCCGCAACAACTCGATTTATTTCTTCTGGCATGCTTCTGTCATAACTTCTTAGGCCGGCTTCCACATGTCCAACTTTTATGTTCACTTTGGAAGCAGCAAGAGAACCAGCAAGTACAGTATTTGTATCGCCCTGAACTAACACCACATCTGGCTTTTCATCAAGAATGACTTTTTCTATACCTACCATAATTTTACCTGTCTGCTCTGCATGACTTCCAGAGCCTATCTCAAGATTATAAGCTGGTTTCGGCAATTCAAGATCATCGAAAAAAGCCTTATCCATCTCAAAGGAATAATGTTGGCCAGTATGCAAAACAAAATAATCAAGGTTCCTTTTTTCACATTCTCTTATCAGAGGAGACATTTTAATAATTTCGGGTCTTGTGCCTAAGATTATAAATATATTCATTTTGAGATCCCCATTTTAAGAATAAAACTATCTTAAAGTTGATTTTATCAAATTTGTAAATTTTATAGCTGAAGTATAATATCTCCGATAATTAAATTTAATGCTACCTCATTAAATAGTTAAAATTCTGATAAATATGTACTTTAACAACTCTGCTGATGCCCATTTACTTTGGATAATTCCTCTTTCCCTTGCAGGCGTGTTCATCTCTAAAACTTCATTTTCTCTTTTTTTGCTTAATCCTCTTGACTCTGAAAGAGTTAAAAATAAATGCAATAAAACCTCATCTAATTATGTATCCTTTTATTCTCCTTGAAAAGCCTACTATTTTTTCCCTTTAGATCCTTTATGATTCAGTCAAAAAAAACAATATCAATATCCATTTTCAGAAGAATTCAATTAGCAAATTTCGATTGACTTGTATTATATAATTGTCGGCTATTGATTATGTTTTTTTTAATTTTTCATCAATTAGTAATCAAAAGTACCTATTGAATCAAAATAAATATCAATCAACTGATTTTTGGTAGGCTAAGATAGTTGCGAGATTCGGGAAGATTTTGATAAATCCCTACTTAATACTCTCTATTATTATTCTGTCAAAAAGTTTTATTCAGTTTCCCGTAAATTTATTGATATTTCAACTTTGATTATATACATATTTTTAATAGTTCTAAGCAAATATTATTTCTCAACGTTGTTTGGATCTTTTTTGCCTCGACATTGGAGCAGGTATTTGAGCTGGCGTAGGAGTTGATTGACGAGTACCAATAAATTGTCCAAAAGCAGCTCCACTGGGTTATGAATATTTAGTTGTAATTCTATATCTATTAAATGATTGTTATCAAAAAATAACGACAAATCCAAGTGGTTAGAATTTGATTGCTGATGGGCTTAAGTGTGAGTATAGTTCAACGATATTTGATAGTTCATTAGGCTATCAGGATATAAAAATTGTTAAAGGTGGGGATATTGAGACAAAAATAGTATACCTAGTAAAAGGATATTCAACCATGCTCATGTATAATATAATGGAATATGTGGTATGGGTCCGAGCTTTAAACAAGTTAACCATTATGGGACTCAAAGTTTATCATTAATTGGAGAGTGAGTTACCGTTAACGATGCACACATCAACAGTATCGTATTTACTTCATGAATTTTAGTTATCTGTTTTGCAAAACAGTATTGAATCCCTTACTTTATAAAGTTATTTATTTCAGCTCTTTTTGAACTCTGACCTTTTTTCTATACAACCCACAAACTGCATTTGCTCAATATTCCACAGCATCTTTTAGTTCTTCTATTCATTTGTTTCCTGATAATACTCAACGTATCATTTACGGATAAGATCAATGGGAGATGTAATAAGTAATCAATTATTAACTTGTAAAATACAGAACATGAATATTTTCCAGCAGTATTTTGGTTTTTGGCAGCTTTTGTATCTTTGCCCCCGATTCCAAACTTGATTGAACCCGAGTTGAATATTTATGGGTGCAGTATCATTTCAAGACTGACCAGGGTATGAAGAACTTGACCCGTGAGGAAGCGGAGAGATTAAGTGGAACTGATCCTGATCACGCTACTAAAGACCTATATGAGGCTATCAAAAGAGGCGATTATCCATCCTGGACTCTAGAAATGCAAATAATGACCCCGAAACAGGCTGAAAATTATCGTTTTGATATTCGGGATATTACCAAGGTATGCCCACATGGAGATTTTCCGCCTATCAAGATAGGTAAGCTTGTATTGAACCGAAATCCAACAAATTACTTTGCTGAAGTGGAGCAAGCAGCTTTCAATCCTTCAAACCTTGTGCCAGGCATTGGCATTTCTTCAGACAAGATGCTGCAGTCAAGGCTTTTTTCTTATCACGAAACTCATATTCACCATCTTGGTCCCAATTATCACCTGATCCCTGTGAATGCGCCAAAGCACTCGCCTGAAAATAATTACCAGCGTGACGGATTCATGCGTGTTGATGCCAATGATGGCCGCGGACCCAATTACTGGCCAAATAGTTTTGGTGGTCCTGTTCCAGATCCTGCTTTTCTGGAACCCTCATTCGAAGTATCGGGACTCTCAGCTCGTACGCCTTATATATACCCTAACGATGACTTTGTACAACCAGGCAATCTGTACCGTGACGTCATGATGGACCAGGACCGTGAGAACCTAATAGGAGATATTGTTTCCCATCTCTCATCTACCCAGAAACTGGTACAGCTCCGGCAGACAGCCCTATTCTTCAAAGCTGATCCAGACTATGGAAGCCGTGTAGCTAAGGGTCTCAGTCTCGATATAAAGGAAGTTGAGCGCCTTGCTAACATGACCGCGGAAGAGCGTGCCAGAGCAACTGAAAAATGAAATAATTTTGGATAATGGCTCCATTTAGCTGTAAAATTCAAATAAATATTTTTTATGGTGAAAACAATTTATTTATTATCTTTAGGACTTATGCGGTTGAGGTACAAAATCAAGCTCAATAGAAACTGATGTATATTTATAGTTTAGATAGCTAAAGGTCCAATGCTATTAATTTTCCAGTTCAACCGCACAAGTCCTGTTAAATGCAAATATTTACTTTCAAAACTGTGAGCCACCACCTGCAAATTCTCAAATTCAAAATTTGTCTTTTTTTGATTCAATATCAAGCTGGAGTCTAATTCAATCTGATAGCAACATTTTGACTTTATGAGATCCAGTTATCGCAATAACATCTATGCATTTTTCTTTGGATCAAGGTAAAAATGTCCTATAATTTTGGCTGAAAAATTAGAAAATACATAGGTTTTGATACAAAAAAACGATTATGTGTTGAAAAGACACGGGTTAAGATAGTAGTGAAACGGTTTATGTAAATTAATAGGGTAAAAAGTGGAGAAGAAAATTTAGCGAATTATTGAATTTGTATGCATCAAACTCTCTATAAGTTTATCCATCATTATATGGTTGATATTTTCAGGATAAGTTTTCAGTGTAATAAACGCTTGCAATTTATGCATTAAAGCATATGCTCTTGCTGCACAAAGACGGAACAAAAAAATTTGCGATGAAATTTAAAAGTATTCTTGGAATAACACCACCAGATAATAGAAGACGACTTTCGATAGTGTTACACTTATTTCATCACTGGATTTTGGAACTGAGTCAATAAATAAAAATATATATATACAAAGTTAGTTTTGAATCTGTACATATATCTACATATTGTTTAATCTAATTAGGAGTCCTGAGAACAGATCAATGAATAAGTGCCTTAGAATGCCTCAATGTGAATTTTTTAGAATAAACTTTTTGTAGATCTAAGATAAGATAGAGCTTCTGCAGTCGAATGGCCAAATTGGTTAATAGGGTTAATTTTATTAGCTTTTCGGATTACTATAGACCTATAGAAAAGCATCCGAGTTGATAACAAAGTGCGACCTGTCTCACAAAGAGTGAACGTAAAAAAAATCCATGAAAGTAATCCCAAATTTGAAAAATATACCTCTGAGCTTCTGATCCTTAAGCCTGAAGGATACCCCTTAAGCGGCATGATGGAAGAATATCCTGTAATTGAAAATAGGGATGTTTTTGAGTTTTATGCTCGAGAACAGTGGAATGGGCACATTGCTCGCAAGGGAGATTATCTTTTTGACCGACGAATGTTTCCAGATTTTGCTTACCGAATTATAGAAGTGGAACCTGCAGAATCAATAATAGGAAATTCAACATCGATTATTGTAACTGAAGAAAAAAATGGTTCCCCCTCCACGTTAGAGATAAAGGATAGCATTAAATTTGAAGACGTAATTGGACAGGAACTTGCAAAGCAGAAGTGTAGGCTGATAGAACGATTCCTGGAAGATCCCGAGCGTTTTGGAAAATGGGCTCCAAGAAACATCCTTTTTTTTGGGCCCTCAGGAACCGGAAAAACTATGCTTGCAAAAGCCCTTGCAAATAAGACCGATGTGCTCATCATCCCTGTCAAAGCTACCCAGCTTATTGGAGAATATGTAGGAGAAGGAGCCCGCCATATTCATCAGCTTTATGACCGGGCAGAAGAGATGGCTCCCTGTATAATATTCATAGATGAACTTGATGCTATAGCTCTGGACAGAAAATTCCAGGAATTAAGAGGAGATGTAAGTGAAATCGTAAACGCGCTTTTGACAGAGATGGATGGCATTATGGAACGTGAAGGGGTATGTACAATTTGCTCCACAAACAGAATTTACTCACTTGACTCTGCTGTAAGAAGCAGGTTCGAAGAAGAGATCGAATTTGTTCTCCCAGGAGAAGAGGAAGCTCTTCGAATATTCGAATCAAATATGAAGACATTCCCCTTGCAAGTAGAAAATTGTAATTTCCAGGCCCTTGCAAAAAAAACGAAAGGACTTTCAGGAAGGGATATTGTAGAAAAGGTCTTGAAATCAGCTTTACACCAGGCAATTATTGAAGACAGAGAGATAGTGACGTGTAAGGATTTCGAAAATGTCCTTGCAAAACTTGGAAAAAAGGAATTCCCGAAGGATCCCTCTGAACTCTATGTTTAAACTGCAAAAATATAACAGTGTATAGAGTTTTCCTACAAAATTACAACTTTCAAGAAGTTATAAGAAAGGAAATTACACATCTGAAGAACCAAATTACAGAAAGTACACTAAAGAAGACTTCGATGACCCCAATCTTTCGACATGTGCTTATAGATGGTATATAATCAACTTATAAAAATCATAGGTTTATGAAATCCTCTCAAATTTAATCTTGACTTCACAACAAAATCTGCGACATTAACAACGATATATTATGCCACTTTTTAAGGTATAACATTTTTAAGGTACTATTATTTTTGATAGTATCCAGGAGTTATTAATTATTTCAGTCGAATACCCAGTTACTTGCTGCGGGGATGGAACTTCTTGACAATCATTATTAACCAACTGATTTGTATTTTAAGCTACCTTTGCATTACAAAATGGGATTCCGTTGCAAAAAATCCTTTCTAATGATACAATAGAATAAAAAGGAAATCAAAGATAGTAATATGCTATCTAATTCCTTTAAATGGAAGCACTATGAAGGAGAAATTATCCTATTGAATGTAA
>Ga0224559_1000712_pt1 | contig 20602 bp, 18 predicted proteins | sample 714S33034metaG_FD_180676 | JGI IMG/M metagenome (GOLD analysis project Ga0224559, IMG submission 180676) | Peat soil microbial communities from Stordalen Mire, Sweden - 717 S3 30-34 | ecosystem: Environmental > Terrestrial > Soil > Wetlands > Peat | place: Sweden: Norrbotten County, Stordalen... | reverse complement strand
AACGGACATGCTGATCATAACAGCCAGACCCTGGCAGATGGCCAGTGTCCAAAAACGGGAATCTTTAAAAATGGTCAGAGTGGAAACTTTATGAACCGCCTGTGCCGTTGATGATTGATGGATTATGGTCGTTTTATCTCCATCCGGCAAGAGGCCGTATGCTTCCGGATTTGTTTTCCTCATCAGCGTTTGGGAAACAAGAATTCCGATCATCAATGTAATAACGCCTAAAGCCATAAGCCCGACCCGCCAGCTAAATACTCCAACAATATATCCGGACAGCGGCGTCAAGGTAACTGTTCCCAGACTTATTCCCATGGAAGCAAATCCGATAGCCAGCCCCCGCTTGTTGATAAACCATTTACTGACGGAAGAACTACAGGCGACAACACCCATTCCTGCCGCTCCCGCCCCGACCATCAAACCATAGCTGATATACAAACCAAGAGGTGTGCTTACAAAACCAGTCAGGATATAACCGCAGGCGGCAATAATAGCTCCCGCCGTTGTTATCCAGCGCGGCGCAATGCGATCCAGCATGCGGCCGACAAAGATTGAGCCGAGGGAATAAACGAGCATATTGATTGCAGCAGCCAGCGATATTACCGAACGCGACAAGGCGAATTCCGCCGCCATCGGTTTGAGAAAAACGCCGAAACAGTAACGGGCTCCGTAATTTATTCCCATTACCAGAAAAGCGCCGCTTACAATGTACCAGCCCCAGAAGATTTTTCGATTATTTTCCATTAATACATTCTCATTTTAACAGAGCATAAATTTCCGCCGTTTCCTTTACCATTAAATCACTTTATGATAAACATAAGAAACAAATAGCTCAATCTGAATAGAACGGATAATCAAAGGTCAAAGGCAGATTTGAAATTGCAGTTCGACTATGACATTTAAATTGACATCCGATTTTTAACATCTTCTATAAAATTTATTGTGAAACTCCAATTTTCATAACGAAGTGTATGGAAATTGGCAAGTTGTAATGAGACCCAAGCTTTAATGAAACTCAGATATTACAAGCGCAGCATAGTAATATCTGCAAGTTGTAATGAGACTCGCTGAAAACGAGCGAAGCGAAGTTAGAAGCGGTAGTCGAATTATCCCACGTGCGAAGCTAAGTGGGACTAAATGAACCTCAAATATTACCAATGCAGTTTATTCCGCATAGCGGAGGGTAGCATACCCGTGATTGTAAAATATTTCTCTTGCCGGAAAAAATTAGAATTTTGTAATTAAATCGTTCCATTCTGATATAAATGTGATATAAATTAAACCTATTTTTATCGGAGGCTATTATGGCGGATAAGTCAAAGTTAGGCATGGAATTTCCAACCTACACTTTTGTAGTAGAAAAAGAGAAAATTGCTGAGTTTGCTGTTGCCGTTTCTCAAAAAGACAACAGAGAACAAATCAATCCCATTTACTATGATGAGGAAGCCGCAACAAAAGCAGGTTATCAAGGGATACCGGTTCCTCCGACCTTTCTTACCAGTTCCTTTTTCTGGACAGGCGGCGGCCTGATAGGCACAGCTAATATTTTAGGAATTGATTTAAGCAGGCTTCTGCACAGAGAAGAAGAATATGAATATTTTGGCAACATCTATGCTAATGATGTTATTACCCGCAAAATGAAAGTTGTCGATATGTTAAAAAAGGGGAATGGAAAAAAGAGTGTGGAAGTTACTGTTCTGGAAGCGGAACTGATAAATCAACGAGGCGAACTGGTACTCAAATCCCGCTCAAGATTGATAGAAAAATAGGAAGATGAATATGGACGTAAATTATGATGATATTGAAGTTGGGAACAAAATGCCCGCTTATACTTCCGCGCCCATTACCAGAACACATTTAGTCCGTTATGCCGGAGCTTCGGGTGATTTTAATCCGCTTCATTATGATCAAACTTTCGTAAAAGTGATCGGCATGAATAATGTTATTGCCCATGGCATGTTGATTATGGGTATTGCAGGCGAAGCCATTACTTCCTGGATCGAAAATAAATATTTAAGAAAATTCAACGTCCGTTTCTTAAGTATGACAGAACCGGTCGATTGGGATGATACAGAAAACACAAAAGATAGAGCAACAATTATAGTTAGCGGCGAAATAGTCAAAAAGTTTGAAGAAAACGGTGAAAAAAGAATTCAGTGCGACATCATTGCTCAAGATGCTTTAGGCAGCAAAAAGCTCTCAGGATTTTTTATTGCAGCCCTGCCTTAATCACGGGTATGAACCCCAAAGCAAGCTGCGAGGTATTAAACCCTCCGCTTCGCGGGATAATTCGACCTACAAGCTTCAGTGCACTCTGTTTCGGAAGCTTGGGTCTCATTACAACTTACCATTCCGTGGCGCCTATAGTGACCCCATGGTGCCCTTTAGGGTATTTAGGTTATTCGCTTGGGGAATTGGAGTTTCACAATAATCTTCATCTTATATAATTGTTCTTTTTATCTATAAAACATAGGTAATTTTATGAAAGCCCACATTTTAATAATTGATGACGACGCGGTCGCCTGCGAGTTTTTGCAGGAAGCTCTTTCGCTTGAGGGCTATGAAGTAAAAGCCTATACATCAGCCAAGGAAGCTTTGGAACAAGACCTTTCCCGATATGATCTGCTTATGTCCGATATTCGCATGCCTGAAATGGATGGTTTGCAGTTCCTGGATCAAGTGCACAAAAAATGGCCGAATTTGCCGGTGATTCTTATGACTGCTTATGGTTCTCTGGAAACAACAATGGAGGCAATAAGTCTGGGCGCCTGGGATTATATCAGCAAACCTTTTTCACCGGAAGATTGCCGGGCTATTGTAAAAAAAGTGTTGGAAGTTCGGGAACTGCGTGAACGGCGCATGAAATTGCAACCGGAAACAACCGAAGATCCGAAATTGATTGGTTCGTCAGCGATGATGGTTGAATTCTACAAACAAATTGCCCGTATTGCCGATGCGTCGGCCAGTGTCTTAATAGAAGGTGAAAGCGGAACAGGAAAAGAATTGACTGCCCATTCTTTACACAATATGTCTTCACGCAGTGACAAACCTTTTGTTATAGTTCATTGTGGAGCTATTCCCGATAATTTATTGGAGTCTGAATTATTTGGTTATGAAAAAGGCTCCTTTACCGGAGCTGATCATCAGCATGCCGGATTGTTGGAATCAGCAGAAGGCGGAACTGTTTTTCTCGACGAAATCACGGAAATGTCGACGTCTCTGCAAGGAAAGTTTTTGCGGTTTATGCAAAATGGCGAAGTAAGAAGAATTGGCAGCCATGATGTTCGCAATGTAACTGTAAGGGTCGTGGCGGCGGCCAATAAAAACATTGACGAAGAGGTAAGCCTCGGCCGCTTTCGTCTGGATTTGTTATACAGATTTATTGTGCGTTTGCGTGTCCCGCCATTGAGAGAGCATAAAGACGATATTCCATTGCTCATTGAATCATTACTGAAAAAGTTTGGTTATCCAAATGTGCGCATTTCGTTAGAAGCGATGGAATTACTTATAGCGTATAACTGGCCGGGTAACGTGCGGGAAATGGAAAATGTTCTGCAACAAACCTTGTTGCTTTCACCTTTCGCGGTTGTCCTCCCGGAAAATTTGCCGGAACATTTTCAACAACAAAAAGAAAATAAGGAAGACGTTGCCTTGTCCAATATATCTCCGTTAGAGGCAGCGGAAAGAGATAAGATATTACAAACGCTGAAGGAGACTTCCTGGAATCAAACTAAAACCGCACAGCTTTTGGATATTGACCGGAAAACATTGCGCCTGAAGATTCGCCGTTATGGCTTATTGGACGAAAAACTTTCCGCAGATTAAAAATCATCATCTGATTTTTTTACCATTTCTAAATCAAAGATGATATTGAGGCGGCTAGGCGGAGGCGACGATGCGTATATTAATACGTTGAGGAAGCCGACAACGACGCCAACAAAGATAGCGCTTTGATTTAGAATTGGTATTAATTATCTTTGAATATCGGCAGGTAAAGAATAATAGAAGTTCCTTGACCCAGCGAGCTTTTTATCTCCATTTTACCACCGTGAGTTTTAACTATGTCGCGGACAATAGCCAGACCCAGTCCGCGCAAGCCCTCATTTTGTCTTGTGCTAAAGAATGGTTCGCATGCTTTTTCGATCATATCGGGCGGCATTCCCGTGCCTGTATCATTGATAGTAACTGCTACCAAACCATTTGGAGAGATAGTTTGAGCTGATATAGTTATTTTCCCTCCTTGCGGCATTGCTTCCAGAGCGTTTTGAATTATATTCATCAGGGCGGTCTGAATGCGATAACGATCGACGTATAAAGGTTTGATCACGTCGTCAATATTCACTTTCATTTCTACTCTATTTTTTTGCATGAAGGATTCAACAAGCGGCAGTGTCTCACTTAAAATTTCCTGGATAGTGAACACTTCAAAATGAGGCTCCGGAAGGCGTGTGGCCTTGCGCACATTTTGAATGACGTTATCCAGCCGCTGGGTTTGTTGGACAATCAATTTTAATTTATGGGCTACATCCGGCGGCCAGCCTTCTTTCTCCAAAAGAAGGTTAGCCAGACCTCCAATGGAATGGAGCGGCGTACCCAGATCATGGGCGATATTAGCCGTTAAATGCCCTAAAGCAGTCAATTGTTTCAGATCGGCAACTTGTTTTTGCAGTTGAACAACCTTGAGCGTTTCTTCGCGGACGCGATCTTCCAAATGCCTGTTTAAATCAAGGTTTCTAGTAATTACATCCTGAATTTCATCAGCCATCATGTTAAAGTGTTTAGATATCTGTCCCCATTCATCCGGGTGAACTATGGGAATTCTGTTTACATATTGTCCTTTTTGAAATTCATCAATTGTCTGAATGATCATCTTTAGCGGTCTGCCGATTATCCAGCCATAACTTAATCCTAATATAAAAAGAATGAATAGTAATAATCCTATACTGCTGAAAATCAGCAATTGTTGGGCGCTATTCATAATTTCGGCATTCGCGCGCGAAAAACCAATAATACCCACGACGACGTGCGAGCCTTTTATATCTACTGAAGCAGGATAAAGCAAACCCAGCGCTGGACCGCTTTCCGTTTCTATTTTAACATAACGTACCTTGTTTTTTGCGCTGGCGGCAAAGACAATATTATCAGGCCATTCATATTGGACCCGGCTGGCACCGGTAACGTAATCAACGTTGCCATGACTGATGTCAAAAATATCAATTCTTGCCAGACGCACATCGGTTTGAATGAAGTCTTTAAGAGCCGAATCAAGGGCATGAAGCCCCCGTTTTGTCGGGAAAAATTGATAAAAGGTGCTGATTGTATCGGCCACACCTTCAAGCCTTTTTGCCTGTTGATCGACCAATATTCTATCCAGAGCGTTAAGCTGAACAAAGCCCCAAATGGCCATAGTTAAAGCAAGACCAACAACCGTTAGAGTAATCAGTCTTACACGCACAGTCAAATTATCATTGTAGGTGATGATCTTGTAGAATATTTTTTTAAACATATGCTATTATATATCAAAAATAAGAATAATTAACTAGCAGTAAACCACGGTATTCAAGCCTCCGCCTTTGGCGGAATAATTTCCAATAGCCTTTGCGGGATTGTTCGACTAATATATAACCCCACATGACTTCGCATGTGGGATAATTCCACTTACGCTTTAATGAGCCTTAATTTTCCGAAACGTAGTTATCGGAAAATTTTAGAGCGAATTATCCCGCCACCTTCAGGTGGCAGGGATAAACTTCGCTATGCTCGTTTTCAGAGAGTCTCACTACTACTAACGCTTCATACTTTACTTCATTCTACCACGGCGCTATGCGCCTGGTATAATTCGTCCAGCAAGCTTCAGTTCACTTTGTTCCTGAAGCTTGGGTCTCATTATCAGCTTGTATTTCACAATCCCCATTCGCTTTGCTCAGGGGATAATTCGACTTACGCTTCAAACCTATAGTGACCTTTAGGCCATTCACTGCGTTCGTTTTCAGCTTGTCTCATTACCCTCCACCTTTGCGCGATAATCCCACGTCGCTTCGCTCCTGGGATTGTTCGTCCAGCAAATTTCAGTACGCTACGCTTCTGAAACTTGGGACTCACAAAAAAAGAAGGGACAGGTAAAACCTGTCCCTTCTTTAGAAACACATAAAGTTTTTACAAACTTATTTTGCCGGAGCTTCTTCGGCTGCTTTGGCGGCTTCATCAGCCTTCTTATCGGCAGCTTTCTTTTCGGCTTTCTTTACTTTCTTTTTGGCTTTCTTAGCGGCTTTGGCTTTCTTCGCATCAGCCTTTATTTTCGCCTCATCCTTTACAACATCAGCCTTTTCGACTGCTACAGCCTCTTCCTTTGTCGGAGCGACAGCGGCTTTATCGACCGCCATTACGGTGGTGCAAAATGCGAAAACCAATGCAACAACAAACAATCCTAAACGCTTCATCTTAAAATCCTCCTTCTTAAATTTTGTTTTATTTTAATGCTAACTTTTTAATTTAAAGAAGGGACAGGTAAAACCTGTCCCTTCTTTAAAACCACATAAAGTTTTTACAAACTTATTTTGCCGGAGCTGCTTCAGCGGCTTCATCAGCCTTCTTCTCAGCAGCTTTCTTTGCGGCTTTCTTTACTTTCTTTTTGGCTTTGACTTTGGCTTTGGCTTTCTTCGCATCAGCCTTTACTTTCGCTTCATCCTTTACAACAGTAGCCTTTTCGGCGGCTACAGCCTGTTCCTGTGTCGGAGCTGCCACGGGCTCAGCTGCCATAACGGTGGTGCAAAATGCGAAAACCAATGCAACAACAAACAATACTAAACGCTTCATCTTAAAATCCTCCTTCTAAATTTTGTTTTATTTCAATACTAACTTTTTAATTTAAAGAAGGGACAGGCTTTACCTACCTCTTCTTTAGAACCGCATAAAGTTTTTACAAACTTATTTCGTGTCTGCCGGAGCTGCTTCTTCAGCCTTCTTTTCGGCGGCTGCTTTCTTAGCTGCGGCTTTCTTTTCGGCGGCTGCTTTTTTAGCGGCGGCTTTCTTAGCGGCGGCTTTCTTAGCGGCTTTGGCTTTCTTAGCATCAGCCTTTACTTGCGCCTCATCCTTTACAACAGTAGCCTTTTCGGCAGCTACAGACTTGTCTGTGGGAGCTGCTGCGGGAGCTGCTATGGGCTCAGCCGCCATTACGGTGGTGCAAAATACGAAAACCAATGCAACAACAAACAATCCTAAACGCTTCATCTTAAAATCCTCCTTCTAAATTTTGTTATATTTAATACTACCCTTTAAAATTAAGGGAACCTAACTAATTATTTTTTACCTGAAGCAGACTTTGCCTCAGCCGGATTAATTTCTTTTTTCTTGAAAATAACTTTGGCCACTCTCGATGCTATTAATTTTCCGTCATTTTCAGTGTATGCTATTTTTACAGAATCATTTACAATGATATTTTTTACAGGTTTTTCTAAAGCAAACTCCATTGTTTCTACATCACCTTTTACGGTACGTTCAATCTTCACTGATTCATCGGAAATCTCGATAACTTTTCCTGTAGCATGCATTTTGGCGGCTTTGACCATATTTGTTTTAACCGGATCGGCCTTAACAGGGGAAGCGGCCATATCAGCGGCAAAAGCTAAAGCTAACGTTGACAAAAGAAAAACCGCGCCAACTATATACCATAAAGCTTTTTTCATGATGAACCACCTCCATAACATTTCGAAAGTACGTAACAGCAACTTACATGCCAACAAAGAAATATAAATATGCAATCTATATGTTATTAAAATAATTGACAAATAAATTTTACTGGAAATGCTTGCCACTTTTTCAAGACGATAAGTGGGGAATAACTCCCCCTGCAATGGGGAATAATTAATCAGACACATCTCTTTTACATGAGTGGAACCCCCTCCGTCAGGAGCTGGGGGATCCCTAATAACGCAACCTCACGCAAGTTAATGAGACCCAAGCTTTAATGAAACTCAGATATTACAAGCGAAGCACAGTAATATCTGTAAGTTGAATTATCCCACGTGCGAAGCTAAGTGGGACAATATGAATGAAACTCAAATATTACAAACGCAGTGCCGTAATATCTGAGTTTCATTAGAATTGGAGTTTAACAACAATTTGCGGGATTGACCGGTTATGTCTTTTCATGTTACGCCCGTTGAACAGGTGGAGATGCAAACCGATGAATACAGAAGAAAAAATAGATACCGATATTATTGTTGTTGGCGGCGGAGCTGCAGGCCTTATGGCCGCAGGCAGAGCAGCGGAACTTGGCGCCAGAGTTTTACTTTTGGAAAAAACTGAAAGTTGCGGCAAAAAAATTCTGGTCAGCGGCAAGACGCGTTGCAATTTAACCAATTCAGCGGAATTGAAGGATTTTATTTCCATGTATGGAGATAACGGCCGTTTTCTTTTTAGCGCGTTCCATAATTTTTTTCGTCCGGAGTTACTTGATTTTTTGAAAAACTACGGCCTGGCCACCAAGGTAGAACGCGGCGGCAGAATCTTTCCCGTTTCTGATGATGCTCATGATGTTGTTCGCGTTTTTAAAAAATATCTTGCCGCAAATAAAGTGCAAATCAAATTAAATGCTAAAGTAACCGGAATCACCATACAAGATAATGCCGTTTGCGGCGTCAAAACACTAAACGGAAACTATCGATCTACCGCGGTGATTCTGTCGACAGGCGGCGCCACCTGGCCTGCTATCGGTTCTACCGGCGATGGCTACAAAATCAGCGAGGGCTTGGGACACAATATAGTGAAACTTAAACCGGCATTAGTACCATTGATAGTTCACGAACAGAAACTGGCTCAATCAATGCAGGGAGTGAGCCTGCGCAATGTCCGCGCCACGGCGTTTCGGGGCAAGGCGGCCACAATTGATTCCGCGCTTACGCCTGATTTCAGCTATGGCCGTGGAGAAAAAAAATCGCCACGGCCGCCGGTAATTGAAAGCCGCTTCGGGGAAATGATCTTCACTCATTTCGGATTAGGCGGCCCGATTATTTTGTTGATGAGCCTGTCTGTCGTTGAAGCTTTGGAAAAAGGACCTGTGTCCATATTGATTGATTTAAAGCCGGCCTTAACCAGAGAACAATTGCATAAGCGCCTGCAACGGGATCTGGATAATTCCAGCAAAAAAAAGATCAGCGGCATCATGAAAGAATATCTGCCCGCAAAGATGATCGATCCTTTCGTTGTTTTATCCGGTATTAATCCTGAAAAGCTGGCTCATCAGATCACTGCCCCGGAAAGAGAAATAATTATTGAACTCCTCAAAGCCCTGCGCTTTAATATAAAATCACCTTTAGCGCTGGAAAAAGCGATCGTGACGGCAGGCGGTGTTTCGCTTACGGAAATAGATCCGCGCACGATGGCTTCCAAGTTAATTACCGGGCTGTACTTTTGCGGCGAGGTCATGGATATTGATGCTGATACCGGCGGTTATAATTTACAAGCCGCGTTTTCGACCGGATATGTAGCCGGTGAAAAAGCCGCTGAGTATGTAACAACATCTTTAAACCAAAGATAATATTGAGACAGTAAATTAGAATCAATTCGTTTGCAATTCAAAAATACTATCTTCGCCGGCTGGGACAGCCGCACCTTTGCCTGATTACTCATAATAAGTCCACATGAGGATAACTTTCACTGTTTTGATGTCATCCAATATTTGGTAAACCAGGCGATACTGAATATTAATTCGCCGCGCACGATTAAAACAAAAGCACAATTGTTTTCCCTATTGCAAAAATAAATCCCCTAAGGTAGAAAAACACAAGAACCATACCATTTCGCTTAGAAGCTGCCACCTGCACGGCGTCACTTCGCGGTAGGGTAAAAAGTTATTCTTATTGCGCGCCCTTTGGTTGCGCATCCGGTCAAAGGATAACGAGACGGCAGTGAAACTCGAATTACAGTTACGCAGTAAACTGGAATTCGTTAGTTGAACTGTCCCGCTTCAGTGGGGCAAGGAGAAGGTGACGAGACGTATTATACATACGTTGAGGAAACCGACGACGATGCCAACAAAGTTGGCCGAAGCAAGCGAATTGGTATCAGGAGAAAATTATGAATAAATTATTCGGCACCGACGGCATCCGTGGTATTGCCAATGAACACCCCATGACGACAGAGATTGCTTTAAATGTCGGCCGTGCTATAGCCTATCTTTCCAAAAGAGAGGGACATACCCCTCGAATAATTATCGGCAAGGACACAAGACTCTCCGGCGATATGTTTGAGGGCGCGATCATCTCCGGCATTTGTTCCATGGGCGTCAATGCCATTTCCGTGGGTGTAATGCCCACACCGGGCATCGCCTTTTTAACTCATGATATGCGTGCTGACGCGGGCATTGTTATCTCCGCCTCTCACAATCCTTCGCAGGATAACGGCATAAAAATTTTCAACAGTGACGGCTTTAAACTTTCCGATGAAAAGGAAAATCAAATCGAAGAACTTATCTTTGCCAACAATATGGAAAAGCTCCATCCCGTTCCCAAGGAGATGGGCAAATTATCCCGGCTGGATGACGCCGCCGGACGTTACGTTGATTTTCTGAAATCTACCTTTCCACAGGAGATCAATCCGGAAGGAATGAAAGTCGTCCTGGATTGCGGCAATGGCGCAACTTATCGCGTGGCCCCCGAAGTTTTTGCGGAACTAGGAGTTGAGGTTACAACGCTCTTCAATCAGCCCGACGGCAAGAACATCAACCTCAATTGCGGTTCACAGCATACCGAGGCTCTGACTGCCGAAGTACTGCGTCAGAAGGCAGATGTCGGCTTTGCCTTCGATGGCGACGGCGACCGGGTGATTGCCGTGGATGAAAAAGGAAATGTTCTTACCGGCGACCGGATGCTGGCCATCTGTTCAGTCATTTTGAAAAATGAAGGCGAGCTAAAAAATAATCTTGTTGTCCGCACTGTCATGAGCAATCTCGGCTTGACAGTTGCTTTTCAAAAACTGGGCATCGATTCCGTATTTGCCCAAGTGGGTGATCGCTTCGTTCTGGAAGAAATGCTTGCACGAGGCGCCATCATCGGCGGCGAAGATTCCGGCCATTTGATTTTTTTACAACACCATACCACCGGCGATGGTTTGATTACGGCACTGCAAGTGCTGGCCGCCATGAAAAAAGAAGGCAAACAGCTATCGGAGCTGGCCAGCATCATGACGGTGTTTCCGCAAATGCTCATCAATATTGACGTTAACAGAAAACCGGCAATAGAAACCGTGCCGGAAATAATGGCCGCTATCAAGAAAGCGGAAGAAGCGCTCGGCGATAAAGGACGGGTGCTCGTGCGCTACTCCGGCACTCAGAACATGTGCCGCGTTATGGTCGAAGGCCCCACCAAGAAAGAAACCGAAACCCATTGCCGTCAGATCGCGGAAGTGGTAAAAAAAATGCTGACATAAATTGGAACTATAGACGGTAAAATCATTATTAGGAAAAAAGATGAAACAATCAAAAAAAACCATGAATAGAGACCGAGATATCTTGAATTTATGGCACGAACGCCCGTTGGATCAATAAAGAGAAATGGATGTTATGTCCCTGTACTCTTACATCCAGAAGAACCAACCGTAGTTATTTCATGGCATTGGCGGAGATCCTTATCAGTACCTGATGGGGCTGCTTCGATCCCACTTCCGCAACAAGTCATGACCAATCGATTTCCCTTTACGTTGATTCTAAATCCGGTTTAGTTAAATATCTTCTGGATTCCCGCCTTCGCGGGAATGACACCGTTTATTATTTAAAAAGTTGGATTCATCAGGATACCGAGGCGGCAAGGAGGAGGCGACGAGGCGTATTATACATACGTTGAGGAAACCGACGACGCAGCCAACAAAGGTAGCCGTATGAAGCCGACTTTTTTAGTCAACGCGAATCAGCATTGCGTCCCCCTGGGCGTGCCCCGAGCAAATGCCGCAGACGCCCCAACCGCCGCCGCGCCGCTGCAGCTCATAACCCAATGTCATGGCGATTCTGGCTCCGGTCGCTCCAATGGGATGACCATAAGCAACCGCTCCGCCGTTGACATTCACCTTTTTAAACATCTCTTCTTTAGTCATGCCCAAAATCGAGCGGCAGCTAACCAGCGCCACAGCCGCAAAGGCTTCGTTGATTTCAATCACATCCATCTGGTCGAGCGTCATATCATTTTGTTCCAGAATTTTCTTAATGGCTAAACCCGGCACGGTCGCGATGTCTTTAGTCGGCTGCGAAACTTCAGCATAATCAACAATGGTAAAAATAGGTTTGAGCCCCAGTTCGTCTGCTTTTTCTCTGCTCATCAAAAGGCAAACGTCGCCGCCGTCATTGACGCCGGGCGAGTTTCCGGCGGTGACGCTTCCCGGCTGGCCGGTCACGGTGCTTAGATGGCCAAATACCGGCGGAAGTTTTGCCAGACCTTCGAGTGTAGTTTCCGGCCTTGGCCCTTCGTCTTTATCAAAAACGATCACTTTTTTACCCTGTTTAACCTCCACAGGGAATATTTCATTATCAAGTTTCCCTTCATTCATCGCGCGGACAGCGTTCATCTGGGAATTGAGCGCCCACTCATCTTGTTCCTGCCGGGAAAAGCCGAACTCATCGGCCACTTCCGAACCATGAATGGCCATATGCCTGTTGTAGAAGGCATCCCACAAGCCATCATAAACCATCGAATCAATGACGCGGCCGTTGGGTAAGGCCATCCTCGCTCCCCAGCGCATATCCGGCAGGACAAAGGGACAATTGCTCATACTTTCCTGACCGCCGGCAATACAAATATCGGCGCGTCCCAGAAGAATCATTTGAAAAGCCAGATCAATCGTCTTGATGCCGGAAGAGCAAACTTTATTGACGGTAATGGAAGGCACTGATTCCGGCACTCCCGCCAGAATGGTCGCCTGACGCCCGGGAATCTGACCGCAGCCGGCGGGAACAACCTGCCCCATAAAGATATAGTCCACATCCGCAGGCTTTACCTTGCCTTCGGTGCGGCGCAGGACTTCTTTTATCGCCAGAGCGCCCAACTCCATTGCTGAAAAATCTTTGAGCGCACCGCCTGCCCGACCATACGGTGTCCGGCATGCTTCCACACAAACGACCTCCCGAAACTTTTTATGAGGATTTTTTATTTTTCGCCCCATTGTGCTGAAATCAGGCTTTCTTTCACCAAACTTGGCAATGGGCGCGTTCTTGTAAATCTCTGCCCTTGTTTTTTCCAACTTCTGCGGCACTTTAGCCATACAAATTCCATCTCCCTTTTACTTTTCTTGTGATAATAATTTAGTGGTAAAATTAAACGACTGAAAAAATTCCCGTTTGTTTTTTTACATAGAGTATTTTTAAAGTCAACTGTTTTGATTGAGGAAATTTACAATAAAACCTCCAAAGTCTAATGATAGCTATAGAAAACAATAAGGTTGACGAAGGTAAAATTATATTATACGATTTACAATCAGCTCCAAACTGAGAGTTTTCGCCATTGTGACGATAACTATCAAAAGGTTTGGTATCAGTTAAAATTAAGGGGAGGCAACACCATGTTTGAAGGACTTTTGCAACCTATGCACCTCATATTGATTCTGATTATAGTTTTGATTATCTTTGGTCCGGGGAAACTGCCGGAGTTGGGAAGCTCAATAGGTAAAGCCATCAGAGGTTTTAAGAAGGCAATGAATGAACCGGAGAAAAAATCTGAAGAGGAAACAAAAAAAATAGAAAATAAAGATAAAGAATAGGATCAACCAGATTCTTCAATCCCGCGGCTTCAGCAAGGGAAGGAATGCGGTATAACCCGCGGGAGGTCGCGTTATCCTCTGCTTCGCGGGATAATTCGACCATCAAGTTTCAGTCGCAGATGACCCCACGGTGACCTTTAGGTTATTCAGGTTATGCACTTTATTTCTGAAACTTGGGTCTCATTATTGTAAGGAGCCTCCGGCTCCTGCCGGAGGGGGCTTCACTGAATAAACGTTTAACCTTCAGGATTCTCTTCTTACTCCTGTTAATAATCTTATCAGTTTATATCTTCATTCACTTTGATCTGTATCTGTTTTTCAAAGACAGATACAAATTACTGAATTTTATTAAGTCATACCATCCATACGATGAACTCATCTTTATTTTACTCCAGATTGTACAGGTTGTTGCGGCTCCGATTCCGGGAGAACTGACAGGCCTTATCGGCGGTTATCTTTACGGACCTTTTTGGGGAACTGTTTATTCGACAATCGGACTTACGCTCGGTTCCTGGATAGCTTTCATGCTGGCGCGCTTTTTCGGCGAGCCGCTTCTGGAAAAAGTGGTCAAGAAAGAAGTCTTTGAAAAATTTGATCACTTTATGGAACATCAGGGCATTGGAGTATCGTTAATTCTGTTTCTGGTTCCGGGATTCCCCAAGGATTATTTATGTTACATCATGGGTGTCAGTCTCATCCCCACATGGACATTCATCATAGTTTCCACGACCGGGCGTTTGCTCGGTACCATAATGCTTTCTTTTACCGGATACTATGCCGGCAATGGACAATATCTTTTTTTAACCTGCCTTACAGGAGCAGGTATAATCATTTTTATCGTCGTCTATTACTATCACGATAAAATACTTCATCTTTTAAAAAAGAAGAGGTGAGAATAAAGGATCAAACCATTTCTGTTCATATTCCGAAATATTCATTTATCGATTCAAACGCAACCCGGACCATTAAGTCGATATCCTCCTCTTCCACAATATACGGCGGCATAAAATAAATAACATTGCCCAAAGGCCGCAGAAGAACTCCTTTTTTGAGCGCGAGCCGATAGATTCCGTAACCAATTCTCTTTTGCCAATCAAAAGCCTTTTTAGAAATTTTATCCTCCACCAATTCCAGAGCGCCGATCATCCCCATCTGACGATATTCACCAATGTACGAATGACCTTGCGCCAGCGCGTTTACCTTATCGGCAATAATTTTTGCTCTCCTTTCATTTTGGACCAGAACATTGTCTTCGGCAAAGATACTCAACGATTCTCGGGCAACAGCACAGGCCAAAGCGTTACCCGCATAACTGTGGGAGTGCATAAAGGCCTTAAGTTCTGTATAGTCGGCATAAAAAGCCGAATAGATATCATTCGTCGTAACCACCAGGGAAAAAGGCATATAGCCTGCCGTAATCCCCTTGGATAAGCACATTATATCCGGACTAATTCCGGCATGAACGCATGCAAACATTTTGCCGGTACGGCCAAAACCTACCGCAATTTCATCGGCAATAAAGTGAATATTATATTTTGTGCAAAGCGCCCGGAGCTTTTTCAGATAAACCGGAGGATAGATTTTCATGCCGGCCGCGCACTGCACAAGAGGTTCAATAATGACCCCACAGATTTCTTCGGAATGCTCTTCGATAATTCGTCCCAGTGACTCAAAGCATTCGGCATCGCAGTTTTCGCGGTTTTTGCCGAAAGGGCAGCGGTAACAATCCGGTCCTGTAGCTTTAAAAATATTGAGCAGCAATGGTTTGTAGATTTTACTGTACAGGTCAAGATCACCTACGGAAAGCGCGCCCAGGGTTTCACCATGATAGGCATCGGTAATCGCGACGAAGCGAGTTTTACGTGGATGGCCGGTCTGCTGGTGATAATGAAAACTCATTTTCAGGGCGGCTTCCACCGCCGAAGAACCGTTGTCGGCAAAAAAAACTTTCTCGAGGCCTGCCGGTGTGATGCGCACAATATCCTCTGCCAGTTCAATGGCAGGCGGATGAGAAAAATTAGCAAAAATGACGTGCTCGAGTTTTTCCAGTTGCTGACGAATCGCGGCGTTGATTCTGTCATTGCTGTGCCCGAAGAGGTTCACCCACCAAGAGGAAACAGCATCGAGATAAGACTTTCCGTCTGTGTCATACAGGTAAGCGCCCTTGCCGCGCTCGATAACTATCGGCGGAAAATCTTCATAGTCCTTCATTTGCGAACAGGGATGCCAGATATAACGCAAATCTCTCTTCTGCCATTCATTCATTCTTCGTCACCATTACTGTTCACGGTTTGCCTATAATTAATTTCGTGTGTCATTCAGAATTCCCAGTTCCTTACCGATGGCCGCCATAGAATCGATGGCCGGCGCCAAATCATCTACCGTGTGGGTAGCCATCAAATTAATTCGCAGGCGACTGGTGCCTTGCGGCACTGTCGGCGGACGAATGGCCGAAACAAAAATATTTTTCCCCATCAACCTGTTGCTGAAATTTACCGTCAATTCGGGCTGACCAAGAACAACGGAAATAATCGGGGTGGGGAAATCCATAATCTCAAAACCGATCTCTCTGAGTTTTTCCCTAAACCATGCGGAATTGGCTATAAGGGACTGCCGTAGCCGTGGTTCAGCTTGAACAATTTCCAGAGCCCTCAGCGACACGGCAACTGTTGCCGGGGCTAAAGCCGTGGAAAAAATAAAACTGCGCGCCTTATTGGCAAGATAATCGATCAGGCCGCGATTCCCGGCAATAAAACCGCCTTCGCTGGCTAACGCTTTACTAAAAGTTCCCATCTGAATATCAATTTCATTTTGCAAACCAAAATAATCCGCCGTCCCCCCACCGTTTTTTCCTAAAACTCCCGTCGCGTGGGCATCGTCTACCATCAACAGCATATTATACTTTTTCGCTACCTGGATAATCTCCGGCAATGGCGCAATATCTCCATCCACACTAAATAGCCCGTCGGTGACAACCAAAGCCCGCCTGCCGCGATGGCTATGCGCTTTGGTTTCCAGATCAGAGGCATCGCAATGTTCATAGATAATGATTTCGGCGCCGCTTAGCCGACAACCATCGATGATACTGGCATGATTGAAACGATCGGAAAAAATCACCCAGTCCTTACCCGCAATGCTGGAGATGGCACCGATATTCGCCATATAACCGGTATTGAAAAGTAGCGCAGCTTCTGCTCCTTTAAACGCGGCAATTTCATCTTCAAGCTTTTTATGCACCTCATAACTTCCGGTTGTCAGCCTCGATCCGCCGGAGCCGACACCATATTTTTCCATAGTATCCATTGCCGCCTGCTTTAGACGCTGGTCGTTGCAAAGACCGAGATAGCTATTGGACGAAAGCATCAGATAACTTTTGCCTGCTATTTTTACATAAGGCTGTTGAGGCGATTGCAGATACTTCATCTGCCGGTAAAGACCGCTTTCGTTAATCCATTTGAGTTCATCAAGAAACATTTTACTCGATATCCTCTCTATATCGTGTCCATCATGGCCATAATTTCATCAATGACAATTGATTTTTTAAACACTTCTTTAAGATTGCCTATTTGACCTTTTTCTGTATCAACACCGGTAAGCGCGGGCAGGGTTATAATCGCGGAAACACTGGCAAGCTTGGCAATGGTTTCCACGTTGTCTCTTTCCAATTGACTTTGGGTGCTGCTGTTTATAATAATACCTTTTATTTTCAGGCCTGCACTGCGGGCAAAATTTATCGTCAAAAGGGTGTGATTGATTGTTCCCAAACCCGCACGCGCGACCAACAAACAAGAAAAACCAAGCTCCCGGATGAGATCATACTGCATATAACCTTCATCATTCAAAGGCACTGCTAAACCACCGGCCCCTTCGGCGATGATCCATTCATAACATCCTTTCAAATATTGGAGACGGTCTTTGATGAGACCAACATCAATGGGCATTTGTTCCAGACGCGAGGCCAGATGCGGCGCCATCTCATTTTTAAAAACAAATGGCGTTATATTTTTCCCCTCCTCGATAAATCCTGAAGCCGTTCTAACAAACACTGCATCGATTGCTTCGGTAACGCCGTTTATAACAACCGCGCCACTAGCGACCGGCTTAAAATAAGCGCTCGGATGTTTCTCGGCAAGCAGCAAATGCATGAGCCCGGCAGATACCATAGTTTTGCCGACCTCCGTATCAGTACCGATGATGTATATTCCTTTAGACATTGAATATAACCCTAAATTACAGTTTGTTAAAGATGGCCTTATACTAAAGGTTGAACATAACTTCCATAGCAAAGAATAGACGTTTAAAAGCAGCAATATTCGCTTCACAAATTCCCGGCGACTTTATTGCAGGTTTGTCTGAATAATCTATCCGGTACCATTTCTTTTGGATTGACATTTAAACTCATTTTTTCTAATAATCGCCCCAAAAGATATTGCAGGTACATATGAATTTAATAGATAAGATGAAAAATAAAATTATCAAACAGATGGCGGCTGTCAGCTCTGCTGAAGCCCTGGAGCTTTTTATCGAAGCATCAAATCACCCATGGATGATCATGGCCGCCGCTTCCGAAATTCGGGAACACTTCAAAGGCAAAGAAATCATCCTCTGCGGCATTACCAATGCCAAATCAGGCAGGTGCTCTGAGGACTGCCAGTTCTGCGCGCAATCGTCACATTATCAGACGGCTGCGCCCTCTTATCCTCTGAAAACGGTGAAGCAAATCATTACCGAAGCCGGAGAGGCGGCAAAAGACGGATCTGAATTTTTCGGCATCGTTACCAGCGGCAAGCGCTTGAACGCGAAAAAAGAATGGGCAGAAATCTTTAAAGCAATTAAAGGAGTGCGTGAAATCGGCCTCTCTCCTTGCGCCTCTTTAGGCATTATCGATATTGAAAAAGCGAGGGAGCTAAAATCCGCGGGGTTGTTTCGTTACCATCATAATCTGGAAACAGCTCGTAGTTTTTTTAAAAATATCTGCACCACGCACGACTATGAAGAAGATGTCGAGACAATTCGCGCTGCCAAGGCGGCGGGGCTATCCGTTTGCGCGGGCGCTCTGATCGGCATGGGTGAAAGCATTTCTCATCGCATCGAGCTTGCCGAAACTTTGAGGAAATTGAATGTCGATTCCGTTCCTCTGAACATTCTCAGTCCTATTAAGGGTACTCCCCTGAGCCGCATGGCGGCGTTGCCGCCTATGGAAATCCTTATGACCATAGCCATCTTCCGTTTTATGCTCCCGGATAAAGACATCAAGCTTTGCGGCGGCAAGGAAAAAAATATGCGGCAATTGCTTCCTTTGGGTATTTTATCCGGCGCAAATTCTCTCATGACCGGGAATTATTTAACAACAACAGGGCGGAATAGCTCTCTGGACCACGAAATGATTTTAGATCTGGGACTTACTCCAACGCGGCAGGCCCAAACGACATGTAAATGCGATGCCAAGAAAAGGAAGTCTTGCTTACCGGAAACCATCTTAAAGTAAAAAAACGGGGAATGGTTTCATCACCGTTATATTTGTCTTTTGTCCACCACCCGCGTAATTTTCCCTTTCTGCCGCAAAATACTTTTGGACTCGACCAATGTAACATCAACATTAATGCCGGTTACCGATCCAATGCGTTTTTTAATCATTTCTAAAAAAGATCTCTGCTTTTGCAGCTCCAGAGAAAAGATTTTATCCGTAACTTCAATAATCACCTCCAGGCTGTCCATTGCTCCTTTTCTTTCCACGACAAGTTGATAAGGTGTTTCACCCTGCGCGACACTGAAAAGCGCATCTTCGATTTGAGAAGGAAAAACATTTACACCTCTGATAATGAGCATATCGTCGGAACGCCGCATTATTTTTTTCATGCGCACTAAAGTTCTGCCGCATTCACATTGAGCATAGTCGAGGCTGGTAATATCTCCGGTCCGGTAGCGAATCATGGGAACGGCTTCTTTGGTAAGCGTGGTAAGCACCAGTTCACCCGCGCTGCCGGATGGCAATACCGCGCCTGTTTCGGGATCAATAATCTCCGGGATGAACGCGTCTTCATAAATATGCAAACCTTTTTTACACGAACATTCACCGGCAACGCCGGGGCCAATTACCTCGGAAAGACCGTAATTGTCAGTCGCGCTCAACAACAGCCTGCTTTCAATTTCTTCGCGCATTTTCTCCGACCATGGCTCTCCGCCAAAAAGCCCAAATTTCAACGAAAGCGATTTAGGGTCCACGCCAAGCTGTTCTATGCGATCAGCCAAAGCGATTGCATAGCTGGGTGTGCTGACCAATACCGTCGTTTTATAATCCTGCATAATCATAATTTGCTTTTCCGTATTTCCGGTACCCATCGGAATAACCGACGCGCCAATTGTTTCCGCGCCATAATGCACACCGAAAGCTCCTGTGAAAAGACCGTAACGGAAAGCTATTTGCACCACATCGTCACGAGTTACTCCGGCGGCAGTCATAAAACGTGCCACCAGATTAGACCAGATTTTTATATCATTTTTCGTATAACCCATTACTATCGGCTTGCTGGTGGTCCCGGATGACGAATGAATGCGGACTACTTCCCGCAGAGGCACGGCAAACATACCATAGGGATAGTTGAGATTTAAGTCATCTTTGGTAGTAAGCGGAAGTTTTGTCAAATCCGACAAAGAACAAATATCTTCCGGGATAATACCCATTTCATTAAATTTTTTCCGGTAATGGGTCACATTTTTGTGAACTCTATTGATTATGGCCTGAAGTCTTTCCAGTTGCATTTGTTCGAGCTCATCCCGTAACATACACTCATGAGTTGCATCCCAGATATTCATAAAAAACCTCCCTGCAAAATTATCTCTCCCATATCTCTTT
>Ga0224559_1000711_pt1 | contig 20607 bp, 11 predicted proteins | sample 714S33034metaG_FD_180676 | JGI IMG/M metagenome (GOLD analysis project Ga0224559, IMG submission 180676) | Peat soil microbial communities from Stordalen Mire, Sweden - 717 S3 30-34 | ecosystem: Environmental > Terrestrial > Soil > Wetlands > Peat | place: Sweden: Norrbotten County, Stordalen... | reverse complement strand
TTCTCGCCGCGCGGTCATCCCGCCGGAGAACTACGGCTTTTACATCCGTTGATTGAATGCTTACTGCACGTTTTACTCTTTACCTCATCTCGGCATCGGGTCACCGGTCCGATCGGGAAAACCGCGAGATGAAGGAAATCAGTATATGCCACCTGTCAGCCTGCATAAAACTGTGAAAGTCAAAGGCAGTTGGGAACCCCAACCGATTGAGTTCAGAAACGGGAAGGCATACTACTAATGGGTCGATGAAGACAGAGGCGAGAAAAATCACTCCGCGAGCCTGGCCTGCAAGGAGGGCAGTCCGAGTTACTAACTGCCATTAAACCAAAAACTATGAATATTGGGAGAAAGAGTTCAGGAAGTACAACCCTAAGCCCAAGCCCTAAGTAATTAGATGGTGATTGAGAACACAATATCCACGGATGCGTCACATCAACGACTCATGAAAGCAGCCTTTGGCTGCGGAAGTTTAGACTCCGTCGTGTAAATTCACGACCAAAACACTCCATAAATAGCGATTTTTAATTTTTCACTTGACAGGAGTCTGCGGTCGCACCTAAAAAAGATAGAACTATCCAGAAGGCCTTACTGTTCCGCACATATTCTTGCTGAGAATTGTGTGACAAGTGGTCTTTCGGGTATCCCCATAAGTATCTATCGCCGCTCGTGCCGGTGTAGAGGTTTAGCTACTATTCACTTCTCCGTCCGCTAACGGCTGGCCGTCTCTCAAGCTACTTCCAAGGAGCAATTTCATGTTCGGTACGAAGCTCACCACAAAGTTGGCAATGTTCTTTGCCATCGCCGCCATAGTTTGCCTGCCGGCGCTGTCCCAGTCGACAGCACCCAAGAGCACACCGGCCCCAGGGCACATTCACACGACGGCAGTTCCAACGGCGCGTGTGATTGCAAAGGTCGATAACAGCCTGCGCACAACGCTTCCCGGTCATCTTCCGGCAGCTTTGAGCAAGGCAAAGGATATGGGCAGGATTGCATCTTCAACGTCCGCCCAGCATCTTGTCATGGTGCTCAAGTCCAGCGACCAGCAGAAGAGTGAGCTGCGCCGCGTTTTGGACGAGCAACAGGACAGCAACTCGAACAACTACCACCAGTGGTTGACGCCTGACCAGTTTGGCGCCACCTTCGGCGTTGCCGATGCCGACATTGCGCAGGTCAGTGCATGGCTTCAGTCGCAAGGCTTCACTGTTGAAAGTGTGAGCAAGGGCAAACGAGTGCTCTACTTCAGCGGTACCACGGGCAACCTCGAAACAGCTTTCCAGACCGAGATACACACCTACCAGGTGAACGGCGAGACCCATGTCTCGAACAACAGCGCAATCAAGGTTCCCACGGCGCTCAGTCCGGTCATCGCGGGCGTAACGCTGGACAACTTCTTCCGCAAGGCCAACATGGGCCCCACATCGGTCGTAAGCGGACCTGAACTCACCAACGGCTCATCGCACTTCGTTGGGCCAGCGGACTTTGCCACAATCTATAACACCACCCCGCTGCTCGCCTCCGGAATCAACGGAACCGGAGTCACCATCGCGGTTGTGGGCCGCTCCGACATTCTGTTGAGCGATGTACAGTCCTACCGCCAGATGTTCAATCTGCCGAATAACGATCCGGTCTTCATTCATGCCGGCCAGGACAATGGTGTTGAGCCTGGCGACGACGGCGAATCCGACCTGGATGTGGAAATCTCCGGCGGCATCGCTCCCAAGGCGCAGATTTATTTTGTGATTGGCACGCCCACCTATTTCATAGACGGCATTTCCCAATCGGTTCAGTACATTGTTGAAAACAACCTTGCCGACATTATGAGCATTAGCTATAACCTGTGCGAATATTCCTCAGGCATGGGCGGCAACGAGTTCAACAGCCAAGCCTTCGAGCAGGCGGCCGCACAAGGCATCAGCGTCTTTGTCTCCTCCGGCGACAACGGCCCCGCCGGTTGCGACGGCTCCAACAGCAACTACGAGGTCAACGGTTATGCGGTGGGCGGCGATGCCTCCACTCCATACAACGTAGCCGTCGGCGGTTCCGAGTTTTATGAGAACGGCGGCACATACTGGGGAGCTTCCGCACCATTGTTCCTGGGTTCTGCTCTCTCTTACATTCCAGAAACACCCTGGAATGAAGCCAGTGGCGTCGATAAGGGCTCCTCGGCTTCGGGCAGCGGACTGTGGTCTGGCAGCGGCGGCATCAGCGCCTTCTACCTGAAGCCTGCCTGGCAGCACGGGCCGGGCGTGCCTACCATTGATCCCGATCTGACTCAGCCGCAGTACGGCGGACAGTGGGTCACTGACTGGTTCATCACTACTCCCGGCAGCGGCTATACAACTGCTCCTAATGTGACTTTCTCCGGCGGAGGGTGCGCCGTGGAGCCGGTGGCAACTTCGGTCTTGACCGCCGATGCCGTTGGTGCGCTCAGTTTCACCTACCTGGGAATCGGTTGCACCTCGGCTCCCACCGTTGTTCTTGATCCGCCAGCTGCTGGAACGCAAGCAGTAGCTACGGTGACTGTAGGAGCTATGCAGTCTCCTCCGCCTCTAATCTCAGGAGTGCCACACCGCTACTTGCCTGATCTCTCACTCAACGCCGCCAGCGGTCATGACGGAACGGTCTATTGCAGCGAGGGTGTTTGCAGGCTCAGTTCCACTGGAACCTGGCAAGGTCTCGGACTGGTGGGTGGCACCTCAGTAGCCGCACCCAGCATGGCCGGCCTCCAGGCTCTCATTAACCAGGCCAACGGCGGACGCCAGGGCGCGCCCAACTACATCTACTACACGCTGGCCGCGGCGGAGAATACCACAGGATGCAATTCCTCATTGCCTCCTGCCACGGGCTCGAACTGCGCCTTCCAGGACATCACCTATGGTGACAATCTGGTCTGCGGCACATCGACCTGCTCTGCTACCACCGGAACCAAGATTGGCTTCCAGGCCGGCATCGGTTACGACTTGGCTACTGGACTCGGTTCGGTGAATGCCGCAAACCTCTCCAGCCAGTGGAGCAGCGTGCACTTCAACAGTTCGCATACCACGCTGAACCTGTCCGCAACCAGCGGGCTTAACCAGGGCGATTCGGTTACGTTTAACGGTACGGTAGCTTCCGTGTCAGGAATTCCGACCGGCGACGTTGCCTTCATCCTCAGCCACGGAGTATTCGGAAACACCGTGGATGTGATGACCGGAACCTGGAGTACGCCGGGTCCGTATGCCACTCTGGATAGCGGCGGCAACTATTCCGCAACGTTCAGCAACCTGCCTGCCGGAACCTACACCATCACCGCTCGTTATGCCGGCGATGAGAATTTCGGCTCTAGCCTTTCGACTCCGGTGACGATCACGGTTAATCAAGGCAACTCTCAGGTGGTCATTACGCCTGAATGGTTCGACGACACTTCGTCTTGTTCTCCCAGCGTCGTCTCTTCGTATACTTACGGCCAGTTTGCCTGGATTCCGGCAACCGTAAGCAGCACAGTCTCTGGCGCAAACGGTAACAGCGTCCCAACCGGCACAGTTACCTTCACCGTGGACGGCACACCCTATGCGACCGAAACGCTGGACCCACAGGGCAATGGCTATCTTGCGGCAGGTTCCGTTGCAACAAACTCCTGCATCCACAACTACATGTTCGCCCAAAGCCCGACGCTGACCGGCGGCGTGCACACCATCGGAGCTACGTATTCGGGAGATTCAACTTTCAGCCCGGCTACAGCGACTCCGGTTACCGTCACCGTGAATCAGTTGCCAACAACGGGTTCGTTCACCCCCGGCGCAGCCTACATCAATTCGGGCGACCCGTTAACCTTGACCATGAACTTAACCGCTCCCACTCTGACCGGCTCTTCTGCGGGATCCCAGGGCGAGACCGGAACCATGACCATCACGGATAACACGACCGCCACTGTTCTGGGAACGTTTGCAGTCGTTTCTTCTGCGACTGTTAACGGCGCCAATTATTACTACGGCGCAAATGCGGCGCTCACCACAACCGGCATTACCACGGCTGGCGCTCACAATATCCAGTTGGGCTATTCGGGTGACTCCAATTACACACCTGCCTTTGGCTCCATGACTGTGAATGTGGGCAGCGTCCCTGCAACCACCACCACAGTTACCTCAAACTCCAATCCGACGGGGCTCAACGGGCGGCCAACCTTCACCGCGACCGTTACGGGTACTCCGGCTGTAACCTCCGGTACTGTCTATTTTTATGACAGCTTCTCCGGCTTCCCGGTTCCGCTCGGTGGCGGCACAGTTGGCGCAACGAGCCAGGCCACCTTCAGGCCTGCCAGCGGCGCAGCCTTCTGGGGCGGCATACACCCCATCACCGCGGTATACAGCGGCAGCGCGACAAACGCCGCAAGCACCTCAGCTGCTTACAACGAAACCGTCAACCAGGGGACCACAACCCTGTACCTGACTGCCAAAACTGAGGGCACACTGACCCAGACGTACACCTTTGCATTAAGGCTTTCGCCAAGTCAGTCCAATGTGAACTTCGGCCCCCGCCAGGGCGTGGCCAGCTTCTATGACGGCGCTACTCTGATTGGTACGGCAGTGCCGAATTACGAGAGCAGCTATGGCTACTGGTTGGCGACGTTCTCTACCAACTCGCTGGCCTTCGGCACTCACACCATCACGGCGAAGTACAGCGACATCAACTACGCCCTGTCCACCTCGAACGCGCAGACGATCTTTGTCGGCGGTACACCCACGGTTACTTGGGCGGCGCCTGCGGCAATCACTTATCCGGCTCCCCTCACCGCAGCGCAGTTGAATGCGACAGCAAACCTCCCCGGCACGTTCGTCTACACGCCGGCATTGGGCACAGTGCTGAATGCAGGCAACCAGACTCTGTCGGTCACCTACACTCCGGCCGACAGCACGGACTTTGCCCCGCAGATAAAGACTGTGTTGATTCCTGTAAGTCAGGCGACGCAAACCATTAGCTTCACGGTCGCCTCGCCGGTGCCTTACAGCGCAGGCCTGACGATTCCTCTGGTCGCAACGGGCGGCGCATCAGGCAATCCCGTCACCTTCAGCGTTCTCTCCGGACCAGGCTATTTAACAGGTTCAGTGCTGAACGTCACCGCAGCAGGCTCGATCGTGATTGCAGCTGACCAGGCGGGCAACACAAACTATTCCTCCGCGCCTGAGGTTATCCAGACGCTGGTCGTCAACCAGATTACGCAAACCATCACCTTTACGCCGCTGACTTCACCGGTAACGTTTGGAGTTGCTCCGATCACACTGAGCGCAACAGGAGGTGCATCGGGCAATCCGGTAACCTTCACCTTGATCTCAGGACCTGGAATCCTCACCGGCGATGTGCTGACTGTTACTGGAGCCGGCACGATAGTCGTCGCTGCCGACCAAAAGGGCAGTGTAAACTACTCTGCTGCTCCTGAGGTTACGCAGACGCTGATCGTTAACCAGGCCACGCAGGCGATCAACTTCCCGGTCATCACGCCGGTCACCTACAAGCCGAATATGTCGATCATCCTGTCGGCCTCGGATGTTAACGCGGCCAATTCAGGCAATTCGATTATCTTCAGCGTAGCTTCCGGGCCGGGAACGATCATCGGCAACGTGCTGACCGTCACCGGGGCTGGCTCGATCACGATTAATGCCAATCAGGCGGGCAACACGAACTATTCAGCCGCGCCTCAGGTTTCCATTACCCTGTTGGTCAACCAGTCTCCGCAGGCAATATCATTCTTCCTTCCGGTTGCCTCTCCAATCACCTATACCGCTGGTCAGACATACAACCTTCTGGCAACAGGCGGCTTGTCGGGCAACCCAGTCCTCTTCAGCCTTACTGGTCCGGCTACATTGAGTGGCACAAATAACTCAGTAATGACCATCACTGGCGCCGGCTTGATTACCGTCTATGCCAACCAGGCAGGCAACACGAATTACCTTGACGCTCCAACGATTACGAGGCAGTTGCTTGTTAACCCAGCCGCTCAGTCCATCACCTTCACAGTCTCCTCACCAATCGTCTACTACGGTAGCCACCCGAATCAGACAATCACTCTCTCCGCTACGGATGCTTACACGCCGTATTCGAATAGTCCGATTGTCTTCAGCGTGGTCTCCGGACCGGGTGTAGTGAGTGGCGTGAATGGCTCAACGCTGACCGTTACCGACGCCGGCTCGATTGTGATTGCCGCCAACCAGGCGGCTGGCCCTGATATAGGGGGCGATCCGGTTGGCTATTCTGCAGCGCCCACGGTGTACCAAACCATCGTTGTCACCCAGGCTCCGCAGGCCATCGTCAACACAACTATCACCGGACCGGTTACCTACGGTGTCGCGCCCATCACTCTCGCAGCAAACGACGCCGCATATAACGGATCACTGTTGAACAATTCGGGCAATCCGATTGTCTTCACAGTGGTCTCCGGACCGGGAACGATCAGCGGAAACAAGCTGACCATCACTGCGGCTGGCCAGATCATTCTCGTTGCTAACCAAGCTGGCAATGGAGATTATCTTGCGGCTTCGCAGATTTCGCAGACACTGATCGTCAATCAGGCTACTCCGGGAGTTTCACTGACATCGAGCCTGAACCCGGTGTTCGTGTCCAACCCGGTTACGCTGACCGCAGTGGTAAGCGCTCCTGTCAACACAATGCTGACGCCGAGCGGATGGGTTACATTCCTCAACGGCACAACCCCAATCGGAACGAGTTTGCTGGTTCCGGGTACGGGAACAGCAACGGCAACGCTGATTACCAGCAGCTTGCCGTTTGGTACGGACGCTATCACGGCGACCTACACCGCAGATACAAACTATACCGTCGCCAGCAGCACGACGCTTTCCCAGAAGGTGGGCGACTTCAGTATCAGTTCTTCAACAGCTCCGCAGACGGTGGTTCCTGGAACATTGGCGGTTTATACCTTCACGGTAGCTCCGCTGGCGCCGGCAACAACCTTCCCGACAGCAGTTACGCTGACGGTAAACGGATTGCCTGTGGGAGCAACATATACCTTGACGGTAGGCACCACTACTACCAATACGATTGCGGCAGGAGCGTCAGGCGCTCAAACCGTCACTCTGTCGGTCCAGACGCCTAATACCTCCATCGCGAGCAACCTGCAACCGCAGGCAAATACCACATTGGCGCAAAGCGGAGTGAACAACTCTGGATCGCGTCTACCAGCCCAGCGGTCGCCTGCTTCCAAGCTCCCGGCTCTGGCCTTCGCGTTGTTGTTGTTGCCGCTGGCGGGTAGAGTTCGCCGCACCGGCAAGAAGCTGAGCCGTATTTTGCCCTTGTTGTTGCTGCTCCTTGCGGGGATCGCTGCAGCTACTGGGTTGAGCGGTTGCGGGGGAACTCCCTCGGGCAGCTTCGGGCAGGCTCCAGCCAACTACACCATTCAGGTTACCGGTACTTCCATTAACCTGATCCATTCCACCAGCGTCACACTGACGATTGAGTAAGAGAAAGGAGACAGAGATGAAGACTATGTTGCGTGCCAGTGCGATGTTGGTTGTTACGCTTGGTCTTGCTATGCTGTCAGCCGCCGGACAAGCAGTTCCGGCGGCTGCCCACAAGACAAACTCCGTGGGCCCGAGCGAATTCGAGATGGGCCTCACATTCACCTACAAATTTGCCCAAGTTTCTGCAGTATCGGGGTCTCGCTACGTTATGCTCGGCGAGTCTCTCGACGGTGTCTATTACCCCAGCGGCAGGATGAAGAACCTGGGGCTGGCCTTTGACGTCAGCCAGGAACGGAAAGAGGCAATTGAGCCAGGCTGGTCAAACCCAAACACATGCACGACCTCACCGTGCTATATCTCACCCGGCGTCGGACTTAGCCAATTCACGGGGGTTGTGGGCCCGCGCTTCCGCTGGAATCTGGGGAATTCAGAAAGGCATCCGATCAGCGCCTATGCGCAGGGATTGTTTGGAGCTGTCTATGGCTACAATAGCTACTTCCCACACATCGGCGCTGCAACAACCACCGCGAGCAGCCTTGCCATACAAACGGGCGGCGGCCTCAATATGCGCTTGACCAGGAACCTTGGTCTGCACCTACTGGAAGCCGACTACGTAATGACCAGACTGCCCAACAACGCCAACAACTACCAGGGCGATTTGAGAATGTCCAACGGCATAACCTTCCGCTTCTAGAAGCTTTTATGCAGCGGAATAACAAGTAACCTTGGAAGTTGGTTTGATCACTCAGGACGGCGGGGTAACCCGCCGTCCTGCTGTATTTGGTGTCTTATTGAAACACTGCTAATCGAGACCCCAGTGGCACGTCATCGTCGCCGGGCAGGAAATAATTGCCTCCTGGCACACCGCCGACAATTGCATATTTACATTGGTTATGATCTAAACATCGCGGCGGCGGCGCTGGTGAGTGCTGGGAATATGCATATCCTCACGGTATTTAGCTACAGTGCGGCGTGTCAGTTGGATGCCCTGAGACTGGAGCAGGACGGCTAGTTGATCGTCGGTCAGTGGATGGCTCGCATCCTCCTCGGCGATCAATTTGCGAACCTTGCGCTTGAGCACCAGCAGCGGAGTGTCGGCGCCCTCGGGCCCGTTCGACCCCTCGGAGAAGAAGAAGCGCAGCTCGATCACTCCCTGCGGAGTATGCGCGTACTTGTTGGCCACCGCGCGGCTCACCGTCGATGGGTGTACTCCTATCTCCTCGGCCACTTCCTTGATCATCATCGGCCGCAGCGCCTCGATGCCCTGTTCTAGAAAATCCTGCTGGCGGCGCACGATCACTTCGCAGGTCCGCAAAATCGTACTCTTGCGCTGGGCGATGTTGCGCATTAGTTGCAGAGCGGAGCGGAGCCGCTCCTTCACGTACTCCTTCACCTCTTTGTCGGTGCCCTCGGCGGTGAGCATCTGCCGGTAGCGCCGGCTAAGCCGCAGACTGGGCAGGTCCTCCTCGTTCATCGTGACCACCCAAGCGTCGCCGCGCTTGATGAAAACAACATCGGGCTCAATCAGCCGCGATTGTTCGCGGTTATACTGACGGCCAGGCCGAGGATCAAGGGTGCGAATAAACTCGATTCCAGCATGAGCCTCGGCGGGTGTAATCTGGGCCGCACGCGCCAGGTCTTTTACGTCCCGCTTCTGCAAGAGGTGCAAATGCCGGTCCACAATCAGCGCCGCCACCTCCATGCTGCGCCGGCGATCCTCAATGTGCGCTTCTGCCTCAGCACGGAAGCTTCTGTGGATATCCTCGTCCGGCTTGCCTGGATCGGCCTCCTGCCTGGCAAATAATTGGGCAAACTCATGCTGCTGGGCAGCAATCTGAATCATCAGGCATTCGCGTAAATCGCGGGCGCCCACGCCGACGGGGTCAAGCTGCTGCACCAGGTCGATGCCGCGGCGCAGCAGTTCCAGTGCCGCCTCTCTTTCCGGCTCCTCCTGGGATTTGCCGAAGGCCGCTGCCAGCTCTTCCTCGTTGCCGACCAAGTACCCGTCCTCGTCCAGATTGCCGATGACGAATTCCACCGCCTCGTGCAGATTCTGATCCAGGGTCAGAGTCCCCAACTGCCACGTCAGGTGATCAGAAAGAGTTGTAGGCTGCGAAAGAAAATTCTCAAACGAGGGCTTTTCGCTATCTTCATACTCCGGTTGTGTGCGGTAACCAGGGTCCAGGTAATCCTGAAAATACGACCCAAAGTCGATCTCGTTGAATGGGTCCTTGGGTGGAGTTGCCGGCTCCTCGACTACATGCTCCTCTATTCCGCGCTCCAGGCGTTCCTCGCGACCTGCAACCTCATCCAGCATCGGAACCGTCTCGTCAATCTCCTCCAGGACGGGATTTTCCACCATCTCGGCATCGATCATCTCCTTCAATTCGAGCTTGTTGAGCGCCAATACGCTCACCATCTGCATCAGGCCCGGCGTCAGAATCTGGCGTTGCGAGACTTTCAGGCTCAATTTTGGTTGCAGCAGCGACATATATTGGAACTCAATTTTCGTTCGGTCTCACCGCCAGTGTACCGGCGTGAGATATAAGCTGAAGATCATAATGCCGCACTCCGATTTACTAGTTCCGGATTGGGCGACTCTCAATCTGGAAATCTCTCTCTGGAATTGCTTCGTACTATTGCCCTGCACGGAGATTGACGAAAGCCAACCTCTCCGCATCTTTCCCGCCGATAACCGCATCATCCCAGCGTGAAACCCTCGCCCAGATAAACCCTCCGCACCTCCACGTCGTTGCCCAGTTCGTGCGGCGTTCCGGCGCGGAAAATCCTCCCTTCGGCAATGATATAAGCCCGGTCGGTCACGCTCAACGTCTCGCGCACGTTGTGGTCGGTGATCAGAACACCAATACCGCTGGCCTTCAGGTCGAAGATGATCTTCTGCAACTCCAGCACGGCGATTGGATCGATGCCGCTGAATGGTTCGTCCAACAGAATGAAGTTCGGCTGGATGCACAGCGAGCGAGCTATCTCCACCCTGCGCCGCTCGCCGCCACTAAGCGCATAGCCCCGCGTGGTGCGGATGTGGCCCAAATTCAACTTGTGAATCAACCGCTCGGTCCTAGTCCGCCGCTCCCGGCTGCCCAGCGGCTGTGCCTCCAGCACCGCCAGTATGTTCTCCTCGACGGTCAGCTTGCGAAAGATCGACGGCTCCTGAGGCAGATAGCTGATGCCAAAGTTACGCGCCCGCAGATACATCGGCACCTGCGTAATCTCGGTCTCGTCAACCAGCACGCGCCCGGTCTCCGGAGCCACCAGTCCCACGATGATGTAAAAGATGGTGGTTTTGCCTGCTCCGTTCGGCCCCAACAGGCCTACCACCTCTCCGCGCGAGATCTTCAGGTCCACCGTGCGGACCACCTGCCGTCCCTTGTAGCTCTTGCCGATTCCCTCGGCCACCAATGTATCCATCGAGTGGGTCATCCCGTCATTTCGTTAAAAAAACTGCTACTGTGAACATTATGACTCGCTGCCGTCCTACCTTGCTGAAAAGAACGAGACAGTCCCTGAAAGTACCGTGCCTTGCCACTTGACCGGCGCCCATTCCTCACTTCGGCGCCGTAGTCTCCGTCCTGGTCTTCTGTCCGCCGCCTTCGACTGTGACACTATCGTCGCGCCCACGGAAAATCAAAGCCTCGCCGCTCACCGTTCCCCGCGCCGGATCAGTCATTCTCGGCGGCGCCGCGGCAGTTCCGGTTAAAACGTACTCTCCCGTAGCGCCGGTATAGACCAACTGCTCCCCGGTTCCGCGCCGGCCCTCGCTGGTCAAGACGACATGTCCGCGTGCCGTCATATGATCTACCTGCGACTGTCCACCGTCCCTGTTTCCTCCCGCCGGCAGCAGCGACACTTCAACTTCACTCGAAACCGAGGTCGCCGTTCCGGTCTCTGCCACCACCGTACCCAGAACGCCGCTGTGCATCACCGCTTTGCGTTCCGCGTCGGAGTACTTCAGGTCGCCCCCTCGCACGCGAATCACCGAAGGCTGATTTGTCTTTGCGGCATCCTTTCCCGGTGCAGCACCGCCCGCACTCACCAACACAGCCCGCACGGGCTGCGACGCATCCGTCGTGCGCGCCACAAGAGTCTGCCGCTCCCTGTCCAGCACAATCACCGGAGCGGCCACCGAGTTACCCTGCTGCCACAACCGCGCCTGGCCGCTGAAGGTGGTCTCGCCGGTCGTCCCGCCCATTACATGTCTTAACTGAGCTTCGGCGGCAACCGCATGAGCCGGACCCTGCCCACCCAAAGACACGGCCCCCTGGCCGGAACTTCCGCTGGCTGGCCTTCCCTGCCGGCCGTTGCCTCCCGCGCCTGAATCCATCCAGCTCGCTTTCACATTGCCGTGTGCAAAGGCATCGCCCGAGGCGCGCGATACGTCCACTTTGTTGGCCGTTATCTGCAGGGCGCCATCTTCCACCCTCGGCGATATAGTCAGATGCAGCCATTCACCCAGGCCCTCGAAGTCCGCGCGGCCAGCCGTAGCCCGTAACTGCGCCGGTGGCGGCGCTCCAGGCTTCGCCGCGGGAATCTGCATGAGCACCACATGCCCCACCACCGAAGCCGACTGAACTTGCGCTTCGCCGCCCGGACCGTGTTTTGCTCCGGCTACTGCTGCAACGGTCTGGAAATGAGCTTCCAGCCTGTCGCCATTCGTGGTTTGCCGGGTTCCCGTTTCTGTGATCTCCTGAATGCTCGCGTGACCTGTCCCGTTCATCGCGGTCAATGCAGAACCAGCTCCAAACACACCCGTCACCTGGTCAGCCGAAAGCCGCGATGGCGCCACCGCTCCCTTGCCGCGCTGGCTTTCGCCCGTCACCACAACGCCGCCTGTCCCGTGCACCGAGTCCAGCTCAATTTTCCCATGGCTCGAATTGCGGAAATCCACATCGGCAAAGGGTGACCGCCAGTGACGGCTCAGCCTTTGCGGCTGGCCTGCCTGTTCGCCCGTTTCTTCACTGTCCATCGCCACGCCGGATTCCAGGTGTGCGCGGCGCAACTGCCCCTTCGCGTTGAATTCCAGCTCCGCCGTGGGCGCGGTTCCATGCATCTGCCGCCGCCGCCCGGCAATCTCACTCACCGAATCCATCGTCACCCCACCCTCCAGATGGCCGTGACGCGGCTGGTTATGCTCGTCAAACTCCATATGTCCGGCAGGCGCCGTCAAATGACCGCCCGTCACCGTGGTCAGCGTGAACCCGTTCATCGCATCCAGCCGCACCGCCGACCCGTCCGACCGGAAGAGTACTTTGCTGTCGCCGGCCGTGGCCTCACCGCCGCGGTAGCCGGCTGTGGCCGCTCCCATGCGGCAGATCTGGCTGCCGCGCTCAAACTCCGCATGCTGGGCATGAATCTGGACGGTCTCAGAGCCGCGCATGGTCGTCAACTCCACCGCTCGAACCAGCACCAGAAGGCCCTGCTGTGAATCGTATGTGGCGCCCATCGCACTGCCCGTCCCCTGCACCATGGAAAAATCCACATGCTGACTGGTCGAGGCCACCCCGCTCTTCTGGTCAAAGGTGAGCCCGCTGGTCTTCACATGGATTTCGCCGCGCGCGGCAGCCTCAGCCACCGAGGCCACCGGGGCTCCTTTCAGTTTCTCGCTCACCGCTTGCCCGGCAACCGCCTTGGGCGCAATCGCCGGAGCCACGCCCGGCCGCATCAGCGTAATCTCCACCGGCCCCGCAGCAACCGCAAGACCCGTCTTCTGGTCATACTGGAACTCATTGCCCTCAATACGGTCCACGCGGCTGCCGTCTTCGCCATACAGCTCAATCTTCACGTCGTGCAGCAGCGCAGTGCCTTGCTTGTACTGCACCACCTTCGACGCATGAATTTTGAAGAGCGTGTGCCCGCCATGCGCCTGGGTGTATGTAACGCCGTTGCCCTCCTGCTGGATTTCAATGCCCAACCGCTGGGGCAGGTCACGGCGATTGAAGGGATTCTTCCACTTGCCCACGGCCAGAAAGACCAACAGCGCCAGCACCAACACAACCCCCGCCCCAAGCACCAGCGTCCTCATTCTCTCAATGGTCAGTCGCACCGTCAGTTCGCCCCTCCAAGCCGCGCTGAGAGCCGTGCCGCCAAACTCTCGCCCAACTCGCTCCACAGCAGGCGCGCCGTGGCCCCGGAAGCCTTCTCGACCGCCGCTGTCAGTTCGACCAGTTGGCGCACATTCTCTTCCACGTGCCGCGCGGCCACCGAGTCCAGCTCCAAATCTTCTTCAAGAAACGGCGTGTCCGAACCAAAGTCGATTCGGATGTGCCCATCGGCCTCGTAGGCGCCCTCGTCAAAGAGCGGACCAAAGCCCGTCACCCGCACCAGCCTTGGCTCCCGAAGCCATCGGGGATCAAGTTGGGAGCCCGCCTCCAGTTCCCAAAGGCTCCAGCCAATTTGGAACTCATAGGCATAATCTTCATGCAGCAGCTCGAGCGCATCCTCGACGGCAAGGCCCGGCTCCACGCCCAGCTCGACAGCTCCGTCGCTGCCCTCTGCGATTCTTCGCCCATACACCTGTTGAAAGACCGGCGTCTCATTCCAGTTGATGGGCCAAGCCGTCGCGGAGTAAACCCGCGCCTCACCGCCGTGCGCGGCAAACGCCCCCAGCACCGCCGTCAGCTTATCAGCAAGCTCGACAAGGCGGAGATTGGGATACCACAAGCTCAAATAAAGTGTGTCTGACATCTCAGTTCATTGTAGACGGGAGAAGATGAGCGAGCGGGCGCGAAGAGAACGGGGCGCGAATGCGGACCTGGGCAGAGGCAGATGCAGGTGACGCTGGGAGTACACGTTTTGGGCAAGAAAGGGAGGACTGCGGTCATGAAAAAGTGTGCATACAAATACAGCAAAAACTGCGGTCCAAGGTGCAAATTGCAAAAAAAGTCCAAATTTCGCGCGCCTCTTACCCCTCGCAGGTGATTGATAAAAGAAGAGTTGGCAGCCAAGCAGCGAACAAAAGTAGGGATACAGGACTACTTTTCGGGCAAATTGAATCTTATCTGACTGATTCTTTAACCAGTTACAATCTCGCTGAAATCGGCGATGCCGGAAAAGCCGCGCAATACTTCGTCGATCAAGCCCAGATTCGCTCCGCGAATTGCCGGATCGGTATCGAGAACCATCACCTTGTCGAAGAAAGCATCCACTACGGGGCGCAACGTGGCAATCAAGGCCAGCGCTTCTCCGTAGGAACGTTGCTGGCGGAGTTCTGCCACCTTCGGCGCAAGCGCGGCAGCGGCAGCCAAGAGTGTCTGCGCTTCCGGAGCGAGCGTACCATCGTTAGGCGAACCAAGAACAAAGTGCTTTTCTTCGGCCTGGCGCAAAATGTTTTTGATGCGCTTGAAGGCCGCTGAGATAGCGGCAAAATCGGCGGATTCGCGCGCAGCGGTCAGGGCTTCAGCGCGGGCAATTGCATCGCGCACATCGTCGGCCCCAGCGGCCAGCACGGCGCTGACCACGTCGTAGGCAAAACCGCGTACATCTTTCAGGTAGAAACTCAGGCGCTCACGGAGGAAGGCAGCAACCAGTTCCTTGTTCGCGCCATCGGCACCGCTCGAACTGATCACATCGGCAAGAGTGAGCGGCAGCTCCGATTCGGCGAGAATTTTGACGATGGCGTTTGCCGCGCGGCGCAGCGCGAAAGGATCCTTTGAGCCGGTGGGCGCGGAGCCGATGCCGAACATTGCTGCGATGGTCTGAATGCGGTCAGCGAGGCCGAGTAGCTGGCCTTCGACGGTCTGCGGAATTGCGTCCTCAGTCGAAGCGGGCATGTACTGCGCGTAGATGGCTTGCGCTACAGTCTCGCCAAGTCCCTGAGCCTTCGCGTAGAGACCGCCAATCACTCCTTGCAGCTCAGTGAATTCCTTCACTAACTCAGTCGTCAGGTCGGTCTTGGCCAGCTCGACAGCCTTGAGCAGCGCCGCCTCGTCGAAGGCAACGCCCGACGCCTTGACAGTCGCCGCCAGAGCCTTAGCAACACCGAGATTCGCCTCGGTCTTCCAGTAGTAACTGCCCAGTTCTTTCTGGAAGGTTACATTCTTGAGGCTCTCGACGCGATCGACGAGCGGTGTCTTCTGGTCGAAGTCCCAGAAGAAGCGGGCGTCTTTGAAGCGCGCGCGCAGGACGCGTGCATTGCCATGGCGGATGATCTCTTCGCCTTCGGCATCCACTTTGATGTTGAGCACGGCCAGGAAATGCGGGGTCAGTTTTCCGTCTGCGCCTTCGATGGCGAAGTATTTTTGATGGTCGCGCATGACGGTGACCAATACTTCTTCGGGCAGCGCCAGATACTCTTGCTCGAAGTCGCCGAGAACGACCGACGGCCACTCAGTGAGATGGACGACTGTCTCGATGAGCGCTTCGTCTTCGCGCCATTTTGCGCCGGGAACGATGCGGGTTGCAGCGTCGAGAGCTTTGCGAATCAACTGCCTGCGCGCGACCACGTCGACAACGACGCTGGCGGCGAGCAGGTTCTTGGAATAGCTGCTGGGAGAATCAATGACGACCGGCGATTCTCCATGAAGGATGCGATGCCCGCGGCTCGCGTTGCCCGCCTTGATCCCGGCAATCTCCAGTGGAACAACGGCAGAATCAAGCAGCGCGACGATCCAGCGAATGGGCCGCACAAAGCGCTCCGGCTTGCCCGCGCGCCAGTACATATTTTTGGCCCAGTAAATTGACAGAGCTTCCTTGGGCAATTCCGCAGCCAGCAGCTCGGCTGTCTGGCGTCCATGACGTTTTACGGTTACTCCGACATATTCGCCCTTGGCGTTGGTAACTTTTTCCAGAGCCTCGACGGCGACACCGGCTTTCTTGGCGAAAGCTTCGGCGGCCTTGGTCGGCGCCCCGTTTTTGAAGGCGACCTGCCAGGAGGGCCCGGTTAACTGCTCCTCGATATCGGCCTGGCTCGCAAGCACGCCCTCAGCCAGCACGGCAAGCCGCCGCGGTGTCGAGTAAGTGGTGAGTTTGGCATCGGGCGCAAACAGCCGCTCACGCGTGAGTAAATCGTTCACACGTCGGCCCAACTCGGCCTCAGCCCCGGCAATCATGCGGGCTGGAACCTCGTCCAGCCCAATCTCCAATAAAAAATCCGCCATAACTTGAGTTTCTTTCTGCGATCTACGCTTCGTAAAAAGGGATCAGGGATCAGAAAAACCAGCCTCCCCTAGAACGCTCTGAAAGACTTTCCTTGATGCCGCATTTCCCGCAGGGGCTAAAGCCCCACTTTTTTGGCACTTGCGGCACGACTGAAGTCGTGCCCTGTTACAAAACTGATCTTGAAGCAAACACTAACTGACTTGCTGCGCCGCGTAAACTTTGGCCACGCCTACAGCCAGATTGCGAATGCGCCCGATCATACCCACCCGCTCCGTCACGCTAATTGCACCACGCGCATCGAGCAGGTTGAAGAGATTCGAGCACTTCAACGCCAATTCATAAGTCGACATGGTCGGGAAGCGCCGCTTGTCCGCCGCGCTGGTCTTTTCATCCGAGAGCAACGCGTTCGCCCGCGTCAGCAGCGCCTGCGCCTCGGCTTCGTAACTATTGAAGTGCTCCCACAACAACCTCACATCGGCGTCTTCGAAGTTATAGACGGAATACTGTAACTCCTCGGTCAGCCGGACATCGCCATAGGTCACGACCGCGCCGGTTTCAGGATCGCGCGCCCAGACCACATCGTAGACCGAGTCCACATCCTGCATGAAGGCGCAGAGGCGCTCCAGTCCGTAGGTCAGTTCGGCGCAGATCGGATCGAGATCGAGACCGCCGCACTGCTGGAAGTAAGTGAACTGGGTGATCTCCATCCCGTCCATCATGACCTGCCAGCCGACGCCCCATGCGCCGACCGTCGGGCCTTCCCAGTTGTCTTCCTCGAACTTCAGGTCGTGCTTGGAAAGGTCGATGCCGATGGCCTCGAGCGATTGCAGATAAAGCTCCTGCACGTTGACCGGCGGCGGCTTGAGGATGAGCTGGAACTGTGTGTGGCGGAAGAGGCGGTTGGGGTTTTCGCCATAGCGGCCATCGGCCGGACGCCGCGAGGGCTGCGCATAGCCTACCTTGTAAGGCTTGGGGCCCAGCACACGCAAGAAGGTTTCCGGCGCCATGGTTCCCGCGCCAACTTCTACGTCGTAGGGCTGCTGCAAGACGCAGCCGCGTTCCGCCCAAAAGCCCTGCAAGCGGAACAAAAGCTCCTGAAAGGTGAGCGGGGTGGTCTTCGGCTTGGATGAAATTTCGAATGAAGGCACGGGCAACTCTCTCTGATCGGGACTGGCTCGATTCTATCAGCCTTGCAGCCCTATTCTGCCAGGCCGATCAGCTTCACATCCGCTCCAGCGCCTCTGCCGAGCGTAGTTTACGCTCCAAGTGGCGCTCGAGGGATTGCAGCGTGAAACGGCGCAGGTCCTGTGCGCGACGCCGCGGCCAGTCTTCTGCGGCAAAGGCCGAGACCGGCGAACGTAACATGCGCTGGGCCAGTTGCCAGGAGTCGGCTGAGAGACCGCTGGCGTTTCCATTGCGATGCACCGGACAGAAAAGGCCGTCACCCAGTGTGTTAAAGCTGGCCTCGCCAGCGATCAGCGCCTCGCCGCAGGCCGTACAGTGGCCGATTTCCGGCAATAGGCCCATGAGGCGCGTCATCCAGAGCTGAAAATAGGTGAGGGGCATCCAAGGATGCTCGACGGTGGTTTGGTCAAGGACGGAAACCAGCAAGCGGAAGATTGTCTCCTGGGGATCGTGGTCGGGCAGCGCCTCATCCAGCAGTTCGGCAAAGAAGCTGAGCACGGTCATGCGCACAGGGTCGATTGGGGATGAGAGGGGGGAGAGGACGATTTCCAACTGATCGAGCCGCACCAGATCCTGCCCCGGCCGCTCGGCAAACCAGGCCCGTGCCAGCGTCATAGGCTCCAGCGCCCCGCCAAATCGCTTGCGGCTTTTGAGCGCCGACTTGGCCACGCCGCGTGCTTTGCCGTAATCACGCGTGAAAAAGCTCACAATCAGGTCGGCTTCATGGACCGGCCAAGTGCGCAAAACCACGGCTTCCGAAGTGAGCACGCTCATGCGATTCCATCATCGCACCGATCTATCAATCCTGCCATGCGGATAGACACAAACGCGCATCCCGCCTGACGGAATGCGCGCTGTGGGAATGCTCAAACCTGGGAAACAGCCAGCAGCCGCTTAGTGGCCGAAGTGCTTGGCGTTCTTCTCCGTAAAGCTGGCCCACTTCTCTGGCAGGTCGTCCTGGGCAAAGATTGCCGAGACAGGGCAGGCAGGGACGCAGGCGCCGCAGTCGATGCACTCGACCGGATCGATGAACAACTGGTCCGTCGCGGCGAAGGCGTCTTCGTCTTTCTTGGGGTGGATGCAATCGACCGGACAGGCGTCCACACAGGCGGTGTCCTTGGTGCCGATACAGGGTTCTGCAATGACGTATGCCATCTTTGATCTCTCCCGGGAAACTAGATCCTCGACGCTGATAGTAGCACAGGAGGCTGGAGGCTGACTGCATCCCCCTCGCTGCGTTTGCGTTACGGGAATTGGATGCGGATTCTCCTCGTATCGATTCCAAAAGCGAACCACAATGCGCGACGGAACTCGATTGCCCTCAGCCGCTCTTCGCCGCTCGCGCCGCGCGGTGGGCCGCAAACCCGCCGCTAAACGGGTTATCGGGCCAGTTTGAACACACTCAGACCCCGTTGTTGGCACAAACCCCGTTTTTTCAAGATCCATGGCTTGGCTATTGCAGTTGCTGGTGCGGGGTAATGCGCGTATCGGCGACCATATGCACGCAGGCTCGTCAACCAGTGTTTTTGCCTGTTAACGTCAAGCTAGTCGACCCATACGAGAAGCGAATTGTCTAAATCTCGTTGTTATGACGTGGTAGTCTGGTGCTTCGGAACAAAGGAGGTAAGCATGAAGTCGGTGGGCTTAATCTCTGCCCTTGCGACTGTCCTGGTCGTTTTGTGCGGAGTGCCACCGGCATGTGCCGTTACGAATTCGGTAACGGGCTGGACAGTAGAGAACATAACAGAGCGAGGGCAAGCAGTGAAGGCTTGCGTCGCGACTTGGAACGGCGATGGGCCACTACAAGTCACAATTGAGGCACTGGGCGCTCTCCTCACCCTGGATGTCTCATCGCCAACCTTCGATCAGGAAAAACATGAGGAGATCGTCTTTTTGGGTAAGACGGGAATCTCAAAGCTCCGGCGCGCGGCTCGCGTAGCCGATCGGACTTACGGCATCACTATCGATGACGAGGTAGATGAATTGCTCGAAAAAGCAGGGCCTCTTGTCCTGACCATTAAAGGGACCGATTACTCCTTTTCACTTGCCAACATACCTTCGGCAATCGACGCAGTGCGACATTGTGTTGGAGAACCTTCGAAGACCGAGTTGGCCGCGAAACATGATCCATCATTTTCAGTACCGAACGGGTGGGAATCTGTTGAATTAGCGTCAGGTTGCGCCGCACGTTTCAAGGGCGATGAAATCGACACATGGGTCACCATCAATAACAAGGATCAAGTTCTACTCATGGTTGGCCGCAAAGTCTGGAACTTCTTGGGGCAGGATATAAATTTGACTCTTCAGATTGACACACTACCACCGCTTTCGCTTGGAGGGTCGAAGTTGAATAACTTAGTCCTATTACTCTTGCCGGATGACAGAGATGTAGCCGCGTTGCGCAAAGCCTCTACCCTCCGATGGCACTTCCCCATGGGCGACTACAGCACGAAAGTGCATGATGTAGGATCGGCTTTGGATGCGGTTACCGCATGTACGAAAGAGAAACGCCTCAGCACGCCTCAATAGTTGAAAAGCAGGGCCAGTTCTCGCCGAATCGTCGTGTCTCTCAACGAGAAACTCGGCATTCCTGGTGTATCACCGGCAAACCGGAATTTACCCTGAAATGCCTGTGAATGCTCATTTTCGGCAACTTTGCCTATTTCATCAGCCTTGCCCCGCTGCCGTCGCACGCTCCGCCCTCCGTTGGGCAAACTCATGAGGAGTGGGGATGGGCGCCAGATTGCGCCCGGCAAACATATCATCAAACAAGCCAATCAACTCGGCATGGATGAGCCCGTTTGAGGCGAGAATTTCCCGGCTATCCAGCCGAAATGGCTTTCCGGAGAAGTCCGTC
>Ga0224559_1000710_pt1 | contig 20638 bp, 23 predicted proteins | sample 714S33034metaG_FD_180676 | JGI IMG/M metagenome (GOLD analysis project Ga0224559, IMG submission 180676) | Peat soil microbial communities from Stordalen Mire, Sweden - 717 S3 30-34 | ecosystem: Environmental > Terrestrial > Soil > Wetlands > Peat | place: Sweden: Norrbotten County, Stordalen... | reverse complement strand
TTCCCCGAGGTGATCTTCTGGGTCGATCCGGGCGTCAAAGATGTGGATGCTGCGCGATCATGGCTGCTGCGGAATGAGCGGGACATCCTCGTCCTCGGCAGCGAATCCTTGAAAGACGCGGCGGCTCTCGCGGCGTTGCGTGGCGAAGAACGCGTGGTTCTCTCGCTCGATTTCGCCGGCGAGCGTTTTCTGGGGGACCCGGCCATTCTGGCGGCGCCGCAGCTCTGGCCGGCGCTGGCGATCGTCATGACGCTCGGCCGCGTCGGGGCGGATGCGGGGCCGGATTTCGAGCGCCTCGCCGCGTTGCGGCGGCCGGGCGGCGCGGCGCTTTACGCCGCCGGGGGCGTGCGCGGGCCGGATGATCTCACCGCGCTGGCGCGGGCCGGGGTCGAGGGCGCGCTCGTCGCCTCGGCGCTGCACGATGGGCGGCTGACCGGCGCGGACGTCGAAGCAGCGGCGGCGTGAATCCGCGCACAAAAAAAGGGGGCCGAAGCCCCCTTTGATCTGAACTTCCGTGTGGACGCTTAGTTCGGCGCGAAGGGGTGCTTCGCGGTATTGCGCTGGGCGACGACGGTCTGCGGGGTCGGCTCGCCGGTGATGGCGCGCGCGATCGCTTCCTTGGTCGCCTGATAGTTATAATCCTGGATCTTCTGGTCGTCCTTGGCTTCCCAATGGATGAAGACGCCGACGGAGATGAAGATGTCGTCAGCTTCGGCGATCGGGATGATGCCATCAGCGACGCTGTCGGCGACGGCCTTGGCGACGCCGCGCTGCGCCGGTCCGAACATCTGGACGGCCTGCGTGGCGTTCTTGATCGTCACCTTGTTGAAAAGGACGGTCGCCGGCTTGACGAGAAGGTTCGGCGCCACGACTGCGAGCAGGGTGGTGAAGCCGTCCTTGTTGTTCGTGAGCGCATTGGCGAAGGCCGCCTCGGCAGCGCTGCCGCGCGGTCCGATCAGGAGGTCGATATGAGCGACTTCGTTTCCTTCGCCGACGAGCGATTCGCCGACAAGCAGTTTATTGATCTTGGTCACGTAGCAGGTCCTCCCATGAGAAAAAATCTTCGCAGACAACTATCGACGAAGCTGACGGAGTTGAAGGTTCGATCCTTGTTGGCAGCGCCCATCTTTTCGCCGGGCCGGTTAGCCGGATAGAAGCGGCACTGGTCCGCTCGCGCGCACTCAACCATTATTGCCGCGCTGGATCAAGATACGAGTTAGATGATCGGCGAACAGCGTCGCGACGGTGAGGTCGGCGCTGGTTCCCGGGTTGAGCCCCTCCGCTTTCAAGCGGCGGTCGAAATCGAGCAGATCGGCGAGGGTGTCGGCCGCTTCGCCGCGTGACATAAAACTGTCGCGAACGCCAGCCGCCTCCGCCTGGAGCGCCTCAGCCGCCGCTGCGCCGTGCTTGCGCGCAACATGGCTGTCGGGAAATGCGGCGAGATAGGCGAGATAGACGCAAACCGCCGGCCAAGGCGCGAGCCAGCCCCGGTCGGCCGCTGTTTCCAGCGCTTTGACGCCGATGCCGAACACATCGGCGTAATCGCTTGCATATTGATACGCTATGCGGTCGCGCGCGGCGGCCTCGCGCATCGCCTCAAGGAGCGTGGTTTCGGCGCCCTCGCGCACGTCATGCCGCGCGGCGCCGCCAAGTCCTGCCGGATTGGCGAGGACGATGGCCGCAAAGGCGGCCTCGGCGTCCGCGCGGGTGAGGTCGGCGAGTGTGGCTTTGAGCGATTGGCGCAAATCGCCGCCAAACGCGTCCGCGGCCTCGGCCGCGGCGGCGAGCGGCGCGCAGAGGAGAACAATGCCGAGATTGGTGTTTTGCCCGACGCTGGCCGAGGTCGCTTCTACGGCGCCGAAAATGCGGGCGCCGACTTTTGCGCCATGTTGGCAGAGGGGCCGCGCGGCGACTTCAGCGCTGCGCAGGAAATGATCGACCGTCATGCCGTGCCCGTCGGCGAAGACATGGACATTGCCGGGCTTGGGCGCGTCCAGCTCGCCGCGGCAGGCGGCGATGAAGGCGTCCATGATGGCGTTTTGCGGGATCGGCGTCACTCCACGGATACGGCGGCGGCGGGCATCGCGGCCTTTGCGGGTGCGCCGATGCGCGCCAGAAAATCGCGCGCGAGCCGGTCAGCGATTGAAAAAGGCGCCACTTTTTGCAGGCCGCGCCAGCCCGGCATGCTGTTGACTTCGAGGATCAGGGGCGCGCCGCTCGCGTCGTAGATCATGTCGACGCCAGCGAAATCCGCGCCGACGGCGGCGGCGGCGCGAAGCGCCATATCGACCATCGAAGGGGTGGGGTCGAGCCATTCCGGCCGCGCGCCGAGTTTGACATTGGTGATCCAATGCGCCGAGCGGCGCGTCATCGCCGCGATGACCTCGCCGCCCGAGACGAAGAAACGCATGTCGGCGTAGCCATCGTCTTCGCGCCCGACGAAGCGCTGCAGATAAAAGGCGCCCGAAACCTCCCAGAGGTCGGGCAGATCCTCCTCGCGCGCGATGAGTTTGAGGCCGAACCCCTGTGCGCCGAAGAGCGGCTTCAGCACCAGCGGGCCGCGCGCCGCCTCGCGCCGGACGATTTTGCGCGCCGCCTCAAGCGATTGCACGGTCCAGGTTGGCGGCGTCGGCAGGCCAGCGCGGGCGAGGGCGAAGCTGGTCGCCGCCTTGTCCACGCAGATTTCGACCGCGCGGGCCGAATTGACGACAGGAACGCCAATGCCGGCGAGCCCGTGCAGCACGTCGAGGCGCAGCGTGACGGCCTCGAAGGTGCCGGAGCCGATGGCGCGCACGAAAACGCCGTCCGGCAGATCGACGCCGAAGCCCGGCATGACGAGGCCGCTCGGGCGGGTGGTGTCGAAGGCGCAATTGGCGAGGCGGATCGGCGTCGCGATCGCGCCCGCGCGGGAAAAGGCCGCGCGAAGATCCCGCGCGTGCCAGTCGTAAAGATCGACCGCGAGGGCGATTCTCGGCGCGGCCATGCGGCTTCGCCTAGCCGAAGCAGGCGTCGAGCAGGGCGTCGTCGATTTTTCCGGCGCGGAACGTCTCGCCCGTCTCGACCGCCGTCACGATCGCCTGAGCCGGGCTGAACAGCATCGGGTCGATCGCGTAGAAATCGCCCTTGCAGGCTTTGAAGATTTCCGCGAAGGGCCGGCCGTAATCGCGCGACGAGCTGCTCGGCAATTGCTCCGCTAAAGCTCTGGCGTCATCCGAGGGGCCGGTGACGAAGAGATGCGTCAGGCCGGCGTAGATGATCGCGTCATTGGTGCGGCCCATCGCCTCGACAAATTGGGGGTGCGGCGGCGACAGCGGCGCGGCGCCGAGGCCGTCGACGATGCGCTCCAGCGGAAACTTCAGCTCATGCGCCTTGTGCAGCGCGACTTCGAGCACGCGCGCGACGACCTGAACGCTGCCGGCAAGGCTCTGCGTCGGCGCGAAGATGAAAGCGACGTTCTCGGGCTTGACGCCGCAGGCGCTAGCGACCTTGTCGGTGATTTCGGGCGGCGGCGCGCGGTCGCCCTCGAGGACGAGCGTCGCCCGGTGGGCGTGATCATGATAGCCGAGATCATGGAACAGCGGCTCTTTCTGCGCGAGCGCGCGCGCCGGGCCCGAGCCGAGCGCGAAGAAGGAGCCCTTGCCTTCGCCATGCGATAGCGCCCAGCCGGCATATTGGCTGGCGAGGCAGGCGATCACCGGATCGCCGGTGCGCACGGATATTTCGAACGGCCATCTGGGATTGGAGCCGGTGGGCGAGAGTTGCACGGTCCCGAGGCCGCCGAGGCAGATTTCGGCGATGCGCAGGCCGGCCTCTATGCCGCCGCGCACGCCCTTGCCGGCGTCGATGATGGTCTCGCCCCGCGCGCCCTTCGAAATGGAAATCCGCAGTTTCGCCGCGTCGGCGATGAGGCGGTCAACGAGATGTCCCGTCAGCGTATTGATGCTCAGCGCCGTCTCGCTCAATGTCTCGCTCCCCGTATTTGTCGATGCTGTCAAGAAGACAGGCGGTCCATTCCGCGACGCGCGCGCGCGCGTCGGCGGCGTCCGCAGCGCAGGCTTTAATGGTACAGAGCGGATCATACAAGCGCAGGGCGCCGCCCGGGCGCGGCCGGTCGGCCGTCCATTCCGGCCAGTCGAGTGGCGGAATGGCGGCGATATCCCGCCGCGCATAGGCGATTTGCGTCGCCGCCGCGCCGGTAAATTCGAGCGGCATGGCGGGCGAAATGCCGCGGCAGGCGTCGATATGGGCCTGAAAAACCAGGCCTCCGCGGTCTTGGAAGATATCGAGGGTCGCGCCGGGGCGCGGATTGATCTCGATGAGGACGAAAGCTTCGTCCGAAACGAGAAAATCGAAACTATTGAGGCCGACGAGGCCGCTGGCGGCGGCGAGGGATTTTGCGGCGTCTGTCAGCCACGCCTCCATGCGCGCGGGCAGATCGGCGGGGCGGACGCCGCCGCCGAAGCGGAAAGGCTCCTGCGGCGTCGGCGCCGCCCATTGCCGGCTGGAGCCGAGCGCGTGCGCGGCCGTTCCGTCGCAAAGGCAGAGGATCGAGACCGGTTCGCCCGGCGCGACGCGCTGGAAATAAATGTTTTCGTCGCCAGCGCGCCAGGCGTCGGCCGGGGCGACATGGGACCCACCCGCGCCGCCGACGCTTTTGACCAGCCAGCCCTCGGTTTGGGGCGGCGGCGCGAAGCTGATTTCAGGATGGGGAATACGCAAGGACTGGCAGAGGTCGGCGAAAAGGCCGGGGTCTTTCACGCGCTGCACGACATCGGCTGGATTGCCGATAAGGGGCCAGCGGCTGGCGATTTCGCCCAATAGGCTGACGCGATCTTCAAAGCCCGTACCATAGACAATGCCGATAGGCTCGCGCCCTTCCGCCAGCTGCTCCAGCGCCGGGATCAGCAATTGCGCGTCAAATCCCGTGTCGGGATCGCCGGCGCGGCAGGTTGCGGCGCAAAGGTCGCGCGTATCCGCGTCGTCGAAGAAATCCGCGACGAGGGGCGCGTATCCCGCGCGGCGCGCGGCCGCGGCGAGAGCGCGGCCGGAGGCGCTCGCGATCAGGACCGCGGCGCCGCTCCCGGGCGTTCTTGTCTCAGACAAGCTCCCGGGCCAGCACGAAGGCGTCGCGGAAATCGAGGCAGAGCGGCTTGTTCGAGGCGGCCATGCGCTGGAACAGGCCGGATTCGGTCTTGTATTTGATGTCGCCGATGGCGAGCGGCCCGATGCCAAGCGCGCCGCCCTCAAGTTCCGCGCCCTTGTCATGCAGCGCGAGGCCCTCGATGCCGGCCGGCGGCACGGCGTTGACGTCGGCGGCGACGAGAAGGGATTTCGCGGCGACGAGGCATCTTTTCGGGAGGACTTGCACGCCGGCGGCGGCGGCGCAGAGGATGACCTCGACGCCGGCGAGCGCCGCGACCTTTTTTTCTTCAGAGCTGGTGTCGAGGGCGATGACGTCGACGTTGAAGCGCCGCTTGATGTCCTCGGCCTTTTCCTGCACGCGCTCCGGCCCGTCATGTCCGGCGAGAGTCACGTTCGCGCCCTCAAGCGCCGCGATGACGGCGGCGGCGTAGCCGACGACCCCGGTTGCGCCGAAGATCAGGATCTTGGTTTTGGCGAGGCTCTTGTCTTTCTTCTTTTTCAGCAGCTTCTCGACGCAGGCGACCATGGCGGCGGCTGTCGTGAAGGAGCCGGCCGGATCGGCGAAGGCCGAAATCTCGAAAGGCTTCAGAAGCGTCGCGCGGAAGCGCTCCATCATGTCGAGCGCGAGGCCAGCGTCCTTGCCGCCGATGAACACGCCGGTGCGGACGGCGTCCTTCGGCGAACGCGAAAACATCGCGTCCTGCACCAGCGGGGTGATGTCGTCGAGCGTCACGAAAATATAGGGCGTGATCGAATCATAGCCGGCGTCGAGCGCCATATTCACGTCGAACGGGCTCATGTGCTTGAGCGGACTGAACATGTGAAGAATATTCTTGGCCACGCATTTCTCCCTTAATTAATGAGCCGCCCGACTATCGAGCTGCGGACGTGTGGCCCTTGACCAGCGCGCCGCGATTTAGTCCCTTGCAGATCGCGATGTCCACTCCAAGAGCTGCGGCTTCCCCGCGCATCAGATCGCGAAGGCGTTGCGCCTCGCCCTCGTCGGCGGCGAAGGCGAAGCCGGTCGGTCCCCAGGAGGATTGCCCGATTCCCTTGGCGCCATGACGCCGCAGGGCGCCGAGCATTTCGGCCACCGCGGCGCTAGTTTGCGCAGCGCCACCTTGCGCGGGCGCGAAGTAGGCGCCGACGATCTCCTGAATTCGTTCGATTGCGCCGCCGAAGGATTCGAGGTCGGCTTCCGCTAGGGCGGGCAGCGCCTTGATCAGCACCAGCCGGCAGATTTCGGCGGCGCCGGCGGCGGCGAACGGCCCGAGCGCGGCAAAAGATTCCGTCTCCTGCGCGCCATGCAGGCCCTTTATGCGCGAATCGAGCACGAGCAGGACGCGCCAGGCGGTGGGGAATTCGAGGCGCGCGATGACGGGGGGAGTCACGGTTCCCTCCGCCCGGCCGCCATCGACGATGACGCCGCCGCGCTCGAAGAGGCCTACGCCGATGCCGGAGCGCTGGCTGCGTTGAAGCGCGAGCGCATCCGCCGGCACGTCGGGCGCGAGGCCTTCGAGCAGCCGCAGGGCGCTGGCGAGCGCCAGGGCGAGCTGCGTTCCCGAGCCAAGCCCGACGTGATCGGGGATCGCCTCGTGAATCGTGACGCCATAGCGCCCCGCGAGGCCAAGGCGCTGCGTCAGGGTTTCGAGATAGGCCGCCGCGCGCCGGGCCTCGGGGCCTTCGATGAATGGCGCCTGTGCGCGCGCAATGGAGAGGCGCGTGACGGGATGGTCGATCGCAAGCCCGATGCTGCCGAAACGGCGGCCGAGCCCGCCATTGAGGTCGAGAAACCCGAGGTGAAGCCGGGCGGGGGCTATCGCGGTGGCGCTTTCAAACATGAAGTTTCTTTCGCCGGAATCTTTGGCGACCTGCGTCAAGGCCATCCGCGCGGTTGCGACCGGAGCGGCGCAGGCGGCGCATCGGCCGGCGCGCTCCAGGGTGAGGAGGTTTTCATACTGACGGCCGCCCAATAGTTCAAGGACCGGCCGGCGAAAGCTCTATCCGTCGAGTTCGGGATAATGGCGGAAAATGCCGCTTTCATTGAAGGGAATGCGCCGGCCGCTCGCCAGATAGGCGCTGATGCGGGGACGCCGCGCCACAGCCGCATGCAACGCCGCCGCCAGCGGCGCCGCCTCCAGCGCGCGTTTCATGCGCAAGGGAAACGCATAGGCGAGGCCGTCGATGAGCTGGAACAGCGAGAGGTCGGCATAGCTCACGCGCGCGCCGACGAGATGACGGTTTCCCTTCGGGTTGCGCGCCAGTATGGCCTCGAACCAGGCGAGGAATTTCGGTATCCGCTCTTCGCGAAAGGCCTTGGCGACGCGCAGCGCCTCTGGCTTCTGGTCTTCATAATAGAGGGAGCCGCTGACCGGGTGGTGCACGTCATGCGCCTCGGAGACGGCGTCGGCGATGGTCAGCTGGATCTGATGCGTCCACAGCCGCCCGGCCTCGTCGCGTGGCGCAAGGCCGAGGCGTCGCCCGAGATGGAAAAGGATCGCGGCGGTCTGCCCGATCAGCGCGTCGCCATCCTTGAGGAAGGGCGGCGCGAAGGGCGGACGCGCAATCTCACCGCCCTCCAGCAACGCCAGCATGGACTCCATGCCTTTGGGTTCGCGGGCGACGTCGACATAATCGGCGCCGGCTTCCTCGAGAGCCAGACGCACGAATTCGCCGCGGCCCTGGATGCCCGGCCAATAGTAAAGCTCATAGGCCATGCGCAGCTCCTTTTTGGTCCGTCAAATCTCGGATGTTCGGTGATCTAGATCAATGCCGCGATGGCGGATTCGGTTCTTATCGCGCCGCGCCGTCACGACTGTCGCCAGCGGTCATGATTGCTCACATTTTTTCGTCATTCTTCGTCTTCCGACGCTGTTGCGTGACCTTCTAACAATGCCGCGACAATCCCACGACAAGAGGGGAGCGCGGCGTCGCTATCGGCGAAACGCCGGGATCGCAGCCTTGCCTCGCAAACAGAATTGTGAAACGCCTTTCATTGGCGCAAGGTAGACGCTTAAGAATGATAATCCGGCGCCCGGATCGGGACGCCGAATCAGGGAGGGAAACGCCAATGGCGGCGCAGAGTTATGAATCCATCCAGCAAAACCCCAAATACCGCGAGCTTGTGCGGCAGCGTTCGGTCCTCGGCTGGACCCTGGCGGCGATAACGCTGATCATTTATTTCGGGTTCATTCTTCTCATCGCCTATGCGCCGAAGTTTCTCGGCACGCCCATTGGCTCCGGCGTCATGACCATCGGCATTCCGATCGGCCTCGCGGTGATCGTGTCGGCCTTCGTTCTCGTCGGCATCTATGTTGTCCGCGCCAACGCGACCTATGACAGCCTTACACGCGATATCGTCGAGGAGTCCCGTTGATGCGCCGTCTCCTCACTCTACTCGCAACCGTTCTTCTCGCTGCAATTCCCGTCATCGCCCGCGCGGCGGGCGCCGTCGAGGGCGGCGCGCAACAGGCGACCAACTGGCACGCCATCTTTATGTTCATCCTGTTCGTATGCCTGACGCTTGGCATCACGTATTGGGCGGCCAAACGCACGAAATCCGCCGCACAGTTCTATTCGGCCGGCGGCGGCATCACCGGATTCCAGAACGGCATCGCGATCGCCGGCGACTATATGTCGGCCGCCTCGTTCCTCGGCATCTCCGGCCTTGTCTATCTTTCCGGCTTCGACGGGCTCATCTATTCGGTCGGCTTTCTCGTCGGCTGGCCCATCGTCACCTTCCTGATCGCCGAGCCGCTGCGCAACCTCGGCAAATACACCTTCGCCGACGTCGCCTCGTTTCGCCTCGGCCAGACGCCCATTCGCATCCTCTCGGCCTGCGGCTCGCTCGTCACCGTGTCCTTCTATCTGATCGCCCAGATGGTCGGCGCCGGCAAGCTGATCCAGATCCTGTTCGGGCTCGACTACTGGATGGCTGTGGTCATCGTCGGCATACTGATGATCATTTACGTCACTTTCGGCGGCATGCTCGCGACCACATGGGTGCAGATCATCAAGGCCGTCCTTTTGCTGTCCGGCGCGACCTTCATGGCTCTGGCGGTGTTGTGGAGATTTGGCTTCAACCCGGAAGCACTTTTCGCCCAGGCGGTTGCGGTCCATCCGAAGCATCTCGCCATCATGGCGCCCGGCACGCTCGTCTCCAATCCGATCTCCGCGATCTCTCTGGGGTTGGCGCTGATCTTCGGCACGGCCGGGCTGCCGCATATCCTCATGCGCTTCTTCACCGTGGCTGACGCCAAGGCCGCGCGCAAATCGGTGTTCGTCGCCACAGGCTTCATCGGCTATTTCTATATCCTCACCTTCATCATCGGCTTCGGCGCCATCTGCCTCGTTTCGACCAACCCGCAGTTCCTCGACGCTGCGATCGCCGCAACCAAAGGACCGATCGCCGCGATCAAGGGCGGTTCGAACATGGCCGCTATCCATCTTGCTGACGCCGTCGGCGGCGATCTCTTCCTCGGCTTCATTTCCGCCGTCGCATTCGCCACCATCCTCGCCGTCGTCTCGGGGCTGGCGCTCGCCGGCGCGTCGGCGATCAGCCATGATCTCTACGCCAATGTTTTCCGCCGCGGCCGCGTCAACGAGCTCCAGGAGATGCAGGTGTCGAAGGTCGCCACGGTCTGCCTCGGCATCCTCGCCATCGTTCTTGGCATCGTGTTCGAAAAGCAGAACGTCGCCTTCATGGTGGGCCTCGCCTTCTGCATCGCCGCCTCGTGCAATTTCCCGGTTCTGCTGTTGTCCATCTACTGGCGCGGCCTGACCACGCGCGGCGCCTTCATCGGCGGATTCCTGGGCCTCATCTCGGCGGTCGTCATGGTCGTGCTTTCGCCTGCGGTGTGGGAGGTCACGCTTGGCAATCCGAAGGGATCGGCGCCCTTCCCTTACGAGAATCCGGCCCTGTTCTCGATGGCGATCGCCTTCATCGGCATCTGGCTGTTCTCCCTGCTTGATCACAGCAAGCGGGCCGCCGAGGATCAAGCCGGCTTCGACGCGCAATTCGTGCGCTGCCAGACCGGCATTGGCGCGACCAAGGCGTCGGCGCACTAGAGCGGGATGCGAAAAAGTGGAATCCGGTTTTTCGCGTCGGATCCCGCTCTCCTCTCAACAATCGATCACGCTTCATGCTTTTGGATGGAAACATCCAAAAGCATCGTGATCTGAGGGGCGGTCCGCTCCGGCGAGACGGAGTGGCCCGAGCAACGATGCCAAATGCATTTGACGAGAACAACCCGCCCTTCGATCGTCTCACGCCCAAGGAGATCGAGCGGGTCCGCCACGCCGTCGACATCGGCTATTTCCGCCCCGGCGAATCCATCATCGCCGAGGGCGCCGCGGCGGAGGCGCTCTACGTCGTCATCAAGGGCGCGGTCGAAGAGCGCGTCGGCGACGAAACCATCGCTCTTCTTGGCCGGAAGGATTGCTTCGACGCCCGCGCGCTCGTCCAGGGCCAGAGCGCGCACACATTCCGTGCGCGCGAAGAGACACTATGCTACATCCTGCCGCGCACGGCCGCGCTCGACCTCGTCAACGACAATCCGCGCTTCGGCGCGTTTTTCTACCTCGAAATCTCGCATAAGCTCGCGGCGATTGCACGCGATGAGGAGGACCGAACCGCCGGCGCGACGATGCGCGCGCGGGTGTCGGAGATTAGCCTCCGTGCGGCCGCCTACATCGACGCCGGCGATACGATAGAGACCGCTGGACATCGCATGCGTGAGGTCAATACCGACGCGCTCTTCGTGCGCGACGGCGACCGCATCGGCGTCATCACCGGCATGAATCTTTCGAAGGCCGTCATATTGAACCGCATGCCGATCACCGCGCCGGTGAAGCCGCTAACCCATTTCGACGTGGTTTCCGTCGCGGCCGACGATTTCGTCTATGCCGCGCTGATCGTGATGTCCAAGACCAACAAGCGCCGGGTCGCGGTGCGCAACGGCGAGACCTATGTCGGCTTCCTCGAAGACGTCGAGTTGATCAGTTTCGTCACCGGCAACGCTCAGCTGGTGGCGAGCCGGATCGACCGCGCCTGCACGCTCGGCGACCTTTCGATCGCCGCCCGCGAGATCGGCGGCCAGGTGCGGCTGCTGCGCCGTCAGGGCGTCAAGGTCGAGGCCGTCGCCGAGATCGTCTCGGACTTGAACCGCCGCCTTATCGGGCGCACCTTCGACCTGCTGGCGCCGCCGGAGATCCGCGGCGGCTGCCTCATCGTGATGGGCAGCGAGGGTCGCGGCGAGCAGACGGTGCGCACCGACCAGGACAACGCTCTGATCCTCGACGCCCCCGTCGACGCGGCGCTGCTCGAAAAATTCCGAGTCGCGTTCACTGCGGCGCTCGATGACTTCGGCTTCGCACACTGCATCGGCGACGTCATGGTGCGCAATCCATTATGGTCGAGGCCGCTCGACGACTATCTCGCCGATTTCCGTCGCTGGGCGCAGCTACCCGACGAAAACGCGCATCTCAATGTCGCGATCTTCTACGATGCTGTCGCTGTCTCCGGCGACGCCGCACTGCTCGCGAAGGCGAAGCAAGAATTGATCGAGGCGACGCGCGATAACAACGCCTATCTCGCCCATTTCGCGCGCACCGTCGAGACGTTTCCGACGCCGATCGGCTTCTTTAACAACCTGCTGACGATTGATGGACGCGGCGACGCCGTCGATCTGAAGAAGGGCGGGATTTTCCCCATCGTGCACGGCGTTCGCACGCTCGCGATCGAGCGCGGTCTGCTCGAAACATCGACGGCGGTGCGCATTCAGAAGCTCGTCGATCTCGGCTCGCTGAGCCGCGATTTCGGCCACGAACTCACGCAGGCGCTTTATTTCCTGATGACCCTGCGGCTCGATGCGCAACTTGCCGCGGCCAGCGCGCTGGTGCGTCCGGCCGAGCTTTCGAGCATGCAGCGCGATCTGCTGCGCGACGCGTTCCGCGTCGTGAAGCAGTTCCGCGACATCATCCGCAACCACTTCAATCTGGGCCGGTTCTAACCATGATCCCACGCGCTCTGAAGCGACTGGTGCACAGGGTTAGCCTAAAGGACCCCGCCTACCGGTTTTTGTTCGCGCCCGGGCCGCCTGGCGAGGCCGTCGTCATCGATTGCGAGACAACAGGGCTCGACTGGCGCCGCGACGACATCTGCAGCCTCGCCGCGATCCGCATCAAGGGCGACCGCATCCTGACCAGCGAGCGCTTCGAGGCCGTGGTGCGGCCGCGGGCCGAGATGCGCGCCGAGGCCATCAAGGTGCACCTTCTGCGCGAGTCCGACGTCGAAATCGGCGCGGCGATCGAGACTGTGATCCCGCGTTTTCTCGCGTTTATCGGGGGCCGGCCGTTGGTCGGATATTATCTCGAGTTCGACGTCGGCATGGTCAATAAATATCTGCGCGGGCTTCTCGGCATCGAACTGCCGAATCCGATGATCGAAGTATCGAAGCTTTATTTCGAACGGAAATACGGCGACGCGCCGCCAAGATCTGTGATCGACCTGTCGTTCCGCGCGATTTTGAACGATCTCGACGTGCCCGCGCTGGATCAGCACGACGCGTTCAACGACGCGCTGATGACCGGGATGATGTATCTGAAACTTCGCGATCTGAAAGAGCGCGGCGTCCGCATCGCGAGGTTGCGCGATGTTGAGGAGCCGCAGACGACCCCCGCTTGAGGGGATTACAGGTTCCGCAGCCTCATTTTGCGCGCGCCGCAAGCAGTGGCGCGAGGCCACTTGAAATTTGCAGCGGTCATGCTCTAAAGGCTCTTCTCCGGCTTGGCTGCAATCGTGAGGTCCCATGTCTTCTTCCCCCCTTTTTAGCGCCGCCGTTCTGGCCGGGCTCGCAACGCCGCTCGCGCAGCCGGCGCTTCTCGCCGCCGCCGAGGTCACGACGCCAAGCGGCCTGCGCATCAATGATACGGTCGAAGGCAAGGGCGCGCCGGCGCAGTCCGGGCAGACCGTGACGGTCCACTACACCGGCTGGCTCTATGTCGACGGTAAAAAGGGCGCCAAGTTCGACAGTTCGCGCGATCATGGCCAGCCCTTCGCCTTCGCCCTCGGCAATGGCGACGTCATCAAGGGATGGGATGAGGGCGTCGCCGGCATGAAGCCCGGCGGCAAGCGCACGCTGATCATTCCGCCCGAACTCGGCTATGGCGCGCGCGGGGCCGGCGGCGTCATTCCGCCGAACGCGACGCTGATCTTCGACGTCGAGCTTCTCGGCGCGAAATAGAGGCGGTTCCGGCGAGGGCTCCGAAATGGCGCAGGGGGCGTCGCGGCTCCCCGCCTGCGGGTTCGCAACTTGGGCGTTGCCACGCGCTATTTTTATGTGATGCTGAAACGGGCCGGATGCGCGGGGCCGACGCCTTGCGCGTGCATCCGCCGATCGGCTCCCCGCCGATTTGCGCAGCCTGACTCCGGGATCAAATCATGGTCGATGCGCCGCACGCTTCGCTAAAGTCGAAAATCCGCCACGAGGCGGAAAAGTTTTTCGCCTATTTCATCTATCTCTGGATCCTGTTCGGCCTCTTCTCCCTACATAAGGCGATCATCTTCCAGCCTGGGCATCTCGTTCCAAGACTTGGCTTTGCCTGCTTCAATGCGCTGATCATGGCCAAAGTGATGCTGCTCGCCGACGACTTTCGCGTGGGCGAGCACTTTCATTTCGATCGCCTGATCTTTTCCATCCTGTTCAAGGCGGCCTCCTTTTCTGTCGTCATGGTGCTTTTCGACATTGCCGAGGAGGTGGTTCTCGGCCATTTCCATGGCAAGGATGTCGCCCACAGCCTCGACGATCTTGGCGGCGGCAGCCTGACCGTGATCATTTCGATCGGCGTCATCATGTTCTTCGTCCTGATTCCGTTCTTCGCCTTCACGGAGATCGATCGCGTCACCGGCCAGGACAAGCTCGTCAGGGTGCTTCTGACGCGAAAGCGCAAGGCCTGAGCGCGGCCCGGACAGGCGCGCGCGCCCGGCTTTTCATGTGGCGGCGACAGTATTTTCAAACGGTTTTAAACTGCGCTCGGGCGAGTTTGTCTTTGTAGAGTCAATCTAGACTGGGATAATTCGTTGTGCGGCGGCAGCCGATGCGATATTTATAGGTGGCTTTGTTCCCTATAAGCGTAAGCGGCGTCAAGTTTCCGGTGCCCGATGATCGTATGCTCGTGCAATGTTGTGTCCGATACGATGATTAGAGCCGCGCTCAACTCGGTGCGCGGCGAGCTTTGCCCACGCACGCCGGGCGCCGTCTACAAATGCCTCGGTTGCAGCCCCTGTTGCGGGCGTTGCTACGCGACGGTTCGCGAGATCATCGACGAGACGCTCGCGGCCCATGCCCATGCCAATGGCCATGCGTACCCGCCGTCGCGCGGCGGCGCCGCGTGCGATGAGCGCCGCGCCGCCCATCAAACCGCTTGAGACCCGCGCCAACTGCAAATAAACCAATACATCCGCCGTCGTCGCGCCCATCGATCTGATGGCGCCGCTTTCGGCTTCGCGCCTGATCCAGGCCACAACTTCAGGAGTTCGCCGCGATGAAGGGTGATGACAGGGTAATCGACTATCTCAATCGAAGCCTGCGCAGCGAACTGACCGCGATCAATCAATATTGGCTTCATTTCCGCATCCTCGACAATTGGGGCTTCAAGGAACTCGCGAAGAAATGGCGCGAGGAATCGATCGAGGAAATGCAGCACGCCGACAAGATCACGGCGCGCATCCTGTTCCTTGAAGGCTTTCCCAATCTGCAGGTGCTTGACCCGTTGCGGATCGGACAGACCGTCGAGGAGATCCTGTCCTGCGACCTCGCCGCCGAACTATCCGCCCGCGCGCTCTATACGGAGGCGGCCGAATACGCGATCACCGTGCATGACCGCGTGACGAAGGAGCTTTACGACGAGCTTCTGATAGATGAGGAGCATCATATTGATTTCCTCGAAACTCAGCAGGAGCTGATCCGGCAGGTCGGCGTGCAGCTTTACAGCCAGAAGCATATTGGCGGGCTGAAGGATTGACGGGATCGCACGCGGCGCCCGGGCGCCGCGTGCGGCGGGTCCGGCGTTTGACCCGCTAGGGCTAATGTCCTTTCGCGCCGGGCCCCGCGCTGACGCGGTCGGCGATGGCCAGAAGCAGCATGGTGACGGCGAAGGCCAGCAATATGCCGACCACCCAGGCGAGCTTTTGCGGGTCGGCGTGGTTGGCGATGTCCATGAACCATTCGAGAACCTGAACCGCCGTGATCGCGACGAGCGAGCCGAGCAGCTTCTGCTTCAGGCCGGCGAAGCCGATGCGCATCAGGCCGTCCGGCCAGTCCGGATGATCGGCCGCGTTGACCGGCCGCACGAAATTTTCATAGGAGGAGCAGATCACGATCAGGATCAGATTGGCGATTAGCGTCAGATCGATCAGACTTAATATGCTGACGATCATCTCATTGGAGTCGGCGTTCTTGAGATGCAGCACGAACGTAAACAGCCCAATGCCGAATCGATAGAGAAGGCCGATCAGCGCTGCGATCAGGCCGAACAGAAACGGCGCCATCAGCCACCGGCTGCTGAAGAAGAGTCCCTCGATCGCGCGCTCGATCACATTCATGAAAAGGCCTCCGCCGCCCTTTGCCGGTTGCAAGAGTTCAAAGCGCTATGCGAGCGGGAATGCGCGCCGCGCTCTTGCGCATCCCGCTCTTGATGCCATGGATCGGCGTCGTTTCGCAACGGCGCGGCCACGGCTCAGGCGGCGCGCAACTGCGCGACCCGCACGGGCGCCGGTGGATGAGAATAATAAAACAGCACATAGAGCCGGTCCGGCGTCAGCGTCGACAGATTGTCGCGCGAGAGCCGCGTCAGCGCGCCGATCATCGCCTCCCTGCCGACCGTGACCCGTGCGAAATCATCGGCCTCGAATTCGGCCCGGCGCGACAGCCAATTGGTCAGCGGCGCGGCGAGATGCAGGATCGGCCCGAGCGCCATCGTGACGATGGTGAGGACGACGCCCGGATCGTCCGGCAGACCAAACTGGCTGGCGAGGCCGCCGGCGGAAAAGGCCCAATGCAGCGCGGCGAACAGGACGAACATGAAGACCGCCGACTGCGCCAGCCGCTGTCCGATATGGCCGAGTTTGAAGTGACCAAGCTCATGCGCGAGGATTGAAAGGATCTCATCCTCGCTGTGCTTCTCGAGCAGCGTGTCGAAGAAGACGATGCGCTTCGCCCGGCCGAAACCGGAGAAATAGGCGTTGCCGTGACTGGATCGCGTTGAGGCGTCCATCACGAAGAGGCCGTTCGATTCGAAGCCGCATCTTTTCAGCAGCTCCTCGATGCGGCTTTTCATGCCGCCTTCTGGCAGCGGCGTGAATTTATTGAAGAGCGGCGCGATCCACATCGGGTAGATCACGGTGAGCGCGACGATGATCGCGACGCAGGCGGCCCAGCCGAGTAGCCACCAAAGGCGCGGCGCCGCGGCGAGCAGCCAGAACAGCCCGTAAAGCAAGGGCGCGCCCAAGAGCAATTGCAGGGCGAGGCCCTTCACGCGATCGAGCGCAAAGGTCAATGGCGTCGAACGGTTGAAGCCGAATTTGGCCTCGAGCCCAAAAGTTTTGGCGATCGAGAAGGGCAGATGCAGCGCGGCGCCCACGGCGCCGACGGCCAGCACCAGCGCGACGCTGCGGCTCAATCCCGGCGGGACGAGCGCGGCGATGGCGGCGTAGAGCGGGGCTAGCAGCAGGGTCAGCCAGAGGACGCTGAGAACTGTATCGAAGAGGGTCTCCGTCAGCCCGAAGCGGATGTTCGCCAGCGTATAATCGGCGGCGCGCTGATGCTCTTCGAGCGTGACGGTGGCGCGAAAATCAGCCGGCACGGCGTCGCGGTTGGCGGCGACGCAGGCGCCTTGGCGCCGCTTCAGATAAAGGTCGAAGGCGCCGGAGGCGAGGATCGCGGCGATGATGATGGCGGCGATGAGATGCAAGTTTCAAGATCCCGCTTTATCCGGCTCGGCCATTTCGCCTCGCCTCAGGGGACTATCGCGCGGGGCGATCCATCTCGGGGCGGGTCGGCGCCGAGCCCTTCGGGCGCAGCCTGACGACGATGTCGATTCTGGCGATCTCATAGCCTTCGGGCGGCGTGATGCTTTCGGCGAAGGACGCGCTGTCGAGCGAGATGTCGCAGACGGCGCCTGTGTCCTCGAAGTAGAAATGCGAATGGTCGCTGGTGTTGGTGTCGTAGATGGTCTTGCCGCCCTCGATCGGGAGGCTGCGCACCAGTCCGACGTCGGCGAAGAGGTTGAGGACATTATAGACGGTCGCGAGCGAAGCCGGCATGCGCGCCGCTTCGGCCTCATGGGCGAGCGCGTCGGCGGTCAGATGGCGGTCGCCCTGCCCGAACAGGATTCGGGCGAGCCCAAGCCGCTGCCGCGTCGCGCGCAGGCCGAAACGTTCGAGCAGGGGGCGCGCCTTGAAGCCCGGGGATCCCGCAATCCGGACGGGGGCATTTTCGTTGAAACCATACATGACGCGCCGCGCTTCCCTGCTCCGCTGAAAACTTCTGTTTCGCGGAAAGCAGTTTGAAATCAATTTTCCGCCGGGCACAATGAAAAAATTCGACGCTGGAATTCTTCTAACTTGCCGGCGTGTGGCGGGGAGCGGGCTTACGCCCCAAAACGCGGCGTAAACAGGCGATCCTGCAGGTTCATCGTGGCGTGAGCAGAAATCGTCTAAAGCCGGTAATGTTCCCGCTATAAACCGTGAGCGAAGCTGAGTTGAGCGATTCTGATGTTCGGGATTTGGCGGCGACCGACGATGGAGTCGATGCTGGAGGCGATCCGACCTTGCGGCATTGCGCTCCGCGATGGGGTTTCGCCGGAAGCTCTGCTGCGTAAGCAGACGCCATGGGACAGCGGCCGGACTCGCGCGACGATCGAAAAGCGCGGATTTGAAATGCTGCTGGTCGCGATGGGCGATGATCCCTACGATTATGAAGCGGGCAAGCCTCTCGATCCCTACTGCGACGACGTCTGGCATTTCGATGTCGAGTTCATCGAAGACCATGGCGCCTACAGGACCATCGTTGAGCGCCTTCGCCGCATGACCGCGGGCGATCTGGTCTTCGATCGCGTCGCGGACTTTGTCGATGTGGAGGGGGCGGTCGCGTGGGTCGAGTTGACCAGCGCCGACAAGGTCGAACGGATCAATCTTGTCGTCAACAACGACTGGACCGACGGGGCGATATTTTCCGAAATGCAGCGTCGGCTCGCCGCGACGGGTTCGCCGCGGCGTTTCGCGGAGCAGAGCCTGGGCCAAGACTGCCTCATCATCTGCCAGACGCCCGAAAAGCTGAAGGCGTTGAACCGCGCCACCGGCCTCAGCTTTCGCGTCATGAAATAACGCCTGCGTTCACGCCAGCCCGATCGGCCTTTGCCTGGCGATGCGCCCGTCAAGGTCAATATGCAGCTCGAACGCGCGACCTTTGGCGTCGCGGGCGCGCAATTCGAAATATCTTGGCTTGCGATGCGGTTCGCCGAGCGGCGTGAGGCCGGCCAGATCGGCCTCGCGCAGCGCAATCAGCGGGTCGGCAGGCTCATGATGCGGCGGATCGGCATGCTCGATGTCGACCGTCGCCTCGCCTTCGCGGGCGATGGCGCGAACCTTGACCTCGCTCGGCCATTTCTCGCCGGCGATGCTGACGCGATCGCCTTTCTTGAGCGCGAACAGCTTCGCGCCAGCCGGGCCGAGGTCTGCGAGTATGGCGCCCCCGGCGGTCGCGAGGACGAAGCGGTGCGCGAAGATCTCGGTGACAGCGCCGGAATATTCGACGGTGCGGTGAAGCGGCATCTGGGGCTCCCTTGGGATTTTCTCTCGCGATCCCTGCTTTGGCGTGGCCCCGCCGCCGTTCGTGCGGCGTCAGGACGGGTTTTTCGCGTCGCCGACGAGCCTTGGTTTATCGCTGTAGAGGCTCGGGAACAGACGCTTCAAACTCTCGACCTTCGGCAGGTCGTTGTAGGCAATATAGGGATTGCCGGGATGCAGGGTCAGATAATTCTGGTGATAGCCTTCGGCCGGATAGAAGCCTTTCAGCGGCTTGACCTCCGTCGCGATCGGCCGGCCGAACGCGCCGGAATGGTCGAGCTGCTCGATATAGGATTTGGCCAGCGCCATCTGGCTTTCGCTGGTCGTGAAGATGACGGAACGGTATTGCGTTCCCGTATCGGGCCCCTGGCCGCCCTGCTGCGTCGGATCATGCGCTACCGAAAAGAAGATGCGCAGCAGCTGCCCGGTCGACACCACGCGCGGATCATAGGTGATCTCGACCGATTCCGCGTGTCCGGTGCGCCCGGAGCTGACGGTTTCATATTGCGCCGTGTTCGCCGCGCCGCCGGCATAGCCGGACACTGCCGATTCGACGCCCTTCACATGCTGGAACACGCCCTGCACGCCCCAGAAACAGCCGCCGGAGACGACAAGGGTCTGCATCCCGGTTTCGGCGGGTTCTTGCGCAGGCGCCGGGACGAGCTTTGCGGTTTCGGCGCCGGCGTAGCCGGCGAAGGTGAGAGCCAGGGCGATGAGGGCGCCCATGGCGAAGAGGCGGAGGCGTGCGGGCGCGGAATTGTCCGATGCGGTCATGGCGGCGAATCCTTTGTTCAAGCGGGCCCGCCGCGCGGGACGAAGCGCAGGGCGGCGGAATTCATGCAGTAGCGCAGGCCCGTTGGTTTCGGACCGTCGTCGAAGACATGGCCGAGATGGGCGTCGCAGCGGGCGCAGGAGACGGCGGTGCGCGTAAAGCCGAAGCTGCGATCGACGCTTTCCGTTACATTGGATTTGGCGATCGGCTGCCAGAAACTCGGCCAGCCGGTGCCGGACTCGAATTTCGTCTGCGAGTCGAACAACGCGGTATCGCAGCAGATGCAGCGATAAAGGCCCGATGCGTGCTGGTTCCACGCGGCGCCGCTAAAGGCGCGCTCGGTGCCGGCGCGCCGCGTGACCTCGAAGGCTTCGGGCGACAGTTGCGCGCGCCACTCTGCTTCGCTCTTGACGATCTTAGGCACGGATTTCGTGCCGAGGCTTGCGCCAGAGGGGCTGAATTCTTCAATCAGGACATCTCCGGCCGCGGCGGCGCGCGCGCGGACGAGACCGGCGCCGAGGCAGAGCGCGGAGACCGCCGCTGCGGCCAGCATGCGGCGCCGTCCGGCATCGATATCCTTGGCGCCGGGTCGCGAATCAAGCCTTGTCATAGCGCTCACCTCCCTGGCCTTTGGGCCAGCGTTGCGGAACGATCGTCACGGCGGTCCGCGATCCGCGACAGGGCGCAGGTCCGGGAGCGATGTCCTGGGCATATAATCGTCGCGCGGTCGCGCGGCGTTACGCCATCACGGAATGTTGAAATCAGCGCGCGCGTTCGATCCCCGATTCGCCCTGGCTCCGATGGCGGAACGGGGGCGCGGGACGATGAAATCAGCGCTGCAAGGGTTGGGCGCCCGGGTTCTGCGGGGGGGGGGGGGG
>Ga0224559_1000709_pt1 | contig 20648 bp, 20 predicted proteins | sample 714S33034metaG_FD_180676 | JGI IMG/M metagenome (GOLD analysis project Ga0224559, IMG submission 180676) | Peat soil microbial communities from Stordalen Mire, Sweden - 717 S3 30-34 | ecosystem: Environmental > Terrestrial > Soil > Wetlands > Peat | place: Sweden: Norrbotten County, Stordalen... | reverse complement strand
GAGCCGTCATCCATGCTGGCCTCCTCCCAGCATGGACTCTGAATCAGATCAGCGCTGATTCGGGAATCCCGATTCCGTCAAAAAACGGCTCGCTCTAAATCACGATGACTTTGGATCAAACGATCCAAAGTCATGAACGTGAGCGACTCCAAAATTAGGAGCGGGATGAGGAAAGGTGGTTACACTTTTCCTCATCCCGCTCTGCTCCGAAGCTTTCGCGTCATCTTCATCCTTTACGCTTCGATCTCTTAACTCCAGCCAAAGAGCATCCCATGAAACTCGCCGACGTTCGCCAGAAGGCCTTCGCCATGCCATTGAACGACCCCGCTTATCCGCGCGGGCCGTATAAATTTTACAATCGCGAATTCGTCGTCATCAGCTACCGGACCGACCCCGACGAATTGCGCGCCGTCGTGCCCGAGCCGCTCGAAGTCATCGGCGACACGGTCAATTACGAATTCATCCGCATGCCGGATTCGACCGGCTTTGGCGATTACACCGAGACGGGGCAGGTGATTCCTGTGCGCTTCACCGGCAAGGATGGCGTCGTGCAGGAGGGCGGCTACGTCCACGCGATGTATCTTGACGATAATTCGCCGATCGCGGGCGGACGCGAGATCTGGGGCTTTCCGAAAAAGCTCGCGACGCCGAAGATTGCGCATGAGAGCGAGACCCTGGTCTGCACGCTGCATTACGGCTCCGTGCTCTGCGTCTCGGCGACCATGGGCTACAAGCATCGCGAGATCGACCCGGCGCCGCTGCTGAAGAGCCTCGCCAAGCCGAATTTCATGATCAAGATCATCCCGCATGTCGATTGCACGCCGCGCATCTGCGAACTCGTGCGCTATTACTGCGAGGACGTGACGGTGAAGGGTGCGTGGTCGGGTCCGGCCGCCATCCAGCTCTTCGAGCACGCCATGTGCGATGTCGCGCGGCTGCCGGTGCGCGGCGTCGTCTCGGCGACGCATTTCGTCACCGACCTGACGCTCGGGCTCGGCGAGGTCGTGTTCGATTATCTGAAGGACTGAAAGCTGTCCCTTGCACTCCAGTCCCGCGTAAGGCGAAGCGGCGACAAGGTGGAAAAGGACAAGTTTAAGCGATTCGACGGAAGGCGCCTTTGAGACCGGAGGCGCTTTCGGTTCGAGGGCGTCCGGGTCCGGGGCTGGGCGTCAGGAGGCGCACAGCTCCGGCGCGATCGAAAGGGTGCGCGGGGCTTGTCATGCTGGTCGTGCCGTCAGCAACGCGCCGCGTGGAGGGGTGAATAAACGAGCTTAAAGCCGTTTAGAGTTTTATGCATGCGCTGGTTTATTGTATTGATGCCGAGCGTATTCATGAATGCATTGCATTAGTGAATATTGTAATCGATTTCGTCTTAAACTTTGAGCGCGGTATTCATATTGTTGCTTAAAGCTGTCTTCACGACTGGCCGGTATCATTCGCGGGATGAAGCGCTGAGCGCATCGGATTCGCTCCTGAAGACGACGCCGCAGGGCGCCGCGAGGCGACGCGATCAGGGCGGCGCCGTGGACGAGACGATCAGGATTACGCGGCGGGTGAGGCGGTCAAAATGTTAAAGACGAGGACATGCCATGATTAATGCTCTGAAGAGCGATGCAGGCCAGGCGCGCGCCGAGCGATCGGCCGAGGTCCGGCCCGTCTATCTCGAATCGCTGACGCTGGTCGAACGCCTGCATCGCCGCCTTCTCGACGTGATCAAGGATGAGTTCGACCGGCGCGGCCGCAGCGACGTCAATTCGGTGCAGGCGCTGCTGCTCTACAATATTGGCGACAAGGAGCTGACCGCCGGCGAATTGCGCACGCGCGGCTACTACCTCGGCTCGAACGTCTCCTATAACGTCAAGAAGCTGGTCGAGACCGGCTATCTGCATCACGCCCGCTCGCGCATCGACCGCCGCGCCGTGCGCATCAGCCTGACCGACAAGGGCCGCGACGTGCATGAGGTCGTCGCCGGCCTCTACGACAAGCACGTCACCACGGTCGAGCAGATTGGCGGCATCAGTTCCGACGAGTTCAAACGCCTCAACGTGGCGCTGGTTCGGCTCGAACGGTTCTGGACGGATCAGATCCGCTATCGCCTCTGAGCGAAACGCCCGCGGCCTTGATCGCGATGCTTTTGGATGGAAACATCCAAACGCATGAAGCGTCATCGATCGTTGAGTAGAGAGCGGGATGCGAAAAGCCTAATTCCGCTTTTTCGCATCGCGCTCCAAGGCGCCATTCGTCGCGCACGCTTCTGTGATCCTCGCATCGATCGGATGTTCCGCGGCGCGCGCGCTGCGGCCGGCGCGACGCCATTTCCCTCTGCGCCGAGGGGCGTTCGGCAGCGCGCGCGGCGCTGGTCGCTGATCGCCGGACGCTCGCCCGGTCCCGGCCTGCCTTATAATCGCCGCCCTATTTGTGTCTTGTTAACCATCAAGATGCTAGGGAAGCCTCGGTGCTGCGAGGCCGCCTTCGCCTGCTTTTGTTTCCGCGCCTCCAGTCGCACGCGTCTGGCCGGACGCCAGATCGCGGCGGCGAAGTGATTGCAAAGGAATTTGATCGTGCGAACGATGCAGTTCAAAATGATAAAAGAATTGACTGAGCCTACGCGCTCCGCCTTGCGGCGCGGACCCGCCGCCGCCGCCTTAATCGCCGGTCTTTCGGCCGGCTTTTGGCTTTGCCCCTCCTTCCAGGCGCTGGCCGGCTCCGATGGATTTGGCGATCAGGCCGAATGGGCGCAGCGCTATGACGCGGATCCGCACCTCGCGGTCAGCCGCTCGACCACGCCGGTGCTATCGGTGCAGACCGCGGCCGCGACCGAACAGGCGATCGAGACCTATCAGCGGATCGTCGCCAAAGGCGGCTGGCAGCCCGTTCCCGCGACCCATGTGCTGAAACTCGGCGTCAGCGGCCCGGCGGTCGTCGCCCTGCGCCAGCGGCTTGCGGCGTCGGCTGATCTCGACGCGGCGGCGGGCGGCTCGCCGATTTTCGACTCCTATGTCGAGGCCGGCGTCAGGCATTTCCAGGCGCGGCATGGCCTGCTTGAAACCGGCATCGTCTCGAAGGAGACCTTCGCCGCGCTCAACGTCCCCGCCGATGTCCGGCTGCATCAGCTCGAGATCAATCTGGTCCGCCTGCGCTCCTATTCCGGCAATCTCGGCGATCGCTTCGTGACGGCCAACATCCCCGCCATGGCGGTCGAGACGGTCGAGAATGGCGTCGTCGCGACGCGTCATGAGGCCGGCGTCGGCAAGATCGATCGCCAGTCCCCGGTCATGATGACGAAGGCGATCGACATCAACTTCAATCCGTACTGGACCGTGCCGCCGTCCCTCATCCACAAGGATCTGATCCCGCGGATGCAGAAGGATCCGAACTATCTGACCGAGCACAAGATCCGGATTTTCAACAAGGACAATCAGGAAGTCTCGCCGACTTCAATCGACTGGAACACCAACGACGCCACCAATTACCGCTATCGGCAGGATCCGGGTGGCGACATCAACTCGCTTGGCGTCGTCCGCATCAACATCAACAATCCCTATGGCGTCTATATGCATGACACGCCCGAGAAGGGCGTCTTCGGCGACGATTTCCGCTTCGTGTCGTCGGGCTGCATCCGCGTCCAGAACGTGCGCGACTATGTGACGTGGCTCTTGAAGGATACGCCCGGCTGGGATCGCGAACATATCGACGAGGCCATTCGCTCGGGTGAACGCATCGACGCCAAGCTGTCGACGCCGGTTCCTGTTTATTGGGTTTATATAACCGCCTGGGGGACGCCCGACGGACTGGTTCAGTTTCGCGAGGATATTTACCAGCGCGACGGCTTTGGACAGACTGCGGATGGCGGGGCTTCCACGGCGCCGCTGCCGCAGGCGATTCAGCCGGAGGCGCGCGCCGCTCCCGTCAGCGCCGCCAGCGCGAGGACGCTGGAGCCCATGAACGACGAAGAGCAATAGAGGCGCGGGGCGGGCTTCGGCCCGCTTGTCGATTTCAAAAAATTAGAGCGGGATGGGGAAAAGCGGTCGCCGCTCTTCTCCATCCCGCTTTTTTTGGCTCCCTCGGCGCGAATTCCCGCTCCTTTCGGGAGCGGGAAACCTTCTCGCCGAAAAAATGTCTAGTTGTGCTGGGCGGGAGCGCCTGGCGCGGTCGGCGCCGCCTCCTCATGCTTCTCCCCGAAGAAATGGGCGAGGAAGGCGATGGCGAGGAGAATGACGATGGCGGGAAGAAGCCACCGCCGCAACCCGCCGCCGTCGCTGGCCGCGGCCGGTTGCGCGGCTTTCGGGGCCGGGCTGGCCGGCGCCGTCGCGCTGGCGGCGGGGCTGGAGCCGAGGAAGGCCGCGACAGCGGCGGGCGTGGCGCTCGGGATCGAGCCGCCCGTGGTCAGGAAGCCGATGATCTTGGGCGTCGCGTAGGCGAGCGCGGCGGCTGCGATGCCGGGGTCGATCCCGGCCTTTTTAGCCAGCGCCGCAATGGTCTCTCCGCCGAATGCCTGCACGGCGCCTTGCGGCGAGAGCGGCGGATTGTTCGCGTTGCCGATCCAGGACGACGCCTGCGCGCCGAGACCCGCGGCGGTGAGTTTTTCCAGAAAACCCTTCAGCCCACCGGGCTCGCTGAAGATGGTGCGCAAAAGGCCCTGGAGAAGCGGACCGGCGGCGGGTCCGAGCGCCAGTCTCGCCTTGACGGCATCGACGAGTTCTTCGATAGGCGACGACATGATAGTGCTCCCATAAATGATTCAGCTCGATTGAGCGTGATGGTTTCTCCGCCGCATGGCCGATGCATCCGCGCGGCGCGGCGGTTTGAACTCGTGCGGAATGAGGATTAAGGCTCCGCGAGCCGCATGTATAATGGATATTAGTCTGTTCCGGTCTTTTTTCCAGACGGCCGAATGAAGCTTAAGCGCTCCAACTTGTCAATTTCCGCGCGTGCGCGGCGGCCACAAACTTGACTTCATGACGCTTTTGCTTTGCGCCGCGATTACCGCCCGCCGCGTCGCTGGCGCAGAGAGCGGGGCGCCCCAAAAAACTTTGAGTCCGCCACAAATAAATCCTTTGTCGCCTGTCCTTCACGCCGCTGGAACGGCATGCTATGGCGACGCTAAGATGTCGCGCCCGCGCCACGCGCTGGAGCGCCGGCTGACGACGCCCCTGATTTTCCGTCTCAAAAAGGAGCTCTCGCTATGAGCCAAGTCCATGCCGACAAGGGAGGCTATGCTTCCAACGCCTTCTTCGCAGCCAGCCTCAAGGATGCCGACCCGGAAATCGCCGAGGCCGTCAAGCTCGAGCTTGGCCGCCAGCAGCATGAGATCGAGCTGATCGCGTCCGAGAATATCGTGTCCAAGGCCGTGCTCGAAGCGCAGGGCTCGGTGCTGACCAATAAATATGCCGAAGGCTATCCCGGGCGGCGCTATTATGGCGGCTGCCAATATGTCGATATCGCCGAAAATCTCGCGATCGACCGGATCAAGCGCCTTTTTGACTGCCAGTTCGCCAATGTGCAGCCGAATTCCGGCAGCCAGGCCAATCAGGCCGTGTTTCTGGCGCTGGCGCAGCCGGGCGACACCTTCATGGGGCTGGATCTCGCCGCGGGCGGCCATCTGACCCATGGCTCGCCGGTCAATCTGTCCGGCAAATGGTTCAAGCCGATTCCCTATGGCGTCCGCCGCGACGATCATCGCATCGACATGGAGGCGGTCGAAAGGCTGGCGAAAGAACATAAGCCGAAGCTGATCATCGCCGGCGGTTCGGGCTATCCGAGGCATTGGGATTTCGCGAAATTCCGCGAAATCGCCGATTCTGTCGGCGCCTATTTCTTCGTCGACATGGCCCATTTCGCCGGGCTCGTCGCGGGCGGCGTGCATCCCTCGCCGTTCCCGCACGCCCATGTCGTCACCTCGACGACGCACAAGACCCTGCGCGGCCCGCGCGGCGGCCTGATCCTGACGAACGACGCCGACATCGCGAAGAAGATCAATTCGGCGGTGTTCCCGGGTCTCCAGGGCGGCCCGCTGATGCATGTCATCGCCGCCAAGGCCGTCGCCTTCGGCGAGGCCCTGCAGCCTTCCTTCAAGGTCTATGCGCGCCAGGTCGTCGACAACGCCCGCGTGCTCGCCTCGACCCTCAAGGACGCCGGCTTCGACCTCGCCTCCGGCGGCACCGACAATCATCTGATGCTGGTTGACCTGCGGCCGAAAAACCTGACCGGCAAGGCGGCGGAAGCCGCTCTCGGACGCGCCTCGATCACCTGCAACAAGAACGGCGTGCCGTTCGACACGGCGAGCCCGATGGTCACTTCCGGCATTCGCCTCGGCGCGCCGGCGGCGACCTCGCGCGGCTTTGGCGTCGCCGAGTTCAAGAAAATTGGCGAATTGATCGCCGAGACGCTCGATGGCCTCTCGGCCAATGGCGAGACCGGCAATGGCGCGGTCGAAGCCAAGGTCAAGACCACCGTTCTGGAGCTGACGGGGCGCTTCCCGATCTACTAAGGACGCGCCGCGATGCGCTGTCCTTATTGCGGCAGTCTCGAAACGCAGGTGAAGGACTCGCGACCGACGGATGACGCCGCCTCCATAAGGCGGCGGCGCATCTGTCCCGATTGCGGCGGCAGATTCACGACCTTCGAGCGCGTTCAGCTGCGCGAACTGATCGTGCTCAAGAAATCCGGACGGCGGGCGCCATTCGATCGCGACAAGCTGATGCGCTCGCTCGAAATCGCGCTGCGCAAGCGCCCGGTGGAGCCGGATCGGGTCGAACGCATGGTCAATGGCATCGTCCGCCAGCTTGAGAGCCAGGGCGAGCCGGAAATTCCCAGCGAGCGGATCGGCGAACTCGTCATGGAGGGCCTGCGCGCGCTCGACGGCGTCGCTTATGTGCGTTTCGCCTCGGTCTACCGGAATTTCCGCGAGGCGCGCGATTTCAACGCGCTGATCGACGAACTTGCGGGCGAGGGCGTCACGCCCGGTCCGCTCGCGGAGGCGCCCGAAGAGCCGGCCGCTGAGCCGGGCCCGGATGGTCCCCAGGGCCGCGCCGCGCCGAAAACGCGTTCGCCGAGCCGGGCATGATCGATTCCGATGCCGATGCGCGGTTCATGACCGCTGCGATCGCGCTGGCGCGGCGCGGCCTCGGGCTCTGCGCGCCAAATCCCGCCGTCGGCGCGCTGATCGTCCGGGACGGCGTCATTGTGGCGCGCGGCTGGACCCGCCCGGGCGGGCGTCCCCACGCCGAAACGGAGGCCATCCGCGCGGCCGGCGCGGACAGCCGCGGCGCAACGCTCTATGTCACGCTGGAGCCGTGCAGCCATTATGGCGCGACGCCGCCCTGCGCCGAGGCGATCATAGCGGCGGGGATCGCGCGTGTCGTCACGGCCCTTGAGGATCCAGACCCGCGCGTTGCCGGGCGCGGCCACCAGCTGCTGGCGAAGGCGGGCGTCGCGCTGACGACCAATGTCTGCGAGGCGGCGGCGCGGCGCGCCAATCTCGGCCATGTGCTGCGCGTGACGCAGGGTCGCCCGATGGTCGCGCTCAAACTTGCGCTGACCGCGGATGGCTTCGCCGCGGGCTTGAGCGGCGAGGAGCGGATTTCCATCACGGGCCCCGTCGCCAATGGCTATGTGCATATGCAGCGCGCCCTGCATGACGCGGTTCTGGTCGGCGCTGGCACGGCGCTCGCCGATAATCCGCTCCTCACCGTGCGCCTGCCGGGGATGGAGGCGCGAAAGCCGCTGCGTGTCGTCTTCGACAGCGATCTGAAGCTGCGCCTGAAATCGCGTCTCGCCGAGACGGCGACGGTCTATCCGACCCTCGTCATCGCGGCGGAGGACGCCTCCGCCGAGAAAGAGACGCGCTTGGCCGCGCTTGGCGTCGCGGTCGCGCGCGCGCCGCGCGATGCGGCCGGCCATGCCGATCTCGGCGGCGCGCTCGCGCTTCTCGCCGCGCGCGGAATTACGCGGGTCTTTTGCGAAGGCGGCCCGGTTCTCGCGGATGCCCTGATCGCGGGCGGGTTCGCCGATGAAATCAGCCTGCTCGCGAGCCCGAACCCGCTTGGGCGGGAAGGGCGCGCCGGTCTTGGCCCCGCGAGCCTCGCCGCGCTCGCCGATCCCGCCCGTTATGCAACAGTCGAAACGCGCATGTTGGGCGAGGATCGCCTTACCCGAAGCGAAAGGATTTTATGATGTTCACCGGTCTCGTCAGCGACGTCGGCGAAGTCTCCAGCGTCGAGGCGCGAGGCGCGCTGAAGCGCGTGCGCATTCTGTGCGCCTACCCGGCGGATCAGATCGCGCTCGGCGCCTCGATCGCCTGCGCCGGCCCCTGCCTCACGGCGGTGGCGTCTGGCGCATCGGGGTCGAAGACCTGGTTCGAGGTCGATGTCGGCGCGGAGACGCTGGATCGCACGACGGCCGCGACCTGGGAGCCCGGCGTGCGGCTCAATCTTGAGCGCTCGCTCAAGGTCGGCGACGAGCTCGGCGGCCATATCGTCACCGGACACGTCGACGGCGTCGCTGAAATCCTTCGCATCGACGATTTTGACGGGATGCGGCGTCTTGTTTTCCGGGCGCCGCGCGCGCTCGCGCGCTTCATCGCCGAGAAGGGTTCGGTTTCGCTCGACGGCACGTCTTTGACCGTCAACGGCGTCGAAGGCGACGAGTTCTCGATCCTTTTGATTCCGCACACGCTGCAGGTCACCACATGGGGCGACAGGCGCGCGGGCGACGCCGTCAATCTTGAGGTCGATCTGATGGCGCGTTACGCGGCGAGGCTCACCGAAACCGCGCCGGGCGTCGAGGTTCTGACCTAGTTCAGGGCGCTGACCCCAAGGGCCAGCGTCAGGCGTCCGCCAGCAGGGCGGCGACAAGCGCCTGACAGCGCAACAGCGCCGCATATTCCGCCGCGTCGACGAGAACCTGTCCCTGATCGGCCTCCCCGCGCGCGGCGGCGGCTTCATGCGCGGCGCGTAGCCCCGCCTCCAGTTTCGCGACTCGCGCGAGAGTGTGCTCAAGAGGGGTCGCGCCTCGGCCAAACGCCTTGAGCCCGCCTGAAGCTTCCGTACTCGCCGGCTTCGAAAAGCGTTTCGAGGCAGGGCGCTCCTTCTTGCCGAAATCATATTCAATGATCATGGCTTCTCCAATCGCTGCGGCGATTTCGTTCATGCCCAACGCGCGCCGCCTTTAAGGGCGAAGAATGGCTCGGTACGCGCCGCCGCGCAAGCCGCATTGTGAGGAGAACGCCCGGCGCCGATCCGATGCCGGAGCGTCAGCCGGTTGCGCGCGCCACCGGCAGGGCATGTTGCAGAAAAAATATCCTGCAAACCTTCTACAAACAGGTGGTGGGCCTCGGAACAATCGTCGCGTTTAAGAAAAATCCCAAAGTTTCTGGAATTATAGGGCGTCGCGAAAGCCAAAGCGCAGGATCGCCGCATCGACGGCGAGGCGATCGCCGACATTTTGGCAAATCGCCTCGACCGTCGCGTCGCGTTCGGCGTAAAGCACCATCTCCATCTTCATCGCTTCGATGACGCAAAGGGCTTGCCCGGCCTTCACCGCTTCGCCGACCGTGACGCGGATCGCCTTGAGGAGGCCGGGCATCGGGCACAACAGCGCGTCGGACGCCGCGCCCTGCGGCGCCCTCGGCATAAGCGCGGCGAGTTCAGCCTCGCGCCGCGTGAAGACATAAGCGTCGACGGCGGCGCCGCGATGGGTCAGCGCATGGCCGTTGAGGATCGGCCGCACGCCGACCGCGAGGCTTTCGCCGTCGATCGATCCGCGCCAGACTGGATCGCCCGCGCGCCAGTTCGAGGCGCAAATATGCACAGCGCCGCCCGCCTCGAAACGGATGAGCAGGCCCTTTTCGCCTTCCTCGATCTGCACGTCGAAGCGCGTGCGCCCGAGAAACATGCTGCGGGCGCTGTCGGCGCGCGATGGCGCGAGGCCTGGCGTCTGGCTCGAGATCTGTCGCCTGCGCTGGTTCAGCCTGTGGTTGATCGCAGCGGCTGCAATGGCGAGGCGGAGCGCCAGCTCGCCTTCCGGCGCGCGGGGTTTGAAGCCGGCCGGAAATTCCTGCGCGATGAAGCCGGTCGAGAGTTCGCCGCTGCGCCAGCGCGGATGCGCCATCAGCGCGGCGAGAAAAAGCGAGTTGTTGCGAAGGCCGCCGATGGCGAACTGATCAAGGGCGTCGGCCTGCGCCGCGATCGCCGTCGCGCGGTCGCCCGCGTGGGTGACGAGCTTGGCCATCAGCGGATCGTAATCGACCGGGATTTCGGCCCCCTCGAAGACCCCGGAATCGAGGCGCGTTGTAACTGCGCCGCGATGTTCTTCCGGTGGCGGGCGCCAGACGGCGAGTCGCCCGGCCGAGGGCAGGAAATCGCGCTCGGGGTCCTCGGCGCAGATGCGGGTTTCGATGGCCCAACCGCTGAGCCGCACGTCCTGTTGTTGGATCGAGAGAGGCTCGCCGGCGGCGATGCGGATCATCTCAACGACGAGATCGACGCCGGTGACGCATTCCGTCACCGGATGCTCGACCTGGAGGCGCGCATTCATTTCGAGGAAATAGAAATTTCGCTCCCGGTCGACGATGAATTCGACCGTGCCCGCCGAATCATAGCCCACGCTGCGCGCCAGCGCGACGGCCGCGGCGCCCATCGCCTCGCGCATCGGCGCATCGACGAAAGGGGAGGGCGCCTCCTCGACGATCTTCTGGTTGCGGCGCTGGATCGAACATTCGCGCTCGCCGAGATGGATCGCGGCGCCATGCCGGTCGCAAAGCAGCTGGATCTCGATATGGCGCGGATCGGCGATCAGCTTTTCGATGAAGATGCGGTCGTCGCCAAAGGCCGATTTCGCCTCCGATTTCGCGCGTGCGATGGCCTCGATCAGCTCCGGCGCGGAAGCGGCGATGCGCATCCCCTTGCCGCCGCCGCCGGCCGACGCCTTGATCATCACCGGATAGCCGATGCCCTCGGCGATTTGCGCGGCCTCGGCCGCATCCGCGATCGCGCCGGCGAAGCCCGGAACGACGGCGACGCCCGCTGCGCGCGCAAAATTCTTGGCGGCGATCTTGTCGCCCATGGCGGCGATGGCTTTTGCGTTCGGGCCGATGAAAACGATGCCCTCGCGCGCCAGCGCCTCGGCGAAATCCGCGCGCTCCGACAGAAATCCATAGCCCGGATGCACGGCTTCGGCGCCGCTCGCCTTGCAGGCCGCGATGATGGCGTCGATGTTGAGATAGGAGCGCTCGGGCGCCGCCGGCCCGATCTCGATAGCCTCGTCGGCTAATCGGACATGCAGCGCGCGCCGGTCGGCCTCAGAATGGACGGCGACCGTCGCGACGCCCATCGCCCGTGCGGCGCGGATCACCCGGCAGGCGATCTCGCCGCGATTGGCGATGAGGATTTTTGCGAACATGTCTGGCGATATACCGCTCACAACTAGAGAACATTACTCGAAATTTGTGTAATCGACTCGACGGGGACCGCAAGCTTCGCCACACTGCATTATCGTCGTCGCCATCGTCACGCGGATGTATCGCAAGTGCGCGAGATATAGCGGCCGTGGGTCAGATTTGATAACGATATAGGGGCTCATGCGAGGTCCTGTATGGGCTGCATCGGTTTGGAATAAGTTATGAGATCAGCCGAAGCGCAATCTCTCTTAATATTTGTTCTTAGTTTGACATGCCAGACGCTTATTCTAATTATTAACATTAAAATTATCAAACGGGGTGTCGATAAGTGGAATAGCAACTGGACGATGTTTTTCATAATGAGTCTGGGACGATTTGGAAAAAGACAACATGAATACTGGAAAAGTAATGGATTTTCTGAAAATGAATCAAATATTATTATAAGGCATTCGATTTTATGTTATTTAGAGATAATTTTTTCTGTGCTGGCAATTTTTGCTGCCTTCGTAATATTTGATCAATAACTCAGATAGGTTGGTAGTCTTGGTGAATCCACCAGCGATGCATCAGGCTCGGCCCGAGCGGTTACTCGACGATCCAAATAGACCGCGACCGTCGCGATGCCCATCGCCCGCGCGGTGCGGATCACCCGGCAGGCGATTTCGCCGCGATTGGCGATGAGGATTTTTGCGAACATGCCCGCCCACCTTGCGGCCCGACCGCGACCGGGCGGTTCGCCTGCATCCTGATTGAGGCAAATGCCGCCGCCCCTTTGTAGGCAGGGCGGAGAGCCGCGTCCATGCGCTGGCGCGGCGGGAGCGGCGCGGGCGATGTGGCTCAATTGACACGCCCGCGCATCAGCGGTTCAGCGATTATGGACGCACAGAATGTTATACTATAACGTAATGGTATAACGTACTGCTGGATGCCCATGAGGAGAAATATGCCTATGCGCCGGACTATTCTCGTTTTGAGCCTGGGGCTTTCAGCGCAGCCAGCCGCCGCCGGCGGCGGCGCGCTCGATGCCGGCGCTTCCGTGGGCGCCGCCGCGAATGGCGCCGCCGTCGTCCTCGATTCAGTCGACGTCATCGCGCAGCGGCTCGATCAGGCGCGCCTGCAAATTCAGCCGAGCCTCGGCGCCAGCACCTATGTTTTCGATCAGGCGGCGCTGCAGGCGATCCCGCAGGGCGAAAATGCGCCGCTCAATCAGGTGCTGCTTCAGGCTCCGGGCGTCGCGCAGGACAGTTTCGGCCAGGTGCATGTGCGCGGCGACCACGCCAATGTGCAATACCGGATCAATGGCGTGGAATTGCCCGAGGGACTTTCCGTCTTCGGCCAGGCGCTGGAGACGCGCTTCGCCCGCAGCATTTCGCTGATTACCGGCGCGTTGCCGGCGCAATACGGGTTTCAGACCGCGGGCGTTCTCGACATCCAGACCAAGACGGGCATCACCAATCCGGGGCTTGGACTGACAGCCTATGGCGGGACGCTCGGCTGGGCGCAGCCGAGCTTCGAATATGGCGGGCGCTACGACAAGGTCGACTGGTTCATCACCGGCGATTATCTGCAAAATGCGCGCGGCATTGAAAATCCGGCGCCGACCTTCAACGCGCTGCACGACGACACGGAGCAATTTCATGGCTTCGCGATTCTGAACGCCATTCTCGATCCAGATACGCGGGTCAGCGTGTTTGGCGGCGCCTTCAACGGATCGTTCCAGATCCCGAACAATCCCGGCCAAACGCCGCAGCTCGGCCTCAACGTCAAAGGCGCAACGACATTCAACAGCAATGTCCTCAACGAGAACCAGACGGAGAACACCCAGTTCGGCGTGGTCTCGCTGCAAAAGCATCTCGACGCCGGGGATGTGCAGATATCGGCCTTCGTGCGCAACAGCAATCTCGCCTATGCGCCGGACGTTCTGGGCGATCTTCTGTTCAACGGCATTGCGCAGACCGCCGGGCGTTCAAATCTCGCCGGCGGCGTGCAGGGCGATTCGAGCTGGCGCATCGATGACAGCCACACGCTTCGCGCGGGCTTCCTCGCGCAACTCGAACATACGAGCTACAATACCTTTTCGCAGGTGCTTCCGGTTGACGGCGCAGGCGCGCAGACCTCAAATCAACCAATCGGAATCACGGATAATGGCGGCAAGACCGGCGGCCTCTATGGCGTCTATCTTCAGGACGAGTGGCGGATCGCGCCGACCTTGACCCTGAACTATGGCCTGCGCTTCGATGGCGTGAATGAATACACAAACGCAACGCAGCTCAGTCCGCGCATAAACGCGGTCTGGAAGGCGACGGATTCGACGACGATCCACGCGGGCTATTCGCGCTATTTCGTGCCGCCGCCTTTCGAGCTTGTCTCGCCGACCAGCATCGGCCTTTTCGCCAACACGACAGCCGCCCCAACCGTCCTGCAGGACGATGCGGTCAAGGCAGAGCGCTCGCATTATTTCGATGTCGGCTTTACCCAGGTTGTCGCACCCGGCTTCACCATCGGTCTCGACGGATATTACAAGCTCGCCACGAATCTGATCGACGAAGGCCAGTTCGGCGCGCCGATCATTCTGTCCGCCTTCAATTACGCCAACGCCCGCGTCGGCGGCATCGAGTTCACCGCGAACTATGATTTGGGGCCGTGGTCGATTTACGCCAACGCGGCCTATTCCCGCGCCATGGGTTTGAACATCGTCTCGGCGCAGTTCAATTTCGCGCCCGACGAGCTGGCCTACATCCAGCAAAACTACATCCATCTCGACCATGATCAAACATGGACGGCGTCCGCCGGCGCCGCCTACACTTTCAACCAGGGTGAGAAGTTCGCGACCCGCGTCTCGTTCGATCTGCTGGCGCAAAGCGGCCTTCGCGCCAGCACGGCGACGGTTCCAAACGGCGCCTCCCTGCCGGAATATGCGACCGTCAATGGCAGCGTCGTGCAAAAGCTCGATCTCGGCTTTGGCGCGGGGACCGAGCTTCGGCTCGACGTCTTGAACATTTTCGACGCCAGCTATGAAATTCGCGATGGCACGGGCGTCGGCGTCGGCGCGCCGCAATATGGCCTTCGCCGCACCATCCTGGCCGGCGTGACGCAGAGATTTTAGGCTGGGGGGCGCGGCATTGCGGCGGCAATGGCTTCCGCGCGGCGTTGCGACACTTTGCGGCTGGCGGTCGCCCGCTTGATCTGGCTCAATTCATTTCATAAAGCGGCCGGGTAGTGTCCCGGCCAAATAATCAGGGGCGGAACGGCAATGCGCGGACGGCCGATGCGGCGCATTGGCGACGCCCCGAACAAGGTGCGGAGCCAGAGCCATGAATGAGATAAAGCCCCTTCGGACTGCCGCCGACGAACTCCTGTCCCCGGAGGCTTTCGAGGCCGCCATCCGCGCGGTCGGGGCCGAGCGCTATCACGACAAGCATGTGTTCCATAAGGCTTTGCATGGCGGCAAGCTGAACAAGGGCCAGGTTCAGGCCTGGGCGCTGAACCGCTATTGCTATCAGGAGGCCGTGCCGCGCAAGGACGCCGCCTTCATGAGCCGGGTGCATGACCGCGAGTTGCGGCGCGCCTGGATCAGCCGCATCCACGATCACGATGGCCTTGGCGAAGAGCCGGGCGGGATCGAGCGCTGGCTCGTCCTGACCGACGGCCTTGGGCTCGACCGCGAATATGTAACCTCAAGGCGCGGCGCCCTGCCGGCGACGCGGCATATCGTCGAATCCTATGTCCGCTTCGTGCGCGAGGAGCCGCTCGTCGTCGCCGTCGCCTCGTCGCTGACCGAATTATTCGCGCCCTCGATCCATCGCGAGCGCATCGCCGGCATGCTCGAGAATTACGCCTTCATCGGCGATGACGTGATGGCCTATTTCAAGCGGCGGCTGACGCAGGCGCCGCGCGATGCGGAGTTCGCGCTTGGCTATGTGAAAGCGAACGCGAAGACCCGCGCGGAGCAGGAAGCCTGCGTCGACGCCGTGCGCTTCAAATGCGACGTGCTGTGGGGCCAGCTCGACGTTCTGAACCACGCCTATGTCACGCCCGGCCTGATCCCGCCCGGCGCCTTCGTTCCGGCGGCCTAGAGCATTCCGCGCGAATAGATGCGGGCGTGGCGAAGCGCTCCTGATTCAAAATCCTGAGCGCATTCTCGCCGATCGGATCGCTTCAATCCGATCGGCTTCGTTATGGCGCGGTCGTGTCGTGGCACGTCGCGCGGCTCAATTGGCCTTCATATGATCCATGTGATCCATGTGGCCTTCGCCCTCGGGCTCTTTCGCCCCCATCGACTCGACGAGGAAGACCACATTGCCGGTCCCGGCCTTTTCGAAGGTCAGGGTTCCCTTGAAGCTTTCGCCCTTCTTCAAGGGCTGCTTCAGATCCTCCAGCATCAGATGATAGGAGCCGGGTTTCAGCGCGACCTCGCCGTGGGCGGGAATGACGATTCCGCCGGTCACGGGGCGCATGGTCATGACGCCATCGGTCGTCGCCATTTCGTGCAGCACGGCGCTACCCGCGACTTCGGCTGTCGCGCCGACGAGCCGGTCAGGCTCCGCGCCCTCGTTCTTGATGACGAGATAGCCGGCCGCCACCTTGGCGCCGCCGGGCGTCGCGCGCGACCAGGGATGGATGATCTCGATCGCGCCAATCTTGAACTCATGGGCGAAAGCGCCAGCGGCGGCGAAAATCAGGAGGGCGGACGCCAGAACCGGCGCCGCGAAGGCCGTCAGGGGACGGCGAAGAAAAGTCAACATTGGTTGTCTCCACGCGAGGCCGCGCGCCGATGTTCGACGTGCATGGCCCGGTCTGAATAGGGAAGGGCGCAACAGGCTGGATTCAGGTCATTCGCGGCGGCGCGCGGGGCTGGCGCTGGCTTCGCTCGGGCGAAAGAGCGAAGCTCCTGTCCGCGCCCATCGCCGCGGGCGCCAAAGGGCTGGGCTGGCGGGCGTCGGAGCCGGCGACGGCAGGGGGCGCGGCCAAGGGCGCATGCATCGGACAGCCGATCAGGCAGCAGCCTGGCGCATGTGCGTGGTCCGACGGAATTCCGCGCGGCGCCTGCGCCCCGCAGATGACGGCGCCCGGCTGCGCGACGCCCGATGCGGCGGCGCCGGGGAGAGGCTGGGCCGCGATGAGCCCAGCGGCCGCGAGCGCGACCCATAGGCTCCATCCAATGCGCCGTAACAGCATCACGACCGGTCGCGCTCCGATTTTCGATGGCAGGCGTATCATGCCGCGCGCGGGAAGGAAAACGGCCGCGCGCGGCGCGGTCAAGATCGCGGGGGCATGCCGCCGCGCGTCTTGCGGCGGAGCGCGGCGAGTGCGCTGGCGATTGCGCCGCGCGTTGCGCGCGGTTCGATGACCGCGTCGATATAGCCGCGCGCGGCGGCGTCATGGGGCGAAGCGACGACATCTTCGTCCGCGCCAACGCCAACGAGCGCGATCCGCGCCGTTGGCCAGGCGAGATTAACGTCCGCGCCGAGCTGTTTCGAGCCCATGACGGCATAGGCGCCGCCAAAGGCGTTGCGGGTGACGAGCGTGACTTTCGGCGCGCGCGCCGCGCCATAGGCGGCAATAAGCTCCGCGACTTCCCTGACGAGGCCGCCATGCTCCTGCGCGAGCCCCGGCAGGAATCCCGGCGCATCGACGAAGGTGACGATGGGAATCCCGAAGGAATCGCAAAAGCGCACGAGACGCGCCGCCTTGCGCGCGGCGTTCCCATCGAGCGCGCCGGCGAGAACCATCGGCTGATTGGCGATGACGCCGACCGTGCGCCCGTCGATGCGGCCGAATCCGGCGACCATGCCGCGCCCATAGGCCTCGCCAAGTTCGAAAAAATCGCCCTCGTCGACGACCTTTTCGATCAGCTCCCTCATGTCATAGGTCTTGAGCGGATCGTCCGGAATAAGCGTATCGAGCGCGGGATTCTGCCGCTCCGCATTGTCGAAGCTCGGCCATTCCGGAACGCCGCTGGCGTTGCAGGCGGGCAAAAAGTCGATGAGCCGGCGCATCTGCTTCAGCGCCTCGAAATCATTGGCGTAGGAGCGATCGCAGAGGCCCGTCTTCTCAACGTGGACACGGGCGCCGCCGAGTTCCTTCGCTGTGACCGCCTCATTCGCAATCGTTCTGACGATCTCCGGGCCGGTGGCGAAGAGTTGGCTCCCATTCTCCACCATGAAGATGAAATCGGTCAGCGCCGGGCGAAAGGCGCCGGCGCCGGCGCAGGGCCCCATGATCAGCGAAATCTGCGGGATGATCCCGGAGGCGCGGACATGGCGCTGAAAGATCTCGCCATAGCCGGCCGGCGCCGCGACGCCCGCCTCAAGCCGCGCGCCGCCGGAATCAAACAGGCCGATGATCGGCGCGCGGGCGGCGAGCGCCTGATCCTGCGCCCGGACGATTTTTTGCGCCTGCGCCTCATCGAGCGCGCCGTCGGCGACGGTGAAGTCCTCAGCGTAAACATGGACCGCGCGGCCGCTGACGGCGCCGAGCCCGGCGACGACGCTATCGCCGCGATCTGGGGATGCGAATTCCTCGAACGAGCCGGGATCGAGCAAAAGCTCAAGGCGCTCGCGCGCCGTGAGTTTGCCGCATGCGTGCTGCACCTCGATTCGCGGCGCGTCGGCGGCGGCCTGCGCGGAAGGGGAGTTCATGCGGCCGCTCCCGAAATCCTGTTCAGCCGTCGCCCTGACCAGCGTCCGGGGTCGCCTCGTTGGCCCGCACGGCTTTCAGCAGTCGCGCGGCGGCCTCCATCTCGGCCCAGCGCCGCGCCCGCCGCGCCAGCGCCGTTTCGTCGGAGCCCCAGATATTCATCTGGAAATCCTCGTCGACATGGGCGCTGGCCCAGGCTTCCTGCGGGGTCAAGACGCCGTCGGCCACGGCGAGCGCCAGCAGCGCCGATCCGGTCAGCGTTGTCATCACATGCAGCGCGGTCAGCGCGAAGGGGGCGGCTCCGCCATCGCCCGCGATCCGCTCCACCGCGGCGCGGATGGCGCGCTTCGCCGCTTCAGGCTGCTCGACGTAATTGACGCCCTCGGCGCAAACCAGCCGCGCGCCGAGTTTTTCGCGCGCGTAATCGAGAACTTCGTCCCAGCGCGCCGCCTGAGCCTTGGCCAGCGCTTCGGATTCGCCCGCGCGATAGCAGACGAGATCGGAGGCGCCGAAGCGGGCGATGTCTTCCGCCGTCGCATCCCGCGCCTGCGCGACGCCGTCGATCGCCGAATTGGCCATTCGCGTCAGCGGCATGTCGGTCGGATCGATGAGTTCAGCCTGGCGCCCCCATTCCTCGGCGAGCGCCTCGGCCGCCGCGAGGGTCGGCGCGGCGAAGGCGTTCCGGCCCGGCGTCTTGGCGGGGCGCCCGTCGAGCAGCAGCGCGAAGGCGCCGTCCCGCTCGCCCGCGCTGGCCTCTTTATAGAAGCGCTTCGGCAGGGATTTCTGCAGATCGCGCCGGGCCATCGCGATCGGGTCGATCGGCGTAACCGCGCCGATCTCGGCGGGCGTGGCGCCAAGATCGTCCGCGAGCGTCGGGCGCCGCGCCGGCGTCCCGGCGTCGCCCTTATTGTCCTGGCCTGTCTTTTTGTCCTGGCCTGTCTTTTCCGTGCTCATGCTCGATGAGATGCCGCAATTCGGCGAAATCCGCAACGACGCGTTCGGCCCCCGCGCGGGTCAACTCGTCCGCGCTGTGATAGCCCCAGGCGACGCCGATCGCGCGAACGCCCGCATTGGCGGCCATCTGCATGTCGAAGCTTGTGTCGCCGATCATATAGGTGGCGGCGGGCGCGGCGCCGGCCTCGGCCATGGCGGCGAGGATCATGTCGGGCGCCGGCTTTGAGGGGTGGCCGTCGGCCGTCTGTACGGTCTTGAAGCTGCCCCGCCAGCCGGTATGCGCGAACAGATGGTCGACGCCCCGGCGCGCCTTGCCCGTGGCGATGCCGAGCGTAACGCCCTCCATGCCGGCGAGCGCCGCGATGATCTCCCGCGCGCCGGGAAACAGCGGCTCGGCGAAATCGGGCGCCGCGCGAATCTGCGTCCACGCCTCGCGATAGGCCTCCGAAAGGCTTTCGACCGGGCCTTCCGCTCCAGCCAGCGCGCTGAAGGCTTCGCGCAGCGAAAGCCCGACGATCGAGAGCGAGGCGGCGCGGCTCGGCGCGCGGATGTCATGCGCCGCGAAGGCGCGCCGCTGCGCCTCGACGATGAGGTCCTGACTGTCGACCAGCGTGCCGTCGAGATCGAAAAGGATAAGTTTATCCGCCATAAGAACTCTTCGCGCGCAGCGTTTTTCCTTCACGCGCGCTTCACCCGGTCACGTTGGCCGCGACGGCGCGAAGTTCGAGCGAAATTGATTTTACCTTACTGATGCGGATGAGGCGAATATGAACAAAATTTTGTTTATCTGTTTTATTTTCGCGGCGACCTCGGCCGCCCGCGCGGGCGGCGCGCCCGAGGATTACAATGGCCCGTTCACGACGCAGGCGCTCTACGCAATGTGTTCGGCGGAAGATCCTGTTTCGAGAGAAAAATGTCACGCCTATCTGCAGGGGCTCATATATGGCCTCAACATGCAAAGGACCATGCAAAAGCGGGGAATGCCGGTCTGCTTGCCGGATATGACGGCCGAGGCGGCCCGGCTTCGCGTGCTAAAATTTATTGATGGGACCACCGGCGGAAAGCCGGATAACAACAAGGACGGCGGGGACTGGATGGCCTTCCTCGGTCTTTCCGCCGGCAATATCTGCAAAGGCAAGAAATAGCGAAGGCCAATCGCGAGGCCAGATGAGCAAACAGGAAAAATCCCTCTTCATGACCGTTCTGATGACGCCCGACATGGCCAATTTCTCCGGCCATGTGCATGGCGGATCGATCCTGAAGCTGCTCGATCAGGTGGCCTACGCCTGCGCCGCGCGCTACTGCAAATCCTATGTCGTCACGGTCTCGCTCGACCAGGTGATCTTCAAGGAGCCGATCAAGGTCGGCGAACTCGTGACCTTCAGCGCCAATGTCAATTATGTCGGCAGGACCTCGATGGAGGTCGGCATCAAGGTCGTGGCGGAGAGCCTGACCACGAAAGAGAAGCGCCACACCAACTCCTGCTACTTCACGATGGTCGCGCTCAAAGAGGATGGCAGTCCTGCTCTCGCGCCGCCGCTTGAGCTCGAAACCGAGGTCGAACGGCGCCTGTTCGAGGCCGGCAAGATGCGCAAGCAGATGCGCCAGGACATCATGGCGCGCAACAAGGCGCTTCATGTCGGCATTCCTGACTAAA
>Ga0224559_1000707_pt1 | contig 20656 bp, 21 predicted proteins | sample 714S33034metaG_FD_180676 | JGI IMG/M metagenome (GOLD analysis project Ga0224559, IMG submission 180676) | Peat soil microbial communities from Stordalen Mire, Sweden - 717 S3 30-34 | ecosystem: Environmental > Terrestrial > Soil > Wetlands > Peat | place: Sweden: Norrbotten County, Stordalen... | reverse complement strand
AAGCAGCAGGTACCATGGTCATAGATATTGGTGCTGGATCAAGCGACATCGTTGTAATATCCTTGGGAGGAATTACAGACATCGAAACTATAAGAGATGGTGGAGATGACATTGATAAAAATATAGTCGATATGGTTAAAGATGTATATAGCGTTGAAATAGGAATACATGAAGCTGAAAAAGCCAAGATAGCAGTTGGAATGGTACATTCCAATGGAAATGATGAAAATATTACAACCACCGCTATTGGGAAATCAATGGAAACTAACAAACCTAAACAGGTCGAATTAGATTCAAAATTAGTAGCAGACGCAGCAGAACCAATTGTATTGAAATTAATTGAAGCACTTCAACATGTTCTAGAAAGAATGTCTCCAGAACTTATATCCGGTGTTTATAACAAGACTTTAGTTGTCGGTGGAACATCACAACTTAGAGGATTAAAAGACAGGATCTACGAAGAAGTTGGAGTTCCTGTAGAAATATCAGACGATCCAATGACAGTAGTTGCTAAAGGAGCTGCAATAGTAGCAGCAGAACCTAGAGCACTCGAACCTGAAGTACGTCTAAAAGCAATGAAATAAAATTACTTATATTTTTCCTATTCTTTTTATTTACTATCGTTTTAAATCAAAAAAGACGTTAGATTGACAACAAATATACTTATATTGAAATTGAAGAGATGATGGTAATTAATTATTTTTGAAAAAATCAGAATTTAAATAATATGATCTTTTCTTTTGCTTTTTGAGCTTCATAATAATTTGGATCTAATTTTAAAGCTTTATCAAAACATTCAAGTGCTTCTTCATATTTTTGGAGTTCTTTCAAATGTGTTTCCTTTTTATAGCATGTTTCTGTATCATTTAGATTGAAAATGAGATTTTCATCTATTTTTTGTAGATAATTTGATTCTCACATCAGATCTTTAATGGAACAAACAATAGAAATTTGGTTTGTATGTGGAATAATTTAATTGATTTTCTTTTAAAATATGAGTTCATGTTTAAATATTAAATAAATTTATATATAACGAATGACTACTCATTCATATGGGTGATTAGTCATTCAATTACAACTTTTTAAAATTAAAAAGTATTCTAAATGTTTATTAATTAATTGGCTTTATCTAAGGCCAGTTAGTATGGTATAAAGGTGAGAAATTTGCAGATGAGAAAAACTTATAATGGTGACGAAATTTCAGCGCTTGGATACGGTGCTATGAGATTACCCATTAATAATGGCCGAATTAATAAAGATGAAGCTAAAAAACAAATATACTATGCAATAGACCACGGATTAAATTTGATTGATACAGCATATCCTTACCATAATGGATCCAGTGAATTATTTCTAGGAGAAATACTTCAAGGAGAATACAGAGATAAAGTAAAAATCTGTACCAAGATGCCATCATGGTTCATTAAAAAAACTGAAGATATGGAAAACTATCTGGAAACACAACTTGATAAACTCCAAAGAGACTATATTGATTATTATTTACTTCATAGTTTAGATGAGAACAACTTTTTTGTACTTAAAGAACTGGGCGTTCTAGAGTTTTTAGATAATGCCAAGAAAGAAGGAAAAATAAAGAATTTTGGTTTCTCATTTCATGACAATATGGATGCTTTTAAGAAAATTGTGGATGCTTACAAATGGGATGTTTGTCTTATCCAATATAATTTCCTAGATGAGACTAATCAGGCCGGGACAGAGGGGTTAAAATATGCTGCTTCTAAAGGATTGACTGTATTTGTAATGGAACCCTTAAAAGGAGGAATCATCGCTGGAAATGTGCCTGAAAAGGCCATGGAAATTTGGGATAAATCAAAAATTAAAAGAAATCCTGCTGAATGGGCTTTAAGATGGGTTTTAAACCATGCTGAAGTTGCTTGTGTAATTTCAGGAATGGGGAAAATTGAGGAAGTAAAGGAGAATATTAAAGTCACAAATGAGACTTTGCCAGATTCAATTCCTAATGAAGAGTTGAACCTTTACGATGAAGTTAAAGATGTTTACAATGAACTAATGAAAGTGGACTGTACCGGATGTGGTTACTGTATGCCATGTCCTAAAGGAGTTAATATTCCTATGTGTTTTGAATTATACAATAAGAAATACATATTCAACGACAAACAAGCTTCTTTTGTTTATGCAATGTATTTAGGAGGTAGCACATCTAAAGAAGGATATGCTGGGATTTGTAATGATTGTGGAAAATGTGCAACGGCCTGTCCACAAAAATTAGATGTTCCAGCACTTTTAAAAGATGTCAGCAGTGATTTGGAAGGCCCAGGATTCAAATATAAAGTTAAATTAATTGGAGTTTTAGGCAAATTTGCCATGTTAACAATACCCTCATGGAATAACAAGATATCGAAAAGATTCAGAAAAACGTAGCAAATATTAAGTCATGAATTATAACGATTCTTCTATACGAGGACATAGCTAAAACTTTTAATGAATCTCCTTTCCTGTTAAAGATATGATTAAAATTGTAGAAGAAGTATTTAATTTCCAAATGAAATTATCTATTATATTAAAAAAAATTAAAGTTATTATAAAATACAGTTTATAACTATAATAATAGATTATAATGGAATAAAATAAAAAAATTGTGGTCAAAAATGGTTGTAGAAGATAAAAAAAGTAAAATTCTTGAATCAGCATTAAAGCTATTTGTTGAAAAAGGTATAGATAACACATCAACTTCTCTAATTTCAAAGGAAGCAGGTGTTGCAACAGGGACTCTTTATTTATATTTTAAAACTAAGGTAGATTTGATCAGTGAATTGGGCACCTCTATACAAGAGGAAAGTTTAACAAGCTTTCTGGATCTTATAGGATCTTCAGTGGGTTATGAATCTTTAGAAAAGTTTTGGCTCGAAAGAGTAGAATGGGGTGTGAATAATCCAGATAAATATAAATTTATGATACAATTTAAATCATCACCATATAATAATAAAAATACCGAATCAAAACTCCCGGATCACGAAAAAAAATTGTTAAATCTAATAGACGATGGAATTAAAAATAAAATATTGAAAGATTTACCTCCCAAATACATTTCTGGGTTTTTTTCAGCACATTTTACATTTACAGTTGAGTACATACTACAGACAAGGACCAAAGAAAGAAAAATATTTTTTGAGACATTTTTTGATGGAATAAAATATACAAATTAAGAAATAAATTATAACTATACTTTCTAAAAAAACCATTTCCATCTATAATCTTTTGAATTAAACACTTTATGTTCTATGAACTAATAGAAATTTCAATGAAATTATAGACCCTAGAAACAATTGCATTTTAAAAATGATTTCTCATCAAGAACCTAAAAATCTTATTAAGGGAATAATCGGATTTAACAATAAAGAATGTGTACTCAAATTCCTAATTTTAAAAAATAGAATTTAAAACAGTTACTATCACATAATTATTTTAAAATTATTTATATAAGTGAATTTAAGGGTCTAATGTTCAAGATCAGTAAAGAATACCAGTTAATTGGATTTGATTAAAGTAAACTGATATTTTATTGTTGTTAGAATATTAAATTAAAAATAGTTTGGGGCTGAAAATGGAGAAAAAAACAAAGAGTTTAGCTATTTTAGTAGTATTTTGTTTCTGTATGAGTATTTTACCTGCAACTTTTGGATCTTTTTGGAATACTACAAGTACTAACCATGGTAAAACTGTAGTTGTTACAACTAAAGAAGTGACATCTAATTTAAAACAAATGCAAACCAGTAAACTGGTCAATGGATTAGAAGGATTTGGAAATTACACAAATCAGATATCTTGGGGTAAAGATGATAAAAATATTTCAGAAAAACAAAATACAACAAAATATGGTGGTAGTGTATTAATGTTCGGTTCATTAGTATTTGCTGGTAGTAATTATTTAGAAAAATTAAATGTTGGAACTACAATATCGGCAACAGGTGCTCCTTCACTATTAGGAACTATGAATGGTAATGTTGGTAACATACGATACACTGGAACAATAACATTCCCATATAAAATGATGAAAGATCCTTGGAATGGTAATATATCAACTTCACAAATGTCAAGTGGAAGTGGATTGTTTAAATTATATAGTGGTAAAACCTATTTAGGCCAAACCAAATATACCGTAACTTCAAAACAAACCACTAGCATGAGTACATATGTAGAGAATTTCCTAACCAAATATCAACTTGGAACTACTCGATCCTGTACAATAACAACATCATTCTACAGGAATACCACTAATAATAACAATAACGAAATCAAAGTGACATCTACAGGCAAATCCGCTGGAACAGATAAGATCAATAATAAATTGGTGAAATACACCGGAACAATAACTATTGGATACAAACTTGACCCAAAAACCAAAAATTTCGATTTTAATAGTTACAAAGAAGTCAAAAAAAGCAGTAGCAAAACCCTAACCTCAACAACACCAGTACTCGAAGCATTATTATACAAACCTTGGATGAATTCATAGATTTCAACTAGGAAATAAAATTATTATATTATATTATTATTATTTTTTTAGATTCTTTACAACTATAAATTCTAAATAACATTCTATTTGTTATATATCCTGGAGTCTGTAAAAAAAAGGAAAAAATGGAATATTAAATTACTGCAATTGTCCAGTATACAAATAACCACCAAACTAGAACAGTTATTATTGTACTGATGATAGGAATTTTTCCATATTCCATTTTAGATATTTTGGAACTAAAGTACCAGCTCAATATTATTGCAATTACGAGTACTGCGGTATTAACAAGTCCAACAATATTCGATAGGTCTCGGGTTAGGACATAAATCCATATAATAGTTGTTATGGTTATTCCAAACCACATTATTGGCCTAAACCACTTTATAGCATTACCAAATTTAACTATTGTATCAGCAAGTTCCCTAGACTTTCTGGCCATAAATGCCATCACAGCTAATACCATAATTGTTCCAAGAGCTAAGATAATTCCTAAAAACTCAAAAAATAGTACTGTAACAGGTTTACCAAATATCTGTTCTTTGAGTAATGGTATGGTGATCAGGGCTTTAAGAGATTCATATGGTGGAAATGCTTCAATACCTCCGGTAGCTAAACTATATTTCCCTGTATTGTTCTGATTGAATACTTTTATGTAATATGTTCCTGCACTAACATTTTGATCGTATGTAGGGCCTTGGAGGTAATAATCACCACCAAATTCCTCAAACATAGACGTCCAACTTGATTGGTTTCCACCAAGATTAGCTATGGTTTTCCCTGATGAATCTGTTATCTGAGCAGAGACAAAATCACTACTAATTCCTGGACCCTGAGGTACTAAAATATTTACAAATAATTCAAATGGTTTAGTAGAAGTTATCTTATAGTAATCAGGTTGACCATTCAATTTTCCATACCAAGCTTGTGAAATCTCTGGATTTTGGATAACAATGGGATTAGTCATTGAACTATTTACTCCTAATTCCAAACGTGGCTGATGAGCACTTACAGCACCAATAGACAAAACTAAAATAAACAGCATTGCTATGGACATTAATCCAAATTTTGTTGTTTTATTTTGTATCATAGAAATATTTTGATATTTATTCTATAAACATTTTTATTTCTTCATTCAGGATAAATAAAAAAAAAATTAACTAGTGTCATAATCATCCAGGAATTTAACGCAAAATTAAAAAAAATAGAAGTTAAGATTGATTAGATTAATTTTCTAATTAAATTGAATTCTAATCATCCTACTTCAAGTATCTCATCTACAATGTACTGTCCTCCGCATATGCACTGTTCAATTGAATCACCTATAGAGTATGGAACAGTATTTCCTGATACTTCATATGTTTTTTCTTTTGAGCATTCATCACATTTTGCAACAACTATCCAATCCATATTTTATCTCTCCTAATTTATTATTTTAAATTGGTTATTTCAACTAATTATAATTTAACTGGATTAATAAATCCTGCTCTTATTAGGTGGTCGGCAATAACTATGGAAACTGAGGCTTCTGCTACTGGTGTGATACGCGGACATATGCATGGATCGTGCCTGCCACTAATAGTGATTTCAGTATTTTCCATTGATTCCATATCTATAGTTTTCTGCATTTTTGAGATGGACGGTGTTGGTTTAACAGCCATACGTGCTATAATTGGCATTCCTGTAGATATACCACCCAATATACCACCAGAATGATTAGTTTTTGTTTTAACAATATTATTATCCATATAAAATTCATCATTCATTTGAGAACCCTTTAACTCTGCAGCAAGGAATCCTACACCTATTTCAACACCCTTAACAGATCCGATACCCATAAGAACTTTTGCTATATCTGAGTCAAGTTTCTCAAATACAGGTTCTCCAAGTCCTGTAGGAGGATTTAATATTATAGTCTCAACAACTCCACCTACAGAGTCTCCTTGTTCTTTCATATGCAATATAAGTGCTTCCATACGCGGTGCGGCTTCTGGATCTGCACACCTAACAATGTTTGATTCAACATTTGATTCAATATCATTAGGTTCTATTTTACCGGCTTTTACTGTACCCACTTGAGTAACATGTGATATTACTTTAATTTTCATTGTACTCAGGAGTTTCTTTGCTACAGCACCACCAATAACCTGACCAATTGTAGTTCTTCCGCTTCCACGGCCTCCTCCCCTGTAATCATAGGCACCATAACGTGCCGTCCATGTATAATCTCCGTGACCAGGCCTAGGTTTATTTTTAAGGTTTTTATACGATGAAGAGTCCAAATCTTTGTTGAATACAACTGCAGTGATTGGAGTTCCATCAGTTTTTCCTTTGAATAATCCTGATAGTATCTGTACCTCGTCAGATTCTTTTCTTGAAGTAGTTATCTGACTGGTACCAGGTCTTCTCTTGTCAAGTTCTGTTTGTATATCGTTAACTGAAAGCTCCAAACCTGCAGGGCAGCCGTCAACAACAGCTCCGAGCGCTGTCCCGTGACTTGAACCAAAAGTTGTGACGTTAAACATTTTACCGATCTTATTTCCTGACATGATTTTTTTTCCTAAAATATTGGATTTGTTTGTTTTATAAATTTACTAGATTAAAAATGGAAATTCATACTTATTTCTAATATTATATAAGTGTCAATCCTATTTATTATGATGATCCATGGTTTATTATATGAACTTTAGATATTATTCATCAGATGAAGGAAATAAATAAAAGAACTTTTAATTAATAATATTTTTGTAGAATCAAAATATTTATATTTAGTATATTACTATCAAAAAAAGATAAAAAAAATATTCTATTTAAATATTTAAAATGGTGCAAAAACGCCCACGAAAACTATCCATTCAAAATGCATTAAAGACCTATAAGAACTAATTTATATTTACTGAACACAATATCATAGTTATGAACTTCAAATCCATTTTGTTATCCTTAAAATAAAATTCAAAATTTTCTATATCATTCGGGTTAAAATAGATAAAATTATTGTGAATATTGGTTGAAAGGAGAATTTTATGACAAAAATATGGAAGCCAGAAGTTTTCCAAGGTAGAGGAAAGAAAAAAGAATATTTTGAGGGATGGTACTTCAAATCCGTTTCTAAAGATGAAAAAACAGCCTATGCCATAATCGCCGGATTATCTATATCTAAAGATCCAAATAACTCCCATGCTTTTGTTATGTTTGTAGATGCCCGGAACACAAAACTCCATTATTACCAATATCCGCTATCGAGCTTCTGGGCAGATAAAGAAAAATTTGAGATAAAAATTGATAAAAACTCTTTCAGCTTGAACAACATCATTCTTGACATGGATAATGGTGAAACAGAAATCAAAGCACAAATGAACTTTGAAAATATAATACCATGGCCAGTTAACAGATTTTCCCCTGGAGTTATGGGAATATATGCTTTTATTCCATTTTTAGAATGTTACCATGGAGTTTTAAGTTTAAACCATACAGTTAATGGATATGTAGAAATAAATGGTAACAAAAAAGACTTCACAGGCGGTAAAGGCTATATTGAAAAGGATTGGGGTTCGTCCATGCCATCATCATGGATATGGATGCAAACCAACCATTTTGAAGATGATGATATATCCCTCTTTGGATCTATTGCCAAAATTCCATGGTTAGGTAATTATTTTACAGGATATATATTCGGTTTACTTTACAATGGAGAGCTTTACAAGTTTACAACATACAATGGAGCTAAAATAAAAAAATTAGAAGTTACTAAAAATATTATCAAAATCATAATAACCCATAAACATTTAGAACTCCAAATAAATGCAAACCGGGCTGAAGGCGTGGATATCCCGGCCCCAAAATTAGGTGAAATGACAAATACAGTAAATGAATCCCTCCAATCCAAGATAAATATAAAATTATTTAAAGAAGAGAATAATGAGAAGGTCTTGTTATTTTCAGGAACAGGCCGAAATGCAGGTTTAGAATTCGTAGGTGATTTAAACGTACTATTGAAGGGCTTTTAGTACATATAAAAAGATACGTGGAGAATAATTATTATTATGACAAATAAGATGGAAGACAAGATCAGGTTGATTTACAATAAGTTGTACAACCTTTACGGCCCACAAGGATGGTGGCCACTGTTAGGTGCAGATGTATCAACTGAAAATGGTGTTAAAATGATAAACCATCCATTAAATTATGATCTGCCAAATACACGTAACGAAACCTATGAAATCATCCTAGGTACTATTTTAACACAAAACACCGCATGGAACTCAGCTGGAAAAGCTTTAAGAAATCTTAAAGCTTTAAATGCCATCAACCCCGAAAATTTATTAAATTTAGATTCTGAAACTTTTAAACAAGCCATCAGATCAGCGGGATTTCTTAACCAAAAATCTGTGTATATTAAAGAAGTTACTAAATATTATATTGGATTAGATGTTAAAATTCCAACAAGGAAAGAACTTCTTGAGGTTAAGGGTGTTGGGAATGAAACCGCTGATTCAATTCTACTTTACGCTTTTAAACAACCAGAATTTGTTGTTGATACTTATACAAAAAGAATTTTTAGTAATATCGGTTTAATAGATTATAATGATAACTACATAAAAATTAAAAATCTCTTTGAAACACAACTACCACATGATTTGACTATTTACAATGAATATCATGCTCTGATAGTTAATCATGCAAAAAAATATTACAGCAGAAAACCGTATGGGGTAGATGATCCACTTTTAACGTTTAAAAAAAAAAATAATAAATAGATATAAATTATAATGTTAAAATTAAAGGAACTTTTTATTATGAAAACCATCACCTTCTCAGATATCAGTGTTAAATTTATCAAATTAACGTTTAAATCTCGATTTCTCTTGGCAAAAACTTGTAGCAAAGTACCATTAGTATCAAATATCATTGATAAGTTGCTCTTTGAAGGAGATGATATACAAGTATTACCAAGAGATGGGACCATAAAAAATTTAGCAATTAAAGATATTCAGATTAATAAGGATATTCCCATCTCTCCAAATGTTGTGCTTCCAAGTGAAGTTTTAAGAGATGTTATTAAAAGATCAAATTATCATTTTATCATGGATTTCTGCATTTGTAGGGTGGCATCTGACTGCAAGGATTATCCCCATGAATTTGGATGTTTATTTCTTGGTAGAGGTACACAGAAAATATCCTCTAAATTAGGCAGGGTTGTAAGTGCCGATGAGGCTATTGAACACATTGAAAAGTGCAATGAAGCAGGATTGGTACATATAATTGGACGAAACAAAATAGATAGTGTTTGGCTAAACACGGGACCAAAAGAAGATCTTTTATCCATCTGTAATTGTTGTCCCTGCTGTTGTCTTTGGAAAATGTCACCAGACCTTCCAGAAAGTATTAGTAATGGTCTAACTCCCATGGTAGGTGTGGAAATTAGTTTTAATCCGAAAATTTGTGTTGGATGTGGGAAGTGCACATCTGGCTCATGCTTTGTAAATGCAATAAAATTAAAGGATGGGAAAGCTCAAATTAATGAAAAAAATTGTCGTGTTTGTGGAAGATGCGCAGAAATCTGTGAAAATGGGGCAATAACTATAGAAATGACTCCAGATGCTGTTGTTCGTTCTATTGAACGGATTAAAAACTTAGTAGATGTTAAATCTGAATAGACAATTTTTTTTAATCATTATTTATACTTATAGTTTCATATAATCTTAAAGAGATCATTAAAGATAAAAAAAAGTGATAAAATGGAATTCCCCGTAACAAGAATGAGGAGATTACGTAAAAATCAGAATATACGTACGATATTAACCGAAAATAAACTCAATCCTGAAGACTTTATCTATCCTCTTTTTATAAAAGAAGGATTAGAAGATGGTCAAAAGGAACATATCGACACGATGCCTGGCCAGTATAGATATTCATTAAACGATGCTGTAGAGGAAGCATCTAGACTTGAAGAAATCGGTTTATCATCTGTACTCCTCTTTGGAATGCCAATTATCAAAGATGAAAAGGGATCAATGGCTTACAGTAAGGATGGAATAGTTCAGCAGGCTGTGCGTAAATTCAAAGAAGAAACAAATCTTATTGTAATTACCGATGTTTGCATGTGTCAATACACCTCCCATGGACACTGCGGAATAGTTGATGATGATGAAATTGTCAATGATTTAACACTTAATTATCTTTCGAAAATTGCGTTAAGCCATGCTGAAGCAGGTGCAGATATAGTTGCACCATCAGATATGATGGACGGACGAGTAGGAGCTATAAGGAAGACATTAGATTTAAATGGTTACTATGATACCATAATAATGTCCTATTCAGCTAAGTATGCTTCATCGTTCTACGCACCATTTAGGAATGCTGTTTGTTCATCGTTTTGCTCAGGTGACAGGAAAACATATCAAATGAATCCAGCAAACTCAAATGAAGCTATTAGAGAGACTAAAATGGACATTGAAGAGGGTGCAGATATTATAATGGTTAAACCAGCTATGCCTTGCTTGGATATTATAAAAATAGTTAAGGATGAATTTAAAATGCCAACTGCCGCTTATCAAGTGAGTGGAGAATATTCTATGCTCAAGGCAGGAATAGCTGCAGGCTATCTAACTTCAGATTCAATATACGAATCACTTCTAAGTATTAAAAGGGCAGGAGCAGACTTAATAATAACCCATTTCACCCCCGAATTTTTAGAAGGATGTATTTAATCAAAGAAAATAAATTTATTACAGAATAAAAAAAAATAAACTGGATGAATAAAATAAATTATTGAATTAAAATAAAATTTAGAAGGAGTTATAGAATTGGATCCTGATTTCGTCGCAAAAACTGCCCAAATTGCATCTTTATTAGAAGTAAGCGGACATCCAAAACCTGGAAATGTCCATCGAACAAGAGACTTTTCAGACATGGTCTTTGAAGACTTTTTAATCAGTGGTGTGGTAATAGGAGACACCATGAAAAAAGCTGCTAAATTAGGAATTAAACATGGTCCAGATTCTCTTGAAAAGATTGAAATAGGTAAATTGATAGAGGAAGCTGTTGTTGAAACTGATAAATGGGTTGCAAACAACACCAATTTAGGCATTATAATGCTTTTAACTCCCATTTCTGCAGCTGCAGGTATGAGCAGTGATATGAGTGAACTTCAAGATAATGTTGATAATATTATGAGGGCTACTACACCATCTGATGCTGCAAACCTTTATGACGCAATAAATATTGCTGATGCTGGAGGGATGGGCGAGAAAGACGAATTGGATGTTGGAAGTCAAGATGCAAAGTCCCAACTAATCGATAAAGGTATCAACATGTACGACGTCCTAGATCTGTCTGCTCAGTGGGATATGTTAGCATATGAACTTACTAAAGCCATGCCCATAACATTTGAAATTGGATATCCAACATTCAACGATGTCAAACAGACCAGCACCATAAATAATGCTACAGTACAATCATTTTTAACCATACTCTCCATATATCCCGACACTCTTATTGCAAGAAAGTATGATATTGAAACAGCTCAAAAAGTATCGGAAGATGCACGTTTAATAATAGCCGAAGGCGGGATCTTGACAGATAAGGGTGTTGATATGATAAATGAATTCGATAAAGATCTTGTTAAAAAAAGTTTAAACCCCGGCACAACAGCTGATTTAACAGCATCATCTGTGATGGTTGCGCTTTTAGATGAATATAATTACAAATTTTAATTTAAATTTATATAGGTTTTAAGTAAGAAATCACATTTAAATTTATTTCAGGAATTGATAATATGAACGATACAGAAATCCAGAAGATTATTGATGAGTTACATATTTACGAAAAAAAAGTTCTGAAGGGATTGGAATTAGAAGGATATGAAGCAACACCCGAAGAGATTGTTAAATCTCAAGATATGGATATAAAATCTGTTATGAGTGCTGCAGGAATTCTTGAATCCAGAGGATTAATAAAGGTTCAAAAGGATGTTAATGATATTATAAGCCTAACAGATAATGGTAAACAATATGCTGAACAGGGCCTACCAGAAAGAACCATATTAACATCTTTAGGCCTGAAAAATTCAATTCCAATGAAAGACATAAACAAGGAAACCGGGCTAAATGCTTCTGAAGTTAAAATTGCTATGGGATGGCTTGTAAGGAAGAAATGGGCTGTTATAAATAGGGGAATTATAGAAATTACAGATGATGGTAAAAAAGCGTTAGGAACAGAGTCTAATGATGAACAATTCCTAACAAAACTGCTTGAAATGCAACAAATCCTATTTTTAGAACCATCTAAAATATTAAAAACAGGTTACAATCTTCTAAAACAGAGAAAAGGAATTATTAATGTAAAAAAAGATGTTAACTACCTGTTAATAGTTACAGATAAGGGTGAAAAAGTATTAAAACTCGGTATTGACCTAACACCAACCGCAACTCAGTTGACACATGAACAGTTAAAAACAGGCTCATGGAGATCGTTAAAGTTCAGAAGTTATGATATAAATGCAGAACATCCAGAAACATTTCCAGGTAAGATTCATCCTTTAACAAGGATCATCGAGGAAATAAGGGAAGTTTTCTTAAATATGGGTTTCACAGAATCCAGTGGAAATATTTTAGAATCAGCTTTCTGGAATTTTGATTGTCTTTTCCAACCACAAGACCATGCTGCCCGTGAAATGCAAGACACCTTCTACATTAAAAATCCACAGTATTCAAAATTACCCTCGGATGATCTTGTAAAAAGGGTATCTGATGTTCATGAAAATGGAGGTACAACAGGTTCAGAAGGATGGCAATATGATTGGGACCGTGAAATAGCTAAACAATCTGTTTTAAGAACACACACTACTTGTGTTTCTGCAAGGTTCTTATCCGAAAAAAAACCACCACTCAAGATGTTCAGTGTTGGAAGGGTATTCAGAAGGGAAACAATAACCTATAAACATTTACCCGAATTTCATCAAGTTGAGGGAATAGTTGCTGCTGAAGATATTAATTATAAAAACTTATTAGGGATAATAGAAGAGTTTTATCATAAATTAGGATTTAAGGTAAGATTCAGACCCGCATACTTCCCCTACACATACCTATCAACAGAGTGTGAAATATACTTGCCTGAAAAGGAAAGTTGGATAGAATTAGGAGGTTCTGGAATGTTCAGACCAGAAGTTTTAGAACCATTAGGTGTTGAAACACCCGTATTAGCTTTTGGACTTGGAATTGAAAGACTGGCCATGTTAAAATTAGGAATAACAGACATAAGAATGCTTTACAAAAGTGATATAGGTTGGCTTCGAGATCTCCCAGTTACAGACGGTATTAAACTCAGATAGATAATATACTAAAAAAATTGCTTTAAAAAGATTTAGTCTTATTGGGGGTATTCAATATCAACGAGAACCAAGAAAGAGTTCAAATTATTGAGAAAATGTTGACCTACAAGATACATCTTGAAAATAGTTTTGACTGTACCATAAATGAAATTGTTAATTACTATCTTAATAATAATCAAAAGTTAGATGCAGATAAGGTGATTGAAGACCCAATAAATGGATTAAAAAACCTTAACGATGTTAGCTATGAAAATTCATACGAAGCCTATTTGATTACACAAATTAAAATAACCATATTACTACCCAGTGTAGTAGAAGAACATATTCGAATGTTGAATGTTGATGAGGACATAGACTCTGTTCTAGAACTTTTTGAATTAAAGGTTTACGATATTAAAAAAGATATCTACAGTAATCTTGGTGAATGGGAATTAATACTCGATCATATCGATGATGAGAGGATCTCTAAGATCTGTAATAATCCTAAGGGACATGGGGATTTGTTGTTAAAGGAGTTATTTTGGATAAGGAAATGCGAAGAAAAACACACTAATGTATGAAATTCATTTATTGTTGTTATTAATCAATTATTACAATTTTTAATTTATATTAAATAATAATTTACCTGTATCATGTATCAAATTTATTAATTTTACATATAACGATAATAATAAAGGTTCAAGTATTCAATAGGTAATATTCATTATTACTATTAAATTTTAGACAGGTTTTATGACAAGAAAAATTTTCTGGAAAAAATCCATAAATCAGTTACTGGAAACCAGTGAAGGGGACAAAGGACTTAAACGTGTTTTAGGTACAACTGGGCTTCTTTTAATGGGTGTTGGTGCAATAATTGGGGCAGGAATATTTATATTGACTGGTATTGCATCTGCACTCTATGCCGGACCTGGAATTATTATATCATTCGTTATAGCCGGTGTTGCGTGTTTATTTACGGCTTTATGCTATGCTGAATTTGCATCAATGATACCTGTTGCTGGAAGTGCCTATACCTATAGTTACGCAACTTTAGGGGAGCTATTTGCATGGATTATAGGATGGGACCTTATTTTAGAATATTTAGTTATTGTTGCAGCTGTGGCAGTGGGCTGGTCGGGTTATATAGTGAATATCTTTACTTCACTGGGATTAAATTTACCACCACAATTAATTAACCCTCCCGGAATAGATGGGGGGATAATTAACATTCCCGCAGTAGTGATAATAGCAGGAATAACATGGTTATTAATTCGTGGAGCAAAACAGAGCTCACAGGTTAATACAGTGATAGTAATTATTAAACTGTCAGTTATACTCCTTTTTATAACTATAGGGGTAAATTATATTCATCCCGCTAATTATCATCCTTTTTTACCCTATGGTTGGAGTGGAGTGTTTAAAGGTGCTGCAATTATATTTTTTGCATATATTGGTTTTGATGCCATAACAACTGCAGCTGAAGAGGTTAAAAATCCGAAAAAAACTTTTCCAATTGCAATTTTAGGTTCTCTTATTATTAGTTCTATACTTTATATTGCTGTATCGGGAGTTTTAAATGGAATTTTTCCCTATTATACATATAAAGCAACTGCTGCTCCGGTTGCCTTCGCATTAGCAAATCTAGGAATACAGTGGGCGAATATTGTAATATCCATTGGGGCTTTGTGTGGTATAACTTCTGTTCTTTTAGTCAGCTTTTTTGGTCAAAGTCGGGTATTCTTTGCCATGTCCCGAGATGGTTTACTCCCAGAATTTTTTTCAAAGTTACATAAAGACTTTAGAACACCAACAAATGGGATACTTGTTGTAGGTATTGTTGGATCCGTAATTGCTGCTTTTCTACCAATTACTGAATTAGCTCAATTAGTGAATATTGGAACGCTGGCTGCATTTATAATAGTTTCAGCAGCCATAATAATCTTAAGAATACAAAAACCCGATCTAGAACGGCCCTTCAAGACTCCTTTAGTACCTTTAGTGCCAATTTTGGCAATATTATTCTGTTTATTCCTTGTAACTGAACTGCCAACAATAACACATATAAGATTTATTGTATGGCTTGCAATAGGCCTGGTTATTTATTATTTTTATGGTAGAAAAAATAGTGTTTTAACTGGAAAGTGAATTAATAAACATTTTAGTAAATAACTAGTTCATATCTATTTGGAAGAGCCATCCTAACTAATTATAATTTATTTTTAATAATTTCAATCGTTCTACAAATTACATGGAAAAATATATTACTTACAAGGTCTATAAATAATACGTAGAAGGATTGCTAGGGATGAAAATGAAAAAACAACCCATAAAAATTTTATTGGTGGAGGATAATCCTGGAGATGCTAGATCTATACTTGAAATGTTGAATGAAAATGATAACCCTCATTATGATATATTTCAAACCGGCCGTCTAGATGATGGTATTAAAATTTTAGTAAAGGATCACTTTGATCTTATACTCCTTGATCTTTGCCTACCCGATAGTGATGGAATGGACACATTTAACATAATGAAATATAATGCTCCGGATTTACCAATAATTGTATTGACTGGACTTAAACAGGATATTTTTGCTGTTAGTGCTGTAGGTAGAGGTGCTCAAGATTATTTGGTCAAAGATGAGATAAATAGTAAATTATTAGAAAATAGTATTGAAAATGCTATGAAGGTAAGTTCTGAAAATATTTAGTTCTCATAAATTAAGTTATTTTTTTATATAGTTATGTATTTTAAATTCTCGATTTTTTTTTAGCTAAAATAATATCATCATACTATTCCTAGAGATTAAAATCAAATAGATCCCCTTGAATAATATATCACCAAAAAAATTTGGATTTTTTTAGAAATTATCTAAAGCCATTCAATGAATTGGATGGTTAAAATTCTCATATTTTAAAAAATCTATGTTTGACCACTAAATGAATAGGTACACCTATACTGCACAGTCAATATATGGTAATTTCTCACATTATTATAAATAGCAAATATACAATTATATATTCAGTATATTCTAACCAATGAACATTTACTTGGCCAGTTATTTATCTTATAAAAAAATCTGTTATTATTAATATAATTAATTCACATGAATTTTATATTAAAATTTAAAATAAAAAAAATTATAGATTAATTCGGATCTACATTTTTTTCGAATTTATGATATTTTGAAGTTTTATGTTGATAACTAAATTTATCAAGTTTTATAGATTGTTAGGATCCAACTGGTTCTTTAATTATTATAAATATTTTTTCATATTCTCAAGAATAACTGATATGCATTTGGCCATAAGTGAAGTCCTTCCATAGAAAATTCTGCTTTCAAATTTCCTTCATGGATTTATCTATCCAAAGTCTGATTTTCCATTTATCGGATAACATGCCATAACATATACTTCGCATCCGGGTAAATTTTCTTTAATTTAAAGTATTTCCTATTTGTTTTTGAAAATAGTTTAACATCATTGTCTACCTGGCTTTATAAATTTCCAGGTTTTGCATAAGTTCCATTACACTTTCCTGTGCCATATTAATCTCTCCCCATTATTTTTATTGATATATTTACTCTTACATGGAAGAGTCGGTTTATTAATTTTTTGAACTTTTGGAATTGACTGTTAAATCAATTAATTTAATTATTAGGATGTGAATTTATTTTTTAACATCTAGTTATCTGATAGTTATAGTGACTATTTATGGTCATATGGACGATATAATTTTTTACTTCGTTATAGTCGAGTTTAGCGAAGTAAATATAAATAAATTTTTATTCAAAAATAGCATAAATGTGTTATTTTAAAATATGAACATAGGATAGTTTTTATATTATTTAATAATCTAATATTAAACTATATATTCAAATTTGATGTGAAATAAGACTTTTAATAAAATTTATATAATTTATCAAAATTTAGTATTACTTGGATATATCTTAACATATTACAATTCTTAGGTATAAGCTATATAAAATTAATACTAATTCTAAGTTATATACATCAATTTCATTATGAATCCCAACTTTTTTTGAGTATGATCATTTCCATATATTTGTAATTTTAACGACCGTTTTTTTGGTGATATATATTACTTAATTTAATAAAAAGTGCATATTGTTATGGAAATCTATTATAATTCGATGTATTTAAATAAACTGGACTATAAACTATATATGGTGATAAAATATGACTGAACTACCAATAGCTCCAATAGGAAGAATAATAAAAAATGCAGGTGCACCTAGAGTAAGTGAAGATGCAAAAGAAGCATTAGGAAAAGTTTTAGAAGAATGTGGAGAAGATATCTCTAAAAAAGCAGTTTTACTTGCAAAACACGCTGGAAGAAAGACTGTCCATGCATCAGATATTGAAATGGCTGTAAAACAGATAAAATAATAATCTGTAAATTACTTTTTTTATATCCCAATTAAATAGATTCCCCTTATACATCTGTTTTATATGTTATACTCCCATATTCAATAGTATTTGTAAGATAAAAAAAGGAATAAGTGTTTTTATTTATGGATATTAATGAGATAATTAGTGATTCTATTAAGTATCCATTTACTGATTGGAAAAAAATATTGATATTAGGTATATTAACAGTTATTACAGGATTAAATTCTATTTTCCAGTCTTTAGGTTTTAAAAATATTGGTTTAACATTATTTTCATTATTAGCATTCGTTTTAGCTTACTTTTTAATAAGTGGTTACCAATACAGAATAATAAAATCGTCGTTAAACGATGTTGAAGTACCACCAGAGTTTAATGCTTGACTTGAGATGTTTATAGATGGAATTAAAGTAACCATAGTAAGTATTATCTATTTATTACCCAGTATTTTCATTATTGGTTTTATTTTAGGAATATTAATAGCTAGTGTAGCTAACCAATCTGCCATAATTTTTATTTTAATAGCAATATTATATATAATCATAATTATCCCAATATCTAAAATGGCAATAGCATATATGGCTGATAATGATAGCAAACTCGGTGCTGCCTTTCGATTCCTTGAAATATTAAATAAAATCTCTTCCAATGGAGGGATAGAGTTTATCTTATGGTATATAGTAACCGGTATCGTTTTTTTTAATGATAGTTATTGTAGGAAGTGTTGTAACTAGTGTTATTGGACGGGATGCTTTTTTATATCCTGCAACTGAATCATTATCATCTGAATTTACAGAATCCCGAGTCAAAATTGCAGAAAAACCATTAGGTTTAGATTGGTCAAATAAATAAAAAATATTAAATGATGATATTAATAGTTATATTAGGATTTTACATGGCTATGACGGGATTTATTCCTATTTAAATATTATTCATCAAGTTATTCATCAAGTTACAAGGTGAATTTACTTTATTCATTCATAATTGAATCTGTGTAATCTTACAATTAAACTCCTTATCTAATTTTATTTCCAATTAAGCCTCCAATACCTGTTATGGAAAGTATTATTAAAGCCATAACAATAAAACCGGTTCCTAAAGATACATTCAGACCATAATATAAAGTAAACAAAAGGAGGGACATTATTATGCATATTCCCACATAAAGTCCGTACTCTATTCTCCTTTTTTTAGCAAAATAAGTAGCTATAAAAGCACCAAGTACCATTGCAACATAAATTAGAAGTAAAAACCATTCAAGAGCAATCTGGTATATAATTTCAAATACAAGGAATCCTAAGATGATTGATACAACCGGATGAAGTCTCACTATTTAACCCCTATTTAACGTTATTTTCGATCATTGTTATATAAAAACTATAATTCCTTTAAAACTTATATTCTATATCATATTTATCCTTTTAATATCTTAAATAGTCAATTCTATAGCTAGCATTGTCCATTACGAGTTTAAAATAGAAATATATGATATTAAGATTAATTATAACCCATGTATGTGGATTAGATATGGGCGGTTGCAGCTGTTTCAGTGTACATGTAGGTAAATTTATAGGAGTTTCGACTGTAAACTGGATCTTGAACTATTGAATCCAACAACTAATTATACTGATGATAAAGCGTATATGTCATACTATTTTGATAGCAGTAGTTGGTTTGGATATGGTAATATAAAATTAATAATTAATTTAAATTATAGTATTAGGAGGATTGTTAATTGTGAAATATTTGAAAAAATATAAAAAGTCTCCGAGACAATAATCTTCAAATTTCAAAGTTTTCATAAGATAACTATGAAAACAATTCGGGATTGTTGATTTTTATAATCCCAATAGCTTTATTTAAACATTCAATGGCATTCTCTTGAACTCTTAAGTCTTTATGATTAGTAGATTTAACTGCAGTATAAACATCAATGAAACATCTACATTTATTAACAAACTTTAATTTTTCATCGTCAGTTCCATTTTTAATCTTGTTCATTGTAGAAATTAATTGAATTCTAGTTTTTTCTAACTCTTCTAAAACATCTCTAATTTTCAATTCATTAGTTAAATCTCTTTCAATCATAATATATCATAACTCCCTAATGTTTAATAAACAATAATTATTTAAAAATCTCTAATTATAATGTATCGAATATATATGTTATACTTACAATCCTAACTATACTTTGCAAATAACTTTTTATAGGTTTATACTCAAATTTAAAGACTTTGAAAACTAATCAAAAAATTTTAGTAATGATCTCTCTAACAATTTAACCATAATTCCTTCTTAATTGGTAATTTTGACATCCAAATAAATAATATTGCTTATTTAATAATAAAAATGAATAAACAATTTCTATAAATTTATATAAAATATTTTTTAATAGTTTCAATCCCCCTGTACTTGTTCCAAGTGTGGAATGGA
>Ga0224559_1000706_pt1 | contig 20682 bp, 12 predicted proteins | sample 714S33034metaG_FD_180676 | JGI IMG/M metagenome (GOLD analysis project Ga0224559, IMG submission 180676) | Peat soil microbial communities from Stordalen Mire, Sweden - 717 S3 30-34 | ecosystem: Environmental > Terrestrial > Soil > Wetlands > Peat | place: Sweden: Norrbotten County, Stordalen... | reverse complement strand
CAGATGTCGTGCTGGGGCGCCGGGGTGTCGTCGCTGTCGTGGCCCGGCTCAAGCTGGCGGCGGAGTTCGTCCTGGATGGCGAGTCCGTATCGGGACCAGATCTGATCGCGCAGGTCGTCGATCAACTCGAACACGGCGAGGGCGACCTGCGGGCTCCAGTGATCTGGGATCTCGAGGAGGGCCGGTTGGAGACCGGCTCCGCGTGGCTTCGTCACGAGCTTGGGGCCCGTCGCTGACGCGCCCGCTGATCGGCGCGCTCGGTGGCCTCCTTGAGACGGTAGGATTCGCCGTCGATGGCGATGACCTCGGCGTTGTGCACCAGGCGGTCGACGAGGGAGACGATGCAGGCGGCGCCGGGGAACACCTCGTGCCAGTCGGAGAACGGTCGGTTGGTGGTGACCAGAGTGCTCTTGGTCTCGTAGCGCCGGCTGATCAGCTCGAACAGCATGTCGGCGTGGCGGTTGGAGTAGGAGAGATAGCCGACCTCGTCGATGATCAGGAGCGCGGGGGCGACGTAGTGGCTGAGGCGACGGCGCAGGGCCGACGCGCTGTCGATCGCCGCCAGATCTCCGAGCAGCTGGCCGGCGCTGGTGAACAGGGCCGTATGGCCCTGCATGACTGCCTGGTGGGCGATGTTGCGAGCGATCGTGGACTTTCCGACGCCGTTGGGCCCGACCACCACGGCGTTGCCGGCGTCCTTGAGGAAGTCGAGAGCCATCAGCGCGTCGATGGCGGCGCGGTCGCAGCGGGTTGGCCATGACCAGTCGAAGTCGGCGAGAGGCTTGAAGCGGCCGATCCGTGCCTCCTTCAGGCGCCGCTCGAGACTGCGACGAGCCCGCTCGTGATCCTCCCAGTCCAGCAAGGTGGCCGCCCAGCCGGCGTCCCGGGCCTCAGCCCAGTGGGCCAGGAGGCCATAGAGGCGGAGCCGCTCAGCCCGCTGACGCAGGCCCTCACTCGTCGTCATCGTTCTGATCCTTGAGCTTGTCGTAGGGGGCGAGACGAGCGGGTCGGACCGGCTGGTCCTTGTCCAGCACGTGCTTGGGCAGATGGCTGGGAAGTAGAGGCGGCTGCCTGCGTCGCTCGCGCCGCTTCTCGATGGCCAGGAGAACGGAGTTGGGATGGGGCGCGGGCGCGTCGAGCTTCAGCACCTCGAGGATGGCGGCCTCGAGTTCGCGGGCGCCGTAACGCTGGAGGAGCCGGTTGAGGCCCGCGACGGTGCTTTGCAGCGAGTGGCCGTTCTGGGCCGCGCGCGTGAGGAGTTCAGCGCTCGCAGGGGCGGCGTGGGCCAGACGGTTGGTGACGCTGGCGCTTCCGCCCCGGCGCTTGTGATCGCGCAGCGCCTGGATATGGGCGGGATCCTCGATCTGGGCGCCGGCGTCGTAGCTGCGCGGATGAGAGGCGATCAGGGCGGCTCCGTCGAGGATGCGGATCTCTCCAGGGTCGGCGAAGATGGTCAGCTGGCGACGGACGTGGGTGTGCGGCACCGAGTAGTCGTTCCGGTCGAACCGCGCGTAGGGCGTCTTGCCGATGGCGACCGTGGTGGGAGTCGCCAGGGGGAACGGGTTATCAGGCAAGGGGGCCAACCGGGGCGCCTCGAGGGCGAACGCCTCGCGGACGCTCATCCCCTCGCCGGGACAGGGCCGATCGGCGGCCGGCCCCGCGCACCAGGTTGTGGCCTGGGCGTTGAGATCGTCGATGTCGGTGAACGCGCGCGCGGCGAAGAAGTTATCGCGGATGTAGCGGATGGCCCGCTCCACCCGGCCCTTGGAGTAGAGCGCGCATTGCATACAGTGACGAGCATGGCGCGCAAGTTTTCACCATCATCCATCCATTCCATCCTCTGCGAGGCCAGACGTTCGAGCTGCTTGCTGTTCGCAACAACTGGGGCGGAGACCGTGTGTCGTATGCGGGGTCCGATAGGCGGCTTCGCACGCTACCCGTGGAATGGACCGATGTTCTCGAGCCTGACCTCGTAGTCACTGTCGGCGCTGGCCGCGCCTTGTTCCGGACGGATCTGTTGCGCGAGCTGCGCAACCTCGTCGACGAGTGCCTGCGGCAGAGGGAGGCGTCGTCATGTTAGGGGAATTACGTACCAGATGTCTTGATAAATATATTCAAGCGTCAGCAAGACCGTGCCGGACTGGCCGACTTATGAAGCGCATACGGGAGATAATGTCGAGGATATCTCCGGGGAAGCGCCCTCATCCGCTTGATCATCCTCTCCGTATGGTACATAATTATAAAGACATCATAGCAACCACTTCTACGGAGATGCCGGATGGCAGCAGGTTCGCGCCAGCGTGCGCACCGCCAGCAGGCCTTAGGGGCTCAAGGCGCCGCGCACCCACATCCCGAGGCGGTGATGGATCCGCTCTTCCGCGACAGCGCATTCTTCGACCCGAACGACCTGGTCCAGGTCAAATACGAGATGCTGCGCAGCGTGGAGAAAGACGGGCGTGCGGTGGTGGAGGCGGCGGAAGCCTTTGGGTTGTCTCGGCCCGTCTACTACGTGACGCGAGACTTGTTCAACCGCGAGGGCCTACCTGGGCTTTTGCCTCGCAAGCGCGGACCGAAGCGCCCACACAAGCTCACGGAGGAAAACCTTGCCGTCCTGGCGCAGGCCGTGCGCGAGGCCGAACATATGCCAAGCGGCGCGGAGTTGGCCGCGTTGCTGGCCAAACGCTGCGGCATCAGCGCCCATCCCCGCAGCATCCTGCGACGACTGCTTCCGTATTTGAAGCGGCCGGAAAAAAAACTGCGGTGATCGTCGATGCGATCGCGCTCAATACCAGGCAGTTCACAGCGCAATACGAGTTGCTTCGCTCGCACGTCATCGGAGCCGGCGGCGATGCGTCGCAGAGAGATCTCGGCGTTCATCCGCGCGGCGCCGGCCTTGGCTTGCTGCTGCAAGAAGGGATGCCCGGGTGGCTCAACGCGATTGACGCCGTGATCCGCGCGTCACTGGCCCAGCGGACCATGGACACTCCTCTGCGGCCGCCGGCCGAACTGGCCACCGAGTGCAGCACCGCGTCGCCATGGTTGTCCGGTGTGCAACGCCAGGACGTTACGGCTCTCCTGACGAGCCTGGTTCTCTCGACTCGTCGTGTTGAACGCGCTTCACCGAGGGAAGGATATCGGTCATGCCAATGAACAGCGAGGCTCATCAGAAGATCACGGCGGCGCACCTCTCACGCATGGCGTATCTGTACGTACGCCAGTCGACGCTACGCCAAGTGTTCGAGAACACCGAGAGTACCCAGCGCCAGTACGGGCTGCGCGACCGTGCCGCCGCGCTCGGTTGGCCGCTCGACCGGATCGTCGTCATCGACAGCGATCTCGGCCTATCCGGCGCCAGCGCAGCCGATCGCGAGGGCTTCCAGCGCCTTGTGACCGAAGTCAGTCTCGGTCGCGTCGGGATCGTACTGGGACTGGAGGTATCACGGCTCGCGCGCAACAACGCCGACTGGCATCGACTGCTCGAGCTTTGCGCGCTCAGCGACACACTCATCCTGGATGAGGACGGGCTGTACGATCCGGCGCACTTCAACGACCGACTGCTGTTGGGCCTGAAGGGCGCGATGAGCGAGGCCGAACTGCATGTGCTCAAGGCGCGCCTTCGCGGGGGCATTCTGAGCCGCGCCCGTCGCGGCGAGCTCAAGCAGATGGTTCCGGTCGGCTTCGTCCATGACGCCCGTGATTACGTCATCCTGGATCCGGACGCCCAAGTCCAGGCGGCGGTGCGACTGTTCTTCGAGACCTTCAGACATACCGGCTCCTGTTTGGCGGTGGTCAAGGAGTTCCACGCGAAGGAGCTGCTCTTTCCGCGCCGCTTGCGAAGTGGGGCGCGCAAAGGCGAACTCGTCTGGTCGGAGCTCCTGCACTGTCGCGCGCGACAGATCATCCACAACCCCCGTTATGCCGGCGCCTTCGTCTTCGGCCGCACCAAGCACCGCCGTTTGCCGAGTGGCAAGTACTCCTCCCGGCAGGTCCCGAGCGAGGAGTGGATCCTGCTGCGCGATATGCATCCGGGCTACATTGACTGGGAGGAGTACCTGTCGAATCTCGAGCGTGTGAGGAGCAACGCGCTCGCCTGGAGCTCGGAGCGGCGCCACGGTCCCGCCCGTGAGGGTCCTGCCCTACTGCAGGGGCTCGTGATCTGCGGCGCCTGCGGAGAACGCATGTCGGTGCGTTATCACTCTCATCGCAACGCCGAGATCCCGACCTACTGGTGCGGCCGCCGCCCGATGCACCGAGGGGAAATCGGTCTGTGCCAAACGATACACGGCGGCGCACTCGATGCGGCGATCGGCGATATCCTCATCGAGGCGATGACGCCGCTCTCGATCGAAGTGACACTGGGCGTGCAGCAGGAACTCGCAAGCCGTCAGGAAGAGGCCGACCGGCTCCGCCGGCAGCACGTGGAGCGGGCGAAGTACGAAGCGGAGCTCGCGCAGCGCCGCTTCCTCAAGGTCGATCCCGACAACCGTTTGGTCGCCGACGTGCTGGAAGCTGACTGGAACGCCAAGTTACGGGCGGTCGCCGCCGCACAGGAAGCATACCAGAAAGCCGCCATGGCCGATGTCAATGTCGTCAACGATACTGAGCGCGCGGAGCTAATGGCTCTTGCCAGCGACTTCCCGCGCCTCTGGCGGGATCCGCGCACGCAGATGAAGGACAAGAAGCGAATGCTGCGCTTGTTGATCGAGGACGTGACCCTCACCAAGGGCGATACGGTGCATATGGATATCCGCTTCGTCGGCGGCGCGTCGCATTCGCTCGACCTGCCGCTACCAAAGTCGTGTGTCGTGTTGCGCACGACGGATGCTGTCGTGGTACAGGAGATCGATCGACTGGTCGATACCTACACGGACAAAGAGATCGCCGATCTCCTCAACGAACGAGGTGTGCGCACGGTGGTGACGACCCCATGGACCGCTGCACGCATCGGTCGGCTTCGCCATGTCTATCAGCTCACCGATCGGCGTACGCGACTGCTCGCGCAGGGCCTGCTGACCCCTGAGGACGTCGCGACCCGCTATGGTGTGGTGGTCTCCACCGTCCATCTCTGGCGTCGGCGGGGTCTGCTGCGGGCCCACCCGGTCAACGATCGGGGCGACTTCCTCTACGAGATCCCGCCGGAGGACCTGCCGGCGAAGTTCGCTCACAAACTCGATTATCAGATCGATCCCGTAACTTCAGCTTCATACAACTGACGAGGTGCAGTATGGGTCTGAGCCCTTCTCGTTGCCCCGGGCGACACCCACGGGGCGCGGGTCGAACCGGTAATGACCGGCGAAGGCCAGAAGGGTGGGGTTGAACCGGATCGCCTCGCCCTGGCGCTCGAGGACAGCGCTCTTGAGATTGTCGTAGAGGACCACCCTCGGGACCGCGCCGAACGCCTCGAACGCGAGGGCGTGGCCGGTGAGGAACGCATCCATACGGGCGTCGAGGAAGAACCGCAGGAAGACGCGACGGGAGTAGCTCAGCACCATCACGAAGGCCATCAACGGTCGTCGGGCGCGTCCGATCTCGAGGTGGCCGAAGTGACCCCAGTCGACCTGGGCCTCTTCGCCAGGAAGAGTGCGCAGACGCAGGTAGGCCTCGGCCTTCGGCCGGGGACGATGGCGGGCGATCATGTGGCGGAAGTGGTCACGGGCGCCGCGATAGCCGCGCTCATAGGCCATGGCGTAGAGCCTGGCCGCGGTCAGGGTCGGGAACGCCTCGAGGGTCTTAAGGATGAACGGAAGGTAGGGGTCGATGCGCATCGGCCGCTGTGCAGCGCCATGGGCCAGCAGCCCAGACTGGGCCAGAATGCGGGCGACAACGTCACGATGGACGCCGAGCTGACGGGCGATGGTGCCGCGACGCCACTTCTCCACATGATAGTAGCGCAGGATCTGGGCGTGCAGCTCGGCGGATACGACCATCGGCGTCCTCAGGACGGGTGGGACCAGACGGCTCGGCGGCAGCGCAGGTGATCTCGCCGCACGAACGGCGAACACCCCCAGCCACACCAGTGACAGCGGCGCCCGAACGTCGCGTCGCCCCGGATCACGGGGGCGAGCGCGCGGCTCAAGGCCGCCGACCCGGCGCCAGGAGGGGGCTCCTCCCGCGCCGCCGCCGAGGCCTCGGGCACACAAGCATCGGGCGGCGGGGCGGGTGAACCGTGGTGCGTCACTATCTTTTGACGAGCGCGATATCGCCGGCTCCGCGCGGCGTGGTTGAAGCGGCCGTTGCGGCTGCGCTGATAGCGGCTCGTGGTCTCCCGACGCCGCATCCGGCGTGCGTCGATACGACAGTCTCCGGCGCAGTAGATCTGGCCTCGGTCGCAGTGACTGCAGATCAGGACCTGCCGGCGGCAAAGGGCGCAGAGAAAGAAGCGACCGCTCGCGCCTTCATCGAGGTCGCACCCGCCATCGACGCGCCGGTGAACCCGTGGACGCGATCCGCGTCGGGCGCCATTATGCCCCTGCAATCGTGCTCCGGCACGTTGTAGGGCGCGGCGCCGAGCTAAACTGTCAGGTTCGGTCGGCGCCGCGCCTGTTCCAAGATCGACAGGAACTGTAGCGCCCGCGGCGCGGCTCTGTCAGCGCTTGAGCGCTACCCAAAAACCCTCCCTCAGACCCCCCACCGGCGGGTTGACCCGATGGGTCCACAGGGACCCCCCGTCCCCTCCGCTCCGCTGCGCGCCGTCGGCGCTCCGCTCCGGGGACGGGTCCCCCCTATGGACTATCGGGACAATCCGCCGCCATCAGTCCAAAATGCTCCCGCCGCCGAATAAGCGCGGATTCTGACCGCCGTTCACATCAGTGAATGAGCCCGAGGCCAAGAATTCCCGACACGATCAAAAAGAAGACGACGATGTAGTTGAGCAACCGTGGCATCATGAGAATAGGCGCCCCGCGATCAGGGAGACGATGGGTTGAAGGTGGGCGATGCTGATGTTCATGGGCGTGCGCTCCTACGCGATGTTTGAGGAAAGCGCGGACAATGGAGGCAATTCACTTTTCGCCCGAGCGGCGTCTGGAGCCCGTGAGGCTGCGCACGCGCCGCTTTATGTGACAAGCGCGGGACCCAGAGCGTTTCTACGCGCGCCGCATCCCGCTCTTTCCACCTTACCGTATCGTTCTATCGCCACGCGGCGCTTTCGGGTTGTCAGTTTCGGTCCGCGCCGCCTCAATGTGAATTGAGGCGGTGCGTTAGGTCGAAATGACCAATCCGGCGTTTAACATTTGCCTCCTGGCGGACAGATCTTGCCTCCGCCGCCATGACTCGGGCCCGCGCCATGCGGCGTAGCGCCGTGGGGGGCAGCGCCGTGGGTGAAAGCGCCGCCTTTGATTTGGGGCGTGCGGACGACTTTGTTGTGCGGCGTAAAGCCGCCAGTAATCTTGGGCGTATGCGTCGGTTGGACGACTGGCGCACGGACGTGTGGCGCATGGACGACTGGCGCACGGACGCCGTGGGACGGCTGCGGCATGCTTCTCGGGCCGTGGTATGCGCTTCGGTTCCAGCCGTGCCAGCCATCGCCGCCACCCCAGCCGTACCCGGTGTTCCAGGCGTAGTTGCACCAGTACCAGCCCGGGCCCTGCCAGCCGTCGTCGTACCAGCAGAAATTGTGGCCAAGGAAGAAGAACTGCGCTTGTTCGACCGGGAGAATCTGAGTCGAAGGAAGGGCGCCGCCCATCGCGGCTTGGGCCGAACCCGCCAGCGGCAGGGCCATGCCCGCCGAAATGGCAAGCGCGAGTCCGGTTAGATGAAGCGTTCGCATGGCTATCTCCTCGTCTGCGTCGATCGACGCACACTCCTCAATGTCGCCGCCCCGTCGCTCGAGGACAGAACATCGACGTGGCTTCCGCATAGGCCGGATGTTCGACGAGCGAGAGAGTCGGAATCTACGCACGCGAGAGATCGACGGCTGGCAATCCAACGGCGGCGTTCGCCCATCGACTGCTTACGAGTCTCACGTCGGCAGAACCTTCATCGATAGCAGTCGAGCCCGCCAAACCGGGGAAACGGGGCGATTTTTCGTTCTCAATTCCGACACGCGGAACGCCGCCGCGCCGACGCCATTCAACAGCGAAGCCTGAGTAGACTCCGGGGCTGTATTCGCCGAGGCGCCGCTCCGAAGCGTTCCGAGGCCGAATCGAACCCCAAGGCCAGATGAGACGCTATTTTGCTGATACAGCTGACGCCAGTGGGCTCAACACTCGGTTCTGACGCTGAGATGCGCTCGGCGACGAGTCGGCGCCAATTTGTCGTTGCGACGGAACCGCGCGCTCCATGTCGACCAGGGTGGCGCGTAAGTCTTTGGGCAACGACCGCGCCTGCGACAAGGCGACGAAGTCCGAGGACTTGATCGAATGAGTCTTGGCGCCCTGAAACACGACGAAACCTTTTGGCGTCATCACCACATCGCCCTTTCGCAACGTGGGATCGTTCAGCAAGGACTCGGAATAGCCGTAAGTGGGCGAGCGATGACAGGAGCAGGTGTTGTCGAGGGTCGTTCGATAGCGAAAGGCCACGGGCAGGGCCGTGTAGAGCGCGCCGCGCTTCGAAACCGCATCTTCGATTCTGTCCGAACCGACCGGTTCGGTGTAGCGCGCGGTGGGCGCGTCTGGACATTGAACTGCGCAAGCTTCGTCGCCGCCTGAGTTTGTGACGCTCGGAAAGAAGAATCCGTCGCAGAGGCGCACGCAGACGGCGCGGCCGCTGGCTCTCGCGACTTTTGGTTTCAGGTCTGCCGGAACATCGATAACTGGGATGGGCGCGACCTCGGGGACCGGATCCCATGGCGCCCAGACTTTCCCGCCGCTATTGGCCCACGCGAATGCGCCTTCGAGCAGGAGACCTCCGCCCAACAGTATGGCGACAGCCGCGACAAAGGCGCCGTTCGGACGCGGACGGGCTGTGTTTCTAACGCTGCCCGAACGATCGGAAAGGCAGACGCGGCTTGGAAATCCACGCTCGCGAGGGTTGGTCATATGCATCCAATCTGGATGCACATCTAACGCTGTGATCAAACGACGATAGCGTCGGAATGTACTCAGCCTTGGCTCTGCCCTTCGGCAAGTTCCGAAGCTTTGCAGAGCGAATGTGATTAGGCGCGGGCGTCAGGCCCTCAAAACAACGCGAGGCGAGACAAGATGTGAACTCAACGCGAATGCGTCGTCAGATGAGCCGCGAGGTCCAGTCTCACGTCTTTGGGAACGACCTGCAAGAAGGCGCTGTTGAGATCGCGCATCTGCCGGCGCAAGTCGTAAAGCTGATCGAGCAGCAACAGGACGACCGGCAGGGCGTCTTCGTTGATCTCCATTTCGTCGCGCATTTCCAGAATCAGGCGCGCGCGCGCCACGTCGATCTCTCGAAACGCGTAGTCGTCGGCTGACTTGTCAGGCCGAACCCAAGCGTTGGCGATCCAGCGCTCGAGGTCCTGCCGCGTCAGCCCGGAAATCTGACCAATCACGCCATCGATGCCGATCATGGTTGCTCCCTCATGGCTTGTCTGGGGTCGATCGGATTCTTCGGTTTCCAATTGCGCAGGAATTCTTCCAGCGCTTCGTCTGGGGCGCCCAACACGACGTTCAGCTTGGCGTAGAGATCGCCGGTGGCGAGGCCGTCGTGGGCGGGCACGCCGCGCCCCCGGAGTCTGAGTTCTGTCCCGCTGTCGGCGTGAGGCGGAACACGCATGCTGACGAGGCCGCCCGGGGTCGGAACCTCGATGGAGCCGCCGAGAACCGCCTCGGACAGCGACACCGGCAACGTGAGGCGAATGTCCTGGCCGTCGCGATGAAAATGGCGATGCTCGGCGACGTGAACCTCAATCAGGGCGTCGCCGGCGGGCGCGCCGTTGCGGCCGGGTCCCCCGAGGCCGCGCAGGCGAAGCACTTGCCCGTCCGCTGTTCCCGGCGGGATCTTGACCTCGAGCGTGCGGCCATCCGGCAGCGTCAGCCGGCTCATCGCGCCGTTCACGGCGTCGAGAAAGGCTGTCGACAAGGCGTATTGCTTGTCCTGACCGTGAATTGGGCGATCGTCGTCCGTGTGTCGCCTCTCGCCGAACACAGAGTTGAAGATGTCGCCGAAGTCGGCGTCGCTCCATCCGCCCGATTGGGAATCGGTTCGGCTGTATCGGCGACCAGATCCACCTTCCGCATGGTTGCGATACGACTCTCGTGGAGCCTGCTCCTGCCCGGAGGCGTCGATCTCGCCGCGATCGAACTTTCCCCGCTTGTCGGGATCCGACAGAATCGAGTTGGCGCCGGACACAGCCTTGAACGTTTCTTCGGCTTTCGCATTTCCGGGGTTGAGGTCAGGGTGGTGCTGTTTGGCCAATCTTCGGTACGCATCCCGGATGGTGTCCTGGCTCGCGTCGCGCGGCACGCCAAGCGTCGTGTATGGGTCCGCCAATTCGCGCTCCCTTCATTCGTTTGCCTGTCGAAATGCTCTTGACGGACACATGCGGCGTTCGATCTGGGGAACAAAGCCTGTTTGAGAGGTCGTGGCGCGCTTGTTCACGGGAGCCCGACATAGAGGACGATCTTGCCGATGGTTCGACCGGACTCGCTCAGCGCATGCGCGTCGGCGACATTCCGCAGCGCGAATTCGCCGCCAATCAGGGTGCGCAACTTGCCTGCGTCAACCAGGCCCGCCAACTGATCGAGAACCGGGGCGTTGGGGCTGATGAACAGGAAGGCGCTGCGGACGCCCAGGGCCGTCGCGCGTTCGACGGGTGGAACGCTCACCGTCGAAACAAGGATGCCGCCACGGCGCAAGACTGACCACGACGACGCCTGCACCTCGCCACCGATCGTGTCGACCACCAGATCGATGTCTTTCACTTTGTCGGCGAAGCGCTCGTTGCGATAGTCGATCACCTGATCGGCGCCCAGCGAGCGGACCAGCTCGATATTGGCGCTCGAAGTGGTCGCCACAACGCGGGCGCCGCGCGATTTCGCGATCTGGACCGCGAGAGAACCGACGCCGCCGGAGGCCGCGTGGACCAGCGCCGTCTGACCGGCCGCGAGATTTCCAATCGTAACGATTGTTTCCCAGGCGGTGATGCCCGCCAGAGGAATCGACGCCGCTTCAACGTGCGAGATCGTCTTCGGCTTTCTCGCAATTTCGACGGCGCGCACGGCGATGTATTCGGCATAGCTGCCGTCGCGCCGGATGTCGGGGCGTGAAAAGACCGCGTCGCCGACGGCGAAGCTGGAGACCTCGGAACCCAGCGCTTCGATAACGCCGGAGAAATCCCAACCGAGCGTCAAAGGAAATGCGTAGGGAACCATGGTCTTCAAGTGCCCCTGCCGGATCTTCCAATCGATGGGGTTGACCGCCGCGGCGACGATGCGCACGAGCGCCTCGTCGGGTTTGATTTCCGGCTTGGGCGCGTCTTCGAACTGGAGAACCGAACGGTCTCCGTAGACATGGACCCTGACGGCTTTCATGAAATCTCCTTGGAGTTGGTGAAAGACATTTTTCGGCGGCCATCTGTTGCCCTGGGAACGATCCTTCACTTCTGGCGCTTGACGCATTGTCGGCTGCGACGGTGAGAGTCGCGCGCGGGGGTCGGCTTTGCAGAGTGTCGGGTCGCTCGGCGGAGCGGAGAGTCAGCGGCGAAAGAGCGGACGCCGGCAGGCCGGCGGCGCCGCCTTGGCGGCGAATGCCGTCACCGTAGAGCACGGCATGTCTTCTTCGTAGTCCGCTGGATCGCTCTTCGAAGGGGGTGAGGTCGCATTGAAGCCGCCGCCAAACGTTTCTATCGGTTTGGCCTCGTGGTCGGCTTGCGTGGGCGCCTTCATCACGTGATCGATGTTAGACATGACGAGTCCCTCCGTTGCGCGGCGGCTACGTGAGAGCGAGCGCCCGCTTCGCGGCTCCATTGTGCTGTCTGATAAGAGAAAATGCCGCCGAAGGTCAGACTCGGAAACTACTCAGCGGGCGCCGAATCCCGATTCCGTCCGGATGAGTGGGTCATGACGCCTCGATCCCGCGCGTCCGCTCTCGGCAAGCCCTGGCGCTCGAATGGCAAATTGACCCTGGCGGAGTCGTTTCGCCGCCGGTCCCAAAGCCAGAAAGGAATTCCCGGCCTCAGCGCCAAGGCTGCGCCGGCCGCAAGGTCCGACGCCGAGACGGGTCAGCGCGTCAAGAGCTCGCCTTCGCTTGTCGGACGCGGACGACTGGCGTGACAAGAACGCGCGGAGCGTCTCTCGACGCCGATCGTTTACATTGCGGGGACGAGACTTTTTTCTCGAGTGGGGCTACGCGAAGTGAGTTTCATCGCGGTCTCGGCGATCCTCTTGCCTTGGTATCGCGCCCCCGCCAGTTCGTTTTCCGACGGCTGACGTGACCCGTCTCCATCCGCGATAGTGGTTGCGCCGTAGGGGCTGCCGCCTGTCACCTCCAGCAAAGTTGTTTGCCCGGCGAAGCCGTAGTCGAGCCCAACGATCACCATGCCAAAATGCATCAGGTTGGCGATGATTGAGAACAGGGTCATTTCCTGTCCGCCGTGCTGCGTGCCAGTGGAGGCGAAAGCCCCGCCGACCTTGCCGTTCAAGGCGCCCTTCGCCCACAGGCCGCCGGCAGAGTCGAGGAAGGCTGCCATTTGTGACGACATCCGGCCAAAACGAGTGCCAGTTCCGACAGCAATTGCATCATAGGCGCCAAGATCCGCAATGGTCGCGATCGGCGCCTTCTGGTTCAGCTTGTAATGAGCGCGTTTGGCGGCCTCATCGGTCAATGTCTCCGGAACGCGCTTGATATCCACGGCCGCCCCGGTTTCGCGAGCGCCCTCGGCCATTGCCGCGGCAAGCGTTTCGACGTGGCCGTAGGACGAATAATAGAGAACGAGAACTTTGGTCATGAATTGTCGCCTCATGTCGGCAGGGTTTGCGCGGGCGGGAAGACCGCGTGATCGCAAGCCGATTCGCGGTCATTCGCAGGTGGGCTTTACCCGCTGACTTTCCGTTGTCACAGCCTCGGAAAACACGCAGACGACGAGCTGAGAACAATGTTCGGCGTACGACGCAATCGCGCCTTCCTCGTCGCGTCCGGCCAAGTGACGATCGTGGTTCGGCCGCCGAGCCGTCGGGACTCCGATCACCCCCTCCGAGAAGCCCGACACGCAATTGTTTCTCGGACCTGAGTAGTTTCCGAGTCTGGCGCCGGCTTCCCGCGGATCGGTATTGTATTTTCGCTAAGTAATTAGATATGCGCGCGATCTCAATGGGCGCGTTTCGCCCTCGCAACATCGTCATGACGGCGAGGCGTCTGAAGCGCTCGCAGCCACGCGGAACCGATCTGCCACTTACGGCGCTCTCGAGCGGCGTACATAGCGCCCATAGGCGCTCGTTCACGGAGGCTCGCCCGGCGGCCCGGGAAGGTCTCCCGGGAGGCCTAGATTGTCGAGCCTGGATTTGAACGTCAAATCCTCATTCTTGTCACATCGCTTCCCTCGCTTCTCAGAGAGAGCGTCGCCCTGGGACAGCGAAGCGCCGATCCGCGAGGAATTGTTCAGCGTCGAACGGCTGGAGGCGCATGCACGCAGTCTCGCGGTCGCGCAAACCGTAGCCTTGCGGGCGACTCGAGGCCTGCCGCTGGCCGCCCGACTGGCCGATAACCGCGCGGTCCTGTTGTCGGCCTATCGAGAGATCGTCGAGGCAACCGACGAGGGGCGCGCGACGACGCCGGCGGCGGAGTGGCTGATCGATAATTACCATCTGATCGAAAGGCAGATTCGTCAGATCAGCATGGACCTGCCGCCCAGCTATTATCGGCAGTTGCCGAAGCTCGTCTCGGGTCCTTTCGCCGGCTACCCGCGTGTGTTCGGCATGGCTTGGGCGTTTGTCGCCCACACCGACAGCAGCTTCGACGCCGACATTCTCGTCAGTTTCATCAACGCCTATCAGACGATCCAGCCGCTGATGATCGGCGAACTTTGGGCGGCGTCGATCACGCTGCAAATCGTGTTAATCGAAAATCTGCGCCGGCTTGCACAACAAATCACACGCAGCCGGGTCGCGCGACATGAGGCCGACGGAGTTGCGGATCGATTGCTGGGCGTCAGCGGGCGCGATGCGGAGCCGGCTTCGATCGTGTTCGCCGACCGCTCCGCCGGGCCGCTTTCGGAAGCGTTTGCGGTTCAGCTCGTGCATCGGCTTCGCGATCAGGACCCGAAGGTTACGCCAGCACTGGCTTGGCTGGACGACCGTTTGTCGAAGCAAGAGATGACAGCGGACGCGGCGGTGCGCGAGGTCCAACGCAGTCACGGGGCTGCGAACGTGACCATGCGCAACATCGTGATGAGCCTGAGAGTGATCGCCGAGGTCGATTGGACGGAATTGTTCAAACGAATCTGTCTTGTCGACAACGCCTTGACCCAAGGCGACGCATTTCTGGATATGGAGTTCGCGACGCGAACGCTCTATCGCACCGCGGTCGAACGATTGGCGCGAGGGTCTCGCCAAGGCGAGCTCGACATCGCGCGCCTTGCCGTTACTGAAGCGCACAAGCCTCACTCATCCCTTGCTCCCTTGGAGCAATTGCGACGCAGCGATCCCGGTTACTATTTGCTTGCCGGGGGACGCTGGGAATTTGAGAAGTTGATCGGCTTTCGCAGGCGCCTGTGGTGGCCCGCGCGAGCAACGACTAGGTTGAGTTTCAACGCTTATAGCGCCGCGATCGTTCTGACGTCGGCGTGCCTGCTTGCTGCGCCACTGATGGTCTTAGCGTGCATGGGTCTCGGCGTTGGCCTACTCAGCGCACTTGGCTTTCTCGGAGTGGTTTCGGCAATTGACGTGGGCGTGGCGCTCGTCAACAGAGGCACCGCGTTCTTCGTTCACGCGGTCGCGTTGCCCGGCCTGGAGCTACGTGACGGGGTTCCTGAATCGCTGCGCACACTGGTCGCGGTGCCGACCCTCTTGACCACGCGGGAGGATATCGCGGCGCAAGTGGAGCGGCTCGAGATTCATCATCTGGCGAGTCCAGAAGGCGATCTGCACTTCGCTCTGCTCTCGGATTGGGTCGACGCCGACGCTGAGCATGTGGACGGCGACGCGGAGCTGCTCGCTTTTGCAAGCGAAGGTATAGAAGACCTCAACCGACGTTACGGCGCAGCTCCGGCCGGCCCGCGTTTTCTCTTGCTCCATCGCAAGCGCGTCTGGAACGAGAGCGAAAGGCGATGGATCGGTTGGGAGCGCAAGCGCGGCAAGCTGCACGAATTGAATCGGTTGCTGCGCGGCGCGAAAGACACCACCTTCATGGACTTCGGCGCCGCCGCGCCGCCGCCGCCTCAGAACGTCCGATATGTCCTCACGCTCGACTCGGACACGCGGTTGCCGCGCGACACGGTCCGGCGACTGATCGGCAAGATGGCGCATCCGCTCAATCGGCCGCGCATCGACGCCGAGCGGGGCAGGGTCGTGGAAGGCTACGCCGTGCTTCAACCGCGGGTGACCCCGTCGCTGCCCGAAGGCGGCGAGGGTTCGCTGTTTCAGCGGATATTCTCCAGCGCCAGTGGAATCGATCCCTACTCGGCAGCGGTTTCGGACGTCTACCAGGACATGTTCGGCGAGGGGTCGTATGCCGGGAAGGGCATCTACGATCTCGACGCGTTTGAGAGCGCCCTCTCAGGTCGAGCGCCGGACTCGACTCTGCTGAGCCATGACCTGTTCGAGGGGACGTTCGCCCGCGCTGGCTTCGCCTCGGATGTCGAAGTCGTCGAGGAATTCCCTTCGCGATACGACGTCAGCGCTCAGCGTCATCACCGCTGGGCGCGCGGCGACTGGCAGCTCGTGCCTTGGATTTTTGGCTTCGCCGACAGGGACGATGGCGCGCCGAACGTCAAGGGCGCGCTCCCACGGATCGGGCGATGGAAGATGATCGACAATCTGCGCCGAACCCTTTCGGCGCCGACCGCCGTCCTCGGCATGGCTGTTGGCTGGACTCTGCCGGTCTACCCCGCGCTAGTCTGGACTTCGTTCGTGCTGGCCACGATGATCGTCCCGAGTCTCATTCCGGTCATTTCGGCCATCCCCTCGCGACGCCCGGGAGCGCAGATCTCGGCGCATTTGCGTGCGCTCGGCGGAGATCTTGCCTTGGCGACGGAATTGACGGCCTTGAACGTGACGTTCCTGGCCGACCAAGCGCGGCTGATGAGCGACGCAATCTTGCGCACGCTATGGCGCCTTTTCGTCAGTCGGCGGCACTTGCTCGAATGGGTGCCTGCCGCTCAGACGTTGGGCCGCCCGCGTCTCGACCTCGTCGGCTTCGTCTTGCGCATGGCGGGCGCAATCTACATCGCGGTCGCAGCCTTACTGGTCGCTCTCCTTTTCGGTCATGGCGCTTGGCCGATTGCGGCGCCGTTTGTCGCGCTTTGGCTGGTCTCGCCGGCGGTCGCCCGCCTCGTCAGCGTTCCTCGAGGCCTCGAGCGCCAGGCGAACGCCTCCGCTGCCGACGTGCTCGCGCTTCGACGAACGGCGCGCCGCACGTGGCGGTTCTTCGAAGTTCTGGTTGGCGCAGCGGACAATTGGCTCCCGCCCGACAATTTTCAGGAAGACCCTGCGCCGAAGGTGGCCCATCGCACGTCGCCGACCAACATCGGACTGTATCTGCTCTCCGTCGTCAGCGCCTACGACTTCGGTTGGATCGGCGGTAGCCAAGCCATCGAGCGCCTGGAAGCGACCTTGGCGACGATGAGCCGTATGGCGCGTTTTCGTGGTCACTTCTTCAATTGGTACGACACCCGCGATCTCCAAGTCCTCGCGCCCAAGTACGTTTCCTCCGTCGACAGCGGCAATCTGGGTGGCCACCTCATCGCGGTCGCCAACGCCTGCCGGGAATGGCGGCAATCGTCGATGCCCGCTGCGTCACGCCGGGCTGGAATCGCCGACGCGCTGGCGCTGACCGAAGAGCAGGCCGTTGATCTCAGTCACGGGCGCCGAACTCAGACCGTCACGCCGCGCCAACTCGATGACTCGCTCGCGTCGATCGCCAAGACGTTTGAAGGCGCGTCGCTTGCCGATGACGAAACGTTCAAATCTCAACTGGCGGAGCTGTCGGGCGAGGCGACAGTCCTGCTCGATATTGCCCGCGCGATCGCGCTTGAGCGCAGCGACGGAAGCGGATTCGATCTTCTGTATTGGTCCCAGGCGAGCCTCGCCACGATCGACGCGCATCGCGCCGATCTGGCGTCGACGGATGCCGCGGCAAGCCACGCCCGGTTGATTGCGCTGGAGGACGCGTTCCGCGCCATGGCGATGGCGATGGAGTTCGGCTTCCTCTTCGACAAGCAGCGGCAGCTGCTGTCGATCGGATTTATCGTTTCCGAGTCGGCGCCAGATCCCAATTGCTATGACCTCCTGGCCTCAGAGGCGCGGCTGGCCAGCTTCTTCGCCATCGCTAAGGGCGACGCGCCAGCCCGGCACTGGTTCCGGCTCGGAAGAGCCACGACGCCGGTCGCGCACCGCGCGGCTCTAATCTCCTGGTCGGGCTCGATGTTCGAATATCTAATGCCGCCGCTCGTCATGCGCGCGCCTGCCGGAAGTCTGCTCGAACAGACCGATCGGCTCGTGGTGCGTCGTCAAATCGACTACGGCGCCAAGCTCCGGTTGCCGTGGGGCGTTTCCGAATCCGCGTACAACGCGCGCGACCTCGAATTGACCTACCAATACTCGAACTTTGGCGTGCCTGGCCTCGGATTGAAGCGGGGGCTGGAAGCCAATCGCGTCATCGCGCCCTATGCGACCGCGTTGGCGGCGATGGTCGATCCCGCCGCCGCAGCAGCGAATCTGAAGCGGCTGACGGCGATCGGCGTGAGGGGACCTTACGGATTCTACGAAGCGGTGGATTTCACCCCTGCTCGCATTCAAGACGGCGAGGAATTCGCGCTGGTGCGCGCCTATATGGCGCATCACCAGGGCATGACGATCGTCGCCATCGCCAACGCGTTGTTCGATGGCGCAATGCGCGCCCGTTTTCACGCCGAGCCGATCATTCAGGCGACGGAATTGTTGCTGCAAGAGCGGGTTCCGCGCGAGGTCCCGGTAGCGCGAGCGTGGGCGGCCGAAGTCCACTCTGCCACGCATCCAGACGAAGAGGATCCCACAGGCGGTCGCAAGATTATCTCCGTGCATCTCTCGCCGCCCGCGACCGTGCTGCTGTCCAATAGCCGCTACGCCGTGATGCTGACGGCGGCAGGCTCCGGCTACAGTCGTTGGGGCGATATGGCGATTACGCGTTGGCGCGAGGACGCCACCTGCGACGATTCTGGCTCCTACATCTTTCTTCGCGATATGCGCAGCGGGGCCGTGTGGTCTGCGGGCTATCAACCGACGGTCGCCGAACCCGACGAATATTCCATCCAATTCAACGAGGAGCGCGCGGAGATCACGCGGCGCGACGGGACCCTGACGACGGTCCTCGAAGTGCTCGTTTCCGAGGAGGACGACGCCGAGGTGCGTCGGGTCTCGGTCACCAATGCGGGCCGGCGTCCGCGCGAAATCGAGATCACCTCCTATGCCGAGCTCGCTCTGGGTCCTCAGAGCGCCGACGTCGCCCATCCCGCCTTCGCCAAGCTGTTCATCGAGACCGAATTTCTCGCCGACCCAGGCGCGGTCCTCGCCACGCGGCGCAAACGAACGCCGTCGGAGCCGGAAATTTGGGCCGCGCATCTGAGCGTCGCCAACGGCGAGGCCGTCGGCAAGCCGGAGTTTGAAACCGACAGGGCGCGTTTCCTCGGCCGGGGACGCAGCGTCAACGCGCCGCTCGCGATGCAGGACGCTCGGCCGCTGACCAATTCGGTCGGCGCTGTGCTCGATCCGATCTTCGCGCTGCGCCGTCGCGTGCAAGTCGCGCCGGGCGCGACGGTTCGCGTCGCGTTCTGGACGATGGCGGCCAGATCGCGCGCCGCCCTGTTGGATTGCATCGACAAGCATCGCGATGCGGCCGCCTACGAGCGCGCCATGACGCTCGCCTGGACCCAGGGGCAGGTTCAGCTTCATCATCTGGGCGTGGGGCCAGGAGAGGCTGGACTGTTTCAACGTCTGGCCGGCCATGTCGTCTTCTCGGGGCGAACGCTGCGACCCGCCTCGGAGACGATTCGTCAGGGCTCCGGCCCGCAATCCGAACTGTGGCCGCATGGGATTTCGGGCGATCTGCCGATTGTTCTGCTGCGAATCGCCGACATCGAGAATCTCAGTTTCGTTCATCAGATTCTGCAAGCGCACAAATACTGGCGAATGAAGCAGCTCGCCGTTGATCTCGTGATCCTCAACGAGCGGCGCTCGTCGTACGTGCAGGACCTCCAAGTCGCGGTTGAGACCCTCGTCCGCGCCAGCCAATCGCGGGCCGCGCCTGGAGTCGAGCGACAGCCTGGCAACGTGGTCGTCCTCAGGTCCGACCTCATCCCTGCGCAGACGCGCTCGCTTCTGATTTCGGCGGCGCGCGTCGTGCTCGCCGCCCAGCACGGCAGCCTTTCCGATCAGCTCGATCGCGCTGCCGACCCCAACGCGCCAATTCGACCGCTCGTCAAACCTCTGGCGCCTCGTCCGCGGCTCCCCGCCGCGAGCCGCCCGGCGAACCTCGAGTTCTTCAATGGCTTGGGGGGATTTGGCGCGAGCGGCAAGGAATATGTGACGGTGCTCGGCCCCGGCCAATCGACGCCGGCGCCGTGGATCAACGTGATCGCCAATGCTAAGTTCGGCTTTCAGACGGCGACCGAGGGCGGCGGCTACACCTGGTCGGCCAATAGCCGCGACAACCAGCTGACCCCGTGGTCGAATGATCCGGTCAGCGACCCCCCTGGCGAGGCTTTCTACATCAGGGACGACGAAACCGGCGATCTCTGGAGCCCGACGGCGCTGCCCATCCGCGATCCCCAGGCGACTTATGTCGCGCGGCATGGGCACGGTTACAGCCGATTCGAACATACAGCGTTCGGCGTCGCGGCGAGTCTGCTGCAGTACGTGCCGGTCGATGGATCGGTCAAGATCTCGCGCCTTCGCCTGACCAACGAAACCAATCGCTCGCGGGTTCTCAGCGTGACCGCCTACGTGGAATGGGTGCTTGGCGCATCGCGATCCGCGTCGCTCGACTTTATCGAGACTGAGTTTGACGTAACTACGGGCGCGATGTTCGCGCGCAATCCCTGGAACGCGGATTTCGGTTCGCGCGTCGCCTTCGCCGATATGCGCGGCGCGCAAACGGACTCGACCGGCGATCGGCGCGAATTCATAGGTCGCAATGGCGCGCTGGCCAATCCGGCGGGGCTGGCGACTGCGGCGCCGCTTTCCAACAAGGTCGGCGCCGGCTTGGACGCTTGCGCCGCGATGCGCACAACGCTCGAGCTGCCAGCGGGCGGCGCGGCCGAAGTCGTCTTCCTCCTGGGGCAGGCCGCCACGCGGAAGGCCGCCCGTGCGGCTGTGCAGACCTATCGCGCCGCCGATCTCGATGCGCTCGAGGCCGGCGTCGCGGCGCTTTGGGACGACGCGTTGGGCGCCATTCAAGTCAAGACGCCCGACCGGACGATGGACCTCATGCTCAACGGCTGGCTGCTGTACCAGACGCTCGCCTGCCGCGTCTGGGCGCGCTCGGCCTTCTACCAGGCCAGCGGCGCCTATGGGTTTCGCGATCAGTTGCAGGACGGCATTGCGCTGGTCGCGGCGCGCCCCGACCTGACGCGCGAACATC